>Ga0129310_1002310_pt1 | contig 14426 bp, 13 predicted proteins | sample Go1ome_2_FD_94433 | JGI IMG/M metagenome (GOLD analysis project Ga0129310, IMG submission 94433) | Western lowland gorrila individual fecal microbial communities from Wisconsin, USA - Go1022A metagenome | ecosystem: Host-associated > Mammals > Digestive system > Large intestine > Fecal | place...
CTGCTTCAGGAAAAACAGGAAGAGGAAGAAGTGCAGGTAGAGATTCCGGAGGCAGAAGAAATCGGAACTTCCATGGGAGATCTGCTGAAAAACTTTAAGTTTTGACAAAGGGTAGTAAATTCCTGAAACAGACTGCGCAGAGCAGTACGTTGAAAGAATCGTCTATACTAATTGGAATGAAAAAGAAATTGGAGGTTACTCATGGCAGCGAATAAGCTTGTGCGTGAACCTGGAAAATATTTTGACTGCACACCCATGCATGGAAAATGGTGTACGATCACACTGGTCGGCCAGGATGTGGGGTATGCCCGGGTGGGAATTATTTCCTCCGGTAAAGATTACATTTTGTTTCAGTTCCGTGACAAAAAGGGACTGGTGGCGAAAGCTTATGTCAAACATATCGTGGAAGTTAAGATGAATGAACGTAAACTGAAAAAGGAACAGGAGCTGGTCGTTCAGGAATGGGATGACAGTGTAAATCCGTTTACCTGGTTTCTTGACAAACGCTGTGACATTCACGTTCATCAGACACGGTTGTTTGAGGCAAGCCCTGGATTTTTCCGGGCAAAGATCATGTTTGTCGGAGAGAATATCATTCGTATCCGGGAAAACAGCAAAGATTACAATCTGAACCAGTTTATGATCTGTGGGATGATGGAGAGTTGAGAGGGTAGAAACAATGGAGAACGAGAAAAAAACAGTCGCACCGGAATTTGCAAATGAGGCTGTTGAGACAGCAATGAAAGCATTTCTTGGTGAAAAAAATAATGAAAATATGGCGAAATTAATGCAGGTGATGAAAGATGCAAGATTTCTGGTTCCTGCAGATTTTCCACCGGAGATTAAAAAACAGGTGATTGAAAAAGCAAAACGTGGCGAGAAGATTGACGTGAAATCAGCACCGCGTATGCTTCCAATCATCGTACAGAACCAGAAAGGGGAGCATTTTGCACCGGCTTACACATCCAGATCACAGATGAAAGAAGATGCAAAGTATCCGGCAATTCTGAACGTGACCATTGATGAACTGCTTCGTATCGGTTCTGCACCGCAGCTGGACCTGAAAGGTATCATTGTAAATCCGGATACCGATAAAATGATCCTTCATCCGAAGTTCATTGATGCAATGAAAAAAGTGAAAGCAGCGCAGGCACAGCAGGGACAGGCAGCACCGCAGGGCAAACCTCAGGTGAAAGAGTTCAAGATGAGCCGTGCACAGTTTGAACTGTATGCCCGCAGAACCTGTGAGTGGGGCATTATTCCGCGTGTGGTTTACAAAGAGAACGCTGAGTTTATGAAGAAGCTGGAAGACCAGCCGGGTAAATTTATGGCATCTCTGTATCGTCAGCCGTATGGGGATAAGCTTCCGTGTCCGTATTCAGAGAAAGATTTCGATGTCATGATCCTGAATATCGATGATGAGACCTGCGTGGCAAGTATTGAGCTTCCAAAACAGAATATGGCACCGCAGATGGCACATTCCATGTACATTGTGTGGAATCCGCAGAATAATGAGATGCATTATTTCACCATTGAGCAGGGAATGCCGAATGAAGATAACGTGCTTTGCGGTGTAAATGCAGACGGAAAAAGAGAAGAACTTCAGACTGCACCGTCAACTGGAAATGAGATTTCCGCAGTGCTGGATCTGGTCCGGGAAGAACGGGAAGAAGCGCAGGCACAGTAAAAAATACTTGAAAATTTTAGACATGGCTGATATAATTACATGCTGTGTTCAGAAAACAGAATAGACAGTTCGTTTGTACCATCCTGTCGTAAAATAAAACCAGGGCTAGATCAGAAGAAATTTTATCTGTGTTTATATGAGTCGTGGTATGATAACAGCCACGGCTCTTTTTTTGCGGGAATGAACGGATAAATCATAGAGTTGCAGAAAAATTTCGGTTTGCCTGCAAGATATTCGGTACAGACAAGAAGGGATTAGGGATATGTATAAGATTAAAACAGAAGAAAGCTTTGATTCGGCACATTTACTGGCCGGATATGATGGAAAGTGCAGCAATCTGCATGGACACCGCTGGCGGATTGTGATGGAAGCCGGAGCGGAACAGTTACATGAAGACGGACAGCTGCGGGGGATGATCACAGATTTTGGTGATATCCGCAGAGATTTAAAGGAACTGGCAGATTTTTATGATCATGCGCTGATCTATGAAAGTGGAACATTAAAACCACTGACCATTCAGGCGTTACAGGGCGAAAACTTCCGTCTGATCGAAGTGCCGTTTCGACCGACGGCAGAGAATTTTGCAAAATTCTTTTATGATAAAATGACAGCACAGGGTTACCATGTGATGGAAATGGCGGTGTATGAGACCCCAAATAACTGTGCGGTGTATTCTGAAAACTAGAAAAGGCAGAAATCAGACAACTGGAATGAACTGACAGAATACATATATTTAAATGGAAAACTAACAGAGAACATCTGAGAATCGTATAAATTATTGGAGATAAAATCAATTATGGCAAATTATAAAGTTGTTGAGATATTCAGCAGTATCAACGGGGAGGGAACCCGGGCAGGACAGCTGGCAGTATTTGTACGTATGCAGGGCTGCAATCTGAACTGTGCATACTGCGATACAAAATGGGCAAATGAGGAGGACGCGAGATTCCACTGGACATCCACGGAAGAAATCGTGGAGCTGCTACGCAGTATGGAAATTAAAAATGTGACGATCACCGGTGGTGAGCCGCTGCTGCAGGAAAATATTTCAGAATTGTTAGGAGCACTGGCAAAAGAGGAAAATCTGCGTGTAGAGATCGAGACCAATGGCAGTGTGGATTTGAAGCCGTTTGCTGAGATTCCGAACGGCCCGTCTTTTACAATGGATTACAAACTCCCGGGAAGCGGAATGGAAGCATTTATGAGAACCGAGAATTTCGATGTTCTGCGTCAGCAGGATACCGTGAAATTCGTGGTAAAGGATTATACTGATCTGTGCCGGGCACGGGATGTGATTAAAACCTATGATCTGACAGAAAAATGTCATGTGTACTTAAGCCCGGTTTATGGACAGATTGTACTGGAAGACATTGTAAACTTTATGAAAGATAACCGCATGAATGATGTCAACATGCAGCTGCAGATGCACAAGATTATCTGGGACAGCGAAATGCGTGGCGTATAAGAAAGAGAGGATAAAAGATGGCTATAGATAAAGAGGCAGTGCGCGAGCATGTGCGTGGACTTCTGATCGCTCTGGGTGATGATCCGGACAGAGAGGGATTGAAGGATACTCCGGACCGCGTGGCACGGATGTATGAGGAAGTATTTGAAGGTATGAATTATACCAATCACGAGATTGCACAGATGTTTGACAAGACATTTGAGGAAGATCTGACCTTTTCCTCTGAAAACAGTGACTTCGTTATCGTGAAAGATATTGATATCTTCAGTTACTGTGAGCACCATATGGCACTGATGTATGATATGAAAGTGACAGTGGCTTATGTGCCAAACGGAAAAGTCATTGGTCTGAGCAAAATTGCCCGCATTGCGGACATGGTTTCCAAACGTCTGCAGCTGCAGGAGAGGATCGGAACAGATATTGCTGAAATTATGCAGGAGATTACCGGTTCTGAGGATGTGGCGGTTCTGATCGAGGGATGCCACAGCTGTATGACGGCCCGCGGAATTAAAAAGACTGACGCAAAGACTTATACAACCACACTGCGCGGACGTTTTCAGACAGATATGTTGCTGCAGATGCGTTTGAATCGATAGGGAAGGAGCATGAAAAAATGGCAGAAAAAGCACTGATATTGTTCAGTGGCGGCGTGGATTCTACGACCTGCCTTGGACTGGCAATTGATAAATATGGAAAAGAAAATGTAATCGCATTGTCTGTATCTTACGGACAGAAACATAAAAAAGAGATTGAGGCTTCTGAAAAAATCGCAACGTATTATGGTGTAGAACATTTATATCTGGATCTTGGAGCAATTTTTCAGTACAGTAATTGTTCTCTGTTGAGTCATTCTACTGAAGAAATTCCGGAGGAGGCCTATGCAGAGCAGCTGACAAAGACAGACGGAAAGCCTGTTTCTACTTATGTACCGTTCCGAAACGGACTGTTTTTATCTTCTGCAGCAAGCATTGCGCTGTCCAAAGATTGCAGCGTGATCTATTATGGTGCGCACAGTGATGATGCGGCAGGAAGTGCATATCCGGACTGTTCCGATGCCTTCAATCAGGCGATGAGAGATGCCATTTATCTTGGAAGCGGAAATCAGGTAACCATTGAAGCACCGTTTGTCAACTGGACAAAGGCAGATGTGGTAAAAAAAGGTCTGGAGTTAAAGGTCCCGTACGAACTGACCTGGAGCTGTTACGAAGGTGGCGATAAACCATGTGGAAAATGTGGTACATGTATTGACCGTGCGGCTGCTTTTGCAAAAAATGGCGTGAAAGATCCGGCTTTAGATTAATTGACGGATATTCTGAATACGGATATTGTAAACAGTGAGAAAATCGTCGACATTTTTGCACATTCAGATGTGCGAAATGCATTGTTAAAGTACAAATAACTCAGTGAGGTAATGATATGTCAGGAAGAAGCAAAGAAGAAACAGCAGGTGTATCCCTGCTTGGAAATCAGAATGTACGTTATCCGGATAACTATGCACCGGAAGTGCTTGAGACATTCGTAAACAAACATCCGGGGAATGACTATTTTGTAAAATTTAACTGTCCGGAATTCACCAGTCTGTGTCCGATCACCGGACAGCCGGATTTTGCGACCATCACAATTTCCTACGTTCCGGGAGAGCGTATGGTGGAGAGCAAATCCCTGAAACTGTATCTGTTCAGTTTCCGTAATCATGGAGATTTCCATGAGGATTGCGTCAACGTGATCATGAAAGATCTGATCAAACTGATGGATCCGAAATACATTGAAGTATGGGGAAAATTCACTCCGAGAGGTGGTATTTCCATTGATCCGTACTGCAATTATGGAAAACCGGGCACGAAATGGGAAGATGTGGCATGGAACCGCATGGCAAATCATGACCTGTATCCGGAAAAAGTAGATAATCGATAGAAAACCGGCATTATCTGCAAAAATAGGATGAAAAACAGGATATGGAATCATAGCAGGAGGATTGCAGAATGGAAGAAATGAAGCGAATTGATCGTGTGTTAAAATATAAAGGTGCCATTGTGGATGTGTATGACGATGTCATGCAGGCTCCAACCGGAAAAATTGCACACTGGGATTACATTGCACACCGCAAAGGTGCAGCAGCAGTACTTCCAGTGACAGAGGATGGCAAAATTCTTATGGTGCGTCAGTACCGGAATGCACTGAACCGCGAGACGCTGGAAATTCCGGCCGGTTCCAGAGACAGCGTGGAGGAACCGACTTCTGTCTGCGCAGCCCGTGAACTGGAAGAGGAAACCGGATATAAAGCGGCAAACCTGGAACTTTTGATCACGGTGTCTACTACGGTTGCTTTCTGTAATGAGACAATCGATGTATATCTGGCAACAGATCTGACACGGACACAGCAGCATCTGGATGAAGATGAGTTTGTGGAAGTGGAGAGTTACACCATTGAGGAATTAAAGGATATGGTTCTGACACAGAAAATTCAGGATTCCAAAACGGCTGCTGCAATTATGGCATATTACGGAAAATACTGCATACACTAGACCAAAGCGAATCAGCAGGGTTATGGAGCAGATGATAACAATGACCGTAAAACAGCCGGGAAAAATAACTATGCTGCATATTTGCATGGTTGTTTTTCTCGGCTGTTTTTTCTTTGGGGTATTTGCAGCCAATCTGTGGCTGCGGGATGAAACATTGTGGCTTGGTTTTACATTTGAGACACAGATAGAAAATCTGATGCAGACAAATCATAACTGGAAAGACCTGATGTGGCAGATTTTACCGTTGCGGATCATTCCATGGGTGATTCTTTTTGTTATCTGGAACTTTTCATGGGGAAATCTGTTTTTGCATTTCTGGGTCGGCTGGCTTGGATTTTCCGGTGGATTTGTCTTTGCATTGTGCCTGTGCAGATATGGTTTTTCCGGAATCTTCTATATGTTTCTTTCCGGTTTTCCGCAGATATTGTTATATCTGGCCGCATACATATTATTGGTACTTTTGTGGGATGCAAGGCGGAACATGCGATGGAGTAGAAGAAACCAGCTTCCGGGAAGTATGGGTAATCGTACGGAGAAGATGCTTTTCCTGTTGTTTGTTTTGCTGGATTCCGGAATATATGTTTTAGGTGTCTGGTTAGAGTGCAGCGTGAATCCATGGATACTTAACATAGTTGCAGCAGTGTAGTAGTGAATGGCAAAAGAACGTTTGTAGTGTAAAAGTACAAAGATAGAAAAATCGATGTATAAAAAGAAGCAAAAGTATACAGGAAGAATGAAAACATAAAAAAGATATCTGTTTGCAGATAAGTGCAGACAGATATCTTTTTTAAGATGCTTTTTAAGATGATTGTGTCAAGTTACACAGAAGTGGGTACTATTTTACGGAATCTGCGATAGCGTAAATCAGCTGCTCGGATTCTTCCCATCCAAGACATGGATCTGTGATGGATTTTCCGTAAATATGTTCACCGATCTTCTGGTTGCCCGGGCAGATATAACTCTCGATCATTACACCTTTTACCAGGTTGTTGATAATATCGGATTCTTTGCGGTTGTGCATTACCTCTTTAACGATACGGATCTGCTCTTCGTATTTTTTGTTGGAGTTGGAATGGTTTGCATCTACGATGCAGGCCGGATTTATCAGATCCATTTTTTCATACATTTCATTTAAACGGATGAGATCTTCGTAGTGGTAGTTCGGAATGGCAACACCGCGTTTGTTTACTGCACCGCGCAGAATAACATGAGCCAGCGGGTTTCCGGTGGTATCTACTTCCCAGCCGCGATGTACAAAGTGATGCGGATGCTGTGCTGCGTATACGGAATTCAGCATAACGGAAAAGTCACCACTGGTCGGATTTTTCATACCGCTTGCAACATCAAAACCGCTGACAGTCAGACGGTGCTGCTGATCCTCTACGGAACGTGCACCGATGGCTACATAGGAGAGCAGGTCATTGATGTAATCCCAGTTTTCCGGGTAAAGCATCTCATCTGCTGCGGATAAACCGGTTTCTTCAATAGCGCGCAGATGCAGGTTACGAACGGCGATCAGACCGGCGATCATATCCGGTTTTGCTTCCGGGTCCGGCTGGGTGGCGATTCCTTTGTATCCTTCACCGGTTGTTCTCGGTTTATTTGTGTAGATACGTGGAATCAGGATTAATTTGTCTTTCGTCTGTTCGTTTACTTTGGCAAGACGGTGGATGTAATCCATAACAGGCTCTTCCTTGTCAGCAGAGCACGGACCGATGATCACAAGGAATTTATCGGATTCACCGCGCAGCACGCGGCTGATCTCTGCATCACGATCCTGTTAGATCTTTTTATATTCCTCGGTTAATGGATAAGATTTTTTGATCTCTTCCGGTGTCGGTAATTCTTTTAAATATGAAAAACTCATTTGTTACTCCAATCTGTTTGTGTATTTCTCGAAACAAAATATCGGGTTTGCTATTTTTTAAAATGTATTAATTTTTAAAATATTTCTCACGGATGATCTCAACCGGCATTTTCTCTCCGGTCCAGCATTCAAAGGATGCAGCACCCTGGAAGAGCAGCATGTAGGTACCGTTGAATACCTGACAGCCTGCAGCTTCTGCCATCTGATACAATTTTGTCTTCATCGGATTGTAGATGATGTCGCATACGATCAGTTCCGGGAACAGCATGGATGCGTCCGGGATCGGGCACTGATCTTCGTGCGGTGCCATTCCTACGTTGGTTGCATTGGTGAGAATGGCACTCTCGGAAATGCTTTTTCTCATCTGGTCTGTATCTGCAAAATCATAAACGTTGATGTTGCAGGAAGTATGCTGGCGGACACGGTCAGCAAAAGCTAATGCACGCTCATATTCTTCCGTAAATGCTTTCATCTGGAAGATATCAATGTCGGAGACACCATCTAAAGCTGCCTGTGTACAGATGGCAGTAGCAGCACCGCCTGCACCAAGAACCGTCATTTTTTTGCCGATGATATTGTGGCCGGCATCTGCAACGGATTCCATAAAGCCGATGCCGTCTGTGGTGTGACCAATCAGTTTACCGTCTTTTGCGATGACCGTATTGCAGGCCTGCGCAATCTGGGAAGCCGGGGTCAGTTCGTCCATATATTTCACAATCTGAACTTTGTATGGCATGGTGACATTAAAGCCTTTTGCGCCAAGTGCCTGTAGACCGCGCACAGCGGTTTCAAGGTCTGTGTCAGCCAGATCAAAAGCCAGATATACATAATCAAGATTTAACTGGCGAAATGCTTCGTTATGCATCTGCGGTGAAATGCTGTGTTTTACAGGAGTTCCGATCAGTCCTGTTAATGTTGTTTTTCCGGTAATTTCCATAATCTAATCCCTACCTTAAACTTTTTATGGTCTTATGATAGGTGTTTTTGCAAAAAAAGTCAATGTCTTGCAGGGTTTCGGTTCCTCATTTGGAAAAATTATGGTACAATAGCCACAATGAGCGTAACGCAGATGGGAGGTATATATGCAGAACGCATTTGAAATAAAAGGAATTCGGATTGGAGAAGGCAGACCGGTGATCTGTGTGCCGGTAGTCGCAGCCGAGAAAGAGGCAGTCATTGAGCAGATAAAAAAACTGACTGAGCAGAAAGTACAGATGATCGAATGGAGGGTGGACTGTTTCGCAGAGGCAGATCATGTGGAAACGGTACGTGAGGTACTGCAGGCCGTACGTGAATATGTGGCACAGACTATATTTTTATTCACATTCCGCACCAGGCAGCAGGGTGGCAGCCGCAGTATGGAGGAGTGGAAAATCCTGAAACTGAATGAGACAGCGGCAAAGAGTGGCTGCGTGGACCTGATTGATCTGGAATTTTTTGAGGCTACCAAGCCGGAGAAAGAAATTCGCCGATTCCAGCGCATGGGCGTGCGGGTCATTGCATCCCACCATGATTTTGACGGAACGCCGGATGACCGTATCCTGCGGATGCTGATGGAACAGATGCAGCAGGGTGGCGCGGATGTGGCAAAACTTGCGGTGATGCCGCAGAATGCAGATGATGTGGTGCGTATCCTGAAACTGACCAATGATATCAGACAGAAATATCCGACGCTGCCGGTTGTGACCATGTCTATGGGAGCGCTTGGCGTTGTGAGCCGTATGGCGGGAGAGATTTTCGGCTCCTGCATTACCTTTGGCGCAGTGGGAGAGACTTCTGCACCGGGACAGATCCAGGCGGGGCAGCTTGGTGACATTTTGGATATCATTCACCAGGGAATTACACAGGAGGAGCAGGTATGAAGCAGCACATTTATCTGATCGGTTTTATGGGAACCGGAAAGACGACAGTATCACATAAATTACAGGAACTGACCAGGGCAGAAGAAATTGATATGGATGCCTGGATTGTGAAAAAAAACGGAATGTCCATCAATGATATGTTTGAAAAATATGGTGAGACATATTTCAGAGACAGGGAAACCGACGCGGTGCGTGAAATTTCCGGATATGAACCGGCTATTGTATCCTGCGGCGGCGGAGCGGTTCTGCGTGATCAGAATACACAAATGATGAAAGAAAGCGGCAGAATCGTGTTGCTGACTGCAACACCGGAGACAATCTACGAACGCGTCAAAGACAGTACCGACCGCCCGCTTTTGAATGGAAATATGAATGTGGAGCATATTGCAAATCTGATGGAGAAACGCCGGGAGTTATATGCGAATGCATGTGATATTAGTGTAGCGACAGATGGAAAAACACCACAGGCAATCGCAGAAGAAATTCTTGAGATTAGCCAGAATTAAATTCTCCCCGACATGCGAATTTATAAGAAGATTCCGTAATGTGAAAAAAGTTAATGTATATTTTATCAGTGAATAGAAAAATACGAAAAACCTTAACGTATGTTATATCGGTAAACAGAAAAAGTGAAAAAAACTTAACGTATATTTTATCGGTAAACAGAAAAATGGGAGAATTTTTTCTCCAGGAGCGATTGTTAGCGACGGAGACAAAATTCTCCCATTTTTCGTCCGGATTAATAAAAAATTACAGAAAAAGGTTTTGCTTTTTGAATGAGATTGTGGTATTATATTTTTTGTTCGTTACAATTATATATTTTGCAGCCGTAGTCTAACGGATAGAACACAGGACTCCGACTCCTGCAATGTGGGTTCGATTCCCGCCGGCTGCATTTATGAAATCCCCGGTTTTGGAACCGGGGATATTTTTTTGTAAATTTCTTGAAAAATCTGCAAAATGTGATATGCTAATGCTACATATGGAAAATTAAAAAACTATTAAAACAGATACGATACAATGAATAAATCAGGTGAGACATTTATGAGAAAGACTAGAAAAAAAGGATTTACATTGACGGAATTAATAGTTGTGCTTGTGATCATGTCTGTGATTGTGGCCATTGCGGTTCCGTTTTTTACGAATTACTGGAAAAATGCGGAGTTTCGCAAAAATGAGCAGAATGCCAAAACAATTTATTTGGCTGCGGAATCAAAACTGACCTATTATCGGTCATCCGGACAGTGGGAGAGTTTTAAGAAGCAGATTCAGAAGCAGGCAGAGAGTGATCAGAAAAAAAGTGTGCAGGACAGACAGGCAGAGAAAGCGGTTTTCCCTTCTGATGCAGAAAATGCAGAACAGTTAAATGGTCGTATTTATACACTCAGACTTGATAAAGTGGCAGCAGGATCGGATGATAAGGAAAATCTTTTACTGCAGCTGCTGGATGATTATATTTATGATAAAGAAATGCTGGATGCATCGATGGCTGTGGAAATTGATCTGGAATCCGGCGAAGTGTACTCCGCTTTTTATGATACCAAGTGTAAGGGATTGACTTATGAAGCGGAAGATAAAGATGGCTATCTGACGATGCAGAAACGAGAGTATGACAGTCGTAAAAAACGACTGCTTGGCTATTATTCTACGGAAGATACTGTGAATGTAGTTGCGTTGAAGCCAACAAAACTGCGAATCACCACGATCAGTCTGCAAAACAGTGAAAAACTGAGTCTGAACTGGTCCTCGAATGTGGGAGACAGTCTGGATACCAGCTATGAGATTGCTGTATATAATAAGAAAGATAACAGCAAACTGTTCAGCATGATTTTGTCACCATACGATTTGCGAAAAGCTGGATGGGCGGGAAAAAATGCTGACAGTGCTTCCAGCTTTGCCAGCGTAACATTGTTGGATAGTAAAGATAAAGAAAAGGGACAGTGGAGTTTCCCACTGACATATAAAGATAATAAGTATACACTTGTGCTGGATGCAATGATGTCGGCCAAAGTGCAGGCACTGCTGGAATCAAGGGAAGGTTCCCAGGACAGTGATGCGCTGCAGCGGACATTAAGCACGAGTATTTGCCGTTTGGCTTCTGTAAACGGAACAAATCTGACGGATACGCAGGATTTGACGAAACCGCAGGATATTTATGCAACGGTAAAAGCAACTTCCTATGCCGGAACTGACAGCAGTAATTCTGTGACAAAAGAATATCGTGCCAGTGAAGCAGTTACATCAAATGATGCAAATACGCTGTATGCGGATAAGACATCCGGTAATAAAGTGGAAATTGCGGCATTTCGTCATTTATCCAATATGCGTTATTATGATGCAGATGTGGAAGCTACTTTTGAGCTGACCAATAAAAATATGGACTGGACATCTGTTGGAACGGGTGTTTATGATCTGACCACAGATGAGCAGACTACAACAGGAAATGCGGTGGAAAAACTTGCATGGCAGGAAAATTCCACAGATAAGACGGTGGATTTCCCGACAATTGCAGAATTTTCGGAGAACTATACACTGAAGGGACGGGGAAATAGTACCTGTGTGTCCAACTTGCATTTGGGCGAAGATTCCGTTGTAGATGATGAAACGGTGCAGCAACTGAAAAATGCAACTGGTAATGAAAACGTGTCAAAAGCGGAATATCTTGGCGTGTTTGGCGAATTAAAGGGCAGTGTGAAAGGACTTACCCTGCGCAATCCGGAACTGAGTTTTAACCCGAAAAATGCAACGGGTGAACAGCGTACCTATTCTGCTTTGACAGGTGTGGGCATTCTGGCGGGACGCAGCGAGGGAAGTATTTCAGATACTGCTATTACTTCTGTCAATAGCACAGCAGCAGGAACGGCACCTGAAAAAGCAGTATCAGTATCTCTGGTTTCTACTGATAATAATCGGAAAACTGCGGCTGTCGGAGGTGTGGTTGGAATTCTGGCTGGCACCGAAGTGCAGGGAGATGGAAGCACGCGCTTTACAGCATTATCAGAAGGAGCTATGGAAAATGTTTCCATGGAAGGAACCATTGAGGCAGAGTTACCGGATGTGACTTTGAAAACGGACGGTTCAGATGTTTCTGACCAGGCGATGGGATATGCCGGCGGTATCGGAGGAATTGCCGGATATGCGAAGTTAGACAGTACAAGCACAAAGGCTGTGATCGCATCCTGTAAAAATGATGGAAAAATTTCCGGTAATTATTTTACCGGGGGAATTGTCGGTAAACTGGATGGAACGAAGTCTTCTTATAATAAAGAAAACTGGAAAAATGAGGCAAATATTACAAACTGTGAAAATCATGGGCTGATTCTCTGCTCTTATGAAAGTTCTGTGCAGGATACCTCATTGCGTGGTCGATATTTTGGAGGTATTACCGGATACAGTTATCGGTCCCTTGTATATGCATCCAGCAGTACATCCGGAAGAACAGCAGGATTTACGTATGATGAGAGTAAGCGCAATTTACTGAATGGACAGTATGTAGGTGGTGTTCTTGGGTATGGAAAAGAAAGTATGCTTGCAAATTGCTCCACAGGAAGCAACGGATATATTCTCGGCGGTGATTATGTCGGAGGAATTGCCGGTGGCCTGGACGGAAAGGATACGATTCAGTCATCTACAGAAGAAAATGGCATATCTGTGACAACAAATGGAAGTTATGTTATTGGTAAAAATTATGTCGGTGGAATTGTCGGATATAATGCAAAAAATGTACAGTTAAGTAATTGCGTAAATAATGGCGTTGTTGCGGGAACTGGTTCCTCGAAATCGGAAAGCGGAAGATATGTTGGCGGAATTGTCGGATATAATGCGTATGGTGCATCTATTTATGACTGTGCGAGCTATCTTTCTGATTTCGGGAATAAAATATTTGATATGATCGTAGATACCTGGGATGCCAGAAGCGATTATGTCGGAGGAATTGCCGGATACAATAACGGTTCTATTATCTTTACAAAAGATAGTAAGGCTATTACCGTAAAATCTGTTTCAAGCATTGTTGTCGGAAACAATTATGTTGGAGGAATTGCCGGATTTAATGATGTAAATGGTTCACTGGATGTTAATTATACATTGATCGGCGGACAGGTTTATGCGTATGAATCCTGCGCCGGAGGTGCATTTGGATTTAATGCATCTACCAGAATCGCAAATCAGGGACTGACGATCAAACCAACGAGTGTATATGGAAAATATTATGTGGGCGGCTGTATTGGTGCCAATGTAGTAAATATTTCCCATGATACACAGTTTACACAGCTTCGTGCAGACAATATCCTCGGAAGTATTACCGGAGAGGCATTTTGTGGTGGCATTATCGGATATCAGAGAACTTACGGGGAGAATCAGCTGCAAATAGATTCTGTGGATCAGGGAATCCGTCAGGCAGTGGAAACCGCACAGAAAAGTGCAGACAGTTCCGGACATCTGCTTCCGGGACTGGATCAGGCAACCGGAGTGCCAACGGCGGTTCTTGCAACCGAAAATGTGTATACGGTAACAATTGCAACATCTGAAAATACAGATAAATCCTGGAGTGTGGATACAAATAATATTCCGATTAAGGCGGTAAATTATGCGGGTGGAATTTTAGGCTATTGTGAGAAAAACAGTAAAACTGTAATCAAAAACTGCAAAAATTCCGGAAATATTTCTCTGGCTTCAGATTTGTTGAAAAAGAATTCAGATGGAGCGGTAACGCTTGGTGATTTTGCTGACAGCAGGGAGGTTACGCTTCATAACCTGTCAGATGAGGCAAGAAATCTGCGTCTGCATTATATTGGCGGCATCACAGGTGTCAATCTGAAAAATGAAGAAATTGATCATTGTACCAATACGGGAAGCCTGACAGGATTTACCGGTATTGGCGGCGTGGTCGGATTGAATGCAGGTCGTGTGTACCGTTGTGAATTAAAGGAACATTTTGGCAATGCGTCACTGACCTATGTTGGTGGAATTGCAGGACTCAATGCCGGAAGGGTAGAGCAATGTGTCACAGCTGCTGGAA
>Ga0129310_1002312_pt1 | contig 14422 bp, 12 predicted proteins | sample Go1ome_2_FD_94433 | JGI IMG/M metagenome (GOLD analysis project Ga0129310, IMG submission 94433) | Western lowland gorrila individual fecal microbial communities from Wisconsin, USA - Go1022A metagenome | ecosystem: Host-associated > Mammals > Digestive system > Large intestine > Fecal | place...
CTAAGCTGGATCAGACCGGTGTCGGCAAGCTGATGGAGATGGCTATCAAGCTTGGTAAGCCTGTAAATCCTAAGCTGCACGTTGGTATCTGTGGTGAGCACGGTGGAGATCCTTCTTCCGTAGAGTTCTGCCACAAGATCGGTCTGGATTATGTATCCTGCTCACCTTTCCGTGTGCCTATCGCCCGGTTGGCCGCAGCACAGGCTGCGATTGCCGATAAGTAATCTGGCGGTGAGTACGCAGATCTGGGAGGGTATTGCGTAAACAATACATTGGGGTATATGGAAATATGATGAGAACCTCATTGCTGATGGAAATGTCGGTAATGAGGTTCTTTTGTGCTACGCAGTTATGCTGGGGGCATTTTGTATGGAACACGGTTGATTGATGTCGTTTTTGGGTCGATTGGTGCAATCTGCTGCTTATCTTCCGGAGATATAGTTATAATAAGTTCAACGCAGATGCATAAGAACCGGAAGTGTAAAAGCAAGGGAAAGATATGGAATTTGGTTAATAAAAATTTAATAGTAGGAATTATTCCTGATTATTGATTTTCGAATGGAACTATTATATGATTTTATCATATAGCATTCGTGAGGAGAAACATGATAAACAGAGAAATACGGTCAGATAAGAAAAACAAAAATATAATAGGCATGATACAAAGCTGTCTTATATTGATTCTGGTGATTCTCATTATTTTTATGATGATACAGATTAACAGGTTGCAGGGGACTGCGCGTGTGATCAATTATGCAGGTCTGGTGCGTGGGGCCACACAGCGTGAGGTGAAATTAGAAATTACGGGAAACCGGAAGGATGAATTGATAGAATATCTGGATGATATTCTGAGTGGATTAAGATATCAGGATGGACATTACGATCTGGTAAAACTCCATGACAAGGAATATCAGGAGAAATTGCAGGTTCAGAGTGATTATTGGGAAAAATTAAAAATAGAAATCGAGGCAGTAAGAAGTGAGGGCTATCAAAACACAGATATTGTCAATATGAGTGAAATTTATTTTCATATGGCGGATGAAACGGTATTTGCTGCGGAAAATTACTCGGAAAAGATTGCTGTAAAGATTCGTACGATAGAACTGCTGTCTGCGCTTGATATGTTATGTCTGGTGATTCTGGTTATTATGCAGACACTGACAGCCATGAAGATGGCAATGAAAAATAAGCTGTTAGAACAGAAGGCATATACGGATGCCCATACCGGATTGCCAAATAAAGGTGCCTGTGAGGTTCTGCTTGGGAATCCGGATATTATAACTGAGCCTACCGCCTGCATAATGTTTGATCTGAATAATCTGAAGACTGTAAATGATACCATGGGACATTCGGCCGGAGATCGGTTAATCATGAATTTCGCCCAGCTTTTACACAGCGTGATTCCGGAAAAGGATTTTGTGGGAAGATATGGCGGGGATGAGTTTATGGCAGTGATCTATCATACAGGCAAAACAGAAATTGAGGAACTGTTAAAAAGCTTATGCAGAGAAAAAGACAGATGGAATAGGAGAGAGGATCAAATCCCCATCGACTATGCATACGGCTGGGCACATTCTGTTGATGAAAGCATGTGTACGCTGCAGATGTTACTGGATAAGGCGGATTCCTATATGTATGAAAATAAACAACGATGTAAGAAGCATAATTTATGTTCGGCTTGTAAAACGGAGTGCTTATAGACTGGAAGGTGATTATCATAATTGTAATAGAAGAAATACTAATGGCAAATGGTCTGACAGTGTTGATGATGGGTTTTCTCCTGATCTTCAGGAGGAAAAACAGAGAGAGTCTTCATGTGGAAGATAAAATATATGATGGAATCGTATTGTTGAATATGTTGGGCGCAGTATCTGAGACAATTGCTTTTCTGGTAGATGGAAAAAGTTTTGCTGGAAGCAGACAGATCAATTATGTCTCTAACAGCTTATGTTTTATCGGGACGGTCAGTATGGGGATGCTCTGGAGCCTGTATGTAGAACTGCGTATTTATCAAAATTACAGGAGAATATTCCGGAAAACAGTGATTATGATGCTTCCCTGGGCAATAGAAGTAATTATGGTCCTGTCTAATCTGTTTGGAACCGGGATCATGTTTAAAATATCCGGGGAGAATGTATATCACAGAACCGGTGGTGCACTGGTAGGATATCTCACACTTATGATATATTTTGGATATAGCATCTGGCTGGTATATCATTCCCGAAAACAGCGAGTGAACCTGAGTTATTTTCCGGTGATATATTTCGTTACTCTCGGTTTCGCAGGTGTGGTGCTTCAACTGTTTTTCTACGGAATTACAGCGTCCTGGCTGATGGCTGCGATCACACTGATATTTGTGCAGATGCAGTTATATGCAGAAAATTTATACATGGATGAGCTTTCCGGATTATATAACCGAAGATATCTGAATGCCGTGCTTGCCAAAAGGAAGATAACAGACCAGAAATCCTTATATGGCATTATGATGGATGTAAATGACTTCAAGTATATCAATGATAATTTCGGCCATAGTATGGGAGACAAAGCAATCAGTACGGTGGGAAATATACTCTGCAGATCCATACCGGATGCCGGAATGGCGATCCGGTATGCAGGAGATGAGTTTATCGTATTACTGCCGGGTGTTGATGCAGAGTGTGTTTCGGCAACGATGGAGGAAATTGCTGAGAATCTTTCCCGGTTTAACGAATCCGGAAAGGAACGGTTTCCGCTAAGTGTCTCCATGGGATATGCAGAATTTGGACCGGAAGATGATGCAGAAGCTTTTTTAAAGCATATGGATGAGAAAATGTATGAGGAAAAGCGGAAATATCATATGCTCAAACAGTCAGAATGCCCTGATTTTATGAAAAGCTGACTATGATAACAGGGAGGAAAAGTGGTGCCTTGGGGCAGGGCTGGAAATAATAAAATTTTGAAAAAAAATTTAAGACTTTTTTAATAGATTTTATCAATGAAATATGCTATCTTATAACCGTTTGTGGAGAGATCATTGCCAGACCTGAGTAAACAGGAATTCCACGCAGCGTTTGTGTAATGGGCTTCCGGAAATGCTAAATGCTCTTGATTGTAATTAGAAATCAAAAATTTACAAAGGAAGGAAAACTATTATGGAAAAGATCAAAAAGCGGATAGCTAACTTAAAGGTAGCAGGAAAATTGAAAGTGTATCGAATAACAGTACTTGTTATGACGGTATTTTTGGTGTTGGTGGCACTCATCTCCACGGTAGTGATCCGTTCGAATATAGAGAAGATCACAGAGGTCTGGTCTCCGTCATTGGAGTATCTGCAGGATTTAGAGACAATGACTGCGAAATACAGAATCAAACAGTATCAGCATCTGGTAGAATCCGATGCGGCAGTTATGAACTCCTGCGAAGAAGAAATTCAGAAGCTGGAGAGTCAGATCCAGGATACCAGTGCGAATTTGGATGCAATAATGTCTGCAGACGGTAATGCTCAAAAAGGACAAGCTGATTACGAAGTAGCAAGCGCTGCATGGGAAGAATACAGAGCTGCTTCGGATGAAATCCTGAAGTTGAGCCGTGAGGGGAAGCAGCAGGAAGCATCAAAGCTGATGACCGGAGAGGTGTATGAAGAATATAAGTCTTTTACTGAGAAATTAACTTCATTGCGTGATGAGTTCCAGGTAGAATTGGATCAGGCAAAGACCATGGCTAATGTGTGTACCATAATCATATTTGTCGTGATCGTGGCAGCAGGAATTGCGATTGCTGCAGTTACAACAATAATTGGAAAGATCATTACCGATTCGATTACCGAGCCGGTAGAACAGATAGAAGCAGCGGTTGCCAGTCTGCGCAAAGGAGAGCTGTCTAACGTAGATATGCTTACCTATGAGTCTGAGGATGAGCTGGGTGATACCATCAGAAATCTGAAAGAAGCCATGAACATTCTTGCAGATTATGTCAACGAGATTTCTGTGGAGGTAAAGGCAATAGCGCAGGGTGATCTGACCAGAAATGGGGATGACATTACAGACTTTTTGGGTGACTTCTCGGAACTGAAGACATCACTGCTGTATATTCTGAAGCGTTTTAACAGTACCCTGACAGAGATCAGCAATCTTGCAGAACAGGTTTCATCGAATGCATCGGAAGTGGAGAATGCATCAAAATCCCTGGCGGATGGGGCTACAGAACAGGCAGGAGTTATCGAGGAGCTGAATGCCACAATAGATACTGTTGTGGATCTGGCTGCTGATACAGCAAAGGAAACACAGAGCGCTTCTGCACGTGTGAAAGCCTCTGCAAACAAAGCAAACGAAGAAAAAGAAAAAATGAATGATCTGCTGACAGAAATGGAGCATATTACAGAGATTTCCAAGGAAATCGGTAATATCATTACAGATATTGAGGATATCGCTTCTCAGACCAATCTTTTGTCCCTGAATGCTTCGATTGAAGCAGCCCGGGCAGGAGAAGCGGGAAGAGGCTTTGCGGTAGTTGCCGACCAGATTGGAAAGCTTGCAGCAGACAGTGCAAAATCCGCGGTAAATACGAGAGATCTGATTGATAAGACTTTAGTGGAAATTGAAAAAGGAAATACAATTACAAGAACGACAGCAGACGCGTTCCATCAGATCATTGCAGATATGGAGTCCTTTGCAGAAATTGCACAGAACACCATGGAGAAAGCAAATTCCCAGGCAGAGTCATTAGAGCAGATCGGTAAGGGAATTGAACAGCTGTCCGGTGTCGTACAGGGGAATGCGGCATCCTCAGAAGAGAATACGGCAATCAGTATCAATCTGGCAGAGGGAGCAGCCAAGATGCAAGACCGTGTGAAGATATTTAAGCTGTTTTAGTAGATCGTTCTGCAAATAACCGCACTAAAAACGCAGAATGGTTTTCATTCTGCGTTTTTTAGAAGGAAGGATCCTATTGTGATTGATGATATATTTAAAGTCTTTGGAGAGAAGACGGCGGAAATTTTATTTGAAATCATTACAGAATGTATGGATGATTATCTGTATATATTTGATCTGCGGAATAATACCTTTGAGATTTCACAGTCAGCTGTGAAACGGTTTCATATATCGACGAATATCCTGACAGATGCTGCAAACGAAATTATGAAAGTAGTATATGAAGAAGATCGTGAGATGCTTGCAAAGCATCTCACGGACATATGCGAAGGAAAAGAAAAGGTACATAATCTTCATTACAGGTGGATTGATAAAGCAGGTATGCCGGTATGGGTCAATTGCCGTGGGATGGTGATTAATGATCCGGAAGGAAATTTAGAGTATCTGGTCGGATGCCTGAATGAGACCGGAAATAGGAAAAGGGCTGATAATGTCACCGGATTACTGGGAGGTCCGGAATTTCTTGCTTATCTGCAGTCGCAAAAGAAAACCATTACCAAGGGGTTTCTCATGCATATAGGGATTGACGATTTCGGGGCAATCAATGGCTCCAGGGGAGCTGATTATGGTAATTATATCCTGAAAAGCGTAGCTGACTGTATGAAGGAATGTCTTTCTGGCAGGCAGAGGCTTTACCATCTGGTAGCGGATCAGTATGTGATCGTGGATCTGGAAGCGCCTTCTATGGAAGCTGCGGTAAAACTTCAAAATAAGATTACAGATAAACTCTATAGTTTTATAGTGGATGAAAATTACGAAGCTTTATTTTCGATTTCCGTCGGTGTTATAGGTGCAGCAACATTTTGTGAAGGTGCCGAAGAGTGTCGCAAAAAATTTGAATTTGCTTTGAAACAGGCAAAAAGCATGGGGAAAAGTGGATTCTACATTTTTAATCAGGACGATTATGAAGCTTTTTTACGGAAAGGAAGAATCATAGCAGCACTTCGCAATGCTATTGTAAACGATTACGATGGCTTTGAAGTATACTATCAGCCAATCATGGATTGTCAGTCAGAACGAATCATCGGAGCGGAGGCACTGATGCGTTTTTCCATGATGACGGAGGAAGGACGGGAGAATATTTCACCGATGGAATTTATTCCGCTATTGGAAGAGACCGGATTGATTATTCCCGCCGGAAGATATATTTTGAAGCAAGCTGCGGAAATGTGCTGTGAAATGCAGCAATATATTCCGGAATTCAAGATAAATGTAAATGTTTCCTATGTTCAGATTTTGCAGGGCAGTGTGGGGCACGATATTCTGGATATAATTCAAAAATACGCTTTAAAGCCGGAATGCATATGTGTGGAAATGACGGAAAGCGGATTTATGAATAGGACATAATCGTTCTGTAAATTCCGGAAAATATTGGATGAGAACAGGATCCCCTTTGTAATTGATGATTTTGGAACGGGTTATTCGAATCTTCATTGCATACGTGACATGAATCCGAGTTATGTGAAGATGGATAAGGATTTTACTGCCAAGGCCATGAGCAGTGCCAGAGATTATGAGTTATATAAAAATATCATTTCGATGGTACATAGTATTAACGTCAGGATCTGTTCAGAAGGCATCGAGGAAAACGGATGGTGCCTGAAAATGAAAGAAATGAAGGTTGATTATCTGCAGGGATATTATTTCGGCAGACCCTGTGAGAAAGAACGTTTTGTACAACAATATGTCAAAGGTTCCCCTGCTGAGTAAAGCGTGTACGGCAGAAGAACTGCGGGAAATAAGGATGAAAGAATCCAAATACGAAGATGGGGGGCTTTAAAAGAGTGGAGAGAGACAGTCATGAGAAACACCAATAAAACGAGGAAAAACGGGGGCTTTTCCCTCGTTGAACTTATTATTGTAATTGCCATTATGGCAGTACTTGTAGGAATACTGGCGCCGCAGTATCTTTCTTATATGCATAAAGCAAAGGTGGCTGCCGACTGGGCCAATATAAGAAACTACTATACGGAGATTACACTGGATTATATTTCTACCGGACAGTATAATCCGAATGTTCCGACACTGGACAGGAACGATCCGGCCACTATGAGACTGACGGAAATTCATTTTCTGAGCGGCGAAACTGTGACATTGAAAGCCGGATATTTTAATGTGACAAAGGATGATCCCCAGAAGGGATATCATATTGCCTATTATTGCAATGAATGCCTGACAGATTGGGAAAAGCATAAAGACACCTGCCATTTAGTATTGAAATAAATGCCCATATTCTAAAATTTCGGTTTCACACCGCCTGCCGGGGACTTTGCTGGTGATACTTCCTCCGACCCCGGAATCTTAATAAGAATTCAAGAACCACATTGCGGATGAAAACATCAGTAATGTGGTTTTTTGCCGGCTGCCAGGAAGACCGGCTGAGGGGGTAACCGCGCATCAACCCAGGGACACATGGGGTGAGGAAACGGTGAACTTCCGGATTGGCTGGTGCTGGTGCCGGTGGAGAAGAAAAACTGGGTCGTTTTATTACATATTTGGGTCGATTCATGTCTTAGTTATTCCGGAACGGTTTTTTGGGACTATAATAAGGAAGAAAAATCCGGGAGACCGGAAACAGGGCGGAGAACTTATCTGCACCAAATACAGAAAGGATGAGAGCGTATGAAAACAAAATGGAAAGTGCTGTGGATGAGCCTTTGTGCAGCGTGCATCGTGCTGGTGGGCAATGGAGTGACAGTACATGCAGAAGGACTGAGTGAAACGGCTTTTGGGTATGCCTACGATGTACAAAGAGGACCGGCACCGGCAAAGAATGGAGAAATGATGCATCTGCGGGGGCTGACTGCGCCTTATAAGGCAGACGGAAGTAACACGGATTCTACCAGCGCAGGAAACTGGACATTGACGGAAATTGGTGCTTACGGCAATGTGGATGAGGCACTGAAAACCGACGAAAATCTGGAATCTGTTGTTTCAACGGTCACCTATTATTATAGTGATTTGGACAAAAATGATGTGTGCATTCATGAGTTGAAGGATGGCGCACAGCATATTGCCTATGGTGTCATTGCAGCATCCGATGAAACCAGCAAACTTGTTTTTTTGGGAAATTCTCTGTATGGCGGAGCAGGCTATCTGCTGTCTACCGAAGAAATAACCAAGTCGGGCGGTGTCGATGTAGAAGGAGCACGGATCGCTCCTGATTATGCCAATGGGGCACAGAAAAAGGTGCTGGCATTGGATGTGACAGACAGCTACACTTTTGCTGAGGCCGAAGAAGGCTATGCTGCACCGGTGGCAAAAGAGGTAACGGTTACCAACATAAGCAGTGAGGAAAGCGGTGCGCTGGTGATCACTCTGGAAGGCAGTGATGCAGAAAGCTTTGAACTTGATAAAACGGCAATTACTGCCATAGCAGCAGGAGCCGGTGATACTTTTTCGGTAAAACCGAAGGAAGCTCTTAGCGCCGGAACTTATACTGCAACGGTTGCAGTAAAAGCCGCGTATGGCAATACAATGAATCCAAAGGCTGTAAGCTTTGTAGTTTCCTTTACGGTTACCGCGGGATCGACACCTGCACCGGCAGAGCCTACACCTGCACCGGCAGAGCCTACGCCTGCACCGGCTGAGCCTACACCTGCACCGGCAGCCCCTACGCCTGCTCCTGTAAAGCCTGCCCCGGCTGTGAAAGACAACGACGATGATTCTTCCGAAGCTTCAGCTGCTTTACCGGAACTGAAAACAACGAATGTTGCAGGAGAACAGATTATTGGCTGGGATGCAATTACAACAGCACTTGCTACGCAGACAAAGGAGAAACTGCAGAGTGTATCCGGCGTCAATCAGGATCTCCTGCATGTGGATGCAGGCGGCTCTGACAAAATCATTCCTGCCGCAGCCGTAAAAGCAGTCTCTTCCTCTGCACTGAGGGGCCTGCATGTATTTATTGGAGATTCCGATGCGGTTACCTTCTTTACAAAGAGTGATTTGTCCGGTTACAAAGAGACGAACTTTGCTCATACGGATACCGTGGCAGATCATGCCAGAACCATCGCGTTTACGAACAAACAGGCACTGGGTACCACTGTGGCGTTCCATACCACGGTACCGGTAAAATCCGCAACGGTGACCGTTTACAAAGTGGATGCCAACGGCAGGACCTGCATTGCGAAAACCGTATCCAATGCTGCCGGCCAGGTCTGCTTCCCGATGACCGAGACAGCAACGTATGTATTAGAATACTGATCGAAGGCGCTCAGAGGCCGGACGGACAGGATGCCTTATATTTCACGGGAGAACTTCCGGTCAGCTTTTTGAATACCCTGGAAAAATAGTAAACATCATGAAAACCGCATTTAACAGCGACCTCGCTGCAGGTATAAAGCCCTGTGGCGAGGTATTTTTTTGCGTTTTCAATGCGGATGTGGTTCAGGGTGGCAAAAATGGTATCGCCGGTGACCTTTTTGAATACGCGGTTTAAGTGATCAAAATTACAGTGGAACATTTCCTCCAGAGAGCTGCTGCTGATCTCCGTGCCGTAGTGGACCGCCAGATATCGTTTCAGGGCGGGAACATAGCTTGCGGTGCCGGTGCCTGCTGCTATGGCATGGAGCCGGTGACGACGGTGCTGCATGGCCAGAAGGGCCAGAAGCTCACAGAGCAGGCTTCCCCGCAGGTAGGATTGGAGAGGATCGTCTTCCGTACAGGACAGCAGTCTCGACAGTACGGCGTTGAAGTCTTCGGCGAGATCTTCTGCGTCGAGGTGTCCGCACTTGGGAAAACAGACCGGTGCGGCGGGATATTCCGAAAAGGCAGATTCCCGGTCGGTGGATTCGAAGGAACCGGTCTCAGAGACCGTCATGTGGATTCCCTCCATGGAAAAATGCACATAAGTGAAATTACAGGCAGTGGAGCGCAGTCCCTCATGCTCACAGGAAGGATCCAGAAGGATGTAATGCCCTCCGGTCAGCAGATATTCCCGGTCATCCTCTCTTATGGCCAATTCCCCGGAATGGATATAGTACAGAATATATTCCGGAGCCTTCCGTCGGAAATGGATATAGGGAGGGCGGATATGGGCGGTGTCACACAGGGAGATCCGTGGTGCGGCAAACCCGGTAATCGTGTAGCAGAGATCCTTGCTCATAATATCTCCTTGAAAAAAGAAAAGCGTTTAATTACATCTGTATCATACGGATATTCTGTGGAATATGCAATAGGAAGTCGCTAAAAGACAAAAATATAGTCACTATAGTATATTCCTATGAGGAGTGTGGGGCGGTAGAATGAGTGAGGCTCCGGGAAAGCAGAGAAGAAAAGACAGCCGATGCGGAGGAACCGGACAGAACAGGAAAAAGAGGACATCTACATGAAAGATATGACGCAGGGAAAACCGTTAAAACTGATCATTGGCTTCGCTATCCCCATGTTGATCGGGAATATCTTCCAACAGGTATATAATGTGGCGGATACGGTGATCGTGGGAAGATTTCTGGGGGAGAGTGCACTGGCGGGAGTGGGCAGTACGGGGACGTTGACCTATTTTCTGCTGGCGCTGGTCAGCGGTATGTGCAGCGGAGCCGGACTGGTGGTGGCACAATGCTTCGGATGTGGGAATAAGGAGCGGCTGGCGAAGACAGTGACGGCGCTTGTCTGGGTGGCAGGAGTGCTGTCCGGTATTATGTCACTGATCGGAATCTTCGGTGCGGAATTTTTTCTGCGCCTTTTGAGCGTACCGGAGAATGTCATTGGCTATTCCGCAGAGTATCTGCATATCATCTATACCTTTGTCTTCGGCAGTGTGGCCTACAACGGCTGCGCGGCGATCCTGAACAGCGTGGGAGATTCCAGAACCCCTCTGCGGGCGGTGATTGCTTCGTCGGTGGTGAATATTGCGTTTGATCTGTTCTTTATCATTGTCTGCAGGATGGGAGTGGCGGGAGCGGCTTATGCAACAATCCTGGCGCAGTGCACTTCGGCGGTGATCTGTTTTGTGAAAGTGTTCAAGGTGAGAGAAGAGATCGGATTATCCCTGATGAAGTGGAAACCGGAAGCCGGTGATATTCATCTGGTGGTGAAGACCGGATTTCCGGCGGCATTCCAGTCCTGTATGATCGCGCTGGGCGGCATGAGCGTCCAGCGGCTGGTGAATTCCTTCGGTTCCTCCACCATGGCAGCTTACGTGGCGGCGAACCGGGTGGACAGTGTGGCCATTCAGGTCATCGTCTCCATCGGAACGGCGCTGTCGGTATTCACGGGACAGAACATTGCGAAAAATCAATATGACAGGATTAAGGAAGCCCTCTATAAGACACTGGCGGTCATGGTGGGAGCCAGCATTTTTATCGCTGCCATGGTACTCATTTTCCGGGTACAGTTAATGACCCTGTTTCTGGATGCCAATGAATCGGGAGAAGCCATCGGTATCGGCTGCACTTATCTGACCATCATCGGCGTGGCCTATGTGATCGCCGGGGTGATGCAGAGTTACCAGAATGTGATCCGGGGAGCCGGGGACGTCAATACCTGCATGGTGGCGGGACTGACGGAATTGTCCGGCAGGATCGTATTCGCTTACCTGTTGTCCGGTGCCTTGGGAGTCACGGGAATCTGGATTGCCACACCGCTGTCCTGGAGCTGCGGCTGCGTCATCCCTGTGATCCGGTATTATTCCGGCAAATGGAAGCACAAGCGGCTGGCTTAAATCCAGTGCGGTTATTCCGGCCGCATCCATCCGGCAAATTCCAGAATGGACTGGTTTTCCGCCTTTTTCTCACTCTGCTGCATCTGCTTGCGGTATTCCCGGGGCGACATCTGCATCAGCTTGATAAAATAGCGGTTGAAACTGGATACGGAATGGAAGCCCACCATCTCGGAAATATCGAGAATGGAATGCTCCGTACTGCGCAGCAGAATACAGGACTTTAGAATCCGGGTGTTGTTCACATAGTCTAACGGGGAAGTCCCCATAATATCATGGAAGACCCGGCGGAAATGGGTGGGGCTCCAATGGCACAGTTCTGCCAGATACTCAATGGTAAACTGCTGCATGTAATTTTTCTCAATATATTCCAGAGCGGGTGAGATCACCAGAGAATTTTCGGCGATCTCACCTTCTTTTTTGCGGTCCTGCAGGGCGAGAATCTCGGGGGAACCCGGTTTCGCGGTCTCGGGGTTGGCACCGCCGAAGCTTTCAATCCGGTACAGTTCTATATAGAGGGAGCACAACAGACTTCTGGCACTGATCTGGTAACAGGGGTTCTGTTCTTCCAGTTCGTGGATGATATGAGATACCAGATAGTTGATGTGGGGGAAGGCTTCCTTACTGAAAATATAACGGAATCCCGGAAAACCGTCCGTGGACAGATCGTAATTCTTCCAGGAGGCGGGAAGGAGATTGCGGAACAGCTCCTTCGGATCCAGAAAAAGATAGGACCAGTGGCTCTTTGTACCGGGGGTGCTGTAAGTGGTATGTGGAACGTTACGGGGCAGCACGGTGACATCGCCGGCATGGAAGGTCTGCTTTTCCCCGTTGATCTCCAGAGTACCGCTGTCGGAATGGCAGATCCCGATTTCCAGACAATTATGGAAGTGAAGGCTTCCACTGGGGATATCCGAGATCTTCCAGTAATCACCGGACAGAAGCAGTACGGGAAACTGCATGGGCAGATAGTAACTTCGGTATTCTGTAACGACGCGTTTTGACTTGGCCATTTCCTACCTCCTGTGGACGGTGCACGGAATTATTGTGCATCCTGTATGATACTGCCTGAAAATGGCCGGGCAGCATGGAAATAATGACTATACACTATTTATAACAATTAAACTGGACAAAATCAACCATTATGTTGTATAAATAACAGGTACGCTTTTGGCACCGTTTCCGGAATGATACTTAAAAATGGCTAAAAACTTGAAGAATATTGCGTTTTTTCCATAAAATATGTGATATACCAATAAGAATATAAACGGAATAAGGAAATATACGAAAAACGAACATAATATATAATGGTTGTTTTTGCATAGTTTTCTATAACGTTTGATTAGAAAAATATGACAATGTGTATGATAATATGCTTACGAGGTTACAAAAAGTGTACAAAGTGACGAGAAAATATGACTGACACTTGAGGAGGTTCGATATGGCGAAGAAGAATGCGGCCAACGTGGCGGGAGTGAAAACGAAAACCACTTGGAAACAAGCTTTTAAAAGAGACTGGCAATTATATCTGTTACTGCTGTTTCCGCTGATCATGGTATTTGTATTCAGCTATGGTGCATACCCGGGACTGCGGATGGCCTTCATGGATTACAAACCGGCGAAGGGATATGCAGGCAGTGAATGGGTGGGAATGAAGACGTTCATTAAGATATTTAAGGATGCCGACTTCATGAGAGCACTTCGTAACTCTGTAGTATTTAACCTGGCGGATCTGATTGTGGGATTCCCGATGCCGATCCTTCTGGCACTGATCCTGAACGAATTAAGATATCCCAGATTCAAGAAAGTATCCCAGACAATCCTGTATCTGCCGCACTTCCTTTCCTGGGCTATCATCGGAAGTGTAGCCATGACGATGTTCCGTCCGAACTCCGGTCTGGTAAACATCCTGTTAACCAATCTGGGAGTGATCTCCGAAGGAATTCCTTTCCTGAATGAGAAATGGCACTGGGCAGTAACGTATCTGCTGATCGGTGTATGGCAGACCATGGGATGGGGCACGATCCTCTACCTGGCAGCAATCACCGGTATCAACGGAGAACTGTATGAGGCAGCCATGATCGACGGAGCGAATCGCTGGAAGAGAATGTGGCACATCACACTTCCCGGTATCAAGAGTACAGTTGTAACACTGCTGATCCTGAACCTCGGACGTGTCATGGGAAGTAACCTGGAGCGACTGACCGCGTTGGAGAATTCACAGGTCAAGGACTTCCAGTATCAGCTGGCTGTCTACATATATAATAAAGGTATCGGAGCCGGAAAGTTCAGTGCAGCAACGGCAGTTGGCCTGTTCCAGTCATTGATCGGACTGATCCTGGTTCTGTTATCCGACAAATTTGCCAAGAAGCTTGGTGAAGACGGATTACTGTAGGAGGTGAGAGCGATGAAGAAAAAAGAAGTGAATATCAATGAAGAATCTACCTCCGCAGGCGGAGCCCATGCGGTCAACAAATTCCGCATCAGCGATTTCGTCATGATGGCAGTGATCGTCATCCTCTGCGCCAGCTGCGTATTACCTTTCCTACATGTGGCAGTAAAGTCCATTTCCGGTAATACCGCAGTAATGTCCAAGAGTGTTTACTTCTGGCCCAAGGACATCACCTTCGACGCTTACAAGAAGGTATTCGCAGACAGCTCCATGACCTACTCCATGATCTTCTCGGTGATTGTCACCCTGATCTTCACGGTTCTGGGAATGCTGGTATGTACCTGTGCCGCTTATCCTCTTTCCAAGAAGAGGTTAAAGGGCAAAAAGGTATTAACCTTCCTGCTGATGGTACCGATGTACTTCAGCGCCGGCATCATCCCCAGCTACCTGTTATATCAG
>Ga0129310_1002314_pt1 | contig 14412 bp, 18 predicted proteins | sample Go1ome_2_FD_94433 | JGI IMG/M metagenome (GOLD analysis project Ga0129310, IMG submission 94433) | Western lowland gorrila individual fecal microbial communities from Wisconsin, USA - Go1022A metagenome | ecosystem: Host-associated > Mammals > Digestive system > Large intestine > Fecal | place...
AAAATTTTCTTTTTCATCTTATTTTTAGTTTTAAAGATGATTAATCACTTGTGTTTTTTATTTTATTCTCGCAAAGAACTCCACCACAGAAAAACAAAACAACAACAGCAAAGAACACAAATATCGTTCCCACTGGTTTGTTATTTTTGCATAAAGATAGACAACATCCATCGGACACACAAATTTTTCACCTTAAATCCATCTTAAGACGACCTTAAAGTTTTCTTAAGGTCCCAAAAACGCCCATTTCATCGAAAGCATAATCAGTATTCCCAATAGAACGAACCGGTCAAGGTATAGAAGGAATGGTTGGAATAAGTCAAACCATATACCTGACGGATGCTATTTTATTTTTTTTAATACCCTGTCCCAGCAAATCTCGTCCGTCACCCGGTTCTTCGATGTCCAGATGCACGTAGCCTTGCCCACAATATATTCCTCCGGCAAAAGCCCCCAATAACGAGAATCCTGCGAGTTGTAACAATTGTCACCCCCCATAAAATAATAGTCGTGCGTAAATACATAATGGTTTATCTCACTACCGTCCAGGTAAAAACATCCGTTATGTGCGGTCAGTTTCTTGCGCTGCTCCCACTCTATAAGGTTACGGTAAACCGCATAATGGTGTCTGTCCAACCTTACGGTATCTCCCCGGGCTGGCAAATAAAGCGGACCAAATTCCTGCACCGTCCAGCCCGTCACACTGTCCAGAGGATAAGCCTTGAAAGAACCGCCCTTTATCATCTCCTCTCTGTTTCTTTCACTACGCATATAACGGGCCAGGCTGTTCTGAGAATCGATATTTCCCAGTTCTCCCCTGTATCCACGGACACGGTAATGCGCATTGCGGATTTCCACCGTATCGCCCGGCAGGGCGATGCAACGCTTCACATAATAGCGCATCACATCAAACCCGATGCTGTCCCAACGCTCCGGATAAGGAAAATTAAAAACCAGCACCTCGTTACGGCGGAATTTTCCTGTCCCCCTCAGCCGGGTAATCTCCAGCGGCTTGTGGTCGAAAGCGTCATTCAAGTTGAAAATCCGCCCCCCTCTCAACACTTTGTTCACCAGCACACAGTCACCGGGGACAATGGCAGGCGTCATGGAATCCGTAGGAACGGAGAACGAAGAGAACAGGAACACCTGCGACAGCAGCCATACAGCCGACACACACAGAAAAGCCACCGACAGGTACAAAAGCCAGTCAATCGCCACCGACAAGTATTTCTTGGCCTTCTCCTTCATCATCCGTTCTTTTTACCAACCGTTCCGTTGGCACATCCCTTAATATCCGGTCCTTTCATGACACCGGATTTATCCACATAAAAAGTATCTGTGAGGAAATGCAATGTTTTCCCATCCGGAGTAAATAAAGTATCACAAAAACCTATGTGATAGGGCATATTCCGTATCAGAAAGGTTGCAGCCGCCAGCTTTAAGGAGTCGGATTCATAATGTTGCAAAACTTTCTCCAACTCCGCCCTATTCTTTCCCGCCTGGCACAAGGCCCATTCCAAAGAGTCCACATGGGTTGTACAAGCCGGAAGGAGTAACAGAACAACCCCAAACAAATAAATAATGTGTCTTTTCATTTTTCCCTCTTTATTTTTTTATATCACGCCTCCCACTTTGTACCGGAACAGCCATAAGGCAAAGCCAAAACCCCAAAAAGCGAATATCTCGATTACTCATTTCAAAACAAATCGTCTTACGACAAATTCTTCTCCATCTAATGTGGTACCATATAAAATGTTTTTTGTTCCATCTACGCCAAAATTACAGATAGGTTGGTCCAGCCTGTAAGCATTGATCAGATTACCGTCCCAATCAAAAATTACCATTTCATCAGCAAAATAATTTGGCATACCTTTATAAAAAGGATTTTCATTTTCTTCTTTCCTTATATATGGCAAGACGAGGCAATAGATTTTATCAGCGGTAACTTTTGCAATGATGCCACCTAAACAATCATCTTTTATTTTTCGCTCATTATTTACTGCTTCATATTGAGGGAGAATAGAATATAAAGGAATTTGCTTGCCTATCTGTCCATTTTCCATTTCCAGAATTTTCGCATATTTTCCCAATCGGCAGACGTATAACAACTTGTTTTGTCTGGGATGTTTTAAAAGTTGCGCATCACAATAAATCATGTGTTCCACAATTTTAAAACCTGAAGGAAGATTAAATCCGGGAAAAGAAAAATCAAGATCAGAGATACTTCCTGTTTGTAAATTAACACGAGACAAGATATTAATGCTATTCAGTTTTGAACCCGACACAATACAAATACTGTCATCCAATATTGCAATAGAGGGATAAAACAGACACTCTTGCGGATCAGGGAACTTAGTAATCTTCCATTTCTCTTTATTATAAATATCAGTTTTTTTCACTGTATATATTTCTTTTACCATTCCTGAGTAGTTTGAAATATAAAATACAGAATCGCCTTCATTTCCCCACAAATCAGGATGAATCATTTCAAAAGGTCCTACTCCTTTAGTTAAAAAGCCGCCTTCTTTTATTAGCTTTTCACCTTCTACACGGTAAACCCCGTACAATAATTCATTAGATAACTCTTGAATGATCAAACGGTTGTCTGTTACCAAATCAACTTTCATCCCCCATATTGTAGAGTCGTTTTTCAGATTTGTTCCATTTACATTAGTATATGCCAATTTGCCTAATTGTGTATTTTTATCTATCTTTCTTTTATTGGACGTACAAGATAGGCTTAATACAAGCAATAACAGATAATATATATAATTTCTCATTCTTTCTTATTCCTTTTTGATTTATCAGTTACGAATTACCTTCGTAACTGATATTTTTCATACTAAAAATAATAATCTTCATAAGTGATCATCACTGGTCTCCAAGGATTGCTATAGTCAACTATCCCACAACGATATGTTATTCGATAACGACAACCGCCATTTCCAGATCCTTCAGACTGAGCCAACGCTTCCACATTAGCCATTGCCAAATCAGACATTACATCCGATTTCTGAGCGTTATACACATTAAATCCTGCTATCAAAGCAAATGCTGCAACTATAGTTGCTTTCAATATATTCTTTTTCATCTTGTTTCTAGTTTTAAAGATGATTAATGATTCGTGTTTTCATCTTATTTTCGGAAAGAACTCCACCGCAGAAAAAGCGAAACTACCGCTTGCTTATTCTGATTTTTACCATAAATTCCACGAATATTTTAATTATAAGATCAAGGCATCAAACAGACACCCCAACCCGAATCATATCATTTGATTCAACACTTATTATCTATAACTCATTTTCATCTTTTTCCAATCCTGCAACAAAAACCTGCTTTCCATCCTTCATATAAAAAGCACCTTCTTCCACCCCTCTTGTCACGTTATGCAAATAAAGCAAAGCTCCACAAGGAACATTTTCATATATCAATTGAGGCCCTGTAGCTTTTTGTATTCCTAAAGATACCAAACTTTCCAGTCCTTGATAAAATAGTTCATAGGTATCTCCTATCCGAATAAAATTATCATCATTATGAGGCATAAAAGAGAAACGATCTATTGATACCGTCTTACCCAAATCCCACACGACAGCACCTCCCAACTTATTGGAAGAAAAATAAGTCAACGGATCATTGTCATAGGTCAATAAAGGCTCTGTACCTATAAAGGCTGGCTCTTCACCATAACAAGCTAGTGGCTTATGCTCCATGTCACCCGAATAAAAATGAACCTCAGCCAATTCGGCAAAAACACTATCAGAAGAAAGATGTCTTACATACCTCCCCCTGACTGGAACATCTAATAATACTTCATTATAACTCACCTTCAAGCTGTCTGTTATTTCATATATTGTTTTACGACTCTTGAAAGTTTCCGAATCAGACACTTGAAATTTACTATAAAGCATATGCTCCATATACCATCGTATCCATCTGAACAGAGGGTATTTGCGATATAGAGCTATCGTTTCCCGGCATTCCATATCCGGAATAAACGAAATACATTTTTTACCATCATAATAAAACGGATAATCCACCAGTTTATAGTGCTTATCTTTATAAATCAACAAAGAATAAATACATTGTGGCTGAACATTCATAAATACCGCTTTCCCATTTTTCACTTCAGTTTGTGCCACCCCTCTCCATTCTTGTTTTCCAAACAAACCTAGATACACATACTTGTCTTTTATCTTGGGAAGTTCAAATTGTAATGAACAAGTATAATAATTTCCAGTCACATCTTGCCGGAAATCATCCCTAAAAAAAAGAGGAATTTCTTTATTCATAAGAATGTCCTCACTCACAATATCTTGTCGTCCAAAACATTTTCTGTAAATTTTTCCAATCTTTCGTCCATCGATATAAGCTTTACCTTTCTCTGCCATTCTTTCAGGAAATGTAAACGAAGCATAGTGCCCATCCGGCTCTCGGACTACATTCCATGTATGTCCCGTCCTTGTTTCTGGACAATAAGCATAATAGTCAACTCCAACGGGAATACCTAAAGAGCGGAGTACATAAATCATAAAATCACAAGCATCCTGACACTTTCCAACTCTTTTCTCCAACAAAAAAGCAGCGCCAAGATGAGGCAGATTAAAATCATTATTCTGGATAAAACCTTCTTTCTGCAAATAGCCGATTACTGTATCAGTCATAGCTACAACATTCTTTTTATCCGGCACAATGTCGAGCAAGGAGGCAAACTTCTGTTCATATAGCTCACGCCAGTCATCCAAAGGCTCATCCCCAATTCTATATGGAAGCAGGAACTCACAAAACTCCTCGAAAGATAAATTCTTATTCCAAGAACAGCTCTTCCATTTTTTAAAAGCGTGTTCAATGTTGGAAATTAAATAATCACCTGTAATCACATGGCAATCTTGTTTTTTTACAAGCATATTTTTATCAAATCCATTCCATTTTTTTATAACAGAAGGATGTATTTTTCCTCTCTTGTCAGCCGTTGCTTTCGCTGCTTTCACACTATCCAGTATGGCTCCTTCATAGCTGAAATAGTAAGGCATATTTTCTATCAGAAAGCAAGCAGCCTTATATTTCAGTTTGTCATCCTTATAATATTTCAGCACTTTTTCCAGTTCCGCTCTGTTTTCTCCGGCACTATCCAATGCATACTCCAAGCGCTCATTCCTACTGCATGAAATAAACATTATATTCAGTATAATCCATATTATCAATTTATTACAACTCATATTATGTTTCAATATTCATCAATATAATACTATAATTGGTATTTCACTAAGTGATATTCAGGATCAAAGCTCAAGCCATACAGCACTTGATGAATTTCATCGATAGTAAACGTATAAATAGGAGTAGAAAGTTGATAATGCTTATATGGTTCTCCATTCAAATCAAATACCAACAAATGATTCAATAAATATGCACTTAAAGACCGATCCGGAGAAAAAGCCCTTCCTGAATACAACACATACACCTTATCTCCTGACACTAAAGGACAAAAATAAGCATCCTGTGTTTCTCCAGGGACAGAGGCAACCTTTTGTATGCCATCTTCCAGGGACATTTCTTTCATGGCAGGAAAAAAGCAGTCCGGCCCCTGCATTCTCTTTACCAGATTACCCTTCAAATCATAAATCTCTATCAGATCGGTTAACATATAAAATAGCCATACACGTCCATTTTTATCATCCACTACCATTTCACAAATATAGGATTCGATTTGTTCCAGTGCAGAGAGCTTCACTCCAAAGTCCGGATAATCTCCTACAGTAGCATAGCAAAGACCTTGCGAATTTAAAAAAGACAAACGTTTGTACTCCGGATGCAATACGGTAGCGACAAATCCACTATCCGGTAATGCTACGATATCAGAGAATGGTTTATCAAAACACACTTTCCGGACAGAAGTAAATTCCGATTTATTAAGCACATCTTTTCTGTTATATCCTATGCAACACCGCTCCATGTTGTCTGACAACCAAAACAGAGAGTCCTGCATCTGCATTCTGTGAATACTCAAGACCTCTTCAGGCCCATGGCCAAATGGAATACAGCCGGTACCTTGGGAATGCAAAAAGGGGAGTGTATATCTCTGTAAAAAAAACTCTCCGCTTCTATTTTGTACAAATAAAATGGAATCAATGCATAAAATACGGAGAGGCTGGGACAAAAAAAGTTCTTTATTCATACAGACAGAATCCAAAGTTTTCGCCTCAGCAAAATCATTCCATGAAAAATTAGAACAGTTTTCATAGTTTACATTGTGTTGGCAAGCATTAAATGTGCAAGCGACAAACATTCCTGCCAAAAGTCTGAATACATTTTTATATATCATATTCATTTATTTTGTAATTTGCAATATACAATCATACAATGTGGCAATTTCTTAAACAAAGAAGTTCCCATAACATGCTTAGCAGGAAGCCGACCCTTAACAGAAAATTTGATAATTTCTTTTTCAACAGAATCAGATGGGGTGTCGCCATATACCAATAACAAAGGAATGACACCTTCCGCATCTGCTGCAATTGCCTCTTCATACTTTATATACTTCAATTTGTGACCTTGAATTGCATATCTGGTCTTCAACCAATTTGAACTTCCTGTATAAACAAAAAGAGAGAATTTGGAAGGATTACTCAAATCTGGAGCCAATTCAAAAATAGCTTTTTCTCCTTTATCCATAACAGAATATAATATCCGGTCTTCATCCATCCTGTCCGAAACATAGGCCCCGTCTTTATACTCTTTTATCATTAAAAAGAATTGTGTTTCCTTTTGGGGACTGACTATTACGTGTTTAATCCATTCAGTCGTCTTGTCAGGTTTTGGCACATTACCTCCTCCTCGTGAAGTAGTCATCCGTACAACCCCAGGTGGAGTAGACCGTATTTGCGCGCTCAAGGTAGAAAAGCCCCACAACATCATAAAAATCCAAATTAGTTTCATATAAATAATGAATTGAGTAAATTAAAGAGGGATCACAAAGATACCCTCTATTCTTTATTATAGCTTAAGCACGATAACCACTACATACTCCTTTATACAAACCATATTGATATACATGGCAATCAGTCATTATGGAGATAGTACATCCATAATAATCACATTGAAACATATTTAAACTCTCACCATAAGCTAATACTTCCACATTAGCCAAAGCCAAACCAGACATTACATCCGATTTCTGAGCGTTATACACATTCATTCCTGCAATCAAAGCAAATGCAGCAACCAAAGTCGCTTTCAAAATATTCTTTTTCATCTTGTTTCACCATTTCAATATAAGCATTAATTCTACTTTTCGTCTTTTGCAGAAAGAATTACAATTTACAACAGGTACAGCTCACAAATTATATAAGTAACCACTTTAAAATTTGTATCCATAAAAGAATCCACCGTACCTACCCTTGAATGATAAAAATAGAATAGGCAGGAAAGCCTTTCTCCTCTAATCATTCTTCTCCATAAATCTATATAGAATTGTTTTATTGATATTCGGAACATAACCGATAATATGACCTTCAGCATCTATGTTGATAGAATTGACACCTTTTTCCAGAAGGTATTTCATTTTCGATTCACCATTAATATCATAAACCTCAATTATATCACCAGACTCTGTTCCGTCACTAGATTTTAAACACAAAATTGATCCTGAACGAGCAACAACTGAAAGATAATATTGCATCAGATAATTGTAATCTTTTATATCAGACTGGTCTTTATTTTTTCCCAATAAAAACTTGGGTTTTATTTCATCATCTGCAATTGAATAAAATTCTATCCTATCAATATATTTATAAGCTACTACTAAAGTAGAATCGGATATGTATTGTATAAAATCAAAAGGAGTATATGAGGAATCCTTTTTCCGGATAGGATTTTTATATGAGCCCAGTATTTTACTTTGAGCCAAATCGGCAATATCCCAATAAGAGGAATCAGCCCCATCAACTTTCATTAAATATTTATCCCCTTTAATCTGACTTATAAAAGTAAAAGGTTCGCACAATCCCTTTTCATCATTATACAATGGCAAAGATTTTAAGACACGCAATGAATCATCACCAAAAGATAATTCTACTAACTTACGCCCCATGATATCATATAACAACATATTTTCCGCCACAGCATCACCACTATTTAAGGTTATAAATTCATAAGGTCCTTGACCTATTTCCCCGTAATCAAACAGCTTCTCACAAACAGGATAAGAGTAAACTGATAAAAAATTATTAGACAGCCCTCCCGTAACAAAACAAATACGATTTGAACTTATTTTCCATGATAACAGATCGAACATATCCTCCATCTCTATTGAATCTGATACATTCAATACTTTTGTCTCATCAAAAGAACCCTCTTTCACACAAAAACTTTCATGTTGCTTCTGTTGTGTACAGCTAGCAACAACAATTAGAAACAATAAATAAATGATAGATTTTCTCATTATATATGTCTTTTCATAAACAGAACAGATACTGTATATCTATTCTGTTTATATTATATCGATTAACGACAATGCCCTTCATTTGTATTAGGTGCCTTAGAAACCCAAACAGTGCAGCAATCATACGCTCCACCTGTTTTGCTTGTAAATGCAACATAGCCATTAGAATCGTGACAATTTGATCCTTCACCACTAGCCAATGCTTTCACATTATCTAAGAAGAACTTACTCTCTACCTTCTTTCCGGATCTCTTTTCCAAAACCATCCCATATTTCAAAAAACAGTTCTCCATTCCACTGTCATTCTATTTTTCAAACTGTTCTAATATTCTTTCATAGCTCATTCCAGGCTCTAAAAACAGCCAAGTATATTCATCATCTGTTCTTATATCTATCAGGATAGGATATATATTCATCTCCTCTTTTTTTGCTACATACCTTTGCTCAATATCAAGCAATACGTTTTCTCTTTCCAATAACTTGCCTAATCGCAGGACCAACTCTTTTCTTGAACGAATTTTTGTAAAAACAAAAAAGATGTCTGATTCCACGTTCTCACAAAAGAAATGCTCTGCTTCTGATATACAACCACCACATCCTTCCTCAGGAATAATGGCAATATGAGTATAGCTATCAACATTCACCCCTTCCTCTCTCAAATTTGACACAACAATTCGCGCATAATCTTCTTTCACGCTACATGACAGAAAGAAAAAAGCGAACAGTAAACCTACCAAACATTTATTTTTCATCAATTGCAAATACAAAAGTTTTAAATCTTAATTCATCCTCAGACTCAGACTCCACCTGAATATGAAACCCGTCTTCTCCCACAAAGCATTGATTTATCCAATACTTGTCCTCTTTCAACCGACATTTGCCTATCACTTCAAAGGACTTATCCAACACTATTATTTCAATCGGCTTTATTATAGGAGTCTTATGAATATCAATACTTGGATCTGGCAAACGTGCAATCCGATAATAAACACACCTGTACTTATCATAAAAAACGGGACCGTAACTTAAATTGTCAATGTAATGACGGTTACATTCATCCTTATTTATCCATTTAGAGGAAGCACGCTCCTCAATGGGAGTGATAACATAGTCCCCTCCGACTCCTGCATAATATTCTCGAAATCCTTTTTCATTCATAGAATGTACCCGAAGATTAGAGTCCGCTGCAAAACTCAGTATGATTTCATTCTGAGGAGATATCGTAAAATATGGATTCCGATAAATAAACCCTCCTCCCCAATGTCCTTTGTGGTATACGGAGGGATAACTGTCTGAATAATCCAATCTACCTGTCTTTAAATCATAGTAAACCATTACAGGACGATTCTCATCATTTTCACCTTCCACTTCTCCCATCATGAAACCGGCCATCAGCATTTTATCTCCTACGACTGTTAGCGGAGAATTGGTTCTTGGAAATAAAACTGGAGCTATGAACAAAGAATCCGGAGAGGCATTAGAGTATGTATTGATCAGATGTTTTTCCAAGACTTTACCTTCATTGTTCGTCCGGAACAAAGTTCTAAGATTAAAATGATAGTGATAAATGGAATCGTCATTCACATAACAGAACGAGAACACTTCTCCTATTCCATCTCCCCCTTCCTTCTCATAATGGATTCTGCCGACATTCTTCTTCGACTTATAATCATAAAGGACAACAGAGTTATCATACCTGTTTGTAAAAGCTAATATAGCTGAATCATTCCGCTGGAAATACTGTAAATATTCCATCGAAGCTACAGTTGAATCATCCAAGACAAATACACAATCGGCTAATTCCTTCAAAGAAACCTCCTGCACCTGCCGGGCTTTTTTAGTAGAACATGCACATAAAGAAAAAGACACACATACTAAAATGAATAAAAAAAAATTTCTTACCATATCAATTATTCTATTTTAAGGATTGTCGAACCATTCAAAAATAATCCGACAATCCATCTAAATTATTTAAATCGTACTACTGCATGCAGGTCTACCTACCCACAGAGATGAGCTTTTTACACACAAGATGAGAAAAACGATGGCTTAATAGCACAATTTATCAAATATTCTCCCTTTAAAACTTTTGTCCAATTTATTTTCGGTCAGAATATGCACACTCCTATCCCCTTTCCTTTTTGATATGTAACTATCTGTCAAGATGAAATTATAGATTTCAAAACCGGACATGTTTTTCAAAAAACGCAAGCGAATCGTTTCTTCTTTTTTATTCACAACATATATGATATAGAATTCATCACTTATTTCTTTTTTTGTAACCTTCCCTTCCACACTCAAAGGATCTAATTCTTTTTTGTAAAAGTCATCACAAGTCGTTTGAGATGATTGAAATGACATTAAGATAGCTAACAATAATAGTTTCATATAGATATTACTTGAATTTAACAAACAGTATATATGGGTTATCTTCCGACTCAACCTCCAATCCAAACTTTTGGCTGATCCGCTCCGCACTCTCCGGTATAATAAAAAAATCATTCCATGTTGTCAATACTTCTCCAAACAAATCCCGACAATCATCAGAGGCTGAATTTGAATATGTCGAAATCTGCATATTGGATCTGTTTATTAACGAACAATACTTTATTCCTTTGTACATAAAATCAAGCCAAATCATAGACCCGGTTTCCATCACATTAAGGAAAGTTATAAAGTCACAATCCCGCAGTTTGTTGATAAAGCTCATCGGATCCTTTACGGCACCATATACAAAAGAATGATCAACCCATTTATCCGAGAAATCCATAACAAATTGAGGTATCGCTGCTTTCTCATTCAACAAAAAAACAGTATCGCAATAAATAGGGGTATAGAACAGTTCATTGTCAACACGATAAAATGAGTTTCTGGATGAAAGCAATATATCCGCATATTGAGTATAAGGAAAAAGTTTATTTACGATTCTTCCCTCTTCAGATAGAACCACGACACTATATTTCCATTCATCCTCGTTACGCCTCGTTTGCTGGTCAAAGACGTAATAGCCGTTTATTTTCGTGAATTTGGATACTCCTACGGGAAAGGGAAGATGCATTTCTTTTATAAAACGGCCACACATGTCATAACGGATTATTTTTTTCTGCATCGGGTCCAGAATCTCTACATAACCATCTTTGGGAGAAGTAAAGAAATCACTCAGTTGGACATATTCTCCAGGTCCCATACCTTTTTTATCTATAACAGCCGACAGGCTACCGTCCATCAAGTATAGATGAACCGTCTGGTTCATTTCATCCAGCACCGATATGACACTATCCACTTGAATCTTAGCAATCCGTCCTAGCAAGTTGGAGCTATGTGTTTCTAAAGGGATACAAAAAAAAGTATCTACCAGTTCGTCAAATTTCATTTCATCCGCTTCATGAAAATCTATTTGATACTCTGGCAAATTATATGAGTTTGTCTTTGGTGCATGATATACGCAACCTGTAAAAACAAGCCCCATAAAAGCCATCGATAAAAGTTTATTCATAGATATATTAAAGTTTATATGAAAAATACAGATTCACTCCTAAATTATTATCCCACACACAAAGAATCCAATCCATCCATAAGACCCTCTATTATATAGATAGATGTAAAACAACCTACACTTCAAAATATCAAGTTCATACATCTATCTATAAAAAATAACAAGCGCTACACTAATTTCTCTTAACTAATAGCTACATTAAACCGGACATTGAAACACCCCTCCTCGAGAGCATGACCATGAACAATATCCTGTTAAAGTGATATGAAATACAGGTTCACCAATCCAACTATTCCATTCGCAACCGGCTAACGCTTCCACATTAGCCAATGCCAACCCAGACATTACATCCGATTTCTGAGCGTTATACACATTCATTCCTGCTATCAAAGCAAATGCTGCAACTATAGTTGCTTTCAATATATTCTTTTTCATCTTGTTTTTAGGTTTAAAGATGATTATTACTTATGCTTTAATTCCTTTTACTTCCGCCATATACAGTGATAAGGCATACATATTATTAAAATTAGAAATAGTTTACTTATAATACGCAGCCAAACGGCTAGGCAATTTTTCTCCTTCTTTCAATTTTATACAAAAAATTCCCTCTATTTGATTTTTATAATTAATACAATACTTTTCAACATACTCTTTAAACTCCTTTTTTTGCGATGGAGCAATTATTGTTATTTTAAAGATTTGCGTAGGATTAAATAATGTCACTATATTGTTTTCTTTTGTTGAAAGAAAACAATACTTCTCATTAATAATATACATGAGAATATTCTTTTCTGATTTATCACACAAAATAACGCTTCGCATTTTGCAATTTTCTTCAACACTTTGTGCACTAATAAAATTAGAGCACGCAAGCATAAACATCATCAGCAATAATATTTTTTTCATTGACTTTTTTATTAAACGTTCTATTACATTCATTTTCAACAAACAACTTAGCCAATCATTATCATATTTCAGACAAGTCTATTGTATGTACTACAAAATCAATTGTTTTAGGATCATGCCCTAAAAGAATGATTTTATCATCACTTATAGCCATTTGCAAATACTTCTGTGGCAGATCTATTTTTTTAACAGGATTACCGTCCCAATCAAAGATTAATAACTTATCACCTCCTCTCCATGCTTCTCCTTTTACTCTAGCCTGTCCAAGAAATAACCCAATGCAATATTTTTCAGAGACTCCAATATCAACAAATCCACAAATATTATCTTTTTGAAAAGTTACTGATTTCCTATCTCCTTTTGAAGCATCAATATAATGAGGAGGAGTCATCATATATTCTTTTAATAATTGTGGATGAAGTATATTATTCATATTGTAAAATGATATTCCTTCACCATATTGATTTCCAACAGCTAATTTTTTTTATTTGGTTGATATGCTATAAGAGCTTGATAAGCAAAAGCATTTTCGGTATAAGAAGCAATATCTGACACATCGGATTTTGAATATTCTCCAAATGTTCCCATTAGTACTCCTTCATTATTGAAAAGAGCAAAACGACCTTTTTTAATAAGTCCTGTAGCTAAAATAAAATTTTCCGTAAGAGCATACATGTTAAAAGGAATAATATCATCATTTTCATCTATTTTTATTGTTGTATAGCTAATTGATGCAGAATCATTGAACGAAAGATATAAAAATTCCCTTTTATTATTATCATATATTCCCAATTTATTCCCCAGTACACTTACTGTGTTAAAATTCACAAACTCATTTGGTCCTAATCCTTTAGTACCAAAACTCATTATATATCTTCCTGTTTTCCAATCAAATACAGTCATCAAAGAAGGAGTAAAGACATTACACATTACTAACTTCTTATTTACATATCTCATTAGAAAAGGATTTTGTATACTATCAATTTCAAACTCCACCTGTTGTGCTTGCAATTCTTTAGACACAACAAAAATATCGCTCAAAGATTTCTTGGAAGGCTCACAAGAAATACATATAATAATCAATAACAAAGAAACTATTTTATTCATACTCCATTCAACTTACATCAACTATTACAACTCTAAATTAAATCAAAACTAAAACATTGTAGGAATAGAAAAATCTATCCCTACAACAAAAGATTGGTTCTTGTACGATAGACAAAATTAACCTATATCTACCTTAATAATCATAATCAAATCTATAACCATAAAGAGTCGTTCCTAATTCAGTGCTACATATAGAATTATAAGGAGCCTCACATTCATAGTCTGATCCACCGCGTTCTACATAGTAAGCCAATGCTTCCACATTAGCCAATGCCAACCCAGACATTACATCCGATTTCTGAGCGTTATACACATTCATTCCTGCTATCAAAGCAAACGATGCAACTATAGTAGCTTTCAAAATTTTCTTTTTCATCTTATTTTTAGTTTTAAAGATGATTAATCACTTGTGTTTTTTATTTTATTCTCGCAAAGAACTCCACCACAGAAAAACAAAACAACA
>Ga0129310_1002315_pt1 | contig 14410 bp, 8 predicted proteins | sample Go1ome_2_FD_94433 | JGI IMG/M metagenome (GOLD analysis project Ga0129310, IMG submission 94433) | Western lowland gorrila individual fecal microbial communities from Wisconsin, USA - Go1022A metagenome | ecosystem: Host-associated > Mammals > Digestive system > Large intestine > Fecal | place...
CTGGATGTTTCCCTGCTGCAGGACTATCTGCTTTCCCCCATACTCGGTATCGGGGACCCCAAGACCGACAAACGGATAGATTTCGTAGGAGGCATCCGGGGACTGAAAGAGTTAAAGAAACGTACGGAAAGCGACTGCAGAGTGGCATTTTCCATGTATCCCACATCTATTGGGGAGCTGTTTTCCGTAGCGGATGCAGGACTGCTCATGCCGCCCAAATCCACTTGGTTTGAGCCGAAGTTAAGAAGCGGACTGTTTATACATACTTTTTAGAAATTTTCCTGGGAGGGGCAATATGACAAAGAAATTATATAAAATGATGAACTGGCCTGTGATAGAGGAGATTATTTATTCGGAGTCGCAGGACCCGCATGCGACACTGGGACCGCATGTACAGGGCAACGGCACGCTGATTCAGGCATTTTTCCCGGGAGCACAAAAGGTGACCCTGCAGCTTACAAAGGATATGGCGGAAAAAGAAATGGAGCTTGCGGATGACGACGGATTTTTTGCAGTCTGGCTGCCTGTCAAGAATGTGGGAGCGTACCGGTACATTGTGTCCTATGAAAACGGCAGTGTGGAAACCATGCAGGATGCCTACCGCCACGAATGTCTGATTACGGCGGAGGATGAGGAAAAATTCGCAATGGGCGTACATTATACGGTTTATGAAAAGTTAGGCGCCCATCCCCTGAACTTAGACGGAGAAGACGGCGTGTATTTTGCCGTATGGGCACCGAATGCCCTGCGTGTGAGCACTGTGGGGGATTTCAATCATTGGGACGGCAGAGTGCACCAGATGAGAAAGCTTCCCAGCGGTATTTTTGAAATCTTTATCCCGGGCGTAAAGGCGGGGGATAACTACAAATACGAAATCAAACTGAAAACCGGACTGACGTATCTGAAAGCCGACCCTTACGGCAATGCGGCGCAGCTCCGCCCGGAAACGGCATCGGTGGTAGCAGATTTGCGGAACTTTAAGTGGGAAGATAAAGAGTTTATCAAAAAGAGAAAGACCTTCCAGAAGGAAAATGCGCCCATCAGTGTATACGAACTGTATCTGGGCAGCTTCCTTGCACCCAAGGATGACGAAGAATATGCCAATTACCGGGAAATTGCGGACAAGCTGATTCCCTATGTAAAGGAAATGGGCTATACCCATGTGGAGCTGATGCCGGTTATGGAGCATCCCTTAGATGCTTCCTGGGGCTATCAGGTTATCGGTTATTATGCGCCGACCGCCAGATACGGCACGCCCGAGGACTTCATGTATTTTGTGAACGAGCTGCACAAAGCGGGCATCGGCGTGATTCTGGACTGGGTACCGGCACACTTCCCGAGAGATATTTACGGGCTGTCTTCTTTTGACGGCACCTGCCTGTATGAGAATCCGGACGAACAGAGACGATCCCATCCACACTGGGGTACTCTGGTATTTGACTACGGCAGGCCGGAGGTTTCCAACTATCTGATTGCCAATGCGCTGTTCTGGGTGGAGAAATTCCATGCGGACGGTATCCGTATGGATGCGGTGGCTTCCATGCTGTATCTGGATTACGGCAGAAATCCGGGCGAATGGACGGCAAATATTTACGGCGGCAATGAAAACTTAGAGGCAGTGGAGCTGATTAAGCACTTAAATTCCATGATGGGCAAGCGAAATCCCGGTGTATTGCGTATCGCGGAGGAAAGCACGGCATGGCCCATGGTAACGGGCAGCCTTGAAGACGGCGGACTGGGCTTTGATCTGAAGTGGAATATGGGCTGGATGAACGATTATCTGGATTATATCAAGTATGACCCGTATTTCAGAAGCCATCATCACAGCGAACTGACCTTCAGCATGATTTATGCATACAGTGAAAAGTTCATGCTGGTATTCTCCCATGACGAAGCCGTACACGGCAAGTCCTCCATGCTGGGCAAAATGCCCGGAGAGCGGGAGCAGAAATTTGCCAACCTACGTCTGACTTATGCGTATATGTTCACCCATCCCGGCAGAAAGCTTTTGTTTATGGGACAGGATATCGGCGAATTTTCCGAATGGAATGAGATGCGCCAGACGGAATGGGAGCTGTTAAAATATCCTGACCACAAAGGCATGGCAGCGCTGGTGAAAAAATTAAATGAACTCTACACCACAAAGACCGCCCTGTATGAGTGGGACGACAAGCCGGAAGGCTTTGCCTGGATAAACAGCATAAACAGTACGGAAAATCTGCTCACCTTTATGAGAAGAACCAGAAAGAAGGAGAGCCTTCTTGTGGTGGCAGCCAATTTCTCCGGCGTGGAAAAGCAGGTAAAAATCGGTGTGCCGTATGAAGGCAGCTACAAGGAAATTTTAAATACGGATGCAGAGGAATTCGGCGGCAGCGGCATGGTAAACAAGCGCGCCAAGAGAGCGGTAAAGAAGGAATGGGACGACAGGCCCTACTCCGTATCCATTACCCTGGCTCCTTTGTCCGTAAGTATTTTGGAGTTTCGTCCGGCAAATAAGACCGGAGAAAAAGACAGATAACAGAAAGGGTTGAACGGATATGAATACGATGACAGGAATTTGTCTTACCGCCACACTGGAGGATGAGTGGCAGCAGGTTACGAAGCAGGCATCCGTTTTTGAAAAATTCTTTGAAACCCTGCCGGAAAAGGCGCTTTCTTTAGGTATCCGCATTGTGCTTGCCATCCTTGCCTTTATGATTGGAGCCCAGATTATCAAGTTAGTGCGCAGAATCGTAAAGAAGTCCATGACAAAGGCAAAAGCGGATGTGGGAGTCATCCAGTTTACGGACTCTTTTGTGAAAGTGGCATTATATATGCTTCTGGTATTCCTCATTGCGGGAAGCTTCGGTGTGGATGCCGCCAGCATCGTGGCAGTGCTCGGCTCCGCCGGTGTGGCAATCGGTCTTGCCATTCAGGGCAGTTTGTCCAACTTCGCAGGCGGTGTGCTGATTTTGCTCCTAAAGCCTTTTAAAGTGGGAGATTACATTGTGGAGGACAACAAGGGAAACGAGGGAACCGTAACGGAAATCCAGCTTTTTTACACCAAGCTTACCACCTATGACAATAAGGTGATTATTCTTCCCAACGGTACACTGGCAAATACCAGTATGACCAATGTGACGGAAAAAGCGAAGAGACGTCTGGATGTGCCGGTGGGCGTTGCCTACGACACAGACTTAAGGGAAGCAAAGAAGGTGCTGACGGAGCTGTTGAAGGAAGACCCGGCTACCCTTAAAAAAGAAGAGATGTTTGTCTACGTGGACGAACTGGGCGATTCTGCCGTGAAGCTCTGCCTGCGCTGCTGGGTAAAGCAGGAGGACTACTGGCAGACCAGGTGGAGACTGACGGAACGGGTGAAATACACCTTGGATGAAGCCGGTATTTCCATTCCCTTCCCGCAGATTGACGTACATCAGAAATAAAGCCAAAGACTCCGGCGGACAGATGCCGGAGTCTTTGCAACAAAAAAAGATGCCGGAAAGCATCTTTTTTTAAGCTGAAAATGGGACTCGAACCCACGACCCCTTCATTACGAGTGAAGTGCTCTACCAACTGAGCTATTTCAGCAGAAATACAACAAAAATTATTATACTGGGTAAACGGAAAAAAAGCAACCACAAATTTTATGTAAACCGGAATTATTTGATTCCGGTTTTCTTTTTATAGAAGTGCTCGGCATAGCCGATGGATAGATACAGCCCCATGGCAATGAGGCAGAGAAGAATAATAGCGGTGATAACCATGTGCATCTGAAACACCTGGGAACCGTAGATGATTAAATAGCCGAGTCCGCGTCTGGCAGCCAGAAATTCGCCGATAATGACGCCGACAAGGGCAAGACCGATGTTCACCTTCATGGTGCTTAAAACCGTAGGAATACTGGCGGGCAGAACCACTTTTGTAAAGGCATCCTTTTTACTGCCGCCGAGGGTGTAAATCAGGGTGATTTTTTCCGCATCCACGCTCTTAAAACCGGTATACAGGCTGATGATGGAGCCGAACACGGCAACGGAGATACCCGCAACCACGATGGTAAGGCTGCCGGTGCCCAGCCATACGATAAAAAGAGGAGCAAGTGCGGATTTCGGCAGGCTGTTTAAGACAACCAGATACGGCTCGAGGATTTCCGAGATGCCCTCCGAGTACCAGAGCAGGGTGGCGGTCAGCATGCCGAAGAAAAATACAAGCAAAAAGCTGATAATGGTTTCATAGAGCGTGATGCCGATGTGGAGAAAGAGATTTTTTTCCGTAACCAGCTCCACCAGGCAGGTAAACACCCGGGAGGGGCTGGAAAAGAAAAAGGCATCTATCCGCTTAAGGTCTGCGGCAAGCTCCCAGGCAGCTAAAAATAAAAGAAAAATCGCAAGGCGGCACAGGGTGATTTTATTGTGGTATCTTTTGTGCTCTTTCACATAGGCTTCCTGTGTGGAAAGCTGTGTGTGCGCGGCTTCAGGTTTCATCTGTCATCGCCTCCCATAATAAATTGAAATAATATTTGAATTCAGGAGCATTTCTGGCAGCTAACGGGGTGTGGTCGGTCAGGGTAAGATGAATGGGAATGTCGAAGCGGACCGTAGTGGGACGGCGTCCCAAAATCAGTACCCGGTCGGCTAAACTGATGGCCTCGGAAAGGTCGTGGGTAATAAGCAGCGCGGTTTTCTTTTTGCTGCGGATAATCTCACAGATATCGGCGGAAACCATAAGCCTTGTCTGATAGTCTAAGGCACTGAAGGGCTCATCTAAAAGCAGAAGCTCCGGATTTAAGGCAAGGGTACGGATTAAAGCGGCGCGCTGCTTCATGCCGCCGGACAGTTCGCTGGGCTTTTTGTCCTTAAAACGGTACAAACCGTAATCCTGCATCATCTGCAGGACGGCGGAGGTGTTTTCCGGCGTCCGTCTGCCGGTGATTTCCAGTCCCAGCACAGCATTTTCGTAGACACTGCGCCATTCCAAAAGGTGGTCGCGCTGCAGCATATACCCGATTTTCGGCGCTTTTCCCGAAACATCGTCCGAATGGAAAATGATTTCCCCGCTTTCCGGCCTTAAAAGCCCGTAGATAACGGACAGAAGTGTGGATTTTCCGCAGCCGCTGGGGCCTACCATGGCGACAAATTCACCGGAATTTATGGAGAAGCTGACATCCTTAAGCGCCGGTGTTTCCCCCTGCAGACTGTGGTAGGAATAACAGATATTTTTTGCTTCCAGCAGAGGCTTTGGCATAGCTATCATCCTTTTTGTTTTATTCTTATTTTATGTACGCAAAGGGAAAGGGTGTAAGGTTATTGCATAAAATGCAAAATTATGGTACTATCAAGTTTAGATTTTATTTGCGGAGGACAAAGCTATGGCACAGTTATGGGGCGGACGTTTTACCAAAGCCACCGAACAGAAAGTATTTGATTTTAATGCATCCATTTCCTTTGACAAAAATCTCTTTACCCAGGACGTGGAAGGAAGCATTGCACATGCCGTTATGCTTGGAAAACAGGGCATTCTCACCGTAGAAGAGAAGGATGCCATTGTAAAGGGCCTGGCAGGCATCAGGGAGGACGTAGAGGCAGGAAAACTTGCCATAGACGAAACACAGGAGGACATCCACAGCTTTGTGGAGGCTACCCTGATAGAGCGTATTGGTGACACCGGAAAGAAGCTGCATACGGGACGCAGCCGCAACGACCAGGTGGCGCTGGACATGAGACTTTATACAAGAGCCCATGTCGTGGAAACGGACAACCGCTTAAAAGAGCTTCTACACGTTATCTTACATACCATGGAGGAAAATCTGGAGACATACATGCCTGGTTTTACCCATTTGCAGAAGGCACAGCCGGTTACCCTGGCGCATCACTACGGTGCTTATTTTGAAATGTTCAAGCGGGACAGACTCCGCTTAAAGGATATTTATGCCCGCATGAATTACTGCCCGCTGGGCGCAGGTGCGCTGGCAGGCACCACCTATCCTTTAGACAGAAATTATACCGCATCATTGCTTGGCTTTGAGGGTCCTACCTTAAACAGCATGGATTCCGTTTCTGACAGAGATTACCTGATTGAATATCTGGCGGCGCTTTCCACCATTATGATGCATTTATCCCGTTTTTCCGAGGAAATCATTATCTGGAATTCCAACGAATACGGCTTTGTGGAAATCGACGATGCCTATTCCACCGGAAGCAGCATCATGCCGCAGAAGAAAAACCCTGACATTGCAGAACTGGTAAGAGGAAAAACAGGCCGTGTATACGGAGCGCTGATGTCCTTGCTTACTACCATGAAGGGTCTTCCTTTAGCATACAATAAAGATATGCAGGAGGATAAGGAACTGACCTTCGACGCCATCCGTACCGTGGAAAACTGTCTGGAACTGTTTACCGGCATGCTGGCTACCATGAAGTTTAAGAAGGACACCATGGAACGCAGTGCGGTAAAGGGCTTTACCAATGCGACGGATGCGGCCGATTATTTAGTAAACCACGGCGTACCTTTCCGGGATGCCCACGGTATTATCGGCAGACTGGTGCTGTACTGCATCGATAAAAACAAGAGTATTGACGAACTGGACATTGACGAGCTTCGCACCTTCAGCGACAAATTTGAGCCTGATGTGTACGATGCCATCAGCTTAAAGACCTGTGTGGAGAAGAGACTGACCTTCGGTGCACCGGGACCTTCCATGATGAAGGATGTCATTGCCCTGAACCGGAAGTACCTCGAAGAGGCATAAATACGTTTTTTATTTAAAATTAAATAAACAAGAAGAGGAGACTATTATGAGCGAGAAACTGAAAGTAGGTATTTTAGGCGGAACCGGTATGGTGGGACAGAGATTTATTTCCCTCCTGGAGAATCATCCCTGGTTTGAAGTAACCACCATTGCAGCAAGCCCCCGTTCAGCAGGAAAGACATACGAGGAGGCAGTCGGAGACCGTTGGAAAATGACCACGCCCATGCCCGAAGCCGTGAAGAAGATCATGGTTATGAATGTCAACGAGGTAGAAAAAGTAGCATCACAGGTGGATTTCGTATTCAGCGCCGTAGACATGACCAAAGAAGAAATCAAGGCGATTGAAGAGGCTTATGCCAAGACCGAAACCCCTGTTGTTTCCAATAACAGCGCACACAGATGGACACCGGATGTTCCCATGGTGGTTCCCGAAATCAACCCGGAGCATATGAAGGTTATTGAATTCCAGAAGAGACTGGGTACCGAGAGAGGCTTTGTAGCCGTAAAACCCAACTGCTCCATCCAGAGCTACGCACCGGTTCTTACCGCATGGAAGGAATTTGAACCTTATGAAGTAGTGGCTACCACTTATCAGGCAATCTCCGGCGCCGGAAAGACCTTTAAGGACTGGCCGGAAATGGTAGGAAACATTATTCCTTACATCGGCGGTGAAGAAGAAAAGTCCGAGAAGGAGCCCTTAAGAATCTGGGGTGAAATCAAAGACGGCGTTATCGTACCGGCAGAGAGCCCCGTTATTACCTGCCAGTGCATCCGTGTACCGGTACTTAACGGACACACCGCAGCCGTATTTGTTAAGTTTAAGAAGAAACCCACCAAAGAACAGTTAATCGAGAAACTGGTAAACTTCAAGGGACTTCCCCAGGAGCTTGCACTTCCCAGCGCACCGAAGCAGTTCATCCAGTATCTGGAAGAGGACAATCGTCCCCAGGTAGCACTGGATGTGGATTTTGAAAACGGTATGGGTATCAGCGTAGGCAGACTTCGTGAAGACACCGTATACGACTGGAAGTTCGTAGGACTTTCCCACAATACCGTAAGAGGCGCCGCAGGCGGAGCCGTTCTCTGCGCAGAGCTGTTAAAGGCGCAGGGCTATATCACCAAAAAATAAAACGTAACTTAGGGGAGGCATTATGATTAAGGAGAAGCAGACCGAATTCCTGAACACAAAAAATGAGGAATATCCGGGACAGGATAAACTGTTCCGGATGGTTTGTGACACCTCACATAATGCCTTTTTATATTACAATTTTAAGAAGGACGAAGTCATTACCATCGGCAACTGGGACGCTGCTTTTCCCTACATGGTAAAATCCGGAGAGGAGCTTTTTCTCCTTTTAAAGGAAGTGCCGGAAGAGGAAAGGGACTCTCTTAAAAATGCTCTTTTCCCGGAAGACAACGGAGAAGAACGTGATTTCACGGAATGCCGCTTAAACAACGGCAGAACCTGGCTTTCCTTTGAGAGCCGGGTTCTTTACGACAAAGAAAAAAATCCGGTGGATAAAATGATCTGCGTAAAGGATATTACCCGTTTTAAGAACCAGCAGGAAGAACTGGAATACCTGTCTTATTACGACAACCAGACCGCTCTTTACAACCGCAACTATTTTGTAAAGCTTCTGGGCGACATGGTAAAAAAAGCGGAAGAGGAACAGGTGATCGTCAGTGTTCTGATTGTGGACATTGACGACTTTCGGAAAATCAACGACGGTCTCGGCATGCTGGTAGGCGACGAAGTTATCCAGCAGTGCGGACAGTTCTTAGGGATATTTTCCAGTGATAAATGCATTACCTGCCACATGAACAGTGATATTTTCTGTATGGCTGTCTATGATCCTGTGGGGGACAGAAGTGTAGAGAGTATTTATCATAAAATTCAGGAGAGGATGGCAAAGGGCTTTGTACTTAGTGACGGCACGGACATTCATCTGACCGTCAGTATTGGTGTGGCAGAGTATCCGGAAGCCTCCCAGTCCGTTTTAGAGCTGATTAACTGTGCGGAAATTGTCATGTTCAAGGCAAAATCCGGCGGTAAATCCTCCATCCAGTATTTTGATGCACCTATTCTGCAGGATTTTTTACAGAAGGCAAACATCGAAAATCAGTTAAAGGAAGCTATATTCAACAAGAATTTCTGTCTGTATTTCCAGCCGCAGTATTACACGGACGGAGAAAAACTCCGCGGCGTGGAAGCGCTTATCCGCTGGAGAAATCAGGAAAATAAAATGATCAGCCCGTCCGTTTTCATTCCCATTGCGGAAAAGAACGGCGCCATTATACCCATTGGCGGCTGGGTTATTGAAGAAAGCATACGGCAGTATGCAAGGTGGAGAGCCGAGTACGGCGTTTCCATGATTATGTCCATCAATATTTCTGCGGTACAGTATAAACGCAAGGATTTTGTAAATAAACTGATGGAAATCATTCACACGTACGGAGTGGACCCGAAGGAAATCGAAATTGAAATCACGGAGAGCGTCCTGATTGACGATTTTGCAGATGTAAAGGGTAAGCTTATGCAGCTCAGGGAATATGGTATCCGTATTTCCCTGGATGATTTCGGAACCGGTTATTCTTCCCTGTCTTACTTAAACGGTCTGCCCATAGACACTTTGAAAATCGACAAGAGCTTTGTGGACAGAGTCATGACGGACCGTTCCACCCGCATCATCATGGAGTCCGTGATTACCATGGTAAACAAGTTAGGCTACGAGACTATTGCAGAGGGTGTGGAGGAAGAAGAACAGCTTAATTACATGAAAGAAATCGGCTGCCATATTATCCAGGGCTATTATTTAGGAAAACCCATGCCCGGGGATGATCTGGAAAAGCTGTTACAGGAAATGGCAAAACGAGAGGGTAAATAATCTATGCTGCTTAACAGGGGTATGGAAGCTGCACAATTAAATCAGTATTACAACCGCCCGGGAAGCGGCATGGTGGTGGTTTACGGACAAAAGGGCATTGGCAAAACCTCTTTAATCCGGGAGTTTGTCCAGGATAAGCCTCATGTTTATTATCTGGCAAGGTCCTGCTCGGAGCGGGAACAGATTTACCGGTGGGGAGAGGAACTGAAGGCTTACTGCGGCGTAAGTGGCGGATGCCTTTCCTACGAAGATATTTTTTATTCTATACAACATGCGGGAAGCGGGAAAAGAGTTCTTGTCATCGATGAATTTCAGAACATCTTAAAAGCCGATTCCACATTCTTTCCTTCTTTGTATCAATTCTTGAAGAACCCGTCAAAAGAAGAATTTCTGGTTGTCCTGTGTTCTTCATCGGTCTGTTTTGTGGAAAACAATATGATAAAAAAGATGGGAGAGGCTGCTCATGGATTGCGCGGTCTTCTTAAACTGCGCAAATTGCGATTCACGGATCTACGGAAGTATTTTCCGGCATATGATTTGAAGCAGTGCATCTGTCTGTATGCGCTTCTGGACGGATTGCCGGGGCTCTGGAAGCACATTGACACCACGCTTTCCGTCAAGGAAAACATTGTACGGAATATGCTTGATGCGGACGGCTTTTTTTTAAGAGAAGCGATGAGGGAGGTGTCAGAGGAGCTGCGCGAAACGGCAGTGTACAATACGATTCTGACCGGGCTTGCGGAAGGGCGGAATACCCTGCAGGAGCTCTATTCCCATACCGGATTTTCCAGGGCGAAAATCAGTGTGTACTTAAAGAGTCTGATGGAACTGGAATTAGTGGAAAAGGTATTTTCCTTTGATACGGAAGGACATGCCAACACGAAAAAGGGATATTACCGGATAAAAAGCCACCTGGTGGAGTTTTATTACCGTTTTGTATATCCCCACGCAAGCGATGCGGAGCTTATGAGCGGGGAAGCATTTTATGAGAAATATATCGAAAAGGATTTCCGGGCATTTGTGGATGTGCATTTCAAGGAAATCTGCCGTGAGTATATGGAAGAAGAAAATGCGGCGGGAAAGCTGCCGTTTGCTTTGACGAAAATCAGCGAATGGATTGGCAAGCAGGGCTGTGTGGACATTGTAGGCAGCACAGAAGGAGAGAACTGCTTAATCGGAGCCTGCTTCTTTACGCCCATGGTCACCTATGAACTTTACGAAGAGCTGCTTTTAGCGGCAAAACAGGCCAAAATTGCCTACAGCTATATCTATTTGTTTGGAATAGACCATTTTGATGGAAAGCTCCTGCTGGAGGCAAGGGTGAAAAAGAACATCAGACTGGTGAATTTAGGAGAATAAGTTTGGGAAAAGCATTGATTATAACGGAGAAACCATCCGTGGCGCAGGAATTTGCCAGAATCTTAAAAGTATCCGGCAGACAGAACGGATATCTGGAAAACGAGTCCTATGTAATTACCTGGTGCGTGGGGCATCTGGTGGAGATGGTATATCCCGAAGAATACGACAGTAAATATAAAAAGTGGAAATTGGAGGATTTGCCGTTTCTGCCGAAGGACTATAAATACGGTGTGATTAAAAGCGTCAGCGGTCAGTACGATGTGGTGCATAAAATGCTTCACAGAGAGGATATTGATACCGTTTACTGGGCGGGGGATGCCGGAAAAGAAGGACAGACCATTGAGGAAAATATCCGCAACTTCGGCGGCGTAAGAGAAGGCATGCAGGAGCTGCGTGTGTGGATTGACTCCCAGACGGAGGAGGAAATCCTGCGCGGCATCAAAGAGGCAAAGCCCATGCGGGAATATGCCAATTTAGGCAAATCCGGCATCATGCGCACCATTGAAGACTATGCCATGGGCATCAATTTTTCCAGAGCCATGTCCGTGAAATACGGCAATCTCTTAAACGATGCGGCGGGGACGAAAAGCTACACCGCCATAGCGGTCGGCAGGGTTATGACCTGTGTTTTGGGAATGGTGGTTATCAGGGAGCGGGAAATCCGCAACTTTATTGAAACTCCTTTTTACCGCATTGTGGGAAAATTTACGGATGCGGAAATCGAAGCGGAATGGAAGACCACGGAGGAGTCGGCGTACTATGCCTCCCCGCTTTTATATAAGGAAAACGGTTTTGCCAAGGAAGAGGATGCAAAGGCCTTTTTGGAAAGCCTTGCCGGGAAAGAAGCCCGGGTATCCTCTGTTGAAAAGGGCATCAGCAAAAAGAAAGCGCCGCTTTTGTTTAACTTAGCGGAACTACAGGCGGAGTGCGCCAAGCGGTTTAAGATTAGCCCGGACGAAACCCTGCAGATTGCACAGGATTTATACGAAAAGAAGCTGACCACCTACCCCAGAACGGACGCCCGTGTACTGTCGAGTGCCGTGGCAAAGGAAATCAGTAAAAACGTAAGCCGGTTAAAAGGGTATGAGCCGGTCAGCCAATTTGTCAATGCCATTATGCAGAGCGGCACGTACCGGGGCATCAGCAGGTCGGCGTATACGGATGACTCCAAAATTACTGACCATTATGCCATTATTCCCACGGGACAGCTTACGGAATTAAATTCCGTAAACGGTCTGCACAGACAGGTGTATGACCTGATTGTGAGACGTTTCTTAAGCATTTTTTACCCGCCCGCGGAATACCAGACCGTGAAATTCACTGCCAAAATAGAAAGGGAGTCTTTCTTTGCCGGCGGTAAAATCTTAAAGTCCCCCGGTTATCTTTGTGTTTTAGGAAAAGAAGCGGCGGAAGAGAAGGACGAGGACGGCGGCGAAAAGGAAGAAGGCACCAATGCCAAGACGCTTCTTGCCATGATAGAAAAGCTGTCGGAAAACGATGTGGTGCCCGTGAAGGGAATGGACATTAAAGAGGGCAAAACCTCGCCTCCCAAGCGGTATACCTCCGGTTCCATGGTGCTTGCCATGGAAAATGCGGGACAGCTTATCGAGGACGAAGAACTGCGTGCCCAGATTAAGGGCTCCGGCATCGGCACCTCCGCGACCAGAGCGGAGATTATCAAGAAGCTGGTGCGGGTAGGATATCTTAACCTGAACCGCAAATCCCAGGTACTGACGCCCACCATGCTGGGAGAAATGATTTTTGAAACCGTCAGCATGACGGTACCGGAGCTGTTAAACCCCAAGATGACGGCATCCTGGGAAAAGGGATTGGACGGCATTACCAGGGGCACCGTGGATATGGGTGAGTATCGGGCAAAGTTAGAGGATTTTATCCGCAGGGAAACCCTTTCCATGGCGCAGACCGATAGAAAGCAGGAACTGATTAAGCGGATACAGCCCCTTACCGGCAGGGAGTCAAGAGGCGCTGCCGCCAGGAAAAAGCTGGGTATCAAATGTCCTTTATGCGACGGGGAAGTGGAAACTACCCCCTTCGGTTACGGCTGCAGCAATTACCGGACGAACGGCTGCAAATTTTCCATCGGCACCATTGCCGGCAGGGATTTGACGGAAGAAGAGGTAACGAAGCTTTTAACGGAAGGAAAGACGGAAATCTTAAATGGCTTTGTTTCCAAGTCAAAGAAGAAGTTTTCCGCAGCCCTTATCTATAAAAAGGATGAGAACGGCGTACCCTCCATCCAGTTTGATTTCTCAGGAAATGTGCCGGACGTGCTGGAAGGCGTTGCCTGTCCGGTCTGCGGAGAACCCATAGAAATCATGCCTTACGGCTACACCTGCCGCAGACATAGGGAAAACCCGGAGGCATGTTATTTTTCCATCGGCAAGATTGCCGAGAAGCAGCTCTCGAAGCAGGATGTAGAGGAGCTTATAAAGAACGGACACACCCAGACACTCCGGGGCTTTAAGTCCAAGAACGGCAAGAAATTTGATGCGGTGCTGACCCTTACGGAAGAGGACGGCAGAAAGAAGCTAAAGTTTGACTTTGAGCATGTGGAAGCCAAGAAGGTGAAGGATGCGGTCTGCCCCTTATGCGGCGGTGAAATACTGGTGACGCCATTCGGCTATGCCTGTGCCAACAGAAGCCGGGACGGAAAGGAAGGCTGCAGCTTTGCCATCGGCAGGATTGCGGAAAAAGACCTTACGGAAAGCAATGTGCGGGAGCTTCTTACCACCGGAAAGACCGGCACCATCCGCGGGTTCAAAGGAAAGTCCGGCAAAAAATTCGATGCCTGCTTAGAGCTTGTAAAAGAAGAAGGAAGTGCTAAAATACAGTTTGACTTTGAACATGTGGAAGCGAAGAAGGTAAAGGATGTGGTCTGCCCCTTATGCGGCGGCGACATTGTCCAGACGCCTTTCGGCTACGGCTGTGCGGCATATGACAAAAACAATCCCGAAAGCTGCCGGTTTTCCATCGGCAAAATTGCCGGTGTGAAATTAAAGGAAGCTTCGGTGAAGGAGCTTTTGCAGAACGGCAAAACCTCGCCCATCCAGGGCTTTATTGCCAAAACCGGCATGATGTTTGAGGCGGCGCTGAAACTGGACGAAGAAAAAAAGGTGGTTTTCGACTTCCCGGAAAAGGAAGAACCGAAGGAAACCACGGTGAAATGTCCCAAGTGCGGACAGCTTATGAAGAGGGACAAATGGCGTTACCTCTGCGAATGCGGCTACAGCCAGTTCCATACCGTAGCCGGCATTGCCCTTACGGATGAGCAGATGACGCAGATTTTCACCGAAGGCCGCACGAAGGAGCCCATCCGGGGCTTTACCTCCAAAGCCGGAAATGTGTTCGATGCGTTCCTTGTCTTAAAGCAGGACGAGAACGGCAAGGACAATATTTCCTTTGATTTCAACGGAGTGGGAGA
>Ga0129310_1002316_pt1 | contig 14405 bp, 13 predicted proteins | sample Go1ome_2_FD_94433 | JGI IMG/M metagenome (GOLD analysis project Ga0129310, IMG submission 94433) | Western lowland gorrila individual fecal microbial communities from Wisconsin, USA - Go1022A metagenome | ecosystem: Host-associated > Mammals > Digestive system > Large intestine > Fecal | place...
CGACTGGCGCGGCTGACGCCGTATTTTTCTGCGTACTTCATGAGAGATTGCCGGTATGCCATGTCCCGTGTTATACTCTTGTTCATGAGAGACATGGTCTCCTTTCGCCAAGTTGTTGTGTGGTAACCTAACTTTAGCACATGAGACTCTATCTCTTATTCTTTTTTCTTCGACTGTCCAAGATGTATTGTACTCCTACAATTTTTCTTCATAAAATCTTTCGTAGGTGGTTGACTTTATGAATCTTCTGTTATATAATAATATATGTGCCAAGCAGAACGGCCTGGCAACATAGGGGAGTAGTTCAATGGTAGAGCAACGGTCTCCAAAACCGTGTGTTGCGTGTTCGAGTCGCGTCTCCCCTGCCAAATGAATCCGAACATCGGTCGTAGCTGGTGTTCGGATTTTTGTTTATCAAAAAGGAGGTTCGGTTATGAAAATCGGCTTTATTGGGGCTGGGAATATGGCCAGCGCGATTCTGCGCGGCATTGGCGATATGGAGAAAGGCTGCTTCGATATCAATCCGCAAGCTGTTCGCAATGCGGAGGAGAAGATGGGCGCGAAGGGCTTTGACGATGCGGAGAAGCTTTGCGCTTGGGCGGATATTGTGCTGTTGGCGGTTAAACCGCAGGTGCTGAAAAAGGCTGTTGAGCCTCTGAAAAAGGCACTTGCAGGCAAAGCGGTGGCGTCCATTGCGGCAGGCTGGACGGTTGCGCAGCTTACCGAACTTCTGCCGGGATCTCGCATTTGTCGTATTATGCCCAACACGCCCGCGATGGTTGGCGCCGGTATGGCTGCCATTGCAAAGGAGAGCACCTTCACAGAAGAAGAGTTTGCCTGTATCGAGCATGTATTTCAGTCGGTTGGCCGTGCAGTAGTGGTTGAGGAACACCTGATGGCTGCAGTGACGGCGGTCAGCGGCAGCGGTCCGGCGTATGTATTCATGGTCATTGAAGCGATGGCGGATGCGGGTGTTCGTGAAGGCTTGACTCGTACAGCCGCGCTCGAACTGGCTGCGCAGACGGTTTTGGGTTCTGCAAAAATGGTGATGGAGACGGGCAAGCATCCGGCGGAATTGCGCGATATGGTTTGCTCGCCGGGCGGAACGACCATCGATGCCGTGTGCGTGTTGGAAGAAAAGGGATTGCGTTCTGCGCTGGAAGCCGCTGTGCGCACCTGTGCAGAAAAAGCGGATAAAATGGCTGGACGCTAAGGAGTTTACCGTTGAAAGAGATTGATATTTATACGGATGGCGCTTGCTCCGGAAATCCCGGGCCGGGCGGTTGGGGTGTTGTGCTGATATATCAGGAAAATAGAAAAGAGCTTTCCGGCTATCAACCGGAAACCACCAACAACCGTATGGAGCTTTTTGCGGCAATTCAAGGTCTGAGTGCGCTCAAGGAAAGCTGCGTAGTAAATTTGTATTCGGATTCCAGTTATCTGGTCAATGCGTTTGAAAAGCACTGGATTGAAAAATGGCAGCGAAACGGCTGGAAAACTTCGACAAAATCGCCTGTTGAAAATCAGGATTTGTGGAAGCTGCTGTTGATTCATGTGCGCAAGCATCAGGTGCGATTCATTAAGGTCAAAGGTCACAGTGATAACCAGTACAACAACCGCTGTGATGAGATGGCTGTTGCCGCGATCAAGAACGGTCGAGGGCGGATTTCTTCCTGAAGGGGGGAGTATCTTCATCTATTCGCAAAAGACAACTTTTGCGAATAGATGAAGACGATTTGATGGGGAGGGTTCCAATATGCCGGATTTATCCTATCATAACCAGCGGGATATTTTGAATACCAACCAGTTGCGCGAGATGCTGCCGCAGATGCCGAGCTTTTGTGCAGAATTTTTTCGCGGTATCACGCCGGAAACAACACCGCTGACGCGCATCAATTATGCGCGTGATCTGATGATTTTCTTTTCTTTTCTCTGTGAATACAAAGCCTGCTGTAAGGGAAAAGAAATCCCAGCGATTACAACAGATGATATGGCGCAGATTACAATGACGGATATTGAAACCTATCTGGATTACCTGACGGTGTATCAGCATAAGGATAAGCTGCTTCAGGATAACGAAGCTGCCAAGGAGCGAAAGCTTTCTTCTCTCCGCACGCTTTTCCGCTATTTATTCAAAAAACAATATATTCCATCGAATGTGGCGGCGTTGATCGATATGCCCAAGCGGCATGATCGGGAAATCATTCGCCTGGAAGTCGATGAAGTTGCCAAACTCCTTGATCTGGTGGACGAAGGCGGTTCCATGACGCCCAAGCAGGCCGAATATCATCAAAAAACGCGCTTGCGCGATCTTGCATTGATTTCGCTTTTGCTGGGAACGGGCATTCGAGTGAGCGAATGTGTCGGGTTGGACATTCAGGATGTGGATTTTGAGACAAATGGCTTCCTTGTTACCCGAAAAGGCGGCCAGCGCGTCATTCTTTATTTTTCGGATGAAGTTGCGGATGTGCTGCGCGAATATGTGGATTGGCGCAAAACAATAACAGCTTTGTCTGGGCATGAAAACGCACTGTTCTTGTCTACGCAGAAGCGCCGGATGGATGTCCGTTCGGTACAGAAGCTGGTCAAGAAATATGCTTCCGTCGTTTCGCCTTTGAAGCCGATCACGCCGCATAAGCTGCGCTCTACTTTCGGCACCAATCTCTATCAGGAAACGGGTGACATTTATCTGGTTGCCGATGTATTGGGGCACGCAGACGTCAACACGACCCGCAGGCATTACGCTGCGCAAAGCGATGAAAATCGCAGGCGCGCGGCGCATAACATTAAACTTCGAGAAGATCCTTTTGATTCGCATAAAAAATGAGCGCCTAGGCGCTCATTTTTTATGACTCTTGATCACGCTGTTCTGCCAACCATTTCTGATACTCATCACCGGAAAGATCAATTCCGTCGATTTTGATTTCGTTGTATTCTTTGCCGTCTGTATCCAGACAGTGTCCGCAGTTATCACAGATTTTCTCCGGATCCAAGTCACAGTGCAGACATTCTCCACAGTTGATACATTCACGGTCATAAAGTACGCATTCTTTCATTTTTCGCACGTCCTTTCTCCAAACAAGCGTTCCAATTTACGAACATCTGTGATATAATGAATATAAGATGAATGATACTGACCAGCAAGGGGTAGATTTGCAATGGCACCAAGAAAAGATCAGCCGAGAAATGACCGACAGGAAAAGATATTGGAATATATCAAAAGCGAAGTGCAGCGGCGCGGTTTTCCGCCGTCTGTGCGTGAAATATGCGATGCTATGGGCATCAAGTCCACTTCGACTGTGCATGGACATCTGCGCAGATTGGAGAACCGCGGCTTGCTGATCCGCGATCCCACTAAGCCCAGAGCCCTGGAAGTGGTTGGCATGGTACACAATACCGCTCAGATTCCGCTTGTCGGCAAGGCAACTGCCGGCCTTCCCATCACTGCCATCGAAAATATTGAAGAATACCTAAGTTTTACGCCGGGATTCTTCTGCTCGGATGAGGAAGACTGCTTTGCACTCCATGTCACGGGCGACAGCATGATCAATGCCGGCATTTACGATGGCGACGTGGTGATTGTGCATCAGCAGCAGACCGCTGAAAACGGCGATATCATTGTGGCGCTGATTAACGATGAGGATACGACCATCAAGCGCTTTTACAAGGAAGAATGCCGCGTGCGGCTTCAGCCGGAAAATGATCAGTATTCACCGATGTATTTCAACAATGTGTCCATTTTAGGAAAAGTCATCGGATCTCTTCGGAGATTTTGACCGGCAAAGGCAAACAAATAGGATTGGGAGAGGCGTTGATCAATGCCTCTCCCCTTTTCTTTTGGATGCAATTACAGAATACCCTGACGAGTCATGTGTTCCAGTACATGGCCTAAAGCATAGCGAACATGGGCATAAGTCAGGCCGCCCTGCATATAAGCCGTGTACGGCGCGCGGATGGGCGCGTCTGCCGACAACTCAATCGAAGCGCCGGAGACAAAGGTCCCGGCCGCCATGATGACCGGATCCTGATAACCGGGCATATCCCACGGTTCCGGGGTAACATGGCTGTCAATCGGAGAAGCATACTGAATGCCCTGACAGAAGGCAATCAGCTTTTCGGACTGCTCGAACTTGATGGCCTGAATGATGTCATAGCGCTCTTCCTGCGGTGTGGGGTTTACGGCATAGCCGAGCTTGCTGAACACCGCAGAAGCCAGCGCGGCGCCCTTTACAGCCTGCATGACAACGTGCGGGGCGAAGAACAAGCCCTGATAGAAACGATCGTAACCGCCAAGATAGGAACCGACTTCACGTCCGATGCCAGGAGAGGTCAGGCGATAAGAGCATTTTTCAACCAAATCCTTGCGTCCGGCAATGTACCCGCCCGTCGGAGCCAACCCGCCGCCGGGATTCTTGATGAGAGAACCAACGATGATATCGCAGCCGACATGAGTAGGCTCTATGGTCTGCACGAATTCACCGTAACAGTTATCGACCATTACGACAACATCCGGACGCTTTTCATGGACGGCCGTTGCCACTTCTCCCAAGCGTTTGACACTTAAAGAAGGCCGCCAATCGTAACCGCGGGAGCGCTGAAGCGCGACAACACGAACGCGAGGCTCGTCGAGATGACGGAGCAACTCCTCTACGTCCACGTCATTGTCCTTCAGATCGACCTGGCGGTATTCAATGCCGTAATCCTTCAACGAACCCTGTCCGACCTCATCGGTCAAACCGATAACGCTTTCCAGCGTATCATAGGGTTTACCGGAGCCAGCGATCAGAATATCACCGGGGCGGAGCAATCCGTACAGGCAAAGCGCCAAGGCATGCGTTCCGGAAGCGATTGCGGGGCGCACCAGTGCATCCTCGCAGCCGAAAACTCGCGCGTAGATTCGTTCCAGTGTGTCGCGACCATCGTCGCCATAGCCATATCCCGTTGTCGGGGCAAAATGGCGAACGGCAACCTGCTCGGCTCGAAACGCATCCATGACCCGCGCAAAATTAACCTGCTCAATCTTATCCAGCGCAGAAAACTGCTGGTGGAGAGACTGCTCGGCGTCGCTGAGCAGCACTTCTATTTCTGTCTGCGTCATGATATGTTTACTCCTCTTCTTCAGCCGGATCCGCGTCGCTGCTCTCGACCAGAGAAGAAGGCATGGAGCTATACTGCACGGGATGAGAAGGCGTTACGGTAGAAATGGCATGCTTATAGATCATCTGCTGCTTTCCGTCGCTTTCCAGAAGCACTACGAAGGAATCAAAGCCGCGAATGATGCCCTTGAGCGGCACGCCGTTGGTCAGATGCATGGTGACAGGAATGCGGTTCTTCCGCACCGTGTTGAGAATGATGTCCTGCAGTTCCGCAGAATTCTTGCCCATGTTGAACACCTCTTTCTTTGTTTTCAGAAACATTATATCACGGATGCGCAGAATTTCCTAGGGAATACCGTATCATTTCCTGGTAAAGATCTGTAAACGATTCATATCCTGAAACATCGAACCAGTGGATTTTGTCGTTTGCACGGAACCAGGTCAACTGCCGCTTGGCGAGATGACGTGTGTTTTTTTTCAACAGCTCAATCGCTTCGCTGCGGCTTAGTTCACCGCTTAATTCCGCAGCAATTTCTTTATACCCGATGCCTTGCATGGATTGCGCTTTGGGCGATAGACCCGCAGAGAGCAAGGTGCACACCTCCTCCTCCAACCCGCTGCTCAGCATCTGTTCGACGCGCAGGTCGCACCGGCGATAGAGCTGTTCGCGCGGAAGTGTGATGCCCATCAAGATGGGCTCATAGGGCAATTCAAAGGGCTGCGCCATAGAAGCCTGATCGGATTTTGGAATCCCGGTACACTCAAAGATTTCCAATGCGCGCACAACGCGGCGAACATTATTGGGATGGATCTGCTCTGCTGCCTTAGGATCCACTTTGCGCAATTCGTCATGCAGCACCAGGTTTCCATGCTGCGCGGCAAAAGCTTCCCATTTACGCCGAATTATCTCATTTCCCTGTACGGTGGAGAAATCAAGTGGAAAGATCAATGAATTGACATAAAGCCCCGTTCCGCCGCAGATAATCGGCAATTTATTCCGGGACCAGATATCCCTCATGCAGCGCTGCGCGTCTTGTTGATATTCGGATACACTGTAAGGCTGATTTGGATCCACGCAGTTAATCATATGATGAGGAATCCCGCATCGTTCTTCTATGGAGGGCTTGGCGGTGCCGATATCCATCCCTCGATAAATGGCCATGGAATCCGCTGAAACGATTTCACCGTTCAGCCGCAAAGCCAGTTCGATCGAAGCGGCGGTCTTGCCGGATGCAGTTGGGCCAACCACAAAAAGAGCCTTTTGCTTCATTGAATTCGCTTGAACTTCCTTTCCAGCTCATGCCGTGTGATGGGGATGACAATCGGCCGCCCATGCGGACAGGTGGGCATATCTTCATCTGCCGTGAGCGCAAGCAGCGTATTAACCTCCTGCTGGGAGAGCGTATCCCCTCCTTTAATGGCCTTTTTGCAGGCCATTTGCACCAGATCATCCCGCCTGATGTCCTTTGTTTCGATCGAGGCAAGCGTTTCCATCTGATCCAGCAATTCTACGAAAAACTCCTTGACACGCGGCTCACCGAGCTGCATGGGGACAGCGGTGACGCGGAAGGTTCGATCGCCGAAAGGCTCAATCTCAAATCCCATGGAGGTGAGCTTTTCGAGGTTCTCGTTGAGGATCGTCTCTTCCCCTACCGTCGTGGTAAACAAATAAGGAACGAGCATGGGCTGTGAGCGCTTGTGCTCATCCACTTCCTGACGGAATTTTTCGTAGAGGATTCGCTCATGCGCGGCGTGCTGGTCGATGATGAGCAGCTTGTCGTCGCGCTGCACAAGCAGATAAGTTGCAAAAAGCTGCCCGATGATGATGGCCGTTGTGCCGATAGGCTCTGTGCGCGGTACAGAAGGCTCTAAGACACGCACAGGCGCTGCGGGGGCACAGACGACAGCCTCTGGCACATAAGCAGGCCGTACAGGCGGCGGAACGGACGCTGGCGGCTCCCAGGGCGGCACAGAAGGAGAAGGAGGATAAAATGTTTCCGATTCTCTTACAGAGTGCCTTGCGGGAGCGGAATATGTATAACCCGAATCGGGCGAAGGCTGAGGAACGGCTTTCGATTGAACGAAGGTGGGCGCAGCTGCGGGCTGTGTCATTTCTATTTGCACGGGTTTGGGTTCGGGCTTGGAAAGAGCAACTGGCTCTACTTCGCGCAGAATTTCTTCGGAGCCGACAAAAGCGGTTTCCACAGCTGCTTGAAGATTTTCGCGGATGGGGAAATCGTCTTTGAAACGCACTTCCAGCTTGTTGGGGTGGACGTTGACGTCCACTGCCTCCAGCGGAATGCGCAGATCGCAGACGCAATAAGGGTATTTTCCGATCATCACGCGCTCACGGCAGGCATTTTCTACGGCGGCGGAAAGCTGCGCGTTGCGGATGCAGCGGCCGTTGACAAAGAAGAACTCATAGTTCCGATTGCCTCTGGCCAGGTTTCCGATGCCGACAAAGCCGCGAATGCGCACTGCACCCAGGTTGCTTTCAAACGGCAGCACACCGGAAGAAACTTCTTTCCCGTGAAGTACAAAGATGACGGAGCGCAGGTCGTTGTTGCCCACGGTCTGGAAAATCGGCTTGCCATTATTGACGAAGCGAACAGCAATATCCGGGCGGGAAAGCGCCAGCTCTGTCACAACATCGGCGACATAGCCGGCTTCTGTTGCGGAGCGCTTGAGAAACTTGCGGCGCACAGGAGTATTGAAAAACAGATCCTTGACGACAAAGGTTGTGCCCTGAGGGCAGCCAGCCTCGCGGACATCCGTGACCCGCCCGCCCTCAATGGTCAGCTTAACGCCGCTCACGGCATCTTTGGTGCGGGTGGTCAACTCCACTTTGGAAACAGAAGCGATGGAAGGCAGCGCTTCTCCGCGGAACCCCAGCGTGCCGATGTGTGAAAGGTCATCGCCGGAACGGATCTTTGAGGTGGCGTGCCGCTCAAACGCAACACGGCAATCCTCCGGGGCGATGCCGGATCCATTATCGGTCACGCGCAGATAGCTGACGCCTCCATCGCGTATTTCCAAGGTTACTGCGGTAGCTCCTGCGTCCAATGCGTTTTCCAGAAGTTCTTTAGCAACCGATGCGGGACGCTCAACAACCTCGCCTGCCGCGATGCGATTGGCGGTTTGTACATCCAATACCTGTATCTTGGCCATAAAAGGATCTCCTCTTAAATCTTGCGGGCCTTTTCACGCAGCAGATAGAGCTGATTGAGCGCGTCGCGCGGCGTCATGGAATCCATGTCGATCTGCGCAATCTCCTGCGCAAAGGCCACAGCGTTGTATTCCATCAGGTTCATCTGCTTATCCTGTTTTTTCTTCCCCAATATGTTTTGACCGATAGTGGTCTGGGTGACGTTGTTGGCCTCCAGCTTGGCCATGATTTCATGTGCACGGGAAATCAAGGACTGCGGCAGACCCGCCATGGCGGCGACTTGCACGCCGAAGGAGGAATCCGCGCCGCCCTTTTGAATCTTGCGAAGGAAGATGATTTCGTCGCCATGCTCTTTAACGGCAATCTGATAATTGACAACGCCTTCCATGCGGCCTTCCAGCTCGGAAAGCTCGTGGTAATGTGTGGCGAAGAGCGTTTTTGCGCCGATACGCTTGGGATTGCAGATGTATTCCGCTGTGGCCCAGGCGATGGAAAGACCATCGAAGGTTGACGTTCCGCGACCGATCTCATCCAACACCAGCAGGCTGCGATCGGTGGCATTGGCAAGGATGGAAGCCATTTCACTCATTTCCACCATAAATGTGGACTGTCCGGCTGCGAGATCATCCGATGCGCCGACACGCGTGAAGATTCGGTCGCACAACGGGATAGAGGCCGATGCGGCGGGCACAAAGCTACCCATGTGCGCCATCAGTGTAATCAACGCAACCTGGCGCATATAAGTGGATTTACCGGCCATGTTGGGGCCGGTGATGATCATCATGCTTCCATCCTGCGTAAGTTCCGTGTCGTTGGGCACAAAGAGCTCCTTGCTGGTTGCCTCTACAACGGGGTGGCGACCTTCGCGAATGGTCAGATCAAATCCTTCGTGAATCTCCGGACGGCAATAGCCACGCTCTCCTGCAACGGTTGCCAGGGATTGCAGGGCGTCCAATTCCTTGATAGCCCCCGCGGTTGCCTGAAACCGGCTGATCTGCTCGGCCAACTGGTCGCGTATGGCTGTAAAGAGCTGATATTCCAGACGGACCGATTTATCCTGCGCGCCCAGGATCGTCTCCTCTACCTTCTTCAGGTCCTCTGTGATGAAGCGTTCACAGTTGGCCAACGTCTGCTTGCGCTGATAGCGATAAGGTACGAGCGAAAGCTGAGAGCGCGTGACCTCGATATAATATCCAAAGACCTTGTTGTATCCGACCTTCAGGTTCTTGATGCCGGTTTCCTCGCGCTCATGCTGCTCGATCTGAGAAATCCATTGGCGGCCGCCGGTGGAAGCGGTGCGCAGTTCATCCAGTTCTTTGCTGTAACCGGATTTGATGATGTTGCCCTCCCGGATCGTCAGCGGCGCATCCTCGGCAATGGCGCTTTCCAACAAAGTGCAAACCTCGTCCATAGGATCGAGCCTATCCAGAACGTCTCTAAGCGCGCTGCACTGATAACCCGACAGGAAATCACGCAGCTTCGGAATCATGCGAAGAGAATTACACAATGCAAGCGCGTCGCGCGCATTGATGCTGCCGTAAGAAACCTTGGTCACCAGCCGCTCAATATCATAGATAGGCTTGAGCGCCTCGCGCACCTCCTGCGTGAGCATATAGTTGTGCATCAGCTCATCGACAGCATCCAGGCGATATTCGATTTTCTGCTTTTCAGTCAGGGGCTCTTCGATCCAGCTGCGTAGCAAGCGGCCACCCATGGCGGTTGCCGTGCGGTCGAGCAGCCAGAGCAGCGTTCCCTTCTTTCCTCTGCCGCGCATGGTCTCAGTCAGCTCAAGATTCCGCCGCGCAACGGGATCAAGCAGCAAATGCTCGCCGCGATTGTAGATGTGAATCGTGTTGACATGCGTCAGCGCGTTCTTTTGCGTTTCTTCCAGATATTGCAGCAATGCACCGGCAGCGGAGACAGCCAAATCCAATTTTCCCAAGCCCAATGCTGCGATGGAAACGCCGGTATGCTTTTTGATCAAAGCCACCGATTCTTTTCGATCAAAGGCGTTGTCCAAACGCACGGTAGCCCGCTTGGTCCAGCCGATGCGCGTCAATTCCAGTGCATCTTCTGCCGATACCAATACTTCGGTAGGATCGATGCGCACCACTTCTTCCATCAGCTGCGTCTTGCGGGAAGGAAGCTCCATCACCGTGAGCTCTCCGGTTGAAACGTCCGCATAGGCAAGCCCTGCCTTTTTCTCATTTTGACCAAAATACAGCGAAAGAAGATAGTTATTCTTCTTTTCCTCCAGCATACTGCTTTCGGTGACGGTGCCGGGGGTGATAACGCGGGTTACGGCACGTTCTACCAGCCCTTTGGCCAGCGCAGGGTCTTCCATCTGGTCGCAGATTGCAACGCTGTATCCCTTTTCTACCAGACGGGCGATATAGGTATCTACTGCGTGATAAGGCACGCCGCACATCGGCGCACGTTCTTCCAGACCGCAGTCACGCCCCGTCAGCGTCAGCTCCAGCTCTTTGGAAACCGTCACGGCGTCATCGAAAAACATTTCATAAAAATCGCCCAGACGATACATCAGGATGCTGTCTTTGTATTGCTCCTTGGTGTTGAGATAATGCTGCATCATCGGTGAAAGGGCCATTTTTATGCCTCCGTTATAGTTTATAAAACAAGTCAAAATGCGCACCGCATTACCGGTGCGGTGCGCGAAAGATTTTTATTCGTGATCGTGGTCATGCCCGCAGCCGTCGCCGCAGGAGCTTCCGCAGGAACCGCCGCAAGACGAGCAGTTGCCGCCGCAGCTGCTGCCGTCGTCTACCTGACCGGTGATGATGAAGCGGAGCACCTGATTGACCTGCGTCAGCAGATTGGAGAAAGCAGCCTGTGCATCGTTCATGGCCTTGATGGAGGGCATCTCCACAAGTTCGGCCTGCATATTGCGCAGACGATCGGCCGCAGCGGCAATGGCAGCCTGATCGGGATCAGGCGTCTGCATCATCTGCTGAACGGCCTTTTGCAGTTCGTTGAACTCATCTACCTTGGCCTTTGCAAATTCGTCCTCGTTGAAAGCAGTTTCGGTTTCCTGCACCTTGACGTATTCTTCTGACTTGACCAGCAGCTCACCCAGCTCACGGGACTTTTCAAACAGTTCCAGATTCATGTTTTTTCCTCATTTCTGTTACTTTCGGATTCCGCGCAACGTGTTTGTGCCGGAACCGGTAATCTGAACGGGCACGATTTGCCCGATCCATTCTTCGTTGCCTTCAAAATTGACCATCATGCCGCGGCCTGTTCGACCGGATACAAAACCTGCCTGCCTACGGGAAGCACCTTCGACCAACACATCCTCCGTGCGGCCAATGCAGCCGGTAAGCTGTTCCTTGGTAATTCCCTCCTGAAGGGCGATCAGCCGGGAAAGCCGCTCATGCTTGATGGCTTCATCCACTTGATTCTCCATCGCCGCTGCACGAGTGCCCTGGCGAGGCGAATAGATAAAGGTATAAGCAGAATCATACCGCACCTGTTCCACGAGCGACAGCGTGTCCTCAAACTCCGCATCTGTTTCGCCGGGAAACCCGGCGATGATATCGGTTGTCAAACCGACATTGGGGATTGCACTGCGTAGGGCGCGGATGCGCTCCAGATAGTGTTCGCGGGTATAATGGCGATTCATCTCCTGCAAAATGCGGTCACTGCCCGATTGCACCGGCAAATGGAACTGCGGGCAGACAGACTTGGAATGGGCCATTTCCTCGATTAACGCATCGGAAAGATCCTTGGGATGCGAAGTCATAAAGCGAATGCGCGGTACAATGCCGTCCAACGCGTGAAGCAGCTGCGGGAAAGTTTCACCATTTTCGCTGCCCAGACCAAAGGAATTGACGTTTTGCCCCAGCAGCATGATCTCTTTGGTTCCAGAAGCAGCCATGTTCTCGGCTTCGGCGGCGATATCCGCAATGGTGCGGCTGCGCTCGCGGCCACGGACATAGGGCACGATGCAATACGAGCAGAAGTTGTTGCAACCGTACATGATCGTCAAATACCCCTGAAAAGCGTTGGCTCGCCGCTGCGGCAGATGCTCCGCGATGCGTCCCGCGGTGGACTGATCCACTTCAACCACGCGATGCCCGCTGGCAATGGCGTTATGCAGCAGCTGCGGGAAACGATGCAGGTTGTGCGTGCCGAAAACCAAGTCGATATATGGGCGCAGGCGAAGCAGCTTTTCTGCAACGCCCTCCTGCTGCATCATGCAGCCGCACACGCCGATCACCAAATCGGGACGGCTGCGCTTGAGCCCTGCCAGCGCGCCGATGTTGCCGGAAACACGGCGCTCGGCATTATCCCGAACGCAGCAGGTGTTGAAAAGGATGACATCTGCTTCCTCGTCACTCTCGGTGGGCGCATATCCCATTTCCGTCAGCATTCCGGCCAACAATTCAGAGTCGTGCTCGTTCATCTGGCAGCCGTAGGTATTGATTTTGTATTTTCCACCGCCGGTCATTTTTTTGACCTCGGCGATATAATTTCTCTGTTGTGCCATTTCCTCTTCGGAAACGACGATGTTCTGACGCTCTGCCATGAACTCGCTCCTTAACTGCATGATCCAATTTATTATAGCAAAAAAAGCACTCTTGTGCAAGACACGCCTTTGGCCTAAAACGTAGGGCCGCGGAAAGCTTGCAGCTTTCCGCGGCCTTGAACTTATTTTTCTGTGAAGAGCTTGATTTCATCGCCCTCGCCATAGACCAGATAACCGGCGTATCCGCGCTCCTCCATCCGGCTGAGCGCTTTGCCCAGCTTCTTGGGGCGTTCCAGAAGCGATACAATATACTTCTCACGCAGTTCTTCCGCCTTCTTCGCTGCGCCGAGTAGATCGCTTTCACTGCAATACAATGCGATGCGCGGCTTACTGCCGGGGATCTCAAACCCGGCGGCAGAGAGAATGCCGAAGATGCGCTCAAAGCCGATGGAGAATCCGACGGCGGGAACCTTCTCGCCGGTGAATTTGCCGATCAGGTTGTCGTAACGGCCACCGCCGGCAATGGCGCCGCGGAATTCGTTGCTTTCCACTTCAAACACAGTGCCGGTGTAATAACCCTGTCCGCGCACCAGTGACAGATCAAATCGAATGCCATACCGACCGGCAGCAAGCTCTGTTGCAGTGGTCAGTATGTTTTTAAGGCTCAGCACCGCTTCATTGCCGGGAAGGATTTCTTCCACCTTATCCAGAGAAAGCGCTCCGCCGGAAAGAACTTCGCAAAGGGCGTTTACGGCTGCTTCCGGCTCTTCCTTTTCCAGCAGTTCTGCCTTAACGCCTTCTACACCGATTTTGTCCAGCTTGTCAAACGTGATGCAGACGCTGTCCAAAGACTCTTCCGCAAAACCCATCTGCATCAGCATAGCGCGCAAAATTCTGCGATCGTTGAGCTTGACGGTGAAATCCTTCATTCCGATGTTCAGCAGGGCGTTGGCCGTGGTTTGAATCAGTTCGATCTCGCAGGTGATGGAAGAAGAACCGATGATGTCGATATCGCACTGCACAAATTCACGCAGGCGGCCCTTCTGCGGACGTTCCGCACGATAAACACGATCCATCTGGATACACTTCATCGGCAGGGGGAGTTCATTTTTGTTGTTGGCATAATAGCGGCTCAGCGGAAGCGTCAGGTCATAGCGCAGACCCATATCGGCCAACTCATGCTCGTCGCCGGAGGCGATGGCGGAAGCCAATTTATCCCCACGCTTCATGATTTTGAAAATCAGATTGAGGTTCTCTCCTCCATCGCTTTTGTCCAGATTTTCAATATCTTCGATGGCGGGTGTAGAGATGCGCTCAAATCCGCTGTCCTTATACGTCTTCAGGATGACGTCCTGCAAATAGTCGCGCAGAGCGACCTCTTTGGGAAGATAATCGTTGGTTCCCTTTACGCTGTTGATCTTCATGAGATGATCCATCCTTTACGAAAACGGCAGAAAACCGTATTTTTCTTGCCTATCGTATCACATTTGGCAGGTCAATGCAAGGGGGGCTTATTCTGCCAGCGTGATTGTAGTGTAGGAGTACAATACATCTTGGACAGTCGAAGAAAAAAGAAGGAGAGATAGAGTCTCATGTGCTAAAGTTGAGTTACCACACAACAACTTGGCGAAAGGAGACCATATCTCTCATGAACAAG
>Ga0129310_1002317_pt1 | contig 14392 bp, 13 predicted proteins | sample Go1ome_2_FD_94433 | JGI IMG/M metagenome (GOLD analysis project Ga0129310, IMG submission 94433) | Western lowland gorrila individual fecal microbial communities from Wisconsin, USA - Go1022A metagenome | ecosystem: Host-associated > Mammals > Digestive system > Large intestine > Fecal | place...
TGTTACTTTAATCTTTCCCATTTGTTTTACCTCTTTTCATTACCTTCTATATCCGCACTACATGATAGCACTGCTTACTTTTTCTGTCCAGTAGCTCTTATTCATCGTACACCATAAAATCATCCTGCGCGGCAGTTTTTTGTACCGTTTTCCCATCCGATATCCCAAATATTTGCAGCCGCTCATATAGATAAGGCGCGGGAGCAGGAAGGCTTTTTTATTTTTGATCAGATAGGAGGCCGTACTTTTTACCAGCCGGATCCCTTCTCCCTCCGACCAGATCCCGGCAAACACCTCCGGATGATCTTCCTGGGATACCGCGAGATCAAAATTCCGATGAAACTGCTGAAGTCCGGAGTAGTTGTGGGAATGGATCACCTCCGCGTCTGCCGCATAAGCGATGGCATATCCATTTTTAATTGCCCCTGCCGCAAAAATCATATCCTCATTAAAGATCGTCTTTTTCGTAAATCCTCCCAGTAAGAGATAACGCTCTCTGCGGTACGCCGCACAGACATTTGAGCAGAAGAAGGTCTTGATCCCCAGCTTTGGAATGTCCTCTGCCGTTTTTATCCGTCCCTGATCAGGATAATTAAAGCTTCGGGTATAACGCTCGATCACGCCGCAATCGCGGTCAGGAAGCTGCTTTGCATACGCGGCTGCGATCCGCTCATCTGAAAACAGGGCCCTGCTCAGGTTTTCCAACAGCCTGTCATTATATGGAAGTGCATCATCTGTCATGAGGACACAGACATCTGCGTCAGATTTCCGGATGGCGGCATCCCGTGTTGCTCCATGGTCAAATTCTTCCCGGGTCAGATGGAACACGGATAAGTTTTCCGGCAGTTTTCCCGCCTTTAAGATCCAACTGTCCCAATATGGCTTTTCCGTATTCATTATGATTATGCGGTTCACCGGAATTGTCTGCTTTTCCAGTCTTTTCAGTAATTCCTCAAATCGCTTTCCCGGCCGGTAGACCGGTATCACCACATCAATTTTCATGTTTCCTCTTTTCTGCCTTTCCCCTGATTCCAAAGGCGCCGATCACACCAAAGCATACCATGAGCATTGCTGTCAAAAGCACATAGGCCATCGCACCTCCGGTGATCCCGCCCCGCATGACAAAGGGATCCGAAATAAGGATGGCCGTGATCCCCACCAGTCCGTATACGCTGAAAATATATATTTGTTTTTTCATTATGATAAGGGCATAATAGAACAGGCTCATGTATGCGTTTAATGCACCGCCCAGTATGATAAGCACAAGGGCAGTCCTGCAATCCTTTAACATGTATTTAAGGTTCGGATACAGAAGACTCAGAACCGGAATGCCTATAATATAAGCGCCGCCCACTGCCAGCACAGAAAGCACGGAGATGACACCGGCCAGCCGTCCGGCCAGTCTGATGAACCGTCCCGTCCGTCCCATCTCCCACTCCAGCGACAGCTTGGTCAGATACGGCCGGATCACAAATCCGGCCACCAGATTGATCACGCTGGTGGGCATAAAGATCGCTCCGTACACAGCCATATCCCGGTCAGCCATACAGTGCTCGATCGCATATTTCGATGCCGAGAAGATGTAAAAATCCAGTACAGCAGACAAAAACAGCAGTGAATTGTCCTTAAACAGGCGGAAACGCTTTCCGGCTCTTACCGTCCAGTCGATATTCGTAAGCTCCCGGATCACAAGGACATCCATGATAAAAAAACCTGCGATCTGTGCCGCTGCCGCCCATACACTGGCGATAACGAGCTGCTTTGTCACTGACAGCACAGAAAGAAAAACCGCAACCGACAAAATCGTCCGGAATGCATTGGACTTTCCTGTCAGATACAGTCTCCCGCTTCTCTGGAACTCTGCCTCATAGGTATCTGCCAGCGCATCCGTTACCTTGTAGACGACCATAAGGAAGATAACTGCGCCTTTTTCTGCTGAGAAGCCGCCGCATAAGGAATAGATCAGTCCCACCAGTATGGCGGCAGCACAGGTATAGAAGCGAAGCCCCTGATATTCTCCAAATGTATATTTATTTTCCGTATCCGTGATCTGGAACGGGCGGATCCCGAAATATGCCATCATAAACAGATGCTGTCCGAATGTAGTGAAGGCAAAGGTAAAGATCCCTCCGGCATCCTCTCCCGCGATCTGCACGACGGCGATCGTCAGAAGCATGGAGGCAAACGCATAGAGAAAGCTTCCGGCCATATTCCACAGTATGTTCTGTCTCTCCGGATTTTTAGATTCACGCCCGATGATCAGCTCCGCCAGCTTCTTCCTTAACATTCTGCTCTCCGTCCGAATTCCTTTTCCACACAGGCGAAGGCAGATTCAATCACCTTATCCATATCGTAGTATCTGTATTCTGCAAGGCGGCCGCCAAAAATAATCTTTTTCTCTTTTTTTGCAAGGTCGGCATATTTCCGGTACAGCTCCTGATTTTTCTCATCATTTACCGGGTAATAGGGCTCCATCCCTTCCGTCCAGTCTGCCGGGTATTCTCTCGTGATGACGGTTTTTTCCTGCGTGCCAAATTCAAAGTGCTTGTGTTCAATAATCCTTGTATATGGCGTTTCCCTGTCCGTGTAATTGATAACGGCGTTTCCCTGATAGTTGTCTGTATCCAGAGTTTCCGTTTCAAAACGAAGGCTTCTGTACTCCAGCTTTCCGAAGCGGTATCCGAAATAGCTGTCGATGGTTCCTGTATAGATGACCTTTTCGGCTTTTGCATCCCACCGCTCTTTATCTGCAAGGTAGTCCGTGCCAAGCTCAATGTCGCAGCCTGCAAACAGCTTCTCAACGATCCGGTTATAGCCGCCGATCGGGATACCCTGATATCGGTCATTGAAATAGTTGTTGTCGTAGGTGTATCTTACCGGCAGCCGTTTGATGATAAACGCCGGAAGCTCCGTGCAGTCCCTGCCCCACTGCTTCTCCGTATAGCCCTTGACCAGCTTCTGATAGATATGGGTTCCTACAAGGCTGATGGCCTGCTCCTCCAGATTTTTCGGCTCACCCTTTATCACTTTTCTCTGCTCTGCAATGATTGCCTTTGCTTCCTCCGGCTTCGATATTCCCCACATCCGGCTGAATGTATTCATATTAAAAGGCATATTATACATTTCACCCTTATAATTTGCCACCGGACTGTTTGTGTAACGGTTAAATTCTACAAGACTGTTTACAAAATCCCACACCTTGCGGTCACTGGTATGAAAGATATGTGCCCCGTATTTGTGAACATTGATCCCCGCGATCTCCTCGCAGTAAATATTTCCGCCCAGATGATCTCTTTTTTCAACCACCAGACATTTCTTTCCCTCTTTTTGTGCATAAAACGCAAACACACCTGCGAACAGACCGCTGCCCACAAGCAGATAATCGTACTGCTTCATGAAAAAACCTCCAGTTTTATCTCTGTCCGATCTCAGTCAGATAAGATCCCACACCTCTTTCACAAACCGGGATCCCACGCAAGTCCTACGGATCTTCGACTTATATTTTCCGGATCCTTATGGGCGCTGTTTCTCCAGCAACTCTGCGGCCCCTTCCCATATTCCTCTGCATATAAACAGAATAGAGCCTGCCAGAATAAAAAGGTCGCCCAGATTAAATACCACCTTTTTTAACGCCTTCCACTGGATACTGAAATAATCGACCACATATCCGCGCATCCATCGGTCAAAAAGATTGCTCGCACCTCCGGCCAGCACCAGAGTAAGCGCCAGCTTATCAACAAAACGTCCCTTAAGTCCCATAAGGTATGACCATGCTCCCAGTACGGCAGAGGTCATGCACAGAGGAACCAGCTCCACCGCCCGTGTGCCCTTTAAATAGCCGAAGGGAAAGCCGGAATTATGATGCCGGTAAAGACGGATCCGGCCCTTTGAGCCCTCCATATCTCTGGGAAATGATTCCTTATCCTGTGCCTCGATCTGCTTTTTCAGAGCCAGATCGGTAAGTGTCAGTGTTGTACCGAATGTCAGAAATCCAAACATAGCAATTCCCCTTTCTTTCCTTATCTTACACTATTTTTTTAACTCCGTCTATCATTTTAGCCACTTCCTGCATATAGTATTAACAACTTTCCTGCGGAGTATCAGCATGTCCTGTACGATCAATGTTACTTCAGAAGAATATGCAGACTTCATCACCACCTATTCTTCTTCACCGGAGGAGCTTATCCGTTCTGTCAAAACCTCCTGCATCGACTTTATCAATCATCGTTTTGCCGTGATCCATGTACCTCTTGCCTCCGTTCTTCCGCTGCGTCTTTCCACATACTCCTATCCGGCTATTCCGAATCTTTATTCTCTGCTGGACGCTTCCGCCATGGAAAACGCCGGGATCCTTCCCGCATCCCGTGTACCGGCCTTTTCCAATCAGGGAGAAGGCGTTATCATCGGCTTCGTCGATACCGGGATCGACTACACGGATCCCCTTTTCCGATTCCCGGACGGGTCCACAAGAATCCTTGGGATATGGGATCAGACCATCGAAAATCCGGATAAAGAATATCAGGATCTGCTTTACGGGACGCAGTATACCCGTGAGGATATCGACCGGGCACTCCGTTTTACGGATCCCTTCTCCCTTCTTCCTTCCCGAGATGAAAATGGCCACGGCACATTTCTTGCCTCCGTGGCAGCCGGAAACAGCGACCCCCAAAAGGAATTCACCGGTGCGGCTCCGAGAGCATATCTTGCGGCAGTCCGTCTGAAGCCGGCAAAAAAATATCTGCGGGATTTTTACCTGATCCGGGAGGACGCAGAGGCTTATCAGGAAAATGATATTATGATGGGAATCTCCTATCTCATGAGCCTAGCCCGGCAATACTCAATGCCGATGGTCATCTGCTTAGGACTCGGGACGAATCAGGGCAGTCATACCGGCCGTTCCCCTCTGGGACTATATATGAATGATTTAAGCTCCTATTTCGGCGTTGTCCTCGTAACGGCCGCCGGGAATGAGACCGGGTATGGGCATCATTACAGTGCTTCTCTGACTGCCGGAGAAAAGTCCCAGCTGGTAGAGCTGAATGTAGGAAAAGACGATCTCGGATTTTCCATGGAGCTCTGGGCTCAGGACGTGGAGGTCTACCGGGTCGGCTTTGTTTCTCCCACCGGAGAGGTCATAGAGCCGCTTCCCTCCGCAGTCGGAGAGGAAAATGTGCTCCGTTTTCTTGTCGAGCAGACGGAGATCACGGTATACACAGACATTGTAAGCTCCTCCAGTGGCAGTCAGATGATCTTTATCCGTTTTCGTGATCCTATGCCGGGCATCTGGAGCATCCGCGTCGTGAGCGTGTTGGATATCACCGGTACCTTCCATATCTGGCTGCCCTGCCACGGCTTCCTTTCCGAGGATACCCGCTTCCTGCTTCCGGATCCCGACACCATCATAACAGAGCCCGGAAATGCCCAGCTCCCCATCACGGTCTCCGCCTATGACCATACCACCGGTGGGATCTACATCCATTCCGGCCGCGGCTACAGCCGATCCGGACAGATAAAGCCTGAGTTTGCTGCCCCCGGTGCAGGGATTTTAGGAAGCGGGAAGGGCGGTTCTTTTACGAAGAAGACCGGCACCTCGGTCTCTGCCGCTCTCACCTCAGGAGCCGCAGCCATTCTGCTTCATTGGGGGATCCTGCAGCGTAATTATCCTTTTATGAACACCTCCGTCGTCAAAACCTGGCTTATACGGGGAGCAAAAAGAAATCCAGCATCCTCATACCCGAACCGGGAGTTCGGATACGGGACACTGGATCTTTATGAAACCTTTTTCCGCCTGCGGCTTTAATCCTCAGCCGGAGCCTTTAATGCTTTTACCTGTTTTTCCTCCGGCAGCACATTATTTCGCATTTCGATACGCGGGCCGCCATGCTTTTCCAGATAGGCTCTTGTAATGGTCACAGTACCGATGTTGGAATCCTTCGGGATCTCGTACATGATATCCAGCATGAAGTCTTCGATAATCGCCCTAAGTGCCCTGGCGCCGGTTTCCTTCTTAAGCGCCTCCTCGGCGATCCATTCCAGAGCATCCTCATCAAACCTTAATTCTACCTCGTCCATTCTGAGGAGCTTCTGATACTGCTTTAAGATCGCATTTTTCGGTTCCTTTAAGATGCGGATCAGGGATTCCTTTGTAAGCCCTCGAAGTGTCACTGTCACCGGAAGACGTCCCAGAAACTCCGGTATCATTCCGAAGCTCCTCAGATCCTTGTTCGTCACATTGCTTAAAATATCCGGATCCTTATCAAACTTATCCTTAAGCTCCGCGTTAAAGCCGATGGAGGACTGCTCCGTGAGCCGCTCCCTGATGATATTTTCCAGATCCGGGAAGGCGCCTCCGCAGATAAACAGAATATTGTCGGTATTGACCGTTTCCATAGGCGTCATGGCATTCTTCTGGTTCGTTCCCACAGGAACCTCCACCGATGCCCCCTCTAAGAGCTTCAAAAGCTCCTGCTGAACAGATTCACCGCTGACATCTCTTGTGCTTGTCGACTTCTTTTTTGCGATCTTGTCGATCTCGTCAATGAAAACGATGCCCATCTCTGCCTTTTCCACATCATTATCGGCCGCCGCCAAAAGCTTTGAGATTACGCTTTCGATATCGTCACCGATATATCCGGCCTCGGTCAATGATGTGGCATCTGCGATCGCCAACGGGACATTTAACAGCTTTGCAAGGGTTTTTACAAGATATGTCTTTCCGCTTCCGGTCGGCCCGATCATCAGGATGTTTGATTTTTCGATCTCCACATCCTCTCCGTACTGCTTCGCATCCGGTGAGGTACGGTCAAATACCCGCTTATAGTGGTTATAGACAGCTACCGATACTACCTTTTTCGCCTTCTCCTGACCGATCACATATTCATCCAGCTGTGCTTTGATCTTACTCGGAGCCGGAATCTCGTTCAGCTTAAAAAGCTCCTTTTTCTTTCCGGCTTTCTTCTTTTTTACTTTCTTTTTTCCGGTTATCGCTCCCAGATCGATCTGTCCGATGGGAATGCCCCAGCCCATATTTCCCCATGGGAAACCGCCGTCGAAGGGATTCTTATCCTCATCTCCTGCATCCTCGGCGTCTTCTGCATCCTCGGAGGATTCCGAAGCCTCGGCATCTTCGATATCATCGGCCTCGGTGTCTGCCTCATCCTCTTTGTTGTCCTTAATTGGCTCTTTTTCCTCTGTTCCGGTTTTCTTTTCCTCCTCCGGCTTTGTCGGGGGCATCTGCCACATTCCGGCCGGCATTCCGCCGTTCCAGAGCTGCTCCGGAGTAATGCCGGAGAGCTTGCTTAGATCCATTCCGCTCTTTGTCACCGAATCAAAGGCTCTCTGCATACAATCACGGCAGATGTCGATCCCTCCGGGCATCGTGATCATCGGGCCTGCCTTGCTCTCCGGTCTGCGGCACACATAGCAGACCTTGCTGTACTCGTTACCATTTTCTTCGTTTCTATCGTTCAATCTTATTCTCCTTGCGTATCCTTCACTTTATGTACTACATAGTGCAGCTACATTTAGCTGCAAGTATTAATTATAAAGCATTTCCATATACCACGCAAGTTAATTTCCTATTAACAAAAGGGCAGTCCCACCGTTATCCGGCAGAACCGCCCTTGTAAAGCGGACAAATTATACAATTAGTTGTTTCTGGCTTCTTCCATAGCCTTTTCACCGTTTGCCTGTGCATCCTTCAGGGCAGTGTCGATATCCTTCTATAATTATTGTTTTTCAACCTCCTGCGGTCTGTTCTTTAAAGTAACCTGAACCTGACGTTCCACATAGGCTCCATCCTGAAGGGACTGTACGGTGAGGGTTACTGTTGTTCCGGCCTTATAATAGGTAAGAAGATTGCTCAGATCCGCATTCGTGCGAACGGTTTCTCCATCTAACTTTGTAATGATGTCTTTCTCATGAAGATCAGATTCAGATGCTGCGGAATCTTCTGTGATCTTGTATACATAGACACCCTCCGGCATTCCGTAAAGCTGTGCCATAGAGGAATCGATGTTCTGGATCTGAATTCCCAGATATCCCTGTTCTGCTTCAGCAACCTCGACCTTTGTAGTGCGTGTCTTTAAATCATCAATAATGCTCTTTACATTGGAGATCGGGATCGCATAGCCGACACCCTCTACCTGGGCACTTGCATACTTTGCTTCATTGATACCGATGACCTCGCCCTGGGCGTTTAAAAGTGCTCCGCCGCTGTTGCCGGGATTGATGGCTGCATCTGTCTGGATCACGTTTTTCTTTACGTTGTCAACAGTGATCTCACGATTCAGCGCACTTACATGTCCGACGGTTACGCTCTGGCCGAGTCCCAGTGCATTACCGATGGCGATCACGCCCTGGCCCATCTTAAGTGCATCGGAATCTCCGAGGCTTGCTGCCTTGATCTGTGCCTTGGTATCCGCAGAGATCTTATCCAGCGGAATTGCGATCACGGCCAGATCCGACTCAGAATCGGTGCCCTTAATGGCTGCATCCACTGTGCTCTGGTCGATAAAAGTAACCGAAAGGCTTGTGGCATCTTCGATCACATGGTTGTTTGTTACAACCAGAAGCTCACTCTCATTCTCGCCGACGATGATACCGGAGCCGCTGCTCGGTACTTCGTACGTTTGTGACTGACCAAACCATGAATTTCCTTTATAGAGCATAGTGTTCGTAATTGCTACTACACTCGGCATAACTGCATCCACGATAGGAGAAACATCCTCGATCACCGTTCCGTTGTTCTGGGTAGATGTCTGAGAAGCTGCCTGTACGGTCGGTGTCTGGGCCAGTGCGCCCTGTGTTTGTGTCTGGGACGGGAACAAAAGCTCTGCTCCGCGGTTGACACCAAACATGGTTCCACCTGCTACTGCTCCGAATACAACTGCCGCGGCTGTTACCAGAGCAGCACTCCTCATAAAGGAATTTTTCTTGTGAGGCTTGTGTGTCTGCTCACTCTGCTGACCGTTAGCTGTGGTGCTGTAGGGATACGGCTTCATGCGCAAGTCCTGATACTGATCATCCTTGTGCATGCTCTGACCGTAGCCCGGACGCTGCTGGCCATAATTCGGATCTGACTGGCCAAAGGGGGTGCCGTTCTGGCTTCCCTGAGATGTTTGGCTGTAGCTCTGACCTCCCTGAGATGTCTGATTATAGCTGCGGTTTTCTGTTACCGGCTGGCTGTAGGTCTGACTTCCCTGTGTGTTCTGGCTGTAGCTGCGGTTTTCTGTTGCCGGCTGGCTGTAATTCTGCCCTTCCTGTGATGTCTGGTTATAGCTGCGGTTCTCTGTTACCGGCTGGCTGTAGCTCTGACTTTCCTGTGTGTTCTGGCTATAGCTGCGGTTCTCTGCACCCGGCTGGCTTACGTTCTGATCGCCCTGAGATGACTGGCTGTTTTCTGTGTTATAAGTATCTGTTGTTCTTTGATTTTCTTTATCTTCCCATTTATCGTCATACATAATCTTTTTCCTCCTGCTATTATAAAAGAACGAATCTTTTTCCTTTTGATAGGCTCAGTCTATCACCCATTTGTGATGAATCTGTGATAACTTCGTAATCTATTTGTGAAAAAGAAAATAGCAATACGGATAATAAAGCAGACGTTCACATTCCACCTGTATTTTGCTGCCTTTACGCTCCGAGAATCGCCGAAAGACCAAAGTAGATCAGCACGATAATACCGAGCACGATCCGGTAATAGCCAAAGAAACGGAAATCATGGTTTCTTACATATCCTAACAGGAATTTGATGGAGTACATGGATACGATAAAGGCAATCAGCGTTGCCGAAATCAGGAAGAAAAACTCCATGGCCGTAAATGCCAGTCCATAATGAATGACCTTTAACAGGCTGGCTCCAAACATGACAGGGATGCCAAGGAAAAAGCTGAACTCGGATGCTGCTGTTCGGGAGCAGCCTAAAAGCATGGCTCCGAGGATCGTAGCTCCGGATCTCGAGGTTCCTGGGATCAATGCCAGCAGCTGGAACAATCCGATATAGAATGCATTCCTGTAGCTGATCTGTGACACCTTTTTGATCGGGAACTCCACAAACTGATTGTGTTTCTCTAAAACGATAAATAAAATACCATAAATGATCAGCATGGCGGCAACTACATAAGGGTTATACAGATAGGTATCAAGGATCTCGTCTAAAAGGATCCCTACCACCGCTGCCGGAAGACATGCGAAAATGATCTTAAACCATAAGTGCCATGTAGCCCGTCTCTGTGCATCCTTCTTTCCGGGATCCCACGGATTCAGCTTCCTGAAATATAATACAACAACCGCCATGATGGCGCCCAGCTGGATCACTACGCGGAATACGTTCATAAAATTCTCTGAGGCATCGAGATGGACGATGTTTTCAACTAAGATCAGATGTCCGGTGCTGCTGATCGGGATCCACTCTGTAAATCCCTCTACGATACCGAAAACAATTATTTTTAAAAATTCGATCACTGCGCTCATTTTATTCTCCTATATTTTCAATCTGCCAGTCGATGGGTTCCAGTCCGTTAGCTATCAGAAATTTGTTCGTCCGGCTAAAGGGACGGCTTCCGAAAAAGCCTCTGTATGCCGACAGCGGGCTCGGGTGTGGGGACTCAAGGATCAGATGCTTCGGATTATTCAGCATAACCTTCTTCATCTGCGCCGGTCTTCCCCATAAAAGAAAGACGATAGGCCGATCCTGTTCATTTAATATCCGGATCGCCGCATTCGTAAATTCCTCCCATCCGATGTTCTTATGAGAGTTTGCCGCATGGGCACGGACAGTAAGTACCGTATTCAGAAGCAGAACACCCTGATCGGCCCATTTTTTCAGATACCCGTTGTTCGGAATATAGCAGCCGCAGTCCTCATGGAGCTCCTGATAAATATTCACGAGGGATGGCGGTATTGCTACATCCGGCTTAACCGAAAAGCAAAGACCATGGGCCTGCCCCGGCTCATGATACGGATCCTGTCCCAAAATAACCACCTTGACCCGGGAAAGGGGGGTAAACGCAAAGGCGTTAAAAATATCATCCGGCTCCGGGTAGACTTCTCGTGTCTGATATTCCTGTTTTACCGTTTCATACAATTTTTTATAATACTCTTTTTTAAACTCAGCACTCATCGGCGCCAGCCAGTCATTACTGATCGCTGCCATGCTATTCCTCCTTCCGCCCCGCAAGGAATTGAACTGAATCCATATTTACAGCAACTGCTTTTTCCTTCAGCTCATCGGTTATATGATAAAATTTTCCGTGTACCCGATACAAATAGGCCTTATAATTTAACAATGCCGTCTTCTCAAAAGGCCACCGGATCAGGGACGGATGCTCAAAGCCTTCTCCCAATTCCAGAAGGACTGTTTTTTTATTCAGGGTTCCCGCCAGCCACTCCATATAATGATTCCATTCCTGTTCCGTTAAAGATACGTCAAGAGGGGCCACAATATGATCCTTTTCAAACCCGAGCTTAAGGATCTCCTCCTGTGAAAGGGTCGTGATGATAAAATGATCCTTATCCTTTAAAAGAGCTCTGAGAGCTTCTGCTGCCGTCTTACGGGCCTTTTCAGCACTCCCTCTGTCTTCGACCGGATCCCCGCAGGATTCTGCTGCTCCGCAGGTTTCTTTCTTCTCTCTCCATTCGGCTCCGATCCCCACTAATACCTTCTGGGCATCTGCTAAGTCACTTTCGAGTCTTTGCCTGATTGCCTGTATTTCCATAAACCTCCCCTGTCTTCTGCCATATATTTCTGTTCGAGTATAGCATAAAAGCACGATCGATTCAACAACTTGCAAATTTCCGGCTTTTTCGGTATACTGTCAACATCAGATCAGATAAACGCTCCGCGAGCATCACGCGCCAAATCTCACGGACGTTCGACTTAAAATGTAGAAAGGAAAACTAATGGATAATATTGCCTCTGTTTATATAAGAAAAGGAGCAGCCCGGACATTAAAAGCCGGCGGCCCATGGATCTATGATAATGAAATAGATCGGATCGAGGGAGATTTTGAAAATGGAGATATCGTAAAGGTATTTGATTTTGATGGTTACCCGCTCGGATGCGGCTTCATTAACACTCGCTCTAAGATCACGATCCGCATGATGTCCAGAAAAAAGGATACGGTCATTGATGAAGCTTTCATCGAAATGCGGGTAAGAGCTGCATGGGAATATCGAAAAGCCACCGTTGACACGTCAAGCTGCCGTCTGATCTTCGGAGAAGCTGATTTCCTTCCGGGAATCGTCATTGATAAATTTTCCGATGTGCTCGTTGTAGAATCCCTTGCTCTGGGGATCGATCGTTTAAAGCCGATTATCTTAGATAAATTAAAAGTCGTGCTGGCTGAGGACGGGATCTCCATCCGGGGAATTTATGAGCGCAGTGATGCCAAGGTCCGCCTTCAGGAGGGCATGGAGCGCTTCAAAGGCTTTATCGGTGATGAATTTGATACAAAGGTAGAGATCGTGGAAAACGGTGTGCGCTATATCGTTGATGTGCAGGACGGACAGAAAACCGGATTTTTCCTCGATCAAAAATATAATCGTCTGGCGATCCAGAAGCTGTGTAAGGGAAAAAGAGTTCTGGACTGCTTTACCCATACCGGCTCCTTCGCCTTAAATGCCGGGATTGCCGGCGCCAACGAGGTGATCGGTGTCGATGCATCCGAGCTTGGAGTTGCTCAGGCCACGGAAAACGCCGCCCTGAACGGACTTTCCGATCGGGTACAGTTTATGGTTTCCGATGTATTTGACCTGCTCCCCGAGCTGGAGAAAAAGGGCGAAAAATTCGATGTTGTGATTTTGGATCCACCTGCATTCACTAAATCAAGAAATTCCATAAAAAATGCCGTAAAGGGATATCGGGAAATCAATCTGCGTGGGATGAAGCTTGTAAAAGACGGAGGATATCTGGCAACCTGCTCCTGCTCTCACTTTATGGATCCCGAGCTCTTTGCCAAAACCATACGCGAAGCCGCCGGAAACGTACATAAGCGTCTCCGTCAGGTAGAGTATCGCACCCAGGCAGCCGACCATCCTATTTTATGGGGAAGTGACGAATCCTCTTATCTTAAGTTTTTCATCTTTCAGGTGGTGGACGAGAAGTAAGGACAGAAAAAAGAGAGAAAGGCAGAACCCAACGAGCCGATAGAAAATTTATCTCAGTCGAGAAGACTCCGACTGAGATAAACGCTCCGCGTGTATGCGCACCAGAATCACGCGCCAAGTCTCACGGACGTTCGACTTGAACTCAATCCGAAGGAGGGCACAATGATTACACTGTTTAACAGAAAAGAATTAATGATTACCATGGACATGAAACAACAGTCTGAGATACGCGATATCTTATCTGCTAATGGTATCGATTATAAGATAAAAACAACAAATCTTGAAACTCCGACTGCTTTTGATCGACATCGTGCCCGTTTGGGCAGCGCTGGGATTGATCTGAATCATGTATATGAATACAAAATATACGTCAATAAAAAAGACTACAATGCTGCTGTGAGTTTGATCCGAACGCTTCGGAGGTAAGATAAAAACCGGTATTGATTTCTACAAACTCCAATACCGGCCAAAAGGTACTTATAAACAGAACGCTGTTCCGCGATGATATTTCACATATTGCCGATCTCGACTTAAGTGGCTATAATGCAGATGGTACACTATCGGAGATAATATCAGAGGTCTTAGATTTTGACTGAGATAAAATATCCTCTAACACAGCCACTTCATCCGGAATGATATTGGGATAGTCACATACATATTTAGGATATTTACTGTTTTTCATCCCCTCGAGCAATATAATATCTGCTTCCGGAAAAAACTTCATTAAATCTAATTCTGTGATTCCTTGTGTTTCTTTTACGATCTGGAAACGATAATTAGAAAAAACAGCCGTTCCATAGGCTCCTGCCTTTTTATGTTTGTAGCTGTCAGTATCCGGCACATCCCCAACAAAATCATGTCCATCATGCTTGATCGTTGCAACTTTATATCCTCTTTCATTAAGCAGAGGGATAAGCTTGGTGATAAGTGTTGTTTTCCCACTGTTTTTATAACCACATATTGCATAAATGACAGGCTTTGTTATAGCATTTTTACACACACTTTTTCTCCTTTTCTTATCCCCATCTTCCCTGCACTGATCTCAACCAGACAGTTGCACTCTTTCATAGAAGTGAACCTCACATGGCTAAAGTCACGTGCTTCTCGGCCGTTTTAAACGGCAAGACTATATATCGGCGGATACGCCTGTAACTTAGAATTGGTGCGGATACGCACTTTTTCCACGCCGGATACGGCTGGTTTCCACATTACAGGTAGTCCGCTGGATATCTGCCTGTGTTTATGCCGCTTTTAAGTCATTTACTTCTACATAAAGCTTTCTTAA
>Ga0129310_1002319_pt1 | contig 14364 bp, 14 predicted proteins | sample Go1ome_2_FD_94433 | JGI IMG/M metagenome (GOLD analysis project Ga0129310, IMG submission 94433) | Western lowland gorrila individual fecal microbial communities from Wisconsin, USA - Go1022A metagenome | ecosystem: Host-associated > Mammals > Digestive system > Large intestine > Fecal | place...
TCTCATCAGCTTCTGTTTCCTCCGCTGCCACGATCTCCGAAAACGGCGTCTCCTCCTCCGTTTCCGGCATACTCTCCGTTTCCTCGATCCTCTCCGGCTTTGCTTCCGTCCGGATCGTCATAGGCATATACGTCCCGACAGCCTGAAATGCGATGCAGGAACAAAGGAGCATCACCGCAGCCGGAGTATAGTTTTTCAGTTTTTCTTTATCTGTTAATTTTCTCATGTATCTTAGTCCTGATCTACTTAAATTTTAGCACATTAAGTAGTATATCATATTCCGACCTCATTTTTTTTACGAATCTCTTAATTTTTTTATTAAACGATCATAGCGTTGACTTTGCACGACAAAAATATTATGATATAGTGAGTATTCTTGAACAAACAAATAACAGATTTCAGGAATGGCTGAGTAAGCCGAAATATACTATACATTATAAAAATAATTAAAAACTGGAGATGAATGATTATGTGTGGAATTATCGGATATTGCGGTCCTCTGGATGCGGAAAAGCTCCTTCTTAACGGACTTTCCCAGCTGGAATACAGAGGCTATGACAGTGCCGGGATCGCTCTTTTTGATGAGAGCTCGAAGGTACATTTTATCAAGACGATCGGCAAGGTTGCCGCATTGAGAAAGATCTGCGAGGAAGCCCCCATCGTATCCCACTGCGGGATCGGGCATACCCGATGGGCTACCCATGGCGGCGTCACCGGCGAAAATACCCATCCGCATATCGTGGGCCGCATCACTATGATCCACAACGGGATCATTGAAAACTATCACCAGCTCACTGCCCGCTATCATCTGGAAAACAAGCTGAGATCCCAGACAGATACAGAGGTAGCCGCCGCTGTACTGAATGAGATCTACAGCGGAGATCCATTAACGGCGATCCGTGAGCTTTTAAGCCAGCTCGAGGGCTCTTACGCCTTCTGTATCATGTTTGAGGACCGTCCGGGCGAAATCTATGCGGTACGCAATGTCAGCCCGCTGGTTGCTGCTCATACCGGCTCCGGCTCTATGATCGCCTCAGACCTTACCGCTCTCCTTCCCTACTCGAAGAAATATTTTGTCGTTCCGGAGGAAAAGATCGTAAAGCTCACGGCCTACGCTGCCGTTCTTTACAGCTTAAACGGCGATAAGGAACAGCCGGAGATCCTTGAGGCCTCCTGGAATGTAGATGCCGCCATGAAGAATGGATATCCTCACTTCATGTTAAAGGAGATTCATGAACAGCCGGAGGTATTTAAAAGCACTCTCCTTCCCCGCCTGACAAGAGGACTCCCGGACTTTACCGACGAAAAGATCCCGGATGAGCTTCTTAAAAACATCAGTTCGATTCGTATTATTGCCTGCGGTACGGCTATGCATGCAGGAATGGTGGCAAGAGCTCTGATCGAACCGGAGCTTCGGATCCCGGTCACGGTTTCCATCGCCTCCGAGTTCCGCTATGAGGAACCCTTTATCGACTCCTCCACCCTCACGATCGTGATCTCTCAGTCCGGCGAAACCATCGATACCCTCGCGGCGCTTCGTCTTGCAAGAGACAACGGCTCCCCCGTTATCTCCATCGTTAATGTGAAGGGATCAACGATCGCCAGAGAAAGCGATTACGTTATCTATACCCACGGCGGCCCGGAGATCGCCGTTGCCAGCACAAAAGCCTATACCGTTCAGATCGCCGCTCTTTATCTTCTGTTCTGCAAAATGGCGCTGGTTCGTGGTGTATACGATAAAGAAAAGGCTCAGGAATTTGTCAATGACCTTTTAAACTGCTCCTCTGCAATGGATGCGATGATCCGCGATAAGGAGCATATCAGCCGGATCGTAACCCACATTATCAACAGCCCGGACGCCTTCTTTATCGGCCGCGGTATGGACTATGCTTTTTCTCTCGAAGGAGCCCTCAAGCTAAAGGAGATCTCCTATATCCATGCAGAAGCATACGCCGCCGGGGAGCTTAAGCACGGTACGATCGCCCTGATCACCGATCACGTTCCGGTTATCGCCATCGCTACACAGAAAAAGATATTTGCCAAGACGATGTCCAATATCCGTGAGGTAAAGGCAAGAGGTGCCTACGTCATCCTTCTTGCAGCCGAAAATGCCTCCATCGATGAAGGAATTTATGATGAGCTTATCAGGATCCCGGATATGGACGACCGCTTTACGGTATTCCCGATCGCAGTCGTGCTCCAGCTGATCGCTTACTATGCATCTGTTCAGAAGGGACTTGATGTAGATCAGCCCAGAAACCTTGCAAAATCCGTTACTGTAGAATAAAGAGCAGAATAAAGAAATAAATGACCCCGGATCCGGATACTGTTATTTTCGTATTCCGAAACCGGGGTAATTTTTATCGTTTTGTATTTTACTTCTAATTACTTGTTATTTTTTCTGTAGGCCTGCTTTTCCTCTGCAAAGGCCTTGATTATGCGGATCGCGCCATCCATACCGACCTTGCTGCTGTTGATGCAAAGGTCATAGCTCTTGGAATCACCCCAGCGCTTGCTGGAATAATAGTTATAGTAGCTGGCTCTCTTTTTATCCGTCTTAATCATGATATCCTTTGCCTGAGACTCATTCACCTTATAGCGTTCCATCAGTGTTTTTAACTTAACATCCTCATCTGCTGTTATAAATACGGTAACAACATTCGGAAATTCTGCCAGCGCATAATCTGCACATCTTCCGATAATAACACAGGATTCTTCTGTTGCCAGCTGCTTGATCGTATCAAACTGGGCGAGAAAGATCTTGTGGTTGATCGGCATATCCATATATGCGGAATTGGAATATCCTACGGAATAAGTATCCATAACCAGTGAATATAAAAAGCTGCTGGTCGGTTTTTCATCATGGGTTTCAAATAACTCTCTGCAGAGTCCGCTCTTTTTAGCCGCGAGGTTTAAGAGCTCCTTATCATAGCATTTGATCCCTAAGCCTTCTGCCAGCTTCTGCCCGATATGTCTGCCTCCGCTGCCACATTCACGGCCAATGGTAATGATTAAATTATCACTCATATTATACAGCTCCTTTCCTTCGGCCAAATTGTACGTCTTTATGTTTATATTATATATTATTTTTCAATAATTGCAAGATATTTCGTTGTATTTTGATAACTTTTTTCGTGTGTGTTTTTTTCGCATCATTGGCACGTCAGTGCTTAAAAAAATCCCCTTGAGCAGACGAAGGATCCGTTCTGTCCCAAGAGGATTTTTTCTATCAGATATATTCTTTACAAATTCACTGCGCATCCTCACGGAGCGTTTTTCTCAGCCATTTGCTATTTGTTCTTTCTCTCCTTCTCAACAGAGGTGAGAACCTTAAGTCCGTCAATGACAAGAATAATAGCAAGCACGAAGATCGGAACGATGATGACACACTGGAGGCCTTCCTTCATGATGCTGGCTGTTCCTGCTGCGAATTTCATCAAGTTTCCTTTAAAGGAAAGTACCAGAGAGGATAAGCAGGCACAGAGCATAAAGAACATCGGGAAATACAGCATCTTGTTGTTTCTTCCCTTTCTTGCCAGCCATACAGATACCCCAAGGAAGCACGGCACAGCAACCAGCTGGTTGCAGGCGCCAAATAACGGCCAGATATTTGCGTATCCGCCAATGCAGAGAACGCCGCCGAGGACAACGGTAATGATCGTAGCCACATACATATTGGAAAGCGGCTTCTGAAGCGCTGTCGGCTCTTTTCCTGCGGGGGCTGCAAAAAGCTCCTGGAACATAAAGCGTCCGAGTCTTGTACCCGTATCAAGGGATGTCAGCGCAAATGCGGAGATTGCAAGAGAAACGACCGTGTAGGTTGTATTACCGGCTGCCTCACCAAAGCCTAAGTTCATGAAGAACTGCTTAACTGCTGTTGCAAAAACAACAGGCGGTGTGCCGATCTTTGCGTACTGACCGTCTGCACACAGGGAGCCGACTGCGATCAGGGCAATGACTGCGAGGAAGCACTCAATAAGCATTCCGCCGTAGCCGATGAGCTTTGCATCCTTTTCATTATTTAACTGCTTTGAAGTTGTACCGGAACCGATCAGGCTGTGGAAGCCGGAGATGGCACCGCATGCCACGGTAATAAACAGATACGGGAAGATCGTCTGACCGTTTTCCAGCTTCCAGCTTGTTACCGGCTGAAGCTCCACCGTCGGGTTTGTACCGATAATACCGATCGTTGCTGCGATGATCATAAAATAAAGCAAAAAGCTGTTTAAGTAATCACGCGGCTGCAGCAGGATCCATACCGGAGTTACGGAGGCGATGATAATATACACGAAAACAAAGATCAGCCATACATTCTTGCTAAGGTAGATCGGGAATTTTAATCCGACTGCAATACAGACTGCAAGAAGAATGACACCGACTACTGTTGAAACGATCAACGGAGCATTCTTTCTGTATACCATGAAGCCAAACAGGATCGCAAGAGGGATAAACAGCATGGAAGCGGTTGCTACCGATCCGTTTGCCTGATTAAAGACCTTCTGTCCGTCTACGATCGTGTATCCGGCAAAGGTGCCCGCAACGATGTCTGCAAATGCTGCAATGACAAGTAACAATACCAGCCATGCAAATACGGTAAACAAAACCTTGCATTTATGCCCTACATTTTCCTCCAGAACCTCTCCCAGAGATTTTCCGCCATGACGGATAGAAACAACGATGGATGAATAATCCTGAACCGCACCGAAGAAGATACCTCCGATGATGATCCATAAAAGAACCGGAACCCATCCGAATACGGCAGCCTGGATCGGGCCGTTGATCGGGCCTGCACCCGCGATCGATGCAAAATGATGACCGAGAAGCACCGGGGATTTCGCCGGAATGTAGTCTACGCCATCTTCCATCGTATGTGCCGGTGTTTCTCTGGACGGGTCGATCCCCCACTGCTTGGCAAGCCAGGAACCATACGTAACATACGCAGCAAGGAAGCAAACGATAGATACGACAAGAATTACTAAACCACTCAAAATGAAACGCCTCCTCTTTCTTCTTTCCGTAATGACCTGTTCGTTTCACGAAACAGCTTTTTATAAAGCTTTTTTAAGGATGCGCCGGATCGGTTCGTATAGAGCTTTTCTCCGCTCACATCAACGACAGCCACCTTAACTTCACAAAAACCACGGAAGCTAAACAGATAATTACGCGCAAAATGATATTTTTTTATGCGTTTAATAATTTCTTTTTCCAGAGGAGATCCGCAAAAGAAAACAAAGGTGATATAGGTATACATGTGATCCTTCTCGGGATATTTTCTTCCGTTTCTAACCATAACAGGTTCCACATGTTCCTTTATCATCCGATCCATCTTTGCAAGATCCTCTGACTCCAAACTCTCTTTCCGAATAAAAAATACATGTTCAAAATTGTTGCTTTCCCAGAGTCTGGCTTCTCTGGATAGAACGTACTTCTCATTATGGGAAAAGAAATGACCGTGGGCGAGGCATTCCGTATCACATAAGATGTATGGTTCTTCTATGTCGTAATAAGCTCTGTAATACGGAATTAGCCTGTTGTAATATTCTTCTGCTGTCACTCCAGCACCCCCTGCTCCTTTGGAAAAAGGAATTATAAAAACGTCCACATTTTAACACGCTTAAGTGACAAATTCAACGCTTTTTGTGAAGGATTTCTTAACATTATAAATTTTCTATAAAATGCAGTGGAATTTTTATCATTAAAAAATCTTTTTGTATAAATCAAACAAAAAAACTGCCACGAAAAGCATGGCAGTTATAACTATAGGTTATTGCAAAATGATGCTGCAATTTTTCTCTATTGTAATATTTTTAACAGTCTTTCAAAATATTCCGGTCGCGGAGCACGAAATTCCATATATTCTCCGCTCCTCGGATGCACAAAGCCGAGCACACCGGCATGAAGCGTCTGCCCTTGAAGCTTATAGGGGCACTTAGAGGGCCCATAGACGGCATCCCCCAAAAGAGGATGTCCGATGGAGGCCATGTGGACGCGGATCTGATGTGTCCTGCCGGTCTCAAGCCTGCATTCAATATGGGTGAAATCGTGGAATCTCTTAAGCACACGGTAATGGGTCACGGCCTGCTTTCCGTTCTGATGATTGATGCACATTTTTTTGCGATCCTGGGGGTTCCGGCCGATGGGGGCATCCACCGTTCCCTCTTCATCCTTAAGTACGCCATGGACGATAGCCTCATACCGCCTTGTGATGCTGTGCTCTTTTAACTGTGCCGCGATGGAATTGTGGGCCAGATCATTCTTGCAGGCGATAAGGATACCTGTCGTGTCCATATCGATGCGGTGGACGATTCCGGGCCTCAGCACGCCGTTGATCCCTGAGAGATCCTCTCTGCAATGATACATCAATGCATTGACGAGGGTATGGGTATAATGTCCGGCTGCAGGGTGTACCACCATTCCCTTGGGTTTATTCACTAAAATAACATCATGATCCTCATAAACGATATCTAACGGGATATCCTCCGGCAGGATCTCCGGTTCTGTGGCCTCCGGCACCTCAAACAGGATACTGTCACCGTCTAAAACACGATAGCTGGCTTTTACCGGCTTTCCATTGACAAATATCTCTCCCGCCTTCAAAAGCTTCTGGAGAAATGATCGTGAGAGCTCCTCACACTGCTCCGAAAGAAACTTATCGATGCGGTCTCCGGAAATATCCTCAGTTACAAACAGCTCTTTTCTCACTGTTCGCTCTCCTTTCCGGAAAGAAAGCTCAGCTCCTCATCCTTATAAAAGAACGCAGTTAAAAGGATCAGAAGAACGGCCGCAGCGACCACATAGCAGTCTGCCACGTTAAAGATCGGAAAATCGATCAGCTTGAAATAGAAGAAGTCCACCACAAAGCCCCTTGCGGCACGGTCGATCAGATTTCCGACTGCACCGGCTGCGAGAAGCACCATACAGGCAAATAGCGGCAGATACCGCTTCTTACACGGCAGCTTTGCCAGAAAATACAGAATAATAAGAAGGACTGCAAAGGCGACAAAAAAGAAGAACAGTTTCTTTCCCTGAAGGATCCCGAAGGCGGCCCCTCTGTTCTCCGAATATAAAAGCTCAAATACACCCTTTATGATGACAACGGGCCCATTGACGCGGAGCTGATCGAAGGCAAGCTTTTTTGTCCATTGATCCAATAGGACCGCAAGAGCCGTAAGCAGGGTAAATATTCCATATCGTTTCCACAAATTTTTCATTTCGATCTCCTTACATGATAGCGGTAAGTGCCGAGATCATTTCATCCTCTGTCACCGTGCGGTCAATATACGCTTTGCCGACACCTTCTAACAGGATGAACTTGATCACACCGGCCTCCATCTTTTTGTCATTATGTGTTGCAGCCACGACATCTGCTGCTGAAAGTCCGGTCACCGAAAGCGGCATATCAAAAAACTCCATTAAGCTCCGGTAGTCTTTAAGCTCCTGCTCCGCCAGAAGTCCTCTGTCAGCACAAAGCTTCATGGCTGCAAAAGCTCCCAGAGCTACACAATGTCCATGCAGCATAGTAAGCCCCTTAAGCTTTTCCACGGCATGGCCCAGCGTATGGCCGAAATTTAACGTGGCACGCTCATTCTGCTCCGTAGGATCGATCTCAACCACTTCACGCTTAATGAGGTTGCTTCCGTGGATCAGGGTGCGGCAGACCTCTGGCTCCCGTGCCCGGATCTTTTCTTTATTGGCCATGATCCAGTCATAATATTCCCGATCCCGGATCAGTCCATGCTTGATCACCTCTCCCATGCCGGCAGAAAACTGCTCCGGCGGAAGTGTTTTCAGGACAGAAACATTAATATAGACTAACTTCGGCATGTGGAACGCCCCCACCATATTTTTGTAGGAATCCAGATCCACACCGGTCTTTCCGCCGATGCTGGAATCCACCTGAGACAAAAGTGTTGTCGGTATCTGGATAAAGCCGACTCCGCGGAGATATGTTGCCGCCGCAAATCCGCAGAGATCGCCGACTACTCCTCCTCCGAGAGCGACTAACATATCCTTTCGGTCAAATCTGTTCTCGATCAGATGCTCGTAGACCTGTTTCACCGTATCGAGATTTTTACTTTTTTCACCGGCAGGAAAAACAAAGGAAGTAACCTTTGTGCAGCAGGGCGATATCCGTTCTGTTATCTCCTCAAGATAAAGAGGTGCAACATTAGAATCTGTAACAATACAGAGCTTCTTATTTTTACAGCCTAAAGCCTCAAGCTCTGAGGCAAGCTCATTAAAGTCATATTTTAAAAGGATATCATAAATTGGTTCTCCGTCTTTGTGAACGGTCATTCTGTCTTCCATGCTGTCTCTGTTCATGTCTGCATTTCCTCCTTATGCTCTTGAGGAGCACTATTTATATTTCTTAATTGTTACGGATGATCTTCCTTTTTTTGTCTGTCCCCCCGCGTGTGCGAACAGGAATTTACCGATCCCCCGGATCGACAGGATCTCGCCCTCCTTTAAAAGCCGTGATACGCTTTGGGCTGTCTGCCCATTGATAAACACCTTTTCTCCCTGAATATACTCTGCCGCCTTCGTTCTTGATAAACGTCCGGCCAAGGCCACCATATTATCAAGTCTTAACGAGCTGACGGTTCCGGATATTTCTTCAAACTCCGGCTCAGGAATCTCAGATGCTGTCTCACAGACGGAAACATTGACCGACGTATGCCGGATCATGACAAGACTGTCTATCAGATATCTGCTGATTTTTTTCAGGACAAAAACGAAGGCATCCTGATCCTTTATGATAATATCGCCGATCACAGAGCGTTCGATCCCTAAATTCATGACCGCACCGAGATAATCCCGATGGGTCAGTTCTTCCGCAAACTTCCGGTTTACCGGTGATATCCGAAGACATTCGTAGGGAAGCTCTGACGGTTCCTCCTCGTAGGAAGGAAGAAAACAGACAATCTTCCTTTCTGATGCAGGCAAACCGCCGGAAAGGATAAACCTCACCGGCGGAAGTGTACCAGAAATATTTTGGAAAATTGTCTGCTCATTTAATGTCAGAAAATCCGTATGCGCCGGAATATCCTTTGCATAGCAAAGCTCTGCAAGCTCTCTCACACGTTTTCTGAAAAGCTGTTCTTCTTTTTCCATAGCCCGTCCCTTATAAATGGATATTTAAACCGGATACATCCAGATTTCCACCGGACAGGAGATCCTGAAAATCTCCGGACAACTCTACGGACGATGGTGTGGCGATAAATATGTAGTTTGAGATCTTCTGAAGATTACCACCCATAGAATAGGTAGCCCCGGAAGTAAAATCGATGATCCTCTGTGCTGTCTCAGTATGGATCCCTTCCATATTCAGAACGACTGCTTTTCCAAGGAGCAGGTTGTCGCAGACCTCTTTCGCATTGTCCAGAGATGTCGGTTTTACCAGCGAAACCTCCATAGCACGGCGCAGCGGAACGACCTTATTGTTATTCGTCGTTCTCGGAAGGAATCTCGGTCTGGAGATTTCTTCCTCCGGCTCGTCATCATAAGCATCTGTATTCTTCTTCAGAAAACCTCTTTTTGCAGGCTTGTCATCCTCTGCGTATTCATCCTCTGCAAAGTAGTCATCATCATCATCATTGTTTAACCGCATGTTATCCATCAGTTTGGTAAAGAAACCCATTCTTAATTCTCTCCCATCTATCTGGAACCGAATATTCCGGTTCCTACTCTTATCATGGTTGCACCTTCTTCGATGGCAACTTCAAAGTCGCCGGTCATCCCCATCGAAAGCACACTCATAGTACCATTATCAATGTTTTTACTTTTGATGTCAACATATAATTGATACAAGTTTCTAAAATATTTACGATTTTCCTCCGGAACCTCAACATTCGGTGCGATCGTCATAAGCCCCTTAACACGGATATGGGGAAATTCACGGATCATTTCAAGGGCCGGCACTACTTCTTCCAGCATCAGGCCGAATTTACTCTCCTCGCGGGCTACATTGACCTCAAGAAGGATGTCTGCTGTGATCTGACGTTTTGCTGCTTCCTTCTCAATCTTTTCTGCGAGGTGGACACTGTCCACCGAATGGATCAAAACGACCTTATCGATGACCTGAGTAACCTTATTCGTCTGAAGATGTCCGATCATGTGAAATCTGGCGTCCTCTGGCATTTCCGGGTACTTTTCACAGATCTCCTGCACCTTGTTCTCACCAAAATCTCTGGCTCCTTCTTCGTAGGCTTCCGACAGGGCACTTAACGGCTTTGTCTTGCTCACCGCGATCAGTGTCACCTCATCCGGGTTTCTGTCAGCCCTTTCACATGCCTGTAAGATCCGGTCATTTATTTCGTGTAAGTTTTCTGAAATAGACATACAAATCCCTCCGATTATTGATATATGATCACACCGTTTTCTGAAACGGCCTTTGCATCCAAAACGATATGGTCATACACGGAAAGGCCGTAATCTGTCCCTTTTTTGATCGTATAGTATTCGTCATTGGATGTGAGGATCTCGATCTTTCTGAACACAGTGTAACCTCTGTTGATGTTATAAACTCCCTGTAGTGTGCCCTTGGCACCGACCTGATAGCGTTCTCCCGTATTTTGGAGTACCAGATAGTCGCCTGCCTTAAGTGAACTGTCCGATCCGGCATCCACATAATAATATGTATCGTCCGAGCCATAGACCGTGCAGGAAACAACCTCTGCTCCGGGCCCGCCATCCGAGTAGGTTTCCTTTAAAAAGCCGTTCTGATCGGTAAGAAAATATTCCTTCGGAATGAGATAAAACTCTACATCCGTCACGGCACTTCTCGGGATCTTTAAGCCGCTCACTTCTTCCGTGATCACTTCAAAATCCACGAAACGCTCCGATACAAATTGCTCCATATATTTATCGAAATCGAGTTTTCCATAAAGATTTCCGTCACTGCCTGTGATCGCTTTATAAGCCGCCGATGTCTTTAAATCCTTTCCCGGGAATTTGACCAGCAGCGACTGTTTCCCATTATATAATGCAGCCTTATCCTCTGTCAACGGAAATACGATCGACCAGTCCTCGGCGGTGACAAGCTTATATACCGGCTCACCGACCCCCACGAGATTTCCCGATTTCACAATATTCTTTTTGTACTCTGTCCGTGCAAACATCTCTGCGTTTACCTGCTCAGGCGTTACATTTTCCATCGAGTCGATGGCATAGGAAACGATCCCGGATTCATCGGCCCGCACCTGTTCAAAATTGATGCCCATCTCGGCGATGACACTGTCTAAGTTTTTCAGTGTATCTGTGCTGACATACTCCAAGACCTCGGAATCGAGAGAATATCTTGTATCGTAGACTGTCTGGAAGCTTTCCTCGGTAAACGTCTGGCTGAAGGAGGACAGCTGTTTTTTAAGGGACGATAAATTCTCCTTTGAGAGAACAGTATCTCCCTCCTTTCTCTCTGCCAGAAGCTTGGAGAGCGTTCCCGTCTCGTCAATGGAATAGATCCTCGTGCCGACGGCTGCCTTCTTTCCCTCACGCAGGTAATAATTGATATTGCCGGCAGTTGACGTTTCCTTCACCTTTTCTGTCCGGAAAATGATCCCATTGTACCTCTGGTCATTCACGATACTACCCTCAGCGACCTCGTAAAACTCGATTTTATCCCGTTTTAAATAAGTATAAACATAAAAAGACATATAGGCAAAGATCAATGCAAAAAAGATCATTCCCACATTAATATTCAGTGGTTTTCTATAGCGTATCACTTTCTTGTTTTTCTTTTTCGCCATCAAAGCTCCTCCGATCCAAGTCGAACCCTTCTTAACTGACCTGTATTATATATGGATTAAATGAAAAGTTCAAGTTATTCTTTCCTATAGAGCTTTTTATGTAACAGGAAATTCCAAGAAATTCCCTGTTACATAAAAAATGGCACAAGCCATACAGCTCATGCCATTGACATCCATATTAAGGAGCGTTCATTTATAAGGCAACCAGAATCATATCCTTTGCAGAATCCGGGAGCTCATCGCCATCCATAGACACGCTCAGAACGAAGTTCACATGATATTTTTTGCTAACCTCATCCAGCTCTGCAACTGTTGCGGAAATGTCCTCGCCCTCTAAGCAGGAAAGCTTAAGGAAACTGTCTAAGAACATTGTTTCAAGATCATGATCCTGGGAAAGAATTCCGCTGATAAAACCAATAAAGCCCTCACTGTTATGTACCGGGAATTCAGCTACATTGATCAGACGAATCTTGTTGCTGAGTTCGTACATATGTTTTGCACTTTTATCTAAATAAACGATAGAACCCTTGGAATCCTTGACAGCATTATTTGCCATATCCAGTAAATATTTTGTTTTACCTTTTCCTTTTTTGCCAGCGATGATCTGCACCATAATGATCTCCTCCTTGGATTTATATATTTTGTATAAAAAACTCAATCGTTTATGCTATGATTATAGACTATTTGCCTGAAAAATGCAATGATTATTTTACAATATTCTCAATTATCTTTGTCATATTTTTATATAGGTCGTCACGATTTTCTGCCCCCATGATCACAGAGGCATATTCCCGGCCGGTATTGTCACGGTTTCCCATAATAAGACAATATCCGGCAGCCTGTGTCGTACCTGTTTTCCCGCCAAATACGGTAAGGCCCTCCGGTGTCTCAGTCTTGCCGTTCATGTAGTAATTTCCAACGCTCCAGACTGCAGTTTTTTCCTCCCCATCCGCTCCTTGGTAAGCAGCGGTATAGGAATGGGCACCAATAATCTCACGGAACAGATCATACTTCAAAGCCTCATGAAACATAAGATACAGATCATAAGCGGTCGTATAATGATCAGGATCCGTCAGGCCATTGGCATTGGCAAAATGCGTCTGCGTGGCACCGATCCGTGCGGCCTCCTCATTCATAAGCTCCACAAACTGATCGATGGAGCCCCCAACGTGAACAGCAATGGCATTTGCAGCATCATTCCCGGAGGGGATCAAAAGACCGTATAAGAGATCCTTAAGAGACATCACATCTCCCGGCTTAACCCCCGCCATGGAGGAACCGGCTTCATTTATTACCGATTCCGGAGGTATCTCCACCATATCGGTAAGGGTACCGTATTTTAACGCAATAATCGATGTCATGACCTTTGTTGTACTGGCAGGATTGACCCGATCGAGCAAATGCTTCTGATATAGAGCCGTTCCGCCGTCAAGGCTTAATACGCCGGCTGCCTTTACCGATAGCTCCTCGCCGGTACTGTCTGACAAAGCAGGGACTGCCACATCCGCAGCAAATGCGGGGAAGAAACTGTTCTCCCCGGTGGCAGAAAAGGAGCTTACCCGCTCCTCAAATGAATATTTTCCGGTCAGCTCACTTTTCTTCCCGCACCCAAAGATACACGACGCTGTCAGTAAAAGGATCGGGCAGAATAGAGCAAAACGCTTTACTTGTACATTTCTCGCCATTCCAGATCTCCACGGTCAAGAGCCTTGATCAATAGCTCAGCAGTTGCAAGGTTTGTAGCCAGAGGCACGTTATGGATATCACAAAGCCTTACTGCCTTGTTGACATCCGGCTCATGGGATTTCGGAGACAGGGGATCTCTAAGGAAAATAACAAGATCCATATCGTTATTTTCAATCTGGGCTCCCATCTGCTGCTCTCCGCCGAGATGTCCCGGCAGATATTTATGGATATTCAGGTTTGTTACTTCCTCTATTAATTTTCCCGTTGTTCCGGTTGCATATAACGTATGCTTACAAAGGATCCCCTTATAAGCAATACAGAAGTTCTGCATCAGTTTTTTCTTGGAGTCGTGCGCGATCAGTCCTACATTCATATTGTTTCCTCCTAAAATTCCAGTTTATTTTGCTGCAGGCCGACATTTAGGACAATACCTATTCCTATATATAAGCTTACCAGAGAACTAACACCATAGCTGATAAACGGCAGCGGAAGACCGGTATTGGGAAAGATCCCGGTGGCCACCGCGATATTTGTAAATGCCTGAAAGCCAACAAGAGTGCCTACGCCGGTACACAAGAGCTTACCGGCCATATCCCTTGCCTTTGCTGCCATGCGGAAGCATTCAAAAACAAACAGCAATAATAAAGCAAGTACGATCATGCTCCCGACAAATCCCATCTCCTCACCGATAACAGAAAAGATAAAATCGGTGTGCTCCTCGGATAAAAAATTACCATTTTTAACGGAAACAGAGGTATTGTTAAACAGCCCTTTTCCATATAATTGTCCGGATCCGATCGCCATCTTAGAGTTGTCCTGCTGCAGATTGAGCTCCGCATACTTCCCGGGATTGATAAAGGCAAGAATCCTTTTGACCTGATAGCCCTCCAGAAAGGGCATAAGGCCTAGCTGCGACAGGTAAACGATCAATGCA
>Ga0129310_1002321_pt1 | contig 14354 bp, 12 predicted proteins | sample Go1ome_2_FD_94433 | JGI IMG/M metagenome (GOLD analysis project Ga0129310, IMG submission 94433) | Western lowland gorrila individual fecal microbial communities from Wisconsin, USA - Go1022A metagenome | ecosystem: Host-associated > Mammals > Digestive system > Large intestine > Fecal | place...
TGCGCTCTACCAACTGAGCTATAGCAGCAAATGGCGACCCGGATCGGGCTCGAACCGACGACCCCCAGCGTGACAGGCTGGTGCTCTAACCAACTGAGCTACCGGGCCATGATCGCTCAAGTTTCGTGCGGTGCTTACCGCCGGAACGTGCTTTATTATATCGAAAAACCGCCTGCTTGTCAAGCATGAATTTCAAAAAAATGCAAAAAAGCAAAAAACATGCTGTTTTCCTCTCCAGCCCCTTCCCGTGAAAAAGTGTTCCGGAAATGACCGCAGTCATTTCCGGAACACAAACATAAAAATGATATTTCCGCTGAAAATGGCCAGAGCGAATGCGGAGGCCATTCTAAATGGTTCGGCCTTGCCGCAGGCGTACAAAAACAAACCGCACAGGCTCCGAAGAACCTGTGCGGTTATGGCAGGGGTAGTAAGTTTCGAACTCACGGCACGCGGTTTTGGAGACCGCTGCTCTACCAGCTGAGCTATACCCCTATAGGCATTCGCTGAATGCTTAGTTATTATAGCCGATGCAAAGGCGAATGTCAAGCATTTCTTTCAAGATTCAGGCATTTTTCGTGCCGCAGCTGCAGCAGCCCTCTTTTTTGTCTGCGGTGGGCAGCTGACGGGCAAGCTGCTCCAGCGTTACACTGTCGATATACTGGTTGATGACCTCGTCAAGGCCGGTCCAGAACGGCAGGGTGAAGCACTGCTCCCACATGGGGCACTCGTTGGTCTCGCTGCCAAGGCAGGGAATGGGGGCCACACTGCCCTCGATGGCGCGCAGGATCTCACCGGCGGTGTAGGCGGCAGGGGCTTTGGTCAGGCGGTAGCCGCCTTGACTGCCGCGCTCGCTCTTGACAAGGCCTGCCCGGGCCAGCGGCGTGACGATCTGCTCCAAATATTTCAGGCTCAGGTTCTGCCGCTCACTGATCTCCTTCAGGCTGACGGTGGTGCCCGGCGCATAGCGCGCCAGCTCGGCCATCAGGCGCAGGGCGTAACGGCTTTTGGTCGAAAATTTCATGGCGATCCTCTCCTTATTGCTTCCTATAGTATAGCACGTTGCTCGGATTTTGCAAAGGTATCCTCTTGTGCAAACAAAAAAGGTCTGCTATCATAGGATGGATAAGAGGATAACATAAGGAGTGAGAGTATGACTGAGAAGATCACTGCTGCCGATGCCATCCGTCTGCTGGATGCACACGAGGCAACCGCCGTGGACGTCCGGGAGCCGGACGAATTTGCGGTGGGCCACATTCCGGGGGCAAAGCTGCTGCCGCTGAGTCAGGTGCTGAGCCGTGCCGCCGAGGTGCTGCCGGATAAGGATGCCATGTGGCTCATCTACTGCCGCACCGGCCGCCGCAGCGCCGATGCCGTGCAGAAGCTGGAATCGCTGGGCTACACCAATCTGCGGGATCTGGGCGGCATCCTGAGCTGGCCCTACGAGATCGAGGGAGATTTTGAGGGGCATTTTTAAAGCTGCCTGGCGTGACTCCCTCAGTCAAAACCTGACGGTTTTGCCAGCTCCCTCGGAGAGGGAGCCTAGCGCGCCCGCAAGCTTTGCGGTTTAGCCGGAAACTGCATCGTTATGCCAAAGGCCCCATCCCAGAGGGGGCTGGCACGGCGTAGCCGTGACTGGGGGAGTTCCTGAGAGAGCGCAGCGGAGGATATTCCAGATCGTCCCACGAAAAGCCGCCGTGTACTTTATATAAAAAGCAAACGATCATACCAGAAAGAAAGGAAACCACGCCATGTCGTTCCATGCAAAAGACTTTGCCGGCAGCCACTGCGGCTGCCGCTATCAGCAGGATTACCGCCCCACCCTTGGCCGGGACGGCAAAAAGGAATCCGGTACGCTGGAGGTCATCAAGTTCTACTATGATGGCGCTATCCGGTTCGAGCAGCACTGCTACGGCGAAGCGGCTACCTTCGTGTTCGGCGTATGGGCGTCCGGCATGGACGAGGACGGCACCCTGCACTGGGTGCTGCCCGACCGCCGCAAGAGCTACTACGATGAGGCGTATCTGCCCAAAAAGCTGGACCGCGTGGACGAACAGGGAAATCTGTACTTCGACGGCGGCGTTTTTCCCTGGAAGCTGGCAGACGATTTTGCCGAAGATAAGCGCTGGGGCTACCCCAAGTGGAAGGTGTTGCTGGGAAAACTGACCGGAAAGGGCAAAAAAGGTGACTGAATCACGAAAATCCAGTATTCATATTGACATACTAGGGAATGATATGGTATAACTTATCCGTTGAAAGGATTCCGCATCTGCACAGGGCATTCAAGGCTCCCGCAGACGCGTTCAATAAGAAAGGATCATTCCTATGGAAAACATGGAAAAAGTGGTTTATCTGGATAATGCTGCCACCACTCCCTGTGCTCCCGAGGCACTGGAAATGATGGTCAAAGCCTTGAGCGGTGCCTGCGGCAACCCCAGCAGCCATTACAGTGTGGGCTACGAGGCCAAGGAATTCGTGGACACCGGCCGTGCGCAGGTGGCAAAGGCCATCAATGCAAGTCCGGCTGAGCTCTTCTTTACCAGCTGCGGCTCCGAGGCCGACAACTGGGCCGTAAAGGGCACCGCCTTCACCAAGGCACGCCAGAACAAAAAGCACCTCATCACCAGCGCTTTTGAGCATCATGCCATCATGCACAGTATGGCTGCACTGGAGCGCATGGGCTTTGAAGTGACCTATATCAAGCCTACTGCCGAGGGCTACATCCGCCCTGAGGACGTGGAAGCTGCCATCCGTCCCGATACCGCGCTGGTCAGCATCATGATGGCCAACAACGAGATCGGCACCATCCAGCCCATCAAGGAGATCGCAGAGGTCGCTCACAAGCACGGTGTCTGGATGCACACCGACGCGGTGCAGGCTGTGGGTGCCATCCCCGTGGATGTGAAGGAGCTGGGCGTGGATATGCTGTCTATGAGCGCCCACAAGTTCAATGGCCCCAAGGGCATGGGCGCACTGTACTGCCGTAAGGGCGTATGGCCCCAGAACCTGATCGATGGCGGCAGCCAGGAGGCCCGCCACCGTGCAGGTACCGAGAACGTGGCCGGCATTGCTGCCATGGGCAAAGCACTGGAGATCGCCACGGCGCATCTGGATGAGCGCATGGCCCACGAGAGCGAGCTGCGCGATTATGTCATCGACCGCATCCTCAAGAACATCCCGGAAGCCCGCCTGAACGGCGGCCGCAGCCCCCGTCTGCCCAACAATGTGAACATCAGCTTCCCGGGTCTGGAGGGCGAGACCATCCTGCTGGATCTGGATATGCACGGCATCTGCGCCTCCACCGGCTCTGCCTGCAACTCCGACAGTCTGGACCCCAGCCACGTCCTGCTGAGCATCGGCGTGCCTGAGGAGATCGGCCACGGTTCCATGCGGTTCACCTTTGGCCCGCAGAACACTATGGAAGAAGCAAAATATCTGTGCGACGTGCTGGAGGAGGTCATTCCCCGCCGCCGTGCTATGAGTTGTATGTGGCTGCAGGGCCAGAACACGGCCCGCCAGTTCAGCCTGAAGGGAGAGCAGTAATTATGGCAAGCATGTATAGCGCAAAGGTCATGGAGCATTTTGCAAATCCGCACAACGTGGGTGAGATCCCCGACGCAAACGGCGTGGGCGAAGTGGGCAACCCCAAGTGCGGCGACATCATGCGCATGTACCTGAAGATCGAGAACAACGTGATCGTGGATGTCAAATTCCTCACCTTCGGCTGCGGTGCCGCCATCGCCACCAGCAGCATGGCCACCGACCTCATCAAGGGCAAGACCATCGACGAGGCCCTCAAGTTGACCAACAAGGCCGTTGTGGAAGCGCTGGAAGGTCTGCCTCCCATCAAGGTGCACTGCTCTGTTCTGGCCGAGCAGGCCGTCAAGGCTGCTCTGTCCGACTACTACCGCCGTCAGGGCATCGATCCGGAACCCATCGTGGGTAAGCTTGAAGAGGACTGCGACCACTGCGAGAGCTGCGGCCACTGATCCCCGCAAAGGACACTTCAGAGGACACCGTTTTGTGCGGTGTCCTCTTTTTTGCAAAAGACTGCACTGTTGTATCCTATCCGATTTGTAATAAACTGGCTATAAAATATCATAAGTTTACAAAAACACCCCGTTCACCCGCTCGTTCATGAAAAATTCATATATTGTTCAGAATGAGTTCACCACTTTTCGGTATAAGTAGGGCAACACAGGCGCAAAGAGCGCCGAACTCCCACGGAAGCGGACGAAGAACAGGGCAATGAACGGTTCGCGGCACCCGCTGCAAAGCAGGTGCGTCGGCCCCGGAAAACGTCCCGCCGCACAGGAAAGGAAACGAGTTAGTATGAAAATTGGTTTTTGGGAACTTGTCGTCATCGTGATCGTGGCGTTCGTGTTCATCGGCCCGGATCAGCTGCCCGTCTACGCAAAGAAGATCGGCAAGATGCTGCGTGAACTGAAAAAGTACACCGGCGCTGCTTCTGAGGAGATCCAGAAGAACGTTGTGGAGCCGCTGAATGAGATCCAGGTTCCCCTGAAGGAAGCCGTTGCCCCGCTGACCGATATCAAGAAGGATATCGACAACAGCGTCAAGGATGTGACCAAGAGCTTTACCGGTATCGGCAAGACCAGCAAGGAGGAAGCTGCCAAGGCAGAGGCTGCCGAGGAAGTGACCGAGCTGACCGAGGAGCCGGTGGAAGAGCTGGAAGAGGACGCTGCACCTGCCGCCAAGGCCGAGGAGAGCGCTCCCGCTGAGGAGACCGCTGTACCTGCCGAGAAGGCCGAAGAACCCACTGCCCCGGTTGAAAAGGCTGAGCCTGCCGCTGCACCCGCAGAGGAAAAGGCCGAGCCTGCTGAGGAAGCGGCTCCCGCACAGGAAGCTGCCGAGGCTGCTCCTGCGGCCGAGCCGGTGGAGGAAGACCCTCGTCAGAATGATGTTCTGCCGAAGGACTGATTACTTACTGGATGCACCCGCGCCCGCGGTTGCCTGATACATGCAATAAGCCCGCCACGCGGCGCGGCAAAGTAAAAAGGAGATTTTTATTATGCGTATTGGTACTAACGAACTGCTGATCATCCTGGTCGTCGCTCTGCTGATCTTTGGACCCAAGAACCTGCCGAAGCTGGGCAAGATGTTCGGCAAGACCATCAACGGCTTCAAGAAGGGCATGGAGGACGAGGAAGGCTCCGATAATTCCGAGGAGAAGACCGAGAAGCAGGTTTCCAAGAAGGACGAAGACGAGGAGTAATTGTGGCTACGAACGTTAAGCGCAAAAAGAAAAAAGCCGAAGTAATGGCAGAGGACGGCAGCATGACGCTGACCGGCCATCTGAAAGAACTGCGGAACAGGCTGATCATCTGCGCGGTGGTGTTCGTGGTGGGTGTTGTGGTCTCGCTGGCATACGCCGACCGTCTGATCGATCTGCTCACTGCCATGGGCCGCGACTATTACGAGTTTGTTTCCATTGCCCCGCAGGAAAAGCTGATGCAGTATTTCCGCGTCTCCATTCTGGCAGGCGTGGTGGTCACTGTGCCGGTGGCGTTCTACCACATCTATGCATTTGCAAAGCCGGGCCTGAAACGGAGCGAGAGCACCTTCTTCAAGCTGGTCATGCTGCTGGGCCTTATCCTGTTCTGCGTGGGCGTGCTGTTCGCCTACAAGCTCATGATGCCCTTCATGCTGCGTTTCCTCAGCACCGGCATCGAGGGTGCAGAGTACATCCAGACCACCACCAGTATCGAGAGCTATGTCAATCTCTGCTTGACCATGTTCATCATTTTTGGCTGCGTGTTTGAGATGCCTCTGATCACCATCATCCTGTCCAAGATGGGCATTATCAACCCGCAGCTGCTCAAGCAGGTGCGCGGCATTGCCATCGTGATCATCTTCTTCATCGCGGCCGTTGTCACCCCGCCGGATATCGTGTCTCAGTGCATGGTGGCCGGCCCCATGGTGCTGCTGTACTTCATCAGCATCTTCCTGAGCGGCATCTTCTATAAGCCGAAGGAGGACGATGATGACGAAGATGACGAGGATGAGGGCGAGGACGAAGAGTAAGCTCTGACTTTAGGTTTTCTGTTTTATCATTGCAAAAGCAAAGGCTGCTGCGCCATTTGGTGCAGCAGCCTTTTTGTATGTGGAAAATGCTTCCGGTGCAGAGCGTAATCGCGTGGGGCAGATTCTATGGCTTTTGCAAAAGGCATTACCGCCGAATATGTACTCTTTTGCACGCACAAAAGAGTACCAGAAAGGACGGCGGTGCCCGCAGGGCATGAAAGCACCAGTGGGGCTTTTAAGCCGCAGACCGGTTTGCAAAGCAAATGCCGCGTGTTTAGCGCGGCAAGGTCTCTGCTACTTTCGAGGCGCGGGAGGCGGCGGGTTGCGGCTCCCTGCGTCTGCTTCGTGCCTTGGACGGCACTCGCATCCTGCAGGCCGCTGCCCCAACAGCTCCTCCCTGCATTCCCTCTTTTGTCGCTATGCGACATCTTCCCCCGGCCGGGGGAAGTCTTTGGCCGCTGGCCGCGGTCGTTGCCGTTGCAAACTAAGGGCTGCTCGCCCTTGATAATCCCAAAGCAGTTGGGCTCCATACAAAAAATCCAAGTCGCTGCGCTAGAGGATTTTTTGTGTTCCGCCGATTTTGAAGCCCCTCAGCCGCTACGGCGGCAGCTCCCCGCAGGGGAGCGGGTTTGCGTGTTTAACGCTTGTGTTATCTGCTGCTTACCGCCGCGACCCTTCCCGTGAAAAAGCAGATCAGAAAAGCCCGCAGGCTTTTCTGATCTGCAGATATAAAAATATTTTTTCCGCTATTATAGCAACGGCGACGACTGCGGCCTGCGGCCGAAACAGGGAGGAGCTGTTGGGGCCGTGGCCAGCAGGATGCAAGGCCCGCTCAAGGGCCGTAGCAGACGCTGGGTGCCACAACTCGTCCAAAGCGAACGCGGCGGCAATTCCAAATCGTTGCTGCTCAGTCTATACAAGCCATCTGCCTTGTGCTAGAATGAAACCGACAAATCAAAGGCGGTGAAACCATGCACCCACTCCCGGAATATCCTCGCCCGGCCATGCGCCGGGACAGCTATGAGAACCTGAACGGCCTGTGGAAATACGCCATTACTCAGACAGCAGAATACCCCGCTGCGTGGGACGGCAGCATTCTGGTGCCCTACTCGCCGGAAGCAAAGGCCTCCGGCGTGGGCCGCACCCTGCAGCCCGGTCAGTGGCTGCACTACCACTGCACCTTTGCTCTCCCTCCGGGAGAAGGGGGTCGGGTGCTGCTGCACTTCGGCGCGGTGGACTATGCCTGTGCGGTGCAGGTGAACGGCCATCTGGTGGGCGGCCATCGGGGCGGCTACTGGCCCTTCACACTGGATGTCACCGCCCAGCTCAACGGCACGGGCCGCAACAGCCTGTGGGTGGCTGTGCAGGACCCCACGGACAGCGGCACGCAGGCCCGGGGCAAGCAGACCCTGAAGCCCGGCGGCATGTTCTATCCGGCCCAGAGCGGCATCTGGCAGACGGTCTGGCTGGAGCGTGTGCCGGAAAACTACATCCAGTCGCTCACGGTCACGCCGGACTACGATGCCCGCACCGTGACCGTGAAAGCCCATACTTCCATGCCTGACGGTGCAGTGAACCTGTGGGCCGTGGTGCGGGCCGGGGGCGTGACCATTGCCGAGGACTGGGGCAGTGACGAAGCGGACCGGGATGGCGAGGTGACGCTGAACATCCCGGAGGAACATTTCTTTCCGTGGAGCCCGGATACCCCGTTTTTGTATGACCTGACCGTGGGCACCACACAGGGAGAGGAGGAACAGTTCGACACCGTGCACAGCTACTTTGCCCTGCGCAAATGGAGCTGTGAGCCGGATGCGCGGGGTGTGCTGCGCTTCTGCCTGAACGGAAAGCCCATCCTGCTCAACGGTCTGCTGGATCAGGGCTACTGGCCGCAGGGCCTGTATACTCCGCCTTCCGATGCGGCGGTGGAGCGGGAGCTGAGCGAAGTAAAAGCGCTGGGCTTCAACCTGCTGCGCAAGCACGCAAAAATCGAGCCGCAGCGCTGGTATTACCACTGCGACAGGCTGGGCCTTGTGGTCTGGCAGGACATGGTGAACGGCGGCAGTGCCTACAACCTGTGGTTCGTCACCTACCTGACCAATGTGCTGCAGCCGCTGCTGCGCCGCCTGCCCGATGCAGAGCCCCTCTGGGGCCTTCTGAGCCGTGGAAAAGAAGGCAGCCGGGAAGAATACCGCCGGGAGCTGGAAGCCACGGTGCAGGCGCTTTCCGGCCATCCCTGTGTCGGCTGCTGGGTGCCCTTCAATGAAGGCTGGGGCCAGTTTGATGCGGCCGGGGCAGTGCAGGCCATCCGCACGCTGGACGATACCCGCCTTGTGGACGAGGCCAGCGGCTGGTATGATCAGGGCGGCGGAGATGTGTGCTCCATCCACAACTATTTCTATCCGCTGCATGTAAAGCCCGGAAAGCGCACTGTGGCCCTGAGTGAATACGGCGGCATTGCATGGCCCATGCCGGGGCACGAAGCTCCGGGCAGGACCTACGGCTACGGTACGGCCAAGAGCCGCGCAGACCTGACGGCCCGCTGCAAAAAGCTGCAGTTGGGCACAGTGCTGCCCCAGCTGAAAAAAGGACTCTCGGCGCTGGTGTATACCCAGCTGACGGATGTGGAAGATGAGGTGAATGGGCTGTTCACCTATGACTGGGCCGAGATCAAGCCAGACGCGAATGCCGTCCGCTCGGTGAATGCTGCCCTTGCCGCAGAGTTTGCGAAAGTGACGCGGTGAAAGAAAAGCGGCCTCGCCCAGCGATGACAGAGAGGGCAAGCACGCTAAACAATAAAAACCGCCTGCGGTTTTCCACGATGCTTTTGCAAACGGTGGAAAGCCACAGGCGGCTCTTTTTTATAGCAGCTCTCAGCTGTTGGCGCTGCTGTTCACGATCTTTTTGGCGGGCAGCTTGTTCATGGCAGAGCTGTTCAGGCTGTGGGCCAGCTCTGCACCGCTGGAAGCCAGTGCATCATCCAGCTCGCTGCCCTTCATATCGCTCAGGACCTGCTCCCGCAGATCGTCCAGAGAGGACACGCTCAGCGGGTCCACACGCACCAGCAGGAGCAGAGTGTAGCCGTTGATCTGCACGGCAGCGGCTTCGCCGTAGGAAAGGCTGCGCAGAGCATCGGCAGCACCGTCCTGCGTAAAGGCCGAAGCAACATCGCTTTCGGTCAGCAGCTCGGTCTGGACGCTGGCGCTGTCGTCGGAAGTTTCGCCGTCCAGCACAGCGTAGATGTCCGGCAGGGCATTCTGTGCGGCCTCATGCAGGGCACTCACCTGATCCGAGACCGTCTCGCCGCCTGCAGCGTTGACGCTGTCGGCAGCAGTCTGGGCCAGCCGGAGCATTTTGGTCTTCTGGTCGTCGTTCGCAAAGGCATAGGTGCTGGTGTTGTACAGCGGGATGCTGATGTAGCAGATCTCGTACATGCTGTCGTCCAGATGGCTGGTCAGTTCGTCGTCCTCCACCGGGGTCTCGCCGTCCGGGCCGTAGACCATGTCCAGCAGAGCGGTGTGCTCCACCTGCAGGCGCTCATAGGCCTTGATGGTCTCCAGACCGATGCCGTTGGCGGTGTAGGTGTCGCCGTACTGGTCCATCATCTGCTGGGCATAACGGTCGGCAGTGGCGATCTGCTCGTCGGTCAGCTCACCGCCCAGCGCCTTGAAGCGGGCATCCACAGCAGCCAGCGTTTCCAGCGTCTGCTGGGTCTGCTGGGCCACGTAGTCGCTGACCACGGCGGTCTCGCCGCTGTCAGAGTCGGTGGTGATCGTCTCCTTCAGAAAGGCTTTTACATCCGAGGCATCCTGATCGCTGCCGGCCAGCTGTGCCGCCTGCTGATAGGCACCGTATTGGGCCATCAGATACATGCCGGAGGTGATCTCAAAATCACCGATGCTGCCCACGGTATCCGGGGTGGAAATGGTGCAGCCTGCAAAGCTGAAGGTGAGTGCCAGCGCGCAGACCAGTGCAAGAAGTTTCTTTTTCATGGTAATGCTCCTGTGATGTTTATTTTTGCTCGGCGGAGGCAAGGATCTCCGCCATCGCCTTGAGGATGCTCTGCAGCAGCTCCAGCGGCTTTTCGTCGGGCTGAAGCGTGACCGAGAGGTAGGGCCGGTTGCCTGCACCGGCGGTGACGCGGCCGTTGAAGGCTACCAGCAGGCCCCGGATCATGGGCAGATCCAGACTTTCCAGCTGCAGGGTGAGGGTGTCCTTTTTCTGGGTCACTTCGGTCACGCCCACAGCACTGGCCTGCACGCGCACCAGCGACACATTCACCAGATCGCTCACCGAGGGCGGCGGGTCGCCGTAGCGGTCGATGAGCTCGTCCAGCACATCGGCGGCATCCTCTGCCGTCTGGATGGCGGCAATGCGCTTATATGCTTCGATGCGGCCCGGGCCGTCTGCGATATATTTCTCCGGGATGAAGGCATCCACCCGCAGGTCCACAAGGCATTCGCTCTTGTCCCGCCGGACAGGTTCGCCCTTGGCCCGGGCGATGGCCTGCCCCAGCATCTTCACGTAGAGGTCGTAGCCCACAGCCTCCATGTGGCCGTGCTGGCTGTGGCCCAGAAGACTGCCTGCACCCCGGATCTGCAGATCCCGCATGGCAATGCGGAAGCCGGAGCCGAAGGCCGTGAACTCCCGGATAGCGGAGAGCCGCTTCTGGGCGATGTCGGTCAGGGTCTTGTCCCGCCGGAAGGTGAAGTAGGCATAGGCTTTGCGGCCGGAGCGGCCCACCCGGCCTCTTATCTGGTACAGCTGGGCAAGGCCCATGCGGTCGGCGTCCTCGATGATGAGGGTGTTGCAGTTGCGCACGTCGATGCCGGTCTCGATGAGGGTGGTGCACACCAGAATATCGATCTCGCCGTTCAGCAGATGCTGCCATACGGGGTTCAGTTCTTCCTCGGTCATCTTGCCGTGGGCAATGCCGATGCGTGCGCCGGGCACCAACTTGCTCACATGGGCGGCGCAGGCTTCGATGTTGTCCACCCGGTTGTGCAGGTAGTACACCTGCCCGCCCCGGGCAAGCTCCTTCTTCATGGCCTCGGCAAGGATGACGTCGTTGTATTCCAGCACAAAGGTCTCCACGGGCTGCCGCTCGATGGGCGGCTGTTCGATGGTGGAAAGGTCCCGGATGCCGCTCATGGCCATGTTCAGGGTGCGGGGGATGGGAGTGGCCGACAGGGTGAGCATGTCCACCCCGATGAAGTTCTCCTTGAGCTTTTCCTTGTGCTTGACGCCGAAGCGCTGCTCCTCATCGATGATGACAAGGCCGAGATCATGGAACTTCACGTCCTTGGACAGCAGCCGGTGGGTGCCCACCACGATATCCACACTGCCCGACTGCAGGCCCCGGAGGGTCTCCTTCTGCTGTTTTGCGGTGCGGAAGCGGGACATCATCTCCACCTTCACCGGGAAGGCTTCCATGCGGGAAAGAATGGTGTTGTAGTGCTGCCACGCCAGCAGGGTGGTGGGGGCAAGGATGGCACACTGCTTGCCGCCCATCACGCACTTGAAGGCGGCACGCAGGGCCACTTCGGTCTTGCCCACGCCCACGTCGCCGCAGAGCAGTCGGTCCATGGGATAACCCTTTTCCATGTCCTGCTTGATCTCGGCGGTGGCGTTCAGCTGGTCGTCGGTCTCGTCGTAGTCAAAGCGGGTCTCAAAGTCCCGCTGCCAGTCGCCGTCCGGCGGGAAGGCGTAGCCCGTGGCCTGTCGGCGGCGGGCGTACAGCTCAATGAGCTCCTGCGCCATTTCCTCGGTGGCTTTTTTCACCTTGGCGCGGGTGCGCTGCCACTCGGCGCCGCCCAGCTTTGCCAGCTTTACCTTTTCCTCGTCGCCGGGGGCGGTGTAGCGGCTCAGCAGGTCCAGCTGGGTCACCGGCACGTACAGCACGTCCGAGCCGGAATACTGCACCTTGAGGTAATCTTTCGTGGCGCCCTGCACCTCCAGCCGCTGGATGCCCGCATACATGCCGATGCCGTGGCTCTGGTGCACCACATAGTCCCCGGGCTTGATGTCCGAAAGGCTGGAAAGGGCATTCTTGTTCTTTTTGCGCTTCTTGGTCTCGGCGGCGGTCTCTTCCTCCAGACCGTGCCGACGGCTGGACAGCACCGCCGCATGGGCAAAGGGGAAGGTGCACCCGGCGGTCAGATGACCCGGCAGCACCTGCACGATGCCTTTTGCGGGCCGCACATCCCGGCTCATGCTCACGGAGTAGCCCTTGTCGGCAAGGTCGCGGGTGAGGGCGGCGGCACCCTTGGGAGTACCGGAGAACAGGGTGACGGCATAGCCCTGCGCAATAAGGGGGTCAAGGTCTTCCCGCAGGGAAGCAAGGTCGCCGTTCCAGTTGGGAGCGGCAAAGGCTTCGGCGTTGATGAGGTCTTTCAGTTTGAACTCGTTCATGCCGCGCAGAAAGTTCTCGCACAGCAGGGTGCTCTGCTTCTGGGCGGAAGCGGCAAGGTCGTCCATGGTCTGGTAGAGCACATCCAGCCCGGGGCAGAGCACGCCCTCCTCCAGCAGGCCGGTCAGCTCCTCGCTGCGGCGGAACTCGGTGGCCTTCTGGGCGTCCCGGATACCGCCCACCTCGTCCAGAATGAACAGCGGTGTGTCCAGATGATCCAGCAGGGTGGCCGGGTCCGGATAGCGCAGGCCGTAGTATTTATCCATGGCTTCCGGCATCAGGCCGGAGTCCAGCTGAGCAAGGTCGGCTTCCGTGGCCTTTTCCAGTGCGGTGCGATGCCGGCCGCGTGCCTTCTTGATGGCGGCACGCAGGGCTTCGGCGGTCTCGGCTGTGTCGCCGAACAGCACCTCGCGGGCAGGGGAAAGATAAATTTTATCCAGTGCGCTGTCCCGCCGCTGAGTGAGCAGGTCAAAGGAGGAAATGGAATCGATCTCATCGTCCCAGTATTCCACGCGGGCGGGCTGGCGCATATCCGGCGCATAGATGTCCACGATGTCGCCGCGCACGCTGAACTGCCCCGGGCCGTCCACCTGACTGCGCCGCACATACCCGGCGGCGAACAGCCGGGCCACAAGACCCTCGCGGTTGTACACCATGCCGGGTTTGAGGGTAAGAGTGTTCTTTAAAAATTCATCCCGGGGCACGGTGTACTGCAACAGCGCTTCGGCGGGCACGCAGACCGCGTTCAGCCGCCCGCCTGCAAGGGAGCCCAGCACCGAAAGGCGGCGGTACTCGTACTCGCGGCCCGCGCCCTCCACCGGGCGCAGCATGAAGTCCCGGGGCGGGAACACGGCGGCAGAAAGGCCCAACGCCTTGAGGTCGTCCGCAAAGTGGGTGGCCTCGGCCTCGCCGGGGGTCACGATGCACAGCACCCGGCCAAGGTCTTTTTGCAGCGCGGCGTACAGCAGCGCGCGGCCTGCGGGCGGCAGACCGAACAGCGCTGCAGGGCCGGGCTTTGCAAAGCTGGCGGCGATCTTCTGATATTCCGGTGTGGCCTTGAGCAAGGCTTCGTACATGGAAAAACCTCCTTTCTCGGAACCCTCTCAGTCATCGCTGGCGCGATGCCAGCTCCCCCGAAAGGGGGAGCTTTTGACAAAGAGATTTCGTTTATTATTAAGGGAAAGTTTATGGGGTGATGCGGAAAAGCTCCCCCCTCGGGGGAGCTGTCGCCGTCAGGCGACTGAGAGGGTTCGTTCCGCTTTACCCGTTATATTTGCTCTGCGCTAGACTCAGTTTACCGTCCATGATGAGCTTTGCGGCGGCCTCAAGGTCGGGGTAGCGGTCGGCGATGGCTTTGGCGTCCTCCGGCGGGAACTTGCCCAGCACCCATGCGGCAAGGTCGTAGTCCGGGTGGGGCTTTGCGCCGATGCCGATGCGGATGCGGGGGAAGTTCTCCCCGCCCAGCCGGGCGATGATGCTCTTCAGGCCGTTGTGCCCGCCGGCAGAACCGGAAGGGCGGATGCGCAGCTTGCCGGGTGCCTGTGTGATATCATCGCACAGAACCAGCACATGGTCAGCAGGGATCTTGAAAAAGCCCGCCATGGGGGCGATGGAATCGCCGGAGAGGTTCATGTAGGTCAGGGGTTTCAGCAGCACCACCTTGTGGCCGTCCACCTCGCCCTGTCCCCACAGGCCCTGGAATTTGGTCTTGCCCACAGAGATGTTCCACTTGTCGGCCAGCGCGTCCAGCGCGGCAAAACCGGCATTGTGGCGGGTGCCGTCATATTTTGCTTCGGGGTTGCCCAGCCCTGCAATGAGCCAGATATCGTTTTCATTCATGATATGATAATACCTTTTCCTGATAATAGTGTGATACAACATCTAAGTATAACATACGCGCGCGCAA
>Ga0129310_1002322_pt1 | contig 14354 bp, 6 predicted proteins | sample Go1ome_2_FD_94433 | JGI IMG/M metagenome (GOLD analysis project Ga0129310, IMG submission 94433) | Western lowland gorrila individual fecal microbial communities from Wisconsin, USA - Go1022A metagenome | ecosystem: Host-associated > Mammals > Digestive system > Large intestine > Fecal | place...
GAGCAAATGATCCGGACTGCAGACGTGGCATGTATTGGGATAAAGAATACCAGGATAAAGAGATGTTTGAATGGTATAAGCAGTTGCTGAAGGTGCGAAAAAACCATGCATGTATTGTAGAAGGCGAACCGATGGAAATAGCTGCAAGGGACGAGGAAGAGACGATTGTCCTGACCAGAAAAAATGGTGAAGAGACACTTGCTTTGATCTTCAACTGCAGCGGCAGCGCAAAGGTGTTTAATGAGTATGCGCAAAAATATGATTTACTTAGAGAGAGTCCCTTTGATGGAAAAATAGAAGGGTTTGATGCCGCTGTAATAGTACTTTAAGAAATATGAGAGATGTCAAGAAAAACAACGGCTGGGAAAAAACAGGAATTTAGGAGGAATAAAATAATGTCAAAAGACGAATATCTGATCACAGATGCCCCGCTTAAAGCATTGACTGTTTTTGCAATGCCTATGATTCTGGGCAGCTTTTTTCAACAGGTATATAATATGGCTGATTCCATCATTGTCGGTCAGTATGTTGGTTCCTCTGCACTTGCGGCTGTCGGCGCCTGCGCTGCGCTTACGAATGTATTTATTTGTGTGGCACTCGGAGCCGGCGTCGGTGCAGGCGTGCTGGTGAGCCGCTATTTTGGGGCCAGAGAATATGGAAAAATGAAAACTATTGTGTCGACATCCCTGATCAGCTTTCTGATTTTAAGCATACTTCTTGGGGTATTCGGCTTTCGTTTTTCCCATCCGATGATGAGCCTTTTACAGACGCCTGCTGATATACTGGAGGAAGCAGTATTGTATCTGCGGATATATTTTGCAGGCTTTCCGTTTTTGTTTATGTATAATATCCTTTCAACGATGTTCACCTCAATCGGGGAATCAAAGATTCCGTTGGGTCTTCTGATATTTTCTTCTATTTTGAATATTATTATGGACCTTTGGATGGTGGCAGGACTTGGTCTGGGTGTGTTTGGTGCAGCCCTTGCAACTTTGATTGCACAGGGCATTTCCGCAGTATTTTCACTCTTGATCTTTTTTTACCGGATGCGCCAATATAAGAGTACCTTTCACTGGTTTGACGGCCGGGAGTTACATTACATGCTTCGGATTGCCATACCGTCAGTTCTCCAGCAGTCTACAGTGTCAATAGGTATGATGATCGTACAGGCAGTTGTAAATCCATTTGGTACGCAGGCACTTGCGGGCTATTCGGCAACAATGCGGGTGGAGAACGTTTTCTCACTGATATTTGTATCCATCGGCAATGCCGTCTCGCCGTATGTGTCTCAGAACCTTGGCGCTCGGAAAATCGAGCGTATCAAAAAAGGTTATCACGCGGCACTGGTGTTAGATTTATGCTTTGCAGTCCTGGCTTTTATAATCATTGAAACACTGCATACCCAGATTTCTTCATTATTTCTGGGAAAAGACGGAACTGCCTTCGCATATCAGGTATCCGGGGATTACATGAGATGGCTTGGCTATTTCTTTATTTTCATGGGCATTAAGATGGCGACGGATGGAGTTCTGCGTGGACTTGGAATCATGCGGCCATTTCTTATAGCTAATATGGTAAACCTTGCAATCCGTCTGTCGGTTGCTTTGATTTTTGCACCGCGTTTTGGTATTGCGTTTGTCTGGCTCGCTGTACCGGCAGGCTGGCTGGCAAACTTTCTGATTTCCTATGCCGCACTCAGAAAATCAAATATATATTCTTTATAGAGTTATTGACAGTACGGAAGCAATTTTTGATGCAGCATATCTGACTTTTAATCTGGTCGCAGCTATGTTATTTTTTCACAGGGAAAGACCTTATTTATCCTGTATGGAATATTAACGCTGACGCTTTGCGGAGGGTATGCTTTTCATCTGGTACCCAGAATCATCCGGGCAGTACGCGGAAGTAATGATAAAATAAAGAGACAGCTGGGAATCGGATTGCAGGTATCCTCTATTACCATGACAGTATTTTATATTCTTTTGATGTATATCTGGAAATGTACCTTCCCGGAATTAGAGATACCGGTAATTCTGGAGGCTGTTATATGGATATCTGCGGCTATTATTATCTCCTTTGGCTGCTATCTTCCGGTCACGTTACTCAGTAAGAGCAGACCCAGGGTTGGATTATTAATGATTCCAAAGACGTGTGCATATATGTGGGTCATAATTATGGGACTTCAGCTGTTATTTTAAAAGCGTGATCCTGGATTTTATGGCAAAGGAGCAGTCGGGGAACCGTATGGATGACCGGTAAAGGTGTTCACAATTTGGCATTTTGGGATACAATTTGGCAGAAAGTATTGTTTTTTGCAGTTAATGCATGTAATATATAATATACCGTAAGAGGCGGTAGTATTCAAAAAAGGAGAAAAATATTATGAAGAAGAAATTATTAGCAGTATTGTTAACAGGTGTTATGGCAATGTCCATGCTTACCGCATGCGGCGGTTCTGATGAGACCACCACAGGTGCAGCAACCGAAGATGTTTCCGTAGCTTCCACAGTTTCCACCGATGGAGAAATGTGTTCCGATGAGACCTTCTCCATTTTACAGGACAATTATGCAACCATGACGGATGCATACAATGCGGTAAAGGATCTTTATGAGAATGACGGAATCGCAGCAGATGAGGCTATTGAAGATGTTATGAACCAGGCTGCTGACATTATCAACCAGATGGGTGAAATTTCTCAGGATTCCATTACCGAGGAGGATGCAGTTACTTTGAATTCTGCAATGGCTGACATTCTGGATGCGTTGTCTTCCGTTGTTGATGGCATGACCATGACCGAAGGTGGTGAGGAAGCTGCTTCCGAGGCATGTTCCGATGAGACCTTCGCTGTTTTACAGGAAAACTACAGCACCTTATCCGGAGTATATGACACTGTAGAAGCTGCTTACCTGTCCGATGAAATCGAGCAGAATGACGAAATCGAAGAGGCACTTACCCAGACACAGGATATTATGGCACAGATGGGTGAGATTTCCCAGGATTCCATTACCGAAGAAGATGCAGTAGTATTAAATGATGCTATGCTTTCCTTACTTGAGGTACTGGGTGCAGTCGTTGATGCAATGTAATTTCACAGTTCTTCTGTAAGCTACGTGATACAAAAAGGGAGTAATCATACTCCCTTTTTGTGTACAATGAGTTATGCTTATCAGCAGACAGATATCCTGCGAAGACGTGTGTAGAGCAGGATATTCTATAGATACACAGGAAAATGAGGAGGAAATATTTCGTGGTCATTTTGTATTTTGCTGCCTTTGCATTCTCTGTATTGTTGCTGATTCTGACGCTTGCCGCTATCAGTCAATATCGTAGAAATTATCATGTACTTTCTACCATGACAACCGCAATTGTAAACTTTGGTTACTGGCAGCTTGCCATGTCACACAATCTGGAGGAAGCTCTTCTTGCAAATCGGATCGCATATCTGGATGGAACATTCCTTACCCTGTTTATTTTTCTTTCGGTTGCCCAGTTCTGTCGGATCAAGGTTCCTGTCTGGATCACTGCCGTCATGTCCATAGTCGGATTTGTTGTTCTTGGACTTTCCTATACCGGTGGTTACAGCACCATATATTATAGTAGTGTTTCCATCATCCAGAAGCATGGAGTTACTTTTCTTGTTACACAGGACGGACCGGCACATATCCTTTATGACTGCCTGATCGTGGTTTATGCAGTAATAGACCTCGGAGTTATGATCTATGCCTTCCGGAACAAAAACACAGTCTCTTATATGAATACGTTTTTCCTTCTGGCTACGGAACTGTTCTGCATGGTTGTATATGCTGTGGAAAGCATTACCGAATGTGAGATCCAGCTTCTTCCGTTTTCATATGTGCTCAATATGGTACTTTTGTTTGTACTTTTTCGTAGGACCAATCTGTATGATCTGTCCATCAATGCAGAGCACATTCGTGAAGAGCGCAGTGAATACGGCTATGTCTCTTTCAGCCGCCATGGAAAATATATCGGAAGTAATGAGGTTGCACGGAAATATTTCCCGGAACTGGAAAATCTTCTGATGGATCATAAGATTTCCCCCAAGGAGAAATTTCTTTACGAGGAGTTCGGTAACTGGGTAGCGCAGTTTGATCTGGATACCGATAAAACCCGTTACTATACCAGAAACGAGCGGATCCTCAAATGCAGGCTCAGTTCTTTTACTATGGGAAAACGAAACAGTATACAGGGGTATCTCATTGAAATAAGCGATGACACCAACCAGCAGCTCCATATTCAGGAACTGAATGAAATGGCCAGAAAGGCAGAGGAAGCGAATCTTGCCAAAAGCACTTTTATCGCCAATATTTCTCACGAAATCCGCACGCCCATTCATGTCATATTAGGTATGAATGAAATGATCATGCGCGAATCCGGGGAACCGCAGATTTGTGTATATGCCGGGAATATCAAGAAATCCGGCAACATTCTGTTATCCCTTGTGAATAATATCCTTGATTATTCCCGCATGGAACGGGGAAATGTAAAGCTTCAGCCTGTTACCTATGAAACGGGAAAGTTATTAAGCAATGCCGTGGATACGATCCGGCTCCAGACAGGCAGTAAGAATCTCCGGCTGGAAGTTTTAATCGACGAACATCTTCCGGTAAAACTCATTGGAGACGATCTTAAATTGCAGCAGATTCTGTTTAATCTGCTGACCAATGCGGTGAAATATACGAAGGAAGGCTATGTGCGTCTATGTGTTTCCCAGAAGAAGCGATACGCCGATTCGGTATCCATCGACGTATCGGTGGAAGATTCCGGCATAGGAATCCGTAAAGAGGATATTGCACTTCTTACCAATGCATTCTGCCGTGTGGACGAGAAGCAGAACCGGAATATTGAAGGTGCCGGTCTGGGTCTTTCCATTGCCAGTCAGTTATTGCAGCAGATGGGGAGCCAGTTAATGATCGACAGCGAATATGGTGTCGGCTCAATTTTCTCTTTCGAACTTACGCAACAGATTGCAGATGCGGCGGAGCTTGGAGCATTTTCCGTTTTCTCGGAACCAAACACGGAAATGTCTTCTACGCTTCCCGGTTTTACGGCACCGGAAGCGAAGATCCTGGTTGTGGATGATAATCAGATGAACCGCTTTGTTTTTCAGGGGCTGTTAAAATATCTGAAGGTGCAGGTCACTCTTGCAGCGAGCGGCCGGGAGTGCTTAAATGCCATTACCAAAGAGCATTTTGACCTGATTTTTATGGATCATCTCATGCCGGAACTCGATGGGATCGAAACGCTTCACATTATGAAGAAACGCAGCGGACACCTTTGTACGGACAGTAAGGTAATTGCTATTACAGCCAATGCCTATCCGGACGCAAGGGATGTTTACCTGAAAGAGGGATTTGATGATTTCCTGGAAAAACCGGTAGAAGGAAAGCAGTTAGAAGCTATGATTTATCGGTATCTTCCGAAAAACCGGATTCGGTATACAGAGGAAAGTTCTCACGAAAATGCAGAGGCTTCTGTTATTCCGGATAGCATCCCCGTTCCCACAGGAAGTACTAAGCTTCTGGTGGAACAACTCTCAGGTATGGGGATCGATGTGTCAAAGGGTCTGTCCTATGCCGGTAATGACTGGGATTTTTATCTGGAAATATTAAAGTGCTTTATAGATGAATACGATACCAAATGGCAATTATTGCGTACAAGCAGAAAAAATCTCTCCCAGGACAATCATTTTGACGCCTTCACCCATCTTGCACACCAGTTAAAGGGAGAGGCACGAGGGATCGGACACATGGAGCTTGGAGAGAAATTTTATCAACTGGAACTGGCATCCAAAGCGCGCAGAGAAGATAAGATTACAGACCTCTTTGACAGCACTTTGGATTTATGGGAAAGAGTCGTTACCTCTTTGACGAATTATCTAAGTTAAGCTGTTGCCGGATTTCTTTTTGAAGCCGGACCGGAATGGGAATGATGGAAGAATTCATCATTTCAATATCTGTCTGAACCACATTACGGACATACAGACGATTGATCAGGTAACTGCGTCCTACCCGGATAAACTCCGGATTCTGTTCAAAATCTTAACAGACTGTGGATAGTACTCTTGTTACAGAAATAGTATCCGTAAGGGTATGGATCAGCGTTACATGACGGCCGGCTTCAAAGTACAGAATATCCCTGAGAGGAATCTGTACTTCCTTTCCCTGAACATTCACCCGGTACAGCTTTGAGGTGTTTTCGAAGATCGATGTGCAGCGCCGGATGGCATTCATAAAGTCCTCATGATCATAGGGCTTTTGCAAATAATACAGCGCATCCACGTTATAGCTGTCCATGGCATGCTCCATGGAACTCGTTGTAAAGATCAGGCCACCCCTATAATGTCCCTCGCGCAGCATATGTGCCACACGCATGCCATCTGGATCATCCATATAAATATCCAGAAAAATGAGGGATGGTTTCTCAACAGCTTCCTCATAGCGTCGAAGAAGCTGTTCTCCGGACAGAAAGGCTTCTACTGTAATTTCCTGATCCAGATGAGAAAGATACTCTTGCAGATGATGATGCAGCCGCAGCAGATCGCTCCGGGAATCATCACAGATATAAATTGTCATTTGTATATAAATCCCCTTCCTCTTTTAGGTTCCCTTTACACACAGTGCTTTTCCTTTATATACGGACAGTGTTCTCTGTATATTATAACGTTCCTTTCCTGTACAGTAAACAGATTTTTAAATACTAGTAAGCACTATTGAGCACTATTGAGCACAAAAAAGGAGAGAGGGTCGATTCATTACATTTTTGGGACGATTCATACAAGCATCTTCTTTTACTCGACAAATTATTATATAATACACCTATATGAGACAGTGGCATGTTTGGCCTTCGGAGGTGTGACTATGTTTTCTTTAAAAGACAAAGAAGTGAATGTGGGGCGGCAGAAGGAACTTGACTTAGTAAAAGGCTTTCTGATGATCATGATCATCTTTATACATTCATTTCAGACGATAGCGGGTGCGGAAGCAGCAGAATCCAGTGTCCATAAAATTATGTTTGCACTGTTTATGCCGACCGGTGCCTGCTTATATTTATTTACCATGGGGTTCGGAAGTGTTTTCACGCGGCATTCCCAACCGAAGGATCTGGTTAAAAACGGCATAAGATTGTTAGTGTATCAGGGATTAAGTAATTTATGTTACGCTGCAGTGATCATAGTTAGTTTTCATATAAGAATTTTTATCACGGGAGAAATAGCGGGAAGCAGGGAATTGTATGAGGGCAGTCTGTACTCCATGCTTACATTCGTAAATATCTTTTTTATCTCGGGAATGTGTTATTTTGTACTTGCGATATACAAAAAGCTGGGAGTAAAACCGGTCGGCTATATAATAAGTGCTGTAATAGTAGGATTGTTATCACCGTTTACGGCATTACTGGTTTCTGATCACCCGGTGCTTAACTGGATCCTGGACATGACCTTTGGAGGGAAGGGTGAAACCAGCTTCTGCTTCTTTCCCTATTTGAGCTATGTGTTTTTGGGATATGTTTTTGGAATGGTGATCCGGAGAATCCCCGAAAAGGAAAAGGGCAGTTTCTATAAAAAGACCGGAATCCTGTGTGGAATAGCAGCGGTAATATGGTTTGCCGGCTGCGTGATACTACATCCCGGTGTTGAAGAATTCTTTGATTATATGATCGGACAATACAGAATACCGGGGCTGATAAAGGTAATAGGAAGCTTCAGTACCATAATGCTTGTATTTGCAGTTGCATTTTTTATAATGCCGATCATAGAAAAATGGAAATTCGTATATAACAGACTGTGTTATTATTCCCGGCAAATATCCAAGATGTATGCGGTGCATATCGGGGTATATTATTTGATCGGCGGTTTTAGTGCATTTTATGAATATAATGTGACCCAATGTCTGCTATGGGCGGTAGTGGTATTGATAGCAACGGATTTGATTGTGCAGGGATACCTTATCGTTACAGATAAGAGAACAACAGGAAAATAAAAGGAAGATAAAATGGCAGAAAGAAGAAACAACAGATTATTAAATACAAAAATGAATAAGTATATTATTCCGGGAATCATGATGTCACTGGCACTTCAGCTGGGGAACATTGTGGATACGATTTTTGTAAGTAATTTGATCGGTGTAGAAGCAATGTCAGCGGTTACGATGAGTCTTCCGGTGGAAACCATTATTCAGCTTACCGGTTACTGTCTTGGAATAGGCGGCTCCATAGCAGTGGGAAATATGCTTGGCAAGCGAGACAAGGAAAGCGCATCAAAGCTGTTTTCCGCCACGTTTCTGGTGACACTGATGGTGGGTATTATTTTTTCCGTCTGTGCATTCCCGACAGCGGCTCCGATTGCCAGACTTCTGGTACCGGGAGGCGGCATCCTTCAAAACTATACAAGAGACTATATCCGTATCAGTATGCTGGGAGCGCCGGTCATCGGCATCGGACTTCTGGTTGTAAATTATCTTGGTGTGGAGAATCATCCGGAACTTGCATCTGCGTATCTGATTCTGGCCAATGTAATAAATCTTGTTCTTGATTATATATTTCTCAGATATACACCGCTTGGAGTTACAGGTGCATCTTTATCCACAGTACTTGGCTTTTTGTTTGCAATGTCGATTTTTGTGCTTTATATCCGATCCGATAAACGGAACATCCAATTTGTCCGGCTGAAGGTGAAGGACTTTGGAATCATGAAAGAAGCACTTGTAGCAGGGATACCCATGCTGGTCTTTATGGCAACCAATTTTATAAAATCCCTTGGCCTTAACACGATCATCATCCATCAGACCGGTGAGGACGGAATGGCAGTATTTACGGTCTGTGATAACGTGCTTTTGATCGTTGAAATGCTTACAGGTGGAATTATTGGTGTGATTCCCAATGTTGCGGGAGTTCTTTACGGCGAGAAAGATTACATGGGAATCCGGGTTCTGTGTAAAAAGATGCTAAAGTATAGTTATATCGTATTGGCCGCCATATTCGTTGCCATTATGGTGTTTACGGAACAGATTACGATCCTGTTCGGAAGCGGTGGTGGAGAGCTTGGAAGACAGATGGTGTATGCACTCCGGATTTTTGCTTTATGTGTGATCCCCTATCTTTGGAATAAATTTATCATAAGCTATTATGAGTCTATTGAAGAAACGGCAATCGCAAGTTTTGTTACATTCCTTGAGAATGCAGTGGTAATCCTGCCGGCCACCTATGTGGGGATTTGCATATTTAAGCAGATATACGGAACCGGTGTTGACGGAATTGCGGCAGGTTTCGTTGCCACAGAGATCATTACGGTAATCGCAGGCTGGATCTTCCGAAAAATAAAACATAAAAATACAAGCTTTTATATTGTTCCGGACAAGAATCCCGGTGTAAATCTGGATTTTTCAATCAAAAGCACCATGGAGGAAGCGCAGACGGTTAACAGAAGAATTATGGAGTTCTGTAAGGAAAAAGGAGTGTCTGCAAATAAAGCAAACCTGGCGGCTGTGTGTGCAGAAGAAATGACGGTAAACATTATCCAATACGGTGGAAAGACATCCAACTGGATCGATATCAATCTCTGTCTGGAGGACGATCTGTGCAGATTAAGGATCCGGGACAACGGCGTGAATTTTAATCCGTTGGAGTACAGTCATGATTATGAGGACTTTGACATTCACGGAATAGAGCTGGTAAAAAAGATTTCAAAATCCATGGACTATATTCGTGCGATTGATATGAATAACACTATAATATCATTTTAGGAGGAGAAAAAATGTCAGCAGTTAACGAAAAAAGCAGTTTTTCCTTTGTGTTTCAGCCGGTGACAAAGCTGTTCGAAGAGCAGGTACGGCTTCATCCGGACAAGTGTGCGGTGGTATCGGGGAAAGAAAAATTCACGTATGCCCAGTTAAATGAAAGGGCAAACAGAATCGCAAATGCTCTCATTGAAAAAGGAATTCAGCGAGAGACTATTGTAGGCATTGTAATGGAGCGCTGCTGTGATTTTTATGCGGTACGACAGGGAATTTTAAAGTCCGGTGGTGCATTTGCGGTAGCAGCACCTGATTATCCCGATGACAGAGTACAGTACATTATTGAAGATGCGGGGATTCCTTTTGTTATCACAACAAAGAAAATTGCAGAGGAACGCCGGGAACTGTTTGCAAAACTTTCCTGCACCGTACTGCTTCTTGATGAATTGCTGAAATATAACAATGCGGAAAATCCGGATACCGGGATTGAAGAACATGATCTTTGCTATTGTATCTATACCTCCGGCTCTACAGGAAAGCCCAAAGGGGTTATGATCGAACACATCAACCTTGCCAATTTTGTGAATCCTAATCCCAGAAACGCGGAAACCTATGGATACATAAGCAGGGGAAGTGTCTCTCTGTCCATGGCAGCCATGACTTTTGACGTATCTGTGCTGGAGGAATTTATTCCGCTGACAAATGGACTTACAGCGGTAATTGCAGGCGATGAAGAGATCCTGAATCCCATCATGCTTGGAGACCTGATCATAGAAAATAAAGTCGATATTATGACCACAACTCCTACCTATCTGTCCAACATGATCGATCTGCCACAGCTTGGCAGAGCCGTGGCACAGATCAAAGTTTTCGATGTGGGAGCGGAGGCCTTCCCGCCGGCGCTTTATGATAAGATCCGTGCTGTCAATCCGGATGCTTATATCATGAATGGTTATGGACCTACGGAAACGACCATAAGCTGTACGATGAAAGTGATCACAGACAGCAAAAACATTACGATTGGTGCTCCGAACGGTAATGTGAAGGTATATGTGATTGATAAGGACAATAAGATCCTTCCGGATGGAGAAACCGGAGAACTTGTGGTCGCAGGTCTTGGAGTCGGCCGGGGATATATCAATCTCCCTGATAAAACAGCCGCTGTTTTTATTGATCTGAATGGTGAAAGAGCGTACAGAACCGGTGATCTGGCAAGAATCAATCCGGAGGGTGAAATCGAATTCTTCGGAAGAATGGATAACCAGATCAAACTGCGCGGATTGCGGATCGAACTTGGTGAGATCGAAGAGGTCATTAACAGTTTTGAGGGAATTATTACCAGTATTACCGTACCGGTGGATAATAAGTACCTTTGCTGTTATTTTATGGCGGACCGTAAGATGGATTCTGAGGAAATTTCTGCCTATGCTTCCGAAACACTGGCGCATTATATGGTTCCGGATGTTTTTGTCCAGATGGATAAAATGCCCTTAACCCAGAATGGCAAAATTGATAAAAAAGCATTGCCGAAGCCTGTTTCACAGCCGGAGAAGCTGAAGGAACCGGAAACAGCCATGCAGAAGAAAATATTTGAGATCGTTTCCAATGTGGTGGAGAATGATTTCTTTGGAGTTGATACAAGTTTTTACAAAGCGGGTCTTTCTTCCATAAGTGCCATGAAGCTGTGTATTCTGATCTCGGAGGAATTTGGTGTCACGGTGAAAACCAGTGATATTCATGAAAATAACACCGTTGAAAAACTGGAAAAGTATGTGATGCTTGCACCCAGGATCAGAACCTATGAGAAACGGGAGGTGTATCCGCTTACCGGATCTCAGAAGGGAATTTTTGCGGAATGCGCTAAAAATCCGGAAAGTACGGTGTACAATATTCCGTTCCTGTTTGATCTGGACAGCACAGTGGATACGCAGAAGCTGTCAGAAGCAATCATCCGGATGGTAAATGCCCATTCCTATCTGCTGACAGAAGTATTTCTCAATGACAGAGGAGAGATGGTACAGTGCCCCGGTGCGGAAGCCTTTGCACCGGAAGTGATAGAAACCACAAACGAACAGTTTGAAGACCTGAAAAATAAACTGGTACGCCCTTTTAAGCTGGAAAAAGGACGTCTGTTTCGCGCGGAAATTTATCTGACGGAGGACAGAAAATATCTCTTTACGGATTTTCATCATATTATTGCGGACGGTAACTCCTATGATATTATTTTTGAGGATATCGACAGAGCCTATAGAGGTGAAAAACTGGAAAAGGAATCCTATACGGGATTTGATGCTGCACTTGACGAAGAGCAGCAGATGAACGAGGGAAAATACAAAAAGGCGGAAAAATATTACGATAGCATTTTTGAAGGAATTGAGACAGAATCTCTTCCACTTCCGGATCTGTACGGAAAAATGCCCGAAAAGGGTTATCAGGAGAGAAAGCTGGATATTGCGGTAGACAAAATTCTGTCCGGCTGTGAAAAACTGGGAGTGACTCCTAATGTTTTGTTCACCGGTCTGTTTGGTATCCTTATGTCCAGGTATGGGAATGCAGAAGACAGTCTTTTTGCAACCATCTATAACGGAAGAAATGATTCCAGACTTGAAAATACGGTCTGTATGCTCGTAAAAACACTTCCGGTTTATTGCAGTTTTGATTCAAAAACTACGATTCAGGCATATATGACAGAGCTTTCCGAACAGCTCCTGTCCTCCATGGCGAATGATATTTTCCCGTTCTCGGATATCTGCGGAAAATACGGATTTAATTCCGACCTTGTGTTTGCATATCAGGCAGAATTGAGTGACGATTATCCCATCGGAGATACGATTGCGAGGGGACATGATCTTTCCCTGGATATGGCTAAAATGCCACTGCTTATACAGGTAAGAGAGTATAATAATGAATATGTACTTACTGCGGAATACCGCAGCGATATGTACAGTGAAGCTTTTGTTGAGGGAATTCTGGAATCCTATGAAGCTGCAATGAACTCCCTGCTGAAAACAAAATATGTATCGGAGATCTCTGTTATTTCCGAAAACGCATTAGACAAGCTTGCACAGTTCAATGATACGGCCTGCGAATATGACAGAAATAAAACCATTTCCGATATGTTTGATGAAATGGTACAGAGCATACCGACAAATACGGCCGTTGTATTCAAAGACAGGAAATACACTTATGCGGAACTGGATGAAATCAGTGACAGACTCGGAAAATACATAGCATCTCTCGGTATCGGCACAGAGGATGTAGTATCCATCCTGATTCCCCGCTGCGAATATATGGCGATTGCACCTATGGGTGTCATTAAGGCCGGGGCAGCATATCAGCCGCTGGATCCGTCATATCCGAAAGACCGGTTGATGTATATGCTGGAGGATTCTGCAGCGAAACTTCTGATTGCCGACAGAGAACTGTTACCGTTGGTGGAGGGATATCAGGGTCCCGTTTTATTCACCGATGAGATCATGCAGCTTAGAAATACAGATGGTAAATTACATAAGCCGCAGTTACATGATTTGTTTATTTTACTGTATACATCAGGTTCTACAGGTGTGCCGAAGGGATGTATGCTGGAATATGGAAATATAACAGCATTCTGTCATTGGTACAGAAAATATTACAATATAGATTCCAACAGCAAAACAGCGGCCTATGCGTCGTTTGGTTTTGATGCCTCCATGATGGATATCTATGGAGCAATTGCCAATGGAGCAGAACTTCATATTATTCCGGAAGAGATCCGGCTGGATTTCATCGGACTTCAGCAATACTTTGAAGAAAACGGCATCACACATTCCTTTATGACGACACAGGTCGGGAGACAGTTTGCACTGGAAATGGATTGCAAGAGCCTGAAGTATCTTTCGGTAGGAGGAGAGAAGCTTGTTCCCTGTGAGCCGCCCAAAAACTATAGGCTGTTCAATGCCTATGGGCCGACAGAGGCAACCATCTTTACCACTGTATTTGAAGTGGACAAGTATTATCCGAATGTGCCCATTGGAAAAGCGCTGGATAATTTCAAGCTTTATATCACAGACAAGGCAGGCCATCTGCTTCCGTATGGTGCCTGCGGTGAACTGATGTTGTCCGGCTGGCAGGTTTCCCGTGGATATCTGAATAAACCGGAGAAAACGGCAGAAGTATATACGAAGAATATTTATGATGATACGGAAGGGTATGAAGTGCTGTATCATTCGGGTGATGTGGTCAGATATCTCCCGGACGGAAATCTTCAGATCATCGGCAGAAAGGATTCCCAGGTAAAGATCAGGGGATTCCGGATCGAGCTTTCCGAGGTGGAAGAGGTGATTCGAAGATACCAGGGAATCAAAGATGCTACCGTAGTTGCATTTGATGATCCCAACGGCGGAAAATATATTGCGGCCTATGTGGTATCCGACAGCAAAGTGGATATCAACAGGCTGAATGATTTCATTAAGGAAACAAAGCCGCCCTATATGGTACCTGCAGTTACCATGCAGATCGACAAGATTCCACTGAATCAGAACCAGAAGGTCAATAAGAAGGCACTTCCGCTGCCGGAGAGAAAGGTAGAGGAGATCATTCAGCCTAAAACAGAGATTCAGCAGAAA
>Ga0129310_1002324_pt1 | contig 14348 bp, 14 predicted proteins | sample Go1ome_2_FD_94433 | JGI IMG/M metagenome (GOLD analysis project Ga0129310, IMG submission 94433) | Western lowland gorrila individual fecal microbial communities from Wisconsin, USA - Go1022A metagenome | ecosystem: Host-associated > Mammals > Digestive system > Large intestine > Fecal | place...
CAGGGCTTGCCGAAGAACACGTTCTCGGCATACTGGCTGATCTTGGCGATCTCCACCTGGCTGAACTTTTCCATATCGTTGCCGTTGTACTCGCCCCGCAGAATGGCGCCGATCATCACCTCAAACGCCGCCGAGCTGGACAGGCCGGACCCCTGAAGAACATCGGAGGTAAAGTAAGCGTCAAAGCCGCCCACCTGGCCGCCTTCCTTGGCAATGCCGGCCGCCACGCCGCGAATCAGCCCATCGGAAGAGCCGAACTCATTCTCGTGCGGGGTCAGGTCGCTCAGGTCCACCACAAACTGGCTGTCGAAACCGTAGGATTTAATGCGGATGAAACCGTCTTCGTTCTTGCTCACCACCGCGATCACGTCCAGATTCACCGCGCCGGCCAGCACCACGCCGTGGTTGTGGTCGGTGTGGTTGCCGCCGATCTCCGTGCGGCCGGGAGCCGAGTACAGCGTTACTTCACGGTCTGCGCCATAGTAAAGCGCGAACTGCTCCAGCGCCTGAATGTAGCGCACCTTCTGCTTTTCCAGCGCCGCTGCATCCGCGGCATACAGCCGGGTAAAGGCCCGATCATAACGGCCCTCACGAATGTGGTCAATCAACTGCTGAACCTTTGCCATTGCTCATTACACCTTTCTTTGCCCGGCGGCCTACGCGCCGCAATGCACAATTTGCTTCTTGTTCTCTTCTGCGGGCAGCCCTGCCCAACCAATCGGATTCAACCGGCACCCTGCACAAAAGCGTTGCTTCTTCGCTGTGCAACATGCGAGACACCGTGCTTTTTTGAGAATCCGCTTTCAAATTCATCTCCATTATATCAAGTTTTTTGATGATGTAAACACGGTTTTCGCACTTTGGCATGGACTTTTGTTGAGCTGTCTGCTATAATAAAAAATAACGGTATGAAGTTTGTGAAAAATCGGGAGTGATTCGGATGGCAAATGTCTATAAGCAGTCCTTTAAGCAAAACTACACAGACAATGTGGAGCTTTCCATCTTTAACTGCGGGCAGGAGCGCTGCGTTCCCGGCCATACCTGGGGCCCGGGCATTCGTGACCATTATCTGATCCATCTGGTGGTATCCGGAAAGGGCAGCTACAAAGTGGGCGGTAAAACGTATGATCTTGTTCCGGGCGATCTGTTTCTCATCAAGCCCAACCAGCTGATCGTCTATTGTGCCGACTCGGCCGACCCCTGGGAATACTACTGGGTGGGCTTCAACGGGGCCTGCGCCAACCGCCTGGTGCAGCAAACCCCCTTTACGGATGCCAACCCTGTTTACCACTGCAAGGACGTTGACACCGTGCGGGCTGCCCTGAACAACATTTTCGTTTCCCGTGGGCCGGACCCGCAAAGCGAGGCCCTGATGGTGGGCTATTTGTACATCTTTATGGCCAGCCTCATCAAAGAGGCGCAGGAGATGGAGCCTCGGGCCGCCAATTCCAGTTCGCAGTATGTGTTCAATGCGGTGAAGTACATTCAGTTCAACTATTCGCACGACATCAGCATTGACGACATTGCCAAAGCCGTTGGCGTGAGCCGCAGCCACCTTTACCGGGTGTTTATGAGCAACGTCGGCCAAAGCCCCATTGATTATCTCACCAGTTACCGCATCAGTGAAGCCTGCCATCTGCTGCGCAATTCCCAGCTTTCCATCGCGGAAATTGCGGTCTCCGTCGGTTTCTTTGACCAGTTCTATTTCTCCCGGGTCTTTAAAAAGGCAAAGGGGGTTCCTCCCAGTAAATATCTGGCCAGTTTGGAATCCTCCGGGCAAAACTGATTTTTTCTGCATTCACATCGGCAGGCCGCAGCCTCCACTCGCTTCGCTGTGGCCTGCTTTTTCTGCGTAGGGCGCAGGAGGGATTTTATCCATGAAGAGTTTCAAAGCACACCGTCGGCAAATTTTCTGCGTGTTGGGCTGCCTTGCAGCGCTTGCGCTCTGCCTTGTGGTCTGGCTGACGGCAAGCGGTGCTTTTACGCCCGCATCGGCCGTGGTGCTGTTTACCGATAAGAACGGTGCCGCCTATCTGGATTCGGATCGGCTGGCTCAGCAGCTGACGGACTGCACTCTTTATACGCTGGATGCCGAGGGCGATGCCGCCGCACAGCTGGAAGAACTTCAGCGCACCCAGAAACGTGAAACCGTCCGGGCTGCCATTGTGGCAGCGGATGACCGCACCCTGGCTGCAACCCTGACCCAGCAGCTGGCCCAGACCGGGCTGCCGGTGATTCTCACTGGGGCTGCCCCGGAAGAGGGCCTTGTGGGAACCGGCAACATCTGGTATGTGGGCAGCGACCCTGCCAGCGGCGGCGAGCTTTTGGGCGAAGCTCTGGCCGCGGATTGGAACAGCGGCGCATTGCCGGACCTGAACGGGGATTACCTGATGCAGTACGTTCTGCGCGGCCCGGAGGAAACCAGCCTGTCCTATCCCCTGCTTCAGGCCGTGCTGAACGAATGCGAACATTACGGCATTTTCTCCAATCCGGTTCAGGAAGAGCCTGACCAGACACTGTCGGACGAATTGTCCCAGATCGAACAGGCCCAGCAGGATGCCCGGAACGGTGAAGCGCCCACGGCCGATGCCGAGGATACCCCCGTTGTTTTGAGCTTGGGCAGCACCCCCGAAGCCATTCTGTTCGGCGGGGTCGAAAGCGGTCAGGCCGCTTTGGCGGAAGCTGCTCAGCAGGGGTGGATTGATGGCGAAACGCCTTCCCTTCTGGCAGGGTTTGCCCTGAATGAGCTTCAGGCCCGTCAGCTGGCGGAAGCCGGTGCCACCCGGGTGGTTTACTACGACCTGCCCACCGTGACCGATACCGCCGCCGCGCTGACCGCCAACCTGCTGGCGGAGCGCACCCCCATTGAGGGCCTGGACGAACTCGCCGATGGGCACTGCCTGTATCTGCCCATGCTGCTGTTGGAGGATTGAAAAAATGGCTGTACAAAAGAATCAGTGCATCCCGCTGGAGATTACCGGCTTGACCAGTGAAGGCAGCGGCGTTGGCCGATATGAGGGCGAGGCCGTTTTTGTACCCGGCACTGCCCCCGGCGACCGGATCACGGTGCGCATTGTCAAGGACTGCAAGCGGTATGCTTACGGCATTGTGGACAAGCTGGAACAGCCCGGCCCTGGCCGCCGGGAAGAGGACTGCTCCATCTGCCGCCCCTGCGGCGGATGCTGTTTCCGGCATTTGACCTACGAGGCCGAGCTGGAGGCCAAAAAGGACATCGTTCTGGATGCATTCCGCCGCATCGGCGGGCTGGAACTGCCCATTGACCAGATATTGGCTTCCCCGCAGGAGGACCGTTACCGCAACAAGGTTCAGTTCCCGGTTCAGAAGGATGAGCAGGGCCACACCGTCGCCGGGTTTTATGCCGGCCGCAGCCATCGGATCATCCCCTGTGAAGACTGCCTGCTTCAGCCCGCCATTCTGAACCAGATTGCCCAGGCCGTCTGCTCCTGGATGGACGAAAACGTAGTTTCGCCCTATGACGAAGCCAGCCATACCGGTCTGGTGCGGCATATTTTTCTGCGCAGAGGCACCCATTCCGGGCAAATTATGCTGTGCCTTGTCATCAATGGTCACAGCCTGCCTCACAGCGAGGCTTTCTGCTCCGCCATGCTGCAGCAGTTCCCGGAAATTCAGACCATTCTGCTGAATGTGAACACCCAGCGCACCAATGTAATCACCGGGCTGGAGAGCATCCCTCTGTATGGGCCGGGATACATTGAGGACACCATGTGCGGCGTGCCCGTCCGGCTGGGTCCCCTCTCCTTCTATCAGGTAAACACTCCCAGTGCCGAGCGGCTGTATGCCTTGGCCCGGCAATATGCACAGCTGAAGCCCACGGACCGTTTGCTGGACCTGTACTGCGGCATGGGCACCATCGGTCTTTCCATGGCGCAGGATTGCGCCGATCTGGTGGGCGTGGAGATCATCCCCGAGGCGGTGGAGAGTGCCCGGCAGAACGCCGCCCGCATGGGAGTAACCGCTCGCTTTTTGTGTGCAGACGCCGGTCAGGCTGCCTCCCAGCTGGCTGCCGAGGGCCTCGCGCCGGATGTAATTCTGCTGGACCCGCCCCGCAAAGGCTGCGACAACGCCACCCTGGACGCCGTGTGCACCATGGCCCCCCGCCGCGTTGTGATGATCAGCTGCAACCCGGCCACCGCCGCCCGGGATGTGCGCTACCTGGCAGACCGCGGCTACCAGCCGGAACGGCTTAGCTGCGCGGATCTGTTTGCGCGCACCAAGCATGTGGAGTGCGTAATTGCAATGTCCAAAGCGGAGTGATCGCGGCAAGTTTTATCGCTTACCTCCAGAGCGGGTAAAAGCATACTCCTGATTTGTATGACTATTTTGAGGCGATAACATGACAAAACAAGATATTCTAAACATGAAAACGTCCCGAGAAATCAACCACACCATTATGACCAATCCTGAATTGTGGGACGAAGAAGTTCGAGATTATTTGCTGAAGGTAAAACGCAGAGAACTTTTTGAACAGTATGGCAGTGAAGATGTTCTTGTAACGCCGCCCAGGAAAAAGTAAATATAGAATGCATTCGCAAGCATCCAGCTTCCAATTGCCGATGTATACAAAAGATCCCATTAAACGTCACATGGATAAAGAGGGAGTTTCTATGTCATATAAACCACTGCCGAAGCCTGTCTCTGCGAGGGCCTTACAAAAGAAGTACAGAGAACTCGCCGAAATCACGCATGGGCGCTTTGACATCACCACTGACTTCGGCAAGAGTTTATACTCCCTTCTGCACCGCTATTTCATGGCGTTTTCAAATCTCTATGGGTTGATTTCGCTCCACACAGCTTGGGAGCTTTGGGGCGAAATAGAACCGGACCTGATAAAGCAAAAGAAACTTCTCAAAAAGGACTTTCTGGCTTTTAGCGATATTCTTCGTAAAGAAGATCTCCCCTATTATATCCTTGATGAGGACGAAATCTGGCCAGACGCGCCGAACGTTAAGTAGATCAATCGGATTCTCATCAATAAAAAGTTAATTGGACATGGGTATTACCGCTTTCATGATCTTATTGTGCTGATAAATTCGCAAGGCGAGCGGCCTTATGTGCTATTAACCAAGGATGAATATCTTGCCTGGGGAGAGCCAAATCACTTTCGGGAGTCGTCCTGCGCTCGGGATATGCTGCATTTTCTAGAAAATTTGCGTGTTTCCAATGACTCCAAGAATTGCGATGTTGACGGGCATCCCATTCATGGAAAGGCCTTGAATAAATTTATTTTCTGGAATGAAGATGAGATTTTCTGGTGCAGAAACGTCTCGCGCAAATGGGAGAAGCAAGCCCTTGCCGCTGAAAATAATCTTGTTGAATCCGAAAAACTAATGCAGAAGATTGAGCGGCATATTCAGCTTAGTGACCCGCTTGTTTCCACTTCTTCTTTTTTACAGATTCTTATGGACGACCTAGAAGAAGTCGGCGTCCGTCTCAATGAAAATAAATTTAATAAGCTGATTCAGTTGTATATGAACATAAACAATCAAAGCCGCTTATGGTGTAATTGTGGCTGGTCTCCAGAAGAGCTGGCCGCAATGGCGCATTCTGCTCCTATCTCTATCGCTTTTGGTCCAGGGTTGCAAAATGTCCTTGCCTACGGCGATATCGGTAAATCCGAGTTTTAACGTACCGTTCGGAAAATCGGTTTCAATATCATAGGCAAATAATGTTTTTCAGTAAAAGTAAATCAAATGATATAAGAAGAACCCTGGAAACACAGTTTCCGGGGTTCTTGAAGTTCTCGATTGTAAGAATCGCGACCAATCAGCGCTTGCTGAACCCTACCTGCAGCAAGAGATACATTTTCGATGTCTTGTTTATTCAGAAACATTGAATTTTATTGGCATGATGCACAATTTTTCTCAATATTTCCATATATTGCAGAGAGTTTCGAGGGTGCATCTTCGAAATCCTTATTATGATACTAGGTATAATGTATACTGGAACTAAAGGGCAGCTGATCAACCCGTGCAGAAAGGAATGGTGCTATTTATGAAAAAGATTACACGCGGAATCAAACTTTATATTTGCTAGGAAACCGAAAAAATTTATCTTGAATTCAAGGACTATTTCAAGATAAAGCATCCGAAAGGCATGCTGGCGTATTATCTGTTAATCCGTGAACCAACTGATGCTCTTGAAAAATTGATTCGTGACTATTATGAAAAATGCGAAAATGACTATGAAAAGGAACGCGAGCGAAAAAAACAATTTGTGCAAAAAACAGCGCAAAAGCTATATGCAGAGCTAAGTCCCGAACGGCGTGCAAAACTATATATGAACGCAAACCTTGCAGAGGAGCATTTTGATCTGGGCCTATATGTAAGAAACAAGTACATTTTTACAGATGATGAGGAAAATGACCTTCCCGATTGCTCTCCCGATTTGCTTTCATATGAAACCCTGTCCTGCCTTGTCTCAATTCTGGTAGGCTACGACTATAACGATCCATTCTATAGAGGCGTATACGAAGATTGGAATTTTCCCTGGCTTCGTAAATTGTATTTCACCCTGTTTGACAAATTTCCGGATGATCTTCTGGAAAAATATGCACGGCGTAAGAAAATCCAAATGGCAGTCAAATCGGCCATTGCCGAAGTCCACGACGCGGTTATAAACAAAGAACGTTTTGATGTGCAGGCCCAAAAATATGGCCTATCCGCTGCAAAAATACGTGATGTTCAAAACTTTTTTAAAAATAGTCATGAACGGCACTTCGAAATCCCATATGATTTATTCCTCTTAGGCTGCGATTCTCCAAAACAAGAGAGAAAAAAGCAATTACAAATACTGAAGCTGATTCTTGAAAAAGGCAGTGATTTAATGTGGAAATTGCCCTGCTGGCTGTTTACAAAGCAAGATGCCGTTTTGGTTGCAGTGTCTGTAAACAGTACGTAAATCCAGCAGTAAGAAATCGAGATGATTACATCCGGCTTGCACTCACCGATCCTTACGGATCTGCTCTGCATATGCCGTGCATGAAAAAGTATCGAGATTGTGACGAGTGGGTAAGGCTTGCCATAACAATAAATGGACGCAACATACAGTTTGCTTCCCGCCGTTTGCGGGACGATTTTGATATGGCTTGTATTGCTGTCACACATCAGCAAGATTTCTATCCGGATGATACGATAAAGCATCTGAGCAAGCGCCTGCGAGACAGCAAGGAAATTGCACTTCTGGATATGGAAAAGGGGCACGGCTGTTTTGATGACTACTCAAAGAGATTACGAAATGATTTAGAATTGGCCGTATTAAATGCAGAAAAGGGATGCGGCAGCATTGAGAATTATTCTAAAAAGTTGCGTGACAGCGAGGAAGTCGCACAAGCTCTTATTAAAGGTGGCCGTACATACTATTTGTATGATATGAGTGATCGCATAAGATCGCTTTACAAGCGATATGAAAGCAACTAATGCTACCAATATTATAAGGTACCGTCTATTTTACACCAGTTCAATATTTCCTAACGGACAAAGCGGATCATTTGCACACAACTTGCGCCAATGCAGCGCAACATTCCAAAAACCGAGTTCGTTTGTAATCATGCTATTCATGCTGCCAGAAATCATCCATATCCCCGCCCCTCTCCCCTGTGTTGGACTTCCCTGCCATTTTCATATACGCCAGTATGCAGCATCCGCGGCCGATTATTATTCATCTTCCCTTCCAAGCACAACAGCGCCGCACTGCAGCGGGACTTTTCAGTCTCGCGCAGTGCGGCGCTTTTGCCGTTTGCTCGTATCAGCTCCGGAATTATTCGTTGGGGATTTCTCGCAGAGATATGACCTTTCCGTTTTCTTTCATGTAGTCGATGGCCTTCTTTTCGCGTGCCGCCTTCTTGCGCGCCTTTTCCATCAGGCTTTCGGCTTCTTCGGGCTTCACCACCACAACACCGTCGGCATCGCCCACGATGATGTCGCCGGGCAGCACTTCCACATCGCCCAGCATGAGCGGCACATTCACCTTGCCAAGGAGGTCTTTCCCGCCGGCACGGGGCACGGTGCAGCGGGCAAAGATCGGCACGCCCACTTCTTCACAGCCTTCCTGATCGCGGAACGCACCGTCGATCACCACGCCCTCCACTTTCTGGGTGAGAGCGCAGAAGCTGCGGTAATCGCCCCAGCAGGTCTGACGGGTGTAGCTTTTGGCATCCACCACCAGCACCTGCCCGGGCTGGATCTCTTTCAAGGCGTCCGGAATAATGCCGCTTACGCCTGCCGGGATGTCGATCGTAAAGGCCGTGCCCACGATCTTCTTTTTCGTCACCATGCGGTGGATCGCCGGGTCCAGCACACGGAAGGTCGTCATGCCGTCGCACAGTTCCGTTGTGCTGAACTGACGCAGCTGTTCCAGGATTTCTTTCAATTCCATAATTTTCTCCTTCGGTCTATCAAATCACCAGGCTGTAAACGCCGATCATCGACATGACCGCCAGCACTGCCAGGTTCAGGAACGAAACAGCGAACAGCTCCACGAACAGGCGATTCTGCGGGAAGCGCTCTTCCGAGTTTTCCTGCTGTGCCACACCGGCCATGATCAGGGCGCCCGTGGTGGAAATAGGCGTATAGCCTGCGATTGTGCCTCCGATCACCACCATGGCCACCAGCTGCGCACCATCGGCGCCGATTCCGGCCGCCAGACTGCCGCACATCGGCACCAGCGTGGGGAATACAACGCCCAGCCCGGACGAGAAGAACGACATGATGCCTGCCGTAATGGCCATGATTGGCGAAGCGCTGCGGGGACCCATCACAGATTCCAGAGCCGACACCATCAGGTCAATGCCGCCGCTCTGGCTCACGATGTTCATCAGCATCCCAACGCCCAGCACCATCACGATCACATTCCAGGGAACACCGCTGATCGCTTTTTTCTCATTGCCGCAGCCGGCAATGATCAGAATTGTGCCCACCAGAAAACCCGTAAGGCCCACATTCCACTTGAGGAACAGCACACCCACAGCCAGCACGGCAAGCCCGGCCAGAGAAGCCCACTGCTGCCACTGGAATGCCGGCAGTTTTTCTTTTTCCGCTTTGGCGGATGCGTCCAGTTTCCAGCCTTTATAATACACAAAAATCAGAACGCTCACCACGATGGCCGTGATAAAGGTGCAGATCATGATCGGCACGGTGTTGCCGTCCATGCCCTGCTCTTCCATCAGGCTGCGCACCACGGCCGCTTCGGGGGTCAGCGGGCTCATGCGGCCTGCCATCGCACCCATATCACCGATGATCGAAGTCATGATCGGGTTAATGCCTGCCGAGAGCGACAGCGGGATCGCAATGACCGGGATGATTGCCAGGCACGGAATGGATCCGGGGCCTGCCGCACTGAGCACCATGCCCAGGAAGAACATCACCACCGGGATCGCGCGGGCAGGCACCAGATTTACCACCTTCTTGGCCAGCAATTCCAGCGTGCCGTTGCTGTGGATGATCGCGAACAGGTAGGTCACGCCCACCATCTGGATGAAAAGCGAAGTGCTGAAACCGGCGATCACGCTTTTGGCCGTGATCTGGTCGCCGTACAGCAGTGTGAGGATCATGGCAAAACCAATGCACACAACACCCACATTGGCATTGCGCAGGAACCCGATCACGATCGCAGCCAGCAAAAGGATCAGGGAAAGCAGCCCTAAATTCATAAGTAATACGCTCCTTCTCGTTCGTTGTCCGTTCCAGTCAAGCCTGCACAAACACAATGCACACAGGGCTTCCGGTATGCACGATGTTCAGGGTGGGGGTCAGCTGCCCGGTCACTGAATCGAAATCGAATTCAATGATCGTGTCGCTGTCCTCGTTGGCTACATAGCATTTGCCGTTGGGTGCAAAGCAGAAGAAGCGGGGCGTTTTGCCCAGGCAGGGGAAGAAACCCGTGTTGCGCAGATAACCGGTGGTCTGATCGATGCGATATACAGCCATGGAGTCCGTGTAGCGGTTGGATACGATCACATAGCGGCCGGTGGGGTCCACCATCACTTCCGATGCGTCCGAATAGCTGGTCACGGTCTCGGGTACGGTCGTAAGCTCCTGCAGTGCTTCCATTTTGCCGCTTTCCGGGTCGAACTGGAAGTAAAGCACCTTGTTGCCCTTTTCCTCGCACAGGTACACCCAGCGGTTATTGGGGTGCACCGCGGCATGGCGGGGCTCGTCCCAGGTGCGTGCCATAAACTGAGAGACCTGCTCGAACGTGCCGGTGGCATGGTCATAGCGCAGCGAACGGAACTGGCCGTAGCCGTTGATGCGCCCCTGGGCTGCAGCGAACAGGAAGTTCTTGTTTTTGTCCCACAGGCACTGATGAATCGTGGATACCTTGCCGGGTTCCTTGCCCTCGTAGGTATACGAAGCCACCACCTCGCCCAGCGAGCCGTCGGCATTGCGGGCGATCGTATACAGCGTACCGCCCTGCAGGGTGGCCACGATCACATGGCGGTTTTCCTTGTCCACGGTAATATCCACGGGATTCTTGCCGCCGATGTCCACCGTATTCATATATTCCAGCGTATGGTCTGCCAGCACGCGGTAGCTGGTCACTTTGGTAAAGTCGCCATGCACGGAGTACAGGAACCTGCCTTCGTTGTCCAGCGTCTGGAACGAGGGATTCTCCTCGGTTTTCAAGCACTGCAGTTCCTTCCATACACCTGCATCGCTGATGGCATAGGTTTTCAGGCCCTCTCCGCGGGCGTTGCGTGCCTTGGTCGTGCGGCAGCCAACATAAGCATACATCATGGCCGTTTTCTCCTTCTCCTTTTCGTCTCGTTCGTTTCTTACAGCAGAAGGCCAGACCATCGCCCAATGCCTTCCGCTTTATTCCATTTTCTCGCTGCTGATCTTCAGTTCCTGTTCCACAAACTCCACAAATGCCTGCTGGCATTCCGGCAGATGTTTTCTTTTGGGATACAAAAACCAGGTGTTCCGGCTCACAGGCGTACCGTCCCGGTGGCACATCGGGGTCAAAAACAGGCGTTTTTTGCCTTCGTAATGGTCCGGCACAAAGCAGCACACATAGCCGGTTCCTTTTTCTACCAGCTGCCAGGCCACATCGATATAACCCACGATCATATTGGCCGGGGCCGGTTCGCTGAACTGTTCGGTGTACCAGTCGTCCAGCAGTTTCTGCGTCTGTTTGTTCGTGCTGTAGCCAATACGGGTCATCTGGCGGAGATCCTCGATCAGCACCGGGTGATCGGTCACGATATACGCATTGCTGCGCTCCACCAGAATCTTATTCACCGCGCCCTCATAATCGCCCCGGATGAACGCCACATCGATGGTGCCATCCAGCATCCGGCGAAACAGACTGTCGCTGCCTTCGGTAATCACATTGAAATGCGTGTCCGGCTTTTCATGGCGATACCGAATCATCAGCTCTCCCAAATAGTACTTGCTGTAAGTATACGAAGAGCCGATCGTAATCACAGTCTCGTCCTGATTTTTCATGCGTTCCAGTTCCCGGCGGGTTTCTTTCAAAAAGCGCAGGTAAATATCGGCCTGGCGGCCCAGGTAGCTGCCCTCTTTGGTAAACACCAACCCTTTCGGGGTACGGTTTACGATCGTCACGCCGAATTCTTCTTCCATGTGCTGCAGGCGTTTGGTCAGCGAAGGCTGCGTGGTATATAAAAGGTCAGCCACCTTGGTCATGTTGGGGTTTTTATACAGTTCCGATAAGATCAGCCAATCCGAGTCTTTCATGGGCGGTATCCTCCTGCCATTTTTGCTTTTATTGTAGCAGATACCGCTATTTTTTCCATCTTTTTTTATCAAGCGTTTTCCTGTTCTTCCAGCTGCTTTTTCAGATACCGCAGCTGGCCGCCTGCCAGGATCACGTCCAACTCACTGTCGGTCAGATCCAGCACGGTCTCAAATTCAAAATGCTTGGTCAGGTTCTTTACCGTAATCCGGCGGGTGGGGATCTGATCCAGCAGATTTTCGATCTCCAGTTCATCCATCTGGTCGATGCTGTCATAGGCTGCCGGGTCAGCAAACAGCATGGGGATCACTCCGTGGTTCACCAGGTTGCCCTTGTGGATGCGGGCAATGCTTTTGGCGATCACGCATTTCACGCCCAGATACATGGGGTTGATGGCGGCGTGTTCGCGGCTGGAACCCTGCCCGTAGTTTTCGCCTCCGATGATGATGCTGGTGCCCATTTCCTTGGCACGCGCCGCGAAAGTGGGGTCGTAGCGGGTGTAGCAATACTGGCTCATCAACGGGATGTTCGAGCGCATCGACGAGAACTCGGCGCTGGCCGGGGTGATATCGTCGGTGGTCACGTTGTCGCGCGTCTTCAGGCTTACACCTGCTTTCAGGTGCTGCTGGGGCACATCGGGAACCGGCAGGAACTTGATGTTGGGGCCGCGGGTGATCTCCACCTTTTCGGCTTCCTCGGGGGGCAGCGGCGGGATCAGCATGGAATCATCCACAATGTAATGCTCCGGCTCGGTGATATTGTTCAGCACCGACACACGCTCGCCCATCACTTCCTCTGCGGTGGCAAACGTGCCCTTGATGGCCGTAGCGGCAGCACTTTCGGGGCTGACCAGATAGATCTCAGCGGTGGGGTTGCCCGCGCGCCCCTTGAAGTTGCGGTTGGAAGTGCGCACCGCCACGCCGTTGGTGGGCGGCGTCTGGCCGATGGCGCAGCAGGGGCCGCAGGCGATTTCCAGAAGCCGCACGCCGGCGTCCACCAGAATATCCAGATAGCCGTCACGCAGCAGTTCTTTATAGGTCTGGCGCGAAGCAATGGCGCAGGTGCAGGAAACGTCATCGTTCACATGATGCCCGCGGAATACCTCGGCAGCCTTGGCAATGTCGGCATAGCTGGCATTGGTGCACGAGCCGATGAACACCTGCTGCACTTTCTTTTTGGGCACAGCGGTCAGCGGCAGCACATTGTCGGGCAGGTGCGGGCAGGCCATCATGGGCACCAGCTTGCTCATGTCGAGCCGAATCACCTCATCATACTCGGCATCGGCATCCGGCAGCAGTTCCACATAGGCATCCCCGCGCCCCTGACCTTCCATAAAGCGCTTCACCTGACGGTCAGCCGGGAAGATCGAAGAGGTCGCGCCCATCTCGGCACCCATGTTGGCGATGGTGGCGCGCTGCGGCACCTCCAGTGTTTCTGCGCCGGGCCCCACATATTCATACACCTTGCCCAGGCCGCCCTTTACGGATTCGCGGCGCAGCATTTCCAGCACCACTTCCTTGGCGTTCACACCGGGAGCCAGACGGCCGGTCAGTTCCACTTTCACGATCTTCGGCATTTTCAGGCGCATGGGCACACCGGTCATGGCGGTGGCCACATCCATGCCGCCCACGCCGATGCACAGCATACCAATCGCACCGCCGTGCGGGGTGTGGCTGTCACCGCCCATGCTCACCTTGCCGGGTGCGCCGAAGCGTGCCACATGCACAGCATGGCAGATGCCGTTGCCCGGGCGGGAAACATATACGCCGTGCTTGCGGGCCACCGACTGCAGATAGATATGATCGTCCGGCGTCATGTTGTTCACATACAGCAGGTTGTGGTCCAGATAGCTCACGCTGCATTCCGTGCGCACACGGGGCAGGCCGATGGCCTCAAACGCCAGATAGGTCATCACGGCGTTGATGTCATGCGTGAGGGTCTGGTCTACCTTGATGAAAACTTCTTCGCCGGGCTTCATGCTGCCCTTCACAAAGTGGGATTCCAGAATTTTTCTGGTCAAAGATTTTCCCATGGATCGTTCCTCCTTCATTTTGCGTTCCGACTTCCGGGTTTGTTAATTCTTTATCTGAGTTCAGAATATCATGAACGGAAACATTTGTGAAATTGTCATTTTCCATGTCGCTATTCCCTTTTGGAATATCATTTCCCTGCCTGTTTTCTGGGCATTTTCCCTGCTGCTATTTCCGGGAATAGCAAAAGCCGTCGCTTCAAAATCATAAAGTGATGGCCCTTTCTAATGCCGGAAGCTTTCCTCTTGAAATAAAAAAGGCACCCAGCTATTTGTTGCTGAGTGCCTGCGTTGGAATCGTATTGAATTGTTCAGCTTTGGTACAAAAAGAACCCCGGAAACACAGTTTCCGGGGTTCTTGAAGTTCTCGATTGTAAGAATCGCGACCAATCAGCGCTTGCTGAACTGGGGAGCGCGACGAGCGGCCTTCAAGCCGTACTCACCTGACCTTGATCCAAAAAGGCCAGTATTCATGCGGTTTTTCGGGCTTTCCTCTCTCAGTAAACCCATAGGTAAACCCACGAAATCGCGAAATTTTTGGTGCAGTTTAACGCAGCCCGAATGCAGCATTCACAACGCTGCTTAA
>Ga0129310_1002327_pt1 | contig 14323 bp, 12 predicted proteins | sample Go1ome_2_FD_94433 | JGI IMG/M metagenome (GOLD analysis project Ga0129310, IMG submission 94433) | Western lowland gorrila individual fecal microbial communities from Wisconsin, USA - Go1022A metagenome | ecosystem: Host-associated > Mammals > Digestive system > Large intestine > Fecal | place...
AGTATCGTCCTTTTTGCAATCAATAATTTCTTATTATCGTTACCAAATAAATTATACAAATTTCATCAAAATATTGCAATACTATTTATTTTTTTCACCATTCTTATCCTCAAAATTGGAAATCTCGACACACATCTTATTCCTCGGATGCCTTCTTTTCAATATTTCCCTTTCCTTTTCCGTAGTGACATATGTATATATCTGAGTTGTTGTAATGGACGAGTGACCCAGCATTTTTTGGATATACCTTATATCCACGTCCTCTTCCAGTAGAAAGGTGGCAAAGGAATGCCGAAACATGTGTGGCGTTATATTCGTTTCAAGCGATAAAGCTTCTGTGTGCTTATGAAGCATTCGTCTTGCCGATTGCTCGGACAGGGGCTTTCCATAACGGTTCACAAAAAAATAGCCATGTTTCCTAATATCGTTTTCATACATTTCCCTATACTTTCTCAATTCTGCCAGCACTTCATCATTTCCAATCTGCAAATACCGCTCCTTAGCCCCTTTTCCATATATCCGAAGCACACCATTTTTTGTATCAAATGCACTGTCCTGCAAGCCACACAATTCCGAAATGCGCAAGCCTGTAGAAAAAAGCATTTCTATCACCGCAATATCCCTCAGTATCAGTTTTCGGTTCCACGCAGGAGCATCTCCCGATGCTTCCATGCGGTATAAATATGTTAGTAATTGTTCAATAACATCTCTTGGAATTATCTTCGGCAAAACCTGTTCTTCCTTAAACTTCGTCCTAATACGTTGAAAAGGATTCCACTCCAACACCTGCTCATCTACCAAGTAATTAAATAATGCCTTAACACTGGCAATCTTCCTTTTGACAGATTTCTGTTTGTATCTCTGATGTAAGAATACCAAATAAAGATTTAAAACCTCTTTTGTAATTTCCTTTTTATTCTCTTCTACAAATTCTATAAATTGCTCCAAATCAATTCGATATGCATTTATAGTTTTGTGGTTTAAGCCTTTTTGAAACTGGCAATAAAATAAGTATTTTTCTGTCTCTGCTCTTAGTTCCATTGTGAATCCTCCTGTACTATCATAGTATTATAATGATAATACAGGAAACAATGAATAGACACCTATATCTACCAGCCTGTAATCTCAGGCTTGCTATAATGAACGTAATCCTCCATATCCACAGTATCCAAGTCCTCTAGCTCCAACAGACTATCGTCAATCCGAAAATCCACCTGTAGCTGTAAATCAAAGGAATCACTATGCCCATATTCATACAAAAACTCCTCGTCATCAGAATCCTCATACATGGGATTAATTTGAGCCACCGCGTATTCCGCATAAACATAGAATTGAAAAAGAACATACCCTTCTAAATCTCCTTCAAATTCAACTGTAACGTCCGTAATATCCAGCGAATCCTCGTCCATCTGCAAATCTTCTCCCCAGCCTTCACCGTAATCTGACTCAAAATAGGTATTCAATAATTCGCTCTCCAAATAATCCGACAGCATATTTTGAGCAAAAAGCATATCATACAACTTCTTATGTGTGTCAAAAGAGGATATCCCGGAATAATACTTCTTAACCTGGTCCTGTATTTGTTCAACTTGTTCCTCCCGCTGCGCTTCCAACTCCTCTTCATATGCATCAAGAAGCTCCTCGTTGTGAGTAAAAAACTGTTCCAACCCGTTATATAAATGAATTACCTCCTGTTGCTCAGCCGTCAACTCCTGCAACAATTCTTCATGCAACAAATTTACATCATCTTTATCCGCAAAATCCTTATTGTTATAAGACAGGAAAAAGAATTCATTGTCCGTTCCTTTCTCCTCTACAAAATCAATCAGGGAATACCAAATAATTGCATCTTGAAAAGAAAGCTTATTCACATCAAAAGGCTTTTTGTGTTCAAAATAGCGGGCAGCTATTTTGGCAAGGTAATCATTGTCCTGAGGATAGGGAATTACTTCGATTTGCTCCTCCCGCAGCAGCCTTAAAAAGTCCTTGGAATAAGCCTCTACAAGCTTCTTTTTTTGAAGTCTGCTCATTTCAATCCCCGGCAACCGATATTTTACTATCTCATTGCCTACCTTTTTCACTGCATTAATCACACCGGCTATACTGTCTCCATATTTCTTTACAATCTCATTATAAACAAATTCCGGTATACACACCTGACACTCCGAATAATGATTCAGCCGCAGCAGCTTTTTCCAAGCCTTGCTCTCCAGAAAAAAATCACCGTATACGATATTTGTGTCAATGACAATATAATTCATTTGTAACTTCACCCCATTTTCTTATCTAATATGTTGCTTCTTTTCTACATCTGCAAAAGCTCCAAAAGCTCCTGCCTGCTCATGCCTACAATGCTTCCATTCTCGCCATTTAAAATTTCATCAGCCAGATTTTTCTTAGTCTCCTGCATATGCATTATTTTTTCTTCAATAGAATTCTTGACAATCAGCTTATAGACAGCCACCGCCTTTGTCTGTCCGATACGATGCGCTCTGTCTGTTGCCTGATTCTGCACTGCCAAATTCCACCACGGGTCATAATGAATAACCACATCAGCACCCACCAAATTAAGCCCTGTACCACCTGCCTTTAGAGAAATCAGGAAAACAGGTGTAGTATCCTTGTTGAAGCTATGCACCAGCTTAAGCCTCTCTTCCTTGGGTGTTGCTCCGGTTATCTTATAGTAAGGAATTTTCTCCCGCTTCAAATCCCGCTCCAACAGCTCCAGCATAGAGGTAAACTGGGAAAATACAAGCATTTTATGCTCTCCCTCTATGGCACTGTGAATCAACTCCATACACGCCTCCCTTTTGGCGGATTCTCCGTCGTAATCCTCCAATAGAAGCGCCGGGTCACAGCAAATCTGTCTGATTTTTGTAAGCTCTGACAATATTTGCAGCTTATTTTTTCGAAAGCTTTCATCGCTCTGCCCCTTAACCATATCAAGCATATGAACCACCTGACCATCATACAGCTTCTGCTGCTTATCCTCCATCTTGGCATAGCGCACCTCCTCCAGCTTATCAGGAAGGTCCTTCAGCACATCCTTCTTTAAGCGTCGCAAAATGAAGGGTGCAACCATACGCTTTAAGCTTTTTATTGCCTCCTCCTCTTTATTCTTGGTAATAGGATTCTCAAATTCCCGGCGGAAGGTGTCATAACCGTACAGAAATCCCGGCATCAAATAATCAAAAATACTCCACAGCTCGCTTAAACGATTTTCAATCGGCGTGCCCGTCAAGGCAAAGCGCAGCCTGCTTTTAATTACTTTTACAGACTTTGCTGCTGCAGTTTCATGATTTTTAATGTATTGCCCCTCGTCAATCACCTGATACAGGAACTCCTTGTCCTCATATTCAGCGATATCCCTTTTCAGCAAATCATAGGAGGTCACCAAAACATCATAATCCTGATACTGCCTGATTTTCTCTTCACGCTCATTCTTTGTACCTGTCACAGCGCATACGCAAAGAGAGGGGGCAAAACGAGCCAGCTCCTCCTGCCAGTTATAAACCAGCGAGCTGGGCGTAATAATCAAAGAGGTGCCTGCTGTTCCCTCCTCCTTTGCCGACAAAAGCACGGAAATCATCTGTAATGTCTTTCCCAATCCCATATCATCTGCCAAAATTCCACCAAAGCCATAGCTTCCCAGCGTTCGCAGCCACTTATATCCAAAAATCTGATAGTTGCGCATCACCTGCTTTAAGCTTTCCGGCACCTCAAATTCAGAGTCGCTTACTGTTTTAAACTCCTTCACAAGCGCTTTAAAATGTCTGTCTCTCTCAGCATAAATGCTTTCATTTTTTTCCAGCATCTTATCCAGATATAGAGCCCGGTAAACCGGCAGCTGCATTTTGCCCTTTACAAACTCCTTGGGGGATACATGAAGTACCTCCAGCATGGCTGCCAATTCCTCAAAATTATCGTTCTCAATATTAAGGAAATCCCCGTTTTTCAGACGAAAATATTTTTTCCTGCTTTTATAGCTATATAAAATATCCAGCAGCTCCTGAGGAGTCAAATCCTCCGATGTAACTGTGAGATTCATAATATCGCTCTCCACCGACACACCAACGGACACCTTAGGCTGCTTACGGATTTTCAAACGTAAGAAACGGTCAGTGCTTTTCACCTCTCCCAGCTGTAACAGCGTATCCACCCCACTGTCCAGCAGGCGGTAAATTGTGTCCTCTCTGCCATCACAGTGAAGCACCCCCTGCGCCGCGTCCACCACAGGAAAATAACTCTGCAACAGACCTAAGGTCTCCTGCTCCCTGAAGGAATCACGATAATCCTCCACGGGTAGCCCGGCAGACTGCCAATCCAACAGTGAACACTCCACCTCCCCGTATCTTGCCTTAGGCTGACATGTCACATTGCCTTTTTCCGCATCAAGGTAAAACACAAAGGATACCTCAGGAGGAAGATACTGTTCCACCTCTGTGACATCTTTTTCAACAATATCTGCGCAGCTGCGAAGAACAGGCAGCACCTGATAATAAAATTCTGCAAGATGTCTTCTTCCCACCGAAAAGGAAATCCTTCCGGCACTCTGTATGTCCAGCAATGGTGCTATATCCTTCGCCTTTTCCTCACTAATCCTGATAAGGGCTTCCCCCTGTAAACAATATTGATAATGCAGCCCGTTAAAAAGCTCCGGCACATTGCCTGTTACGGTAATTCCGTGAAATGTTCCTTTCCTGTCAACAGCCTTACTAATCGTAAGGGAAAGCTTAGGGTCCTGTTGTTGAAAATGCAGCCTGCTGCTTGCCGTCTGCAGCCCATCCTTATCAACGAATGTAATTGAGATGCCTTCCGCCAGTTCAAAAAGCTTATCCAATCGCTCTCCATATATCAGCATATTCCCTTTGATTGTTTCCCCTGTATTGTCGTAATAGCGATATGCTCTCGTTGCTACCCTGCTGCGGCACTGCTCCGTAATAACTATATCCTTTAAAAAATCATAATACTGCTGTGATTTTTCCGAAAATTTACAGACGGAAAAATTTATCTCCGACTTGCTTCCAAAAGTCATAGCTGCACCTTGGTCTATTGCTTCAACCAAGGCTGTCAGATTCTTAACCACAAACAGCTTACCGGTTCCGATACGGAAAGACAGATACAGATTATCATATGACTTTTCCAATCGAGGCTCCAAAATAAGCTCACTCTTCCCCTGAACCTCCTCCTTTGCAAGGCTCCTCTGCATAATATATCTGTTGCGATAATTCAAGAGCAGACTGTCCGCTCTTTGATCTGTAGAATCCCCAATATTGTTTTTGTCCAAATAATCATCTAAAAGAAAAAGCAAGGCTGTTGCATGAACGCAAAGGGATTTCTCCATGGAATAACGACCATAATAATAGCTGTCATAGCTCTTATTACAGCCGGGAATCCTGCACACAACCTCTTTGATTTGGTGTCTGTCAAAGGTGATTGTCACTAAATAATCCTCTTTTCCATACCGCACCGCTCCACGCACAATCCCCTCCAGCTCAGCACCATCAATATGGTTGGCGTACATTGTGTCAACCTTTAACAGCCTTGCGCTTCCGGCTGCAATCATACTTTTTGCCTCTTCACATACCGTATCATAAAAAACAAATCCTGTAGCAATCTGTTCCAAATCAAAATAACGATATTTTCCCTGTGTTGCCGTGAGATTCTTCTTAAAAGGAAAAATTTGCTTTTTTGCTTTTATCTTAGCAGCCTTCCCTGTAGCATATCCGGCATCAATGGCATATAATACCGCCGCCATATGCTTGCATCTCTTTCCTTCCTGCGCATAGGGGCAGGTACAGGTCAGCTTAGGGGCTCTCTCATTCGCCAGCTGCACACTGACCCTGTACACAACACTTCCTACTACCTCCGCTCTATAGTCAGACCCATTTTGTACCAGGTTCTGCACCTGCCCTTTTCTGTAATACTGGCTGCCTCGGCTCAATATTAAATGGCTAAAAAGATAATCCCACTTCACAAATATGTCCTCCGTACACTCACAAATGCACCCTATCGTCATTAAAATAAGGAACCGCCAAAAGTCGGTTCCTTATTAACCCAAACTCATTTCAAAACCTTTCGAGCACTATGCCGACTTATTAAGCATAGCATACCCTCAACCAAAACACAATTATTCCACAACGAACCTTTATGAAATCTTACTCTTTATCTCCCTGACATCCGTCTCCAGCATTCCAACCCTTATAGCCAGCATTTCTACTTCATTGCCGGGCTTCATTGCCTCCTGCAAATTTCTTGAAAGGTCAAGGTGCCCCTCCGCAACACGCCGAATATTCACGCGAAGCTCATTTTCTATTGTGAGCTTGATACCCTTAACATCACCTGACACCTCTCCCAGCTTTGTCTCCATGGAATCCATTCTCTTGTCTATGGAATCCATTCGCTTGTCCATGGAATCCATTCTTTTGTCCATAGAGTCCATTCTCCTATCCATGGAATCCACCTTCTGCTCCACGGAAGTAATTTTTGTTAACAAAATATCCATCTTCTCATCTGTTGACATACCTTCGCCCTCCATTTTATTGTATAAGGATACTACACATATGTACAATAAGTGTCATTACCCACTATTTAGAAAAACAAACTTCCGGAAGCATTTTTTCTTTAAAAGTATAATAACAGATGTCCGCATTAGTGTCAACTTATTTTTGTTTTTAATGTATTCGCAATAACGTTCATATTCGCTTGTTCTCCACAAGAGAACATCTTGCACATAAATCCACTATGCCTGTTATCAGCATTACCATATTGTCAAAAAGAGACAGGGAATGACAAATAAAAAACACCACGAGAAACTCTATTGAATCTCCCATGGTGTTCATTAACAAACCTATTCTACAACTACAATTCCCAACACCTTAATATTCTGTCTGTGTAACAGCTCCAGCTCCTTTGCAACCTCATCATAAAAGGTCTCTCCCGCTTTTTCCAACAGGAATGCGCCCTTCACACCCTGAAGCTGCTCCATTGCTTCCTGATTATACAGAATATTGTTCAGTACCTGCATACCGATATTTTCCTCTGCCAGCACAGCCTGTATCCTTGCCGATACCTCAGCCGTTTTCTCCTGCACATTACAGCCAATGCAGAATATGCCACTTAATTCCTCCCTTTTGGCGGAAATTTTCACAGCAGCTGCTGCCAGACCCATTGCCTCTTCCTCTGAGAATTTACGCTTGCCCCTGTCTCGAATCCGAAGAATCCAGCTATCTACAAAGGAAAATACCTTTTTCTTAGTATTCTCCCGAGGAATTTGCCCCAGCTGAGGAATACCGTAAAGCTGATTCATATCATCACTTATACGAAGTCTGTTATTGAAAATAAATGCCATGAAAATGTAAAGCACATATACAAACGCCAATAAAATCATGCCAAGAATAACATATTTCATACTGACTGACGGAGGTGTTACCACAGGCATATCTAATGCCGTGGACTCCTGAGTTGTCTGCTGTCCATCGGAAGCGCTGTCTTCCTTCTCATATTCCTCCGGTGTTCCCTGTGCCTTGCCCATTGTCACAAAATTATAATATTTCCATTCCTCTTCCGCAAACGCCGCTTTCTTACTTGCCGCGTCAGTTTTCCATGTGGAAATATTCTTCTTGACTCCTCTTTGTTTATCCAGCAGTGTGGTATCTACCATCTGCGAATAAGCTTCATTTACCACCACAATCTCATGGGAACCCAGTTCCTTCTTCACCCGTTCCTGCTGCCGGTTTATATAAGTGACAACCGCCTGTGCCAGCTCCTTACACTGCTCCTCCGTGGCATGTACAACAGTAACGCTAAAAGAATCTCCTCCGGCAACAAGCTCTCTGCTGCTTCTGCTTATGGCTATCAGCTCACCCAAAGCCGCCGGAGATATATCCTCCGCGCTGTTATCTGCAATCCACTGAAACAGCCCTGCTGAAATCATATCCTCATAAATCCGTTCTATGCTGTGACTTCTCTCCTCATCATGAGCGGTAACCAAAAAGGTCAGCCTTGCCTGTGAAATATTCAGGGGGTCAAGCTGCATCAATATAGAGCTGTCACAATATGCTTCCAGCTCTTCAATGAAGCTCTCATAATCCAACACAGTATTGATATTGTTTTTTTGTACCTCAGTCAGCTGCTCCTGCAAATACTCCTTTGTCGCCAGATTGCCTTTTGTGTCTTCTTCATGCTGGTCTGACTCCAGCTGCTCCTTTTTCTCTTGCAGCTTCTTTTCCATTTCTGCTATCTGTGCCTTCTGTGCCTCCGCCGTCCGGTAAGAACGCACAAAGCTGAGTCCTCCCATAAGGCTTCCTCCTATCAGCATACAAATCACCAGCACTCTCCAGCGCAACAATATTTCCACAAGCAAATCAATTAAGCTAATTTCTCTCTCCTGCATCAATACTTCCTCCAAACCATCTTATTAACAATTCCTGTGTAGCTCTGTATAATTTTTAGCACCTTAGTACTAACATTCTCGTCCACATAATTGGGAACATCTATTCCAAAATCTCCCTCAGCATTCATCTTCACCGCCATATCCACCGCCTGAAGCACCTGTTCGGTGGTAATGCTTCCCAGAATGAAATTGCCCTTATCAATAGCCTCCGGACGCTCCGTAGAGGTACGAATGCAGACTGCCGGAAAAGGATGTCCCTTTGTATTAAAATAAGAAGCCTCTTCCGGCAGGGTACCACTGTCAGACACTACACAGAAAGCATTCATTTGCAAATGATTGTAGTCGGAAAAGCCAAAGGGTTGCAGGCTTTGCACCAAGGGATGAAATGTAAAGCCTCTCTCCTCTATTTTTTTCTTGCTTCTGGGATGGGTACTATAAATAATTGGCATTTGATATGTCTCTGCCATGCTGTTTACCGCTCCCATCAAAGCAAAGAAATTTTTCTCATCATCAATATTTTCTTCCCTATGAGCCGACAACAGGATATACCGACCTTTTTCCAAGCCCAAGGCTTCCAGTACCTTGCTATCCTCTATTTTCTTAATATTAGCGGATAATACCTCTGCCATGGGCGAGCCTGTTACATAGGTTCTTTCCTTGGCTGTGCCCTCTGCGTTCAAATATCTTCTGGCATGCTCGCTGTAGCACAGATTTACATCTGCAATGTGATCCACAATACGGCGGTTAGTCTCTTCCGGCAAATTTTCATCAAAGCAGCGATTACCCGCCTCCATATGGAAAATAGGGATTTTTAAACGTTTTGCCGAAATGGCAGCCAAGGCAGAATTGGTATCTCCCAACACCAGAAATGCGTCCGGCTTCACCTCCGTCATCAGCTTATAACTCTTAGCTATAATATTGCCAATCGTTTCTCCCAAATCACTGCCCACCGCATCTAAATAATAATCAGGCTGTCTTAAGCCTAAATCTTCAAAGAAAATTTGATTTAGGGTATAGTCATAATTCTGTCCGGTATGTACCAGCACCTGCTCAAAGTATTTATCACATTTCTTAATAACCTCCGACAGTCTGATAATCTCAGGTCTGGTACCTATTACTGTCATTACCTTTAGTCTGCTCATTCTATTTCTCCTCTTTTTCTACCAGCTCATAAATGGTATCCGGTTTTCCCGGATTGAAGCATTCATTACACCACATCAGCGTAACCAAATCTGTATCACCCTCATTGATAATCGCATGAGTGTACCCTGTAGGTATGTCCACTACCTCCAGCTTTTCTCCGCTCACATGATACTCTATAATTTCATCAGTACCATATTTGCGAAAACGAATTAGTCCCCTGCCACTGACAACCACAAATTTTTCGTTTTTTGTGTGATGCCAGTGATTTCCTTTTGTAATACCCGGCTTAGAAATATTAATAGATACCTGTCCTCGATCCACACTTTTTAAAATTTCCGTAAAGCTACCTCTGTCGTCTTCATGCATTACCAACGGATAAGAAAAGCCCTCCTCAGGAAGATAACTCAGATATGTGCTGTACAGCTTCTTTTCAAAGCTGCCCTCTGTCATATCAGGAATCATCAGATTATCTCTGCTCTCTCTGAAGCTGTATAAAAGTGTGACAATCTCACCCAGTGTAATTTCATGCTCTACGGGAACATAACAATAGCCGTCTGCATTCACATGAGGATGACCGTCCAACGCCTGCAATAGCTCCTCCACCACATCATCAATATAAACCAGATGCATAACCGTACTCCTGTCATTCACCTGTATGGGTAGACCATGGGCGATATTATAACAAAAGGTAGCTACCGCACTGTTATAATTGGGACGGCACCACTTGCCAAACACATTGGGAAAACGATAAATATAAACATGGACTCCCGCCTGCTCCCCATAGGCAAACATCATATCCTCTCCAGCCTTCTTGCTCTTGCCGTAAGGATTCTCCAGAGCAGCCTGAATAGAAGAGGAATTCATAACAGGGCAGGTATTACCTGCCTTTTTCAAGGTCTCTACCAGCGTAGTGGCAAAGCCGAAATTCCCCTCCATAAACTCCTCTGTATGCTCCGGTCTGTTCACTCCCGCCAGATTGTATACAAAATCACATTTTGCACAGTACTCCTCCAGCTTATCTTCCGGAGTATCTATATCGAAGGGAAGAACCTCTACCCCTTCCCTTCTCTTTAATTCGGTAATCAGATTCTTACCAATAAAACCATTTGCACCTGTCACCAGTACCTTCATTACCTGTTCTCCAATTCTCCTGATACTTATTTCCTTTACCCAATCTTACATATTAAAGGATTAGGTGGAACCTCTCGTTCAATACGATAATATCTTCCTCTAAAAAAATATAACTTATCACTAAGCGTACTGTCATTTGCTAATGTATCCTTAGCATTAACTTTATTGCGAATTCTCTGATATTCGTCAAATTTTCCTAATGCAACCGCTTTCTTGTAAGAAGTCGTTACCAGATACAGCTTAACGTCCCTATATTTAAACCGGTCATTCAAAAAAATATCCTTAAACTCTTCTGTCATAAACTGTTCAATCGTATTAGTAAATTTCTCATGTATGGCCTTCGTGCCGGTCGTTCTTTTTACACCCTTAAGTTCTAAAATGTATAATGCATACCAGTCACATTCACAGTCTACTGCCACGATAAAATCCACAGCCTTAGGAATCACTTTAAGATGTTTATCCTTATAGTAATCATCTACCTTAATTCCTACATATTCCGCCTTGGTCAAACCGGGATTCACATCTATCTGTACTCCCTCATCTACAATATCCCAATGCAGACATTTCTTTAGTCTTTTCTCCCTTGTAATCGCAGTAATCATGCATTCTCCCCTTGTGCTTCAATAATCCTTTCAATTATTTCTTCTCTCTCATCCAACAATTGAGCCGAAACATCTGCAAAATTTTCATCATCCACTCCCAGCTCGTCTATATGCATAAATGCAGACACACTCTTTTTCCCATTTTTACTAAGCAAAATCGGGCTGTAACAGTTTTCATCCAGTTCTTTCGCCAATATCAGATTGTTCAGTTGGTTAAAAATATAGTTGCTATGCGATGCCAACACCAAAATTACATTCTGCTTCACCAGCTTAGAAAATGCCTTAATCAGGGCAATCTGATTACTCGGATGAAGATGTGCCTCAGGCTCTTCAATAAAAATAATGGATTTCGGTTGTTCATTCTGCCCTATCAGCCTTTTTAACTGTAAGCTAATTCCTCTTTCAATAATATATTTTAAGAATGCCGTAATAGGTGATATTTCTGACACCATTGAAGAAGTATCTCTCATCTCCAATTGAACTTTGTCCTCAAATGACCTATAAAGAATTGCTTTACTCTTTTTATCAAATGACACTTCACCCTTCAACACACTTTTTTCAATTTCTTCTGCATATTCAGGGAAATGTCCCTGCACATCCCCCCGAATCTCTGAAAGCATCATATAATAATCCGAAATCGGTTCCGGAATGCTCGGGATTTGAATAGAACCTCTAATATACGGTCTGCTTTGAGAAAGCTGCGCCAAAATTGGTGCAAAAGAACTCATTCCCGTATAAATACCCGATCTGGAAGCAGGAAGGAAATACACACTTTTTATATTCCTTAATATTTGCACTGCAAATTCACGCTGCATTTTACTGATTTCTTCTTCCAGCAATTCAATCGGCGTGCTGATATGATTGCCATACACATAGATATCCAACTGTTCCTTACCATTTCTTGACTTATGAAATTCTGATACCGTTTTACGCAATCTGGTAGGCTTTCTCTGCATATCTAACAGTATTTTTTCATTTTTAAAGTCAAAAACGCAGTGAATCCTATTCTCAATCTCCAAAATTACTTGCGAACCATTATCCCGCATATCTTCATATGTGCCGAATGTATTTTCAAAGGCATCCGTCAACATGGGAAACATATCCTGCGCTAACCTTTTTGCGCATATTTCTTCCATTTTTTTACTGATGTCTTCCACGTCCAAATCAGCATTTTGAGAAAAATTCATAACCACCTGTACTTCCGGCGCCTTTTCCTCCCTTTTAACTTCTTCATAAAAATATCCTATTCTATAAATCCTTGCTATCCTGTTAGAGTATTTCAGCAGATACTTCAACATTAAATACGCTACCTGCATTGCATATGATTTCCCTATATTATTATTCCCATAAGTTACAATCATGTTTTTGGAAAAGTCATATTCAAATTTCCTAATTGGACCCCAATTCTGCAATATTACCCGCATTTTCTCTCCCTATAAATCAAAAAATTCTATACTTGGTTTTTCTAATTTACTTTTCCCCGAAGTATCCTGCTTAATTGTCACCTCGCAATTTTCCAATGTTCCCTCCGGATATTCCGATGCACATAGCTTAGCAGTTATTGTATTTCCGCACTTTTCACAAACAACCTGCTCAACGCTTTCATAGTAGTTATTGATTCCCATATCCTTTTCATAGGAAGCCACCCAGTCTAAATCCCACTCAACATCCAGCTTGGCTCCACACATTCCGCATGTTCCCAGCGATTTTGTCACAATAATCATGTTATGCCTCATTCCTGTTTATACTATGTTTAATAGTATGACACTTATAGTAGAGATTATATCACCTATTCTCCCACTTTTCCAGCTCTTCACGGATATAAGAGAGGGTCAGCAGCTTCTCCTTCACCTGCTCCACATCCATAAGCTCCGTATTGTTGGAATTGAATTCAGACAGCTTGCTTCTCTCCAAATTTCCATCGGTAAAATATTTATCGTAGTTTAACGTACGCTTGTCCGCAGGCACCCGATAGAAATTACCCATGTCAATGGCATGTGCGCATTCCTCATTGGTAAGCAGCGTCTCATACATTTTCTCACCATGACGAATACCGATTACCTTAATCTCCTGCTCCGAATGGAACAGCTCCTTAACCGCTTGTGCCAGCACGCCAATCGTACAGGCAGGCGCCTTCTGCACCATAATATCTCCGCTCTCTGCGTTTTCAAAGGCATACACCACCAGCTCCACCGCTTCCTCAAGGCTCATGACAAAACGGGTCATAGACGGCTCCGTCACGGTAAGCGCCTTACCCTCCTTAATCTGACTGATAAACAGCGGAATAACGGAGCCTCTGGAGCAAAGCACATTACCATATCGAGTACAACAGATACTTGTCTTCTCCGGGTCGATGGTTCGAGACTTAGCAACAATTACCTTCTCCATCATTGCCTTAGAGGTGCCCATGGCATTCACCGGATACGCTGCCTTATCAGTAGATAAACAAATAACCTTCTTCACTCCTGCCTCAATAGCTGCCTGCAATACATTCTCCGTTCCAAGTACATTGGTCTTAACCGCCTCAATGGGGAAAAATTCGCAGGATGGAACCTGCTTTAAGGCTGCTGCATGGAAAATGTAATCCACCCCATACATCGCCTTCTGTATACTCTGAGGGTCTCGAACATCACCGATATAGAATTTCAATTTGTTGCTATACTCAGGATATTCACGCTGATAAAAATGGCGCATATCATCCTGCTTCAACTCATCACGGGAAAAAATGCGAATCTCTCCAATATCCGTCGCCAAAAATCTGTTCAGCACCGCATTGCCAAAGGAACCTGTACCACCTGTGATTAATAAAGTTTTTCCTGTAAACATAGTCGTCCTCCAAATCAATTTATTAAATATGTATAACCATTTTTCCTGATTTATAAACTCATTGCTTTATTTTACTACATAATTGCTTATGTTGCAATTTATAACTGGTCTTTTTCAGTAAAATGAAAATTTCAAAAGATAATTCCACCGTCTGCTTATGCGGTGGAATTATCTCCTGCATAAGCAGAGTTTATTCTTTCATACTTTTGTGGTATGCTCATAACTG
>Ga0129310_1002330_pt1 | contig 14304 bp, 13 predicted proteins | sample Go1ome_2_FD_94433 | JGI IMG/M metagenome (GOLD analysis project Ga0129310, IMG submission 94433) | Western lowland gorrila individual fecal microbial communities from Wisconsin, USA - Go1022A metagenome | ecosystem: Host-associated > Mammals > Digestive system > Large intestine > Fecal | place...
GGACAGCTTGCAGGTACCCTGCTGGGGTGCGCACCAGCCGATACCGTGTGTGAAACCGTTGATGTCAGCGATCTCCTTAGCCTTTACCCACTTAGCTTCTTCGGGGATAGGCGCAGCGCCGTGAGCAACGCCCTGTGCTACGGGACACATGTTTTCAACTTCATGAGAATAAGTCATTGTTGTTTGAACTCCTTTCAACATTTTGTCCGGAGAAGTTTGCCCGGACATACAACTGTATTATACAACATTTTTCTCCGTTTTGCAATAGGTTAGAAAGCGCTAACCCTAAAAATATTTATTTACTGCGGCTTACTCGCCGCATAATTCGCATTTTTGAGAATATATCCGGTCACGATACTTGACACCCTGGTGCAAAAATGCTATAATCTGTATAATAAATTAAATCGGAAAGGCGGCAGAAAAATGAAAAAATTGCTGTTCACCTATAATCCCAACTCCGGAAAGGGCGCAGTCAAGGCGGCTCTGTCTGATATTCTGTCCACATTCACCGCCGGTGGATACGACGTACTGGTACACCCGACGAGCTGCTCCGGCGACGCCATTGAATACATATCCCGCCGCGGCAAGGAATTCGACCTGGTAGTAAGCTCCGGCGGCGATGGTATGCTCCACGAACTTGCCTACGGAATGTCTGCCGGTAAGGTAACATGCCCATGCGGATATATCCCGTCCGGCACGGTAAACGACTTTGCTTCCTCGCTGAACATACCAAAGGATATGCAGCTTGCCGCCCAAACCATTATGCAGGAGAATTTCATGCCGGTTGATCTCGGGCGCTTCAACGGCGGATATTTCGCGTATATCTCGGCGTTCGGCTGGTTTACGGACGTCAGCTACGTCACTAATCAGAAAACCAAGAACCGCCTGGGCGCGTTCGCGTACTTTCTCACCGGGCTGCGTTCATTTGAACCGAAGTATCTCAAGGAGAACTCTGGCAGAGTCAAGATAACCTGGGAGGACGGCGAGATTGAGGACGATTTCATTTACTGCATGGTCGGCAACACGCATTCCGTCGGCGGAATGAAGAATTTAGTCCCGGACGGCGCTTCCCTCACGGACGGAAAGCTGGACTGCCTGTTCGTCAGAATGCCGCATAACCTCGCGGATCTGGACGCAATAAACCGTTTCGTGATGACCCACGACTGCGATACCGACATGATAGTTTCGTTCAAGACCTCACGACTGTCGGTTTCCTGCGAAAAGCCGTTCCGCTGGACTCTGGACGGCGAGGCGGGAGGAGAATACACGACTGCGGATATCGAGGTCGTTCCCGGAGCGCTGAATATCGCAGTTCCCAAGATCAATACATAATAAAACTCCCGGAGCGTTTAATGCTCCGGGAGTTTTCTGCTTATAGCTCCACAGTTTCAGCCGCCGCAAGCGCTTCGCAGTCACGGCGGTCGTGGGTAACAAATATTATGGTCTTTCCGGACAGCATTTTCCGGCAGTACTCAGCGACCTGCGCCCGGGTTTTCTCGTCAAGCCCCTTGAAAGGTTCGTCAAGGACTATCACTGAATACTCCGCCAGCAGCGCCCGTACTAACGCCACACGGCGCTTCATGCCGCCGGATAATTCCCTTGCCGGCTTATCAGCACAGTCCGGAAGCCCTACGTCTGACAGTGCCTGCACGATTTCTGCGTAACTGCGTGTGCTCCCGGTCACCAGGCGTATATTCGCGGCGGCTGTGAGGTTTTCGCACAGCCTGTCTTCCTGGAATACCGCAGAAAACGCAGCGTCCGGAGTTACTTCGATTTTCCCGTAGTCCGGATCTGAAAGTCCCGTGACAAGCGAAAGGAGCGTAGTCTTTCCGCAGCCGGAAGCCCCCATGACTGCGGTCGTCTGCCCTGCCCGGAATTCATGCGAAAACCTGTCCAGTACCAGGTTATCGCCGTAACTCCTGGTAACTTCACGAACTGACACGTCAGCCGGCTGAAACTCACGGAACGCGCTTACCGCGCCATGCCTGCCGTATCCGTGCGAAACCGCCCGCACAACCACATCTACCAGCAGCAGGAACAGCTTCTCGCTGAGCCAGCTTAGTAGAATCACGGCAATAGTCCAGGCGAAAAGGTCGGCGGTTTCAAGGTATATTTTCGCGGTGTACAGTTTTTCGCCGATGGAGCCGGACGGAATGCCGATTATCTCCGCCGCAGTGCCGCTTTTCCAACTCAGTCCGACGGCAAGCCGAACGGCATTTCTGAAATACGGCAGGAGCTGCGACAGATACACTCCGGTGAACCTGCGCCCCGCCGGAATGCGGAATAAACGTGCCATTTCGTTCAGTTCAGGGTCGAGGTTTTCGATTCCCTCCAGCATGCCGGAATACACCACCGGAAGCGTTATCAGGAACGAAATCAGCACCGACAGGTTACGCGAAGTCACCCAGATGAGGGCAAGCACTGTGATACTCGCCACCGGGACGGCTTTCACCGCTGAAATAAGCGGCGCAAGCAGCATTCTGACTACACGCCACTTCCCTGCCAGCAGCGCCAGGACGGTTCCGCATACGGTGCCGATACCGAATCCAAGGAGTATCCTGCCGGTGGAAAATCCGACGCTGCGCAGGAACTCCGGCGACGGAATCAGCTGCACTAGCCGGACGACCGCCTGCACCGGAGAAACAAGCAATATCTCCTGGTGCAGAAGCATCGCACCGACCTGCCATATTATCAGCCAGAACAGCACGCACAGAGCCGCTGCGATACGCTTTTTCATGAGCCCACCCGTGATTTACGCACCGTAGTAGAAATCATCGCCGGGAAGCGCTCCGCCGACGGAGGCCGCAGCGCTCTCAAACAGTACGTTCAGATATCCGGAGAGCTTCTCCTTCATCTCCGCGCCGGAAATGAACACGATGTTGCACTTGGGCAGAGCCTTTTCAGCCACCGCCGCCGGTACGATGTCGAACTTGCCGATAAGCTCTGCGGCGTCCTCCGTATTCTCATTCACATACTCGACGGAGGAACTGTACTCGTTGATGAACTCATCAACCGCCGCGGGATAAGCTTCTGCAAAATCAGTGCGTACGATCACAACTCCGGTGACCAGCGCGCTGCCGTTGTTGAGCGCCTCCCACTGCTCGTTGAGGTCAAGGACTACGTTCATGTTCTCGCTCTTGGTCATGGCGGTCGTTACGAACGGCTGCGGGAGCATCGCCGCGCTTCCCTCGTCGGAAAGCAGCGCACTCAGGCACTCGGAGTGCTCGCTCTTCCACTCGATGGTGACGTCGCTGTCCGGGTCAATGCCGTTCTGGGTCAGTATGTAGCGGAGCGCATACTCGGGAGTTGCGCCCTTTCCGCTGGCGTAGATCGTCTTTCCCTTTAAGTCAGCTACGGAAGCTATCGTCGGCTCGCCGTTCTGGCAGATGTAGAGCACTCCCAGAGTATTTATCGCCAGAACCTTTACCCCGCCCCCGGTCTTGTTATAGAGCACGGAAGCCAGGTTTGCCGGAACGCATGCGACGTCAATGTTTCCCTGTATCAGCGCGGGGGTTATCTCGTCAGCGGCGCCTGCTATAGTAAATTCAAATCCGGTGTTCTCGCTCTCATCGTCCATCATCTTTATCATTCCCATAGCCGTGGGACCCTTGAGCGCTGCGACGCGTATCACGTCAGGCTGGTTCTCCGGCTCCTCCGTGGGAAGCTCGGGAGCCGTCGTGTCAGCCGTGGTCGCAGCCTCGCCGGAGGCTTCGTCCTTTGTATCGGCGGTGGAAGCTTCCGCGGTCTTTTCCGCCTGGGAAGTACCCTGGGACTGGCTTCCGGAGCTTTCGCCCTGCGCCGAGCAGCCCGCGAGCATTCCCATACAGAGTACCGCCGCCAGTATGCTTTTCAGTTTCTTTGAGATCTTCATGTTGATATTCCTTTCTGTCATGCGTTTTCCGGAGCCTTGGAATACACCGCCTTTGCGGTGACTCCCTCCAGTCTGCCGAGCTTTCCGGACAGCCCGGAAACCACATTCATCGGTGCGTCAAGCACCACGTTGATGATATTCAGCCCCTTCTGACGGTACGGGATACCCATTCTGCCGATGATGAAGCTGCGGTTCTCGTGAAGCAGTGAATTTATCGAGGACACGCTGTCCTCGCTGCTGACTATCATGGATATCACTGCAACGCGCGTTTCTTCCTGCATCGCGACCTCCTTTTGCAACAAAAAAGCCCTTCTCCCTCTGCACGGGAAAAAGGCACACAAAATCCTCCGCATTACTGCGGATATTACAGCCTTTTGCCTCAAGCCTTTACAGGGTTTCGGCAGCAGATAAAACAGGGTTCATTCCGTCAGGCGCACGGGCGGCTTCGGGTCTGAATTTCATTTATTAAACTATAGCATATTTTTCCGTTTTTGTCAAGGCGAATTTCATGCAATATTCACTATTATACTGGTAGAATTGTATTGACTTATTTGTGGTAATGTGGTAAAATAAGCTTGTATGGGCAGGTCACAAAGACCTGTATTTTGAACGAGGTCAATACCATGAATAATGATGAAATAGAAAATCCCCGTCCCGAAATGATAAGCGCCCCGATGAAGATCTTCGTGGATCAGGCGGGCTACCGCCCCTCCGCTGAAAAGACCGCCGTGCTGACTTTCCCTGCGTACACCTTCGCGGTGATGGACGAAAACGGCAGGCAGGCGTTTTCCGGAACCGTGATATCCGCCGGATTTGACAAGTCCTCCGGCGAGAACGTATGGCATGCGGATTTCACCGCGCTAAACACTCCGGGAAGATACCATATCGTCTGCGGCAGCGAACGCTCCCTGGATTTCACAATCGACGAGGACGTATACCAGGACTGCTTCGACAAATGCATGAAAGCGTTCTACTACCAGCGCTGCGGCTGCGAGCTGCTTCCGGAATTCGCCGGGCAGTGGACGCACAAAAAATGCCACTGCGCCCGCGCCCTGCTCTGGGAAAATCACGACGTGTCACTGGAGGTCTCCGGCGGCTGGCACGACGCAGGCGACTACGGAAGATACACCACCGCCGCTGCGACGGCGCTCGCACACCTTTTTTACGCGTGGAAGCTTTATCCGAAAGTGTTCAAAAAACAGGACATCAGCATTCCCGGAAAGCCGTCGGATATGCCGGATGTGCTTATCGAATGCCGATACGAGCTTGAATGGCTGCTGAAAATGCAGCGCTTCGACGGCGCGGTATGGCATAAGGCTACGACCGCGCAGCACGCGGCGTTCGTAATGCCGGAGGACGACAACGAACAGATGTACGTTCTGCCGATTTCCACCAGCGCCACTGCAGATTTTGCGGCAGTGACCGCGCTTGCCTCCACGATCTACAGAAAATACGACGAGATCTTCGCGGACTGGATGCTCAAGTGCTCCATCGCCGCATACGACTGGCTGGAGAAAACTCCGCAGTTCATAGGGTTCTCTAATCCGGAGGGCTGCGGCACCGGAGTTTACGGCGAGCGCTCCGACGTGGACAACCGCTTCTGGGCTGCCGCCGAGCTGTTTTCAGCCCTCGGCGAGGAACGCTATTACGACAAGCTTCTGAAACTGCTGGAAAACGACTTCCCGCGCACCGCGCTCGGATTTGCGTCAGTCGGCGGATTCGGCTCGCTGTCGCTGCTGCTGAGCGGAAGAGCCGGCGGTACGCTTCTTAACCACCTGCACAAGGAATTCATCAGCCGCGCCGAGCATCTCGCGGATATTTGCGACAACAGCGGCTGGAATGTGTCCCTTACAGAGGACGAATACCACTGGGGCAGCAACATGCAGGTGCTTACAAACGGCATGATATTCATGATCGCGGACTGGCTGGAGAAGAACTCCGTGACCGGCAGACCGCGTTTCAGACGCTACGCCGCAATGCAGCTTGATTACATTCTCGGCGTGAACGCCACCGGATACAGCTTCGTCACCGGAGTCGGAGGATTCTGCGTGAATTACCCGCACCACCGCCAGGCGTTCGCGGACAACATCGAAGAGTGCCTCCCCGGGCTGGTCAGCGGCGGCCCCGACAGCTACCGCGACGACAAATTCGCTGCGGCGCTGATACCGGACGGCACTCCGCCGATGAAATGCTATTCCGACAACATGGAATGCTATTCCCTCAATGAAGTAACGATATACTGGAACTCACCGGCGGTTTTCCTGCTGGCTGGGCTTTCCGAATAAGACAAACAAATAAATAATTGGGAGAAAATAATGAGCACAAGAAAAATAAACAGGAAGATACCCGGAAAGAAAAACAACGGCTCCGGATTATCCAGGAATACCATAATACTCATAATCATGTCAGTTGCTCTGGTTCTGGTCGTAGCGGCGCTGATAATACTGCTGGTCGTATGGAACAGCAAGCCGGAAAACCAGCCGCAGCCTGCCGAACCCACCAAGGAAGCCACGGTTGAGGTCACCGTAGAACCTACAGTCGAGCCGGAGCCGGAATTCACCGACGTTGACTTCGGCTCTGCGGATTACAGCCGCGAATTCTTCGGCAAGGACCTTTTCATCGGCGACAGCATCGCGGTAGGTCTGACAGATTATTCAAAGCTTGACGCTGCGAATGTTGCGGCGAGTGTAAATCTTACGCCGTACAAGGCGCATGCCGAAGCGATCACCCTCGGCGACGGCACCAGCGGCACAGCGCTTTCCTATGCGGAAGCCATGCAGCCGAAGCGTATTTTCCTTATGATGGGATTCAATGGGCTTACCTCCCCGAATGCCATGCAGGGCAGCTTCCGGGAGCTTATGACAAAGCTTGAAACCGCATGCCCGGATTCTGTCATCTACTGCTGCTCCATCACACCGCTGACTGCCAACAGCAGCGCTGCGGCAAGCGCAGGATTTTCAAACGACAATGTGCGCTCCTTCAACGAGTACCTTAAAACGCTCAGCAGCGAGCTTGGCGTGGTCTACCTTGACCTCAACACACACATGAGCGACGATACCGGCTGTCTGAGATCCGAATACAACGAGGTTGACGGAATGCACCTCACCAGCGCGACCTACGAATATATTCTTAGCTACATTCAGCGCTATATCACAGAAGCTCCAGAGCCGGAGGCTTCTTCAAAGGCGGCGAGTACGCTCCCTCCCGCGGAAACAACGACCGCTTCCTCAGCCGAGCAGACCCCCGAGGATACCACGGCTTCCCAGCCGGAAGAGTCCCAGCCCGAGGAATCCGACGGGCTTTCCGAGGACTATGACAAGGAATTCTTCGCCAACGACCTGTTCATCGGCGACAGCATAACCACCGGACTTTCTCTGTACGGCGCGCTCTCACCCAAGAACGTTGCAGCGGCAGTAGGATACACCCCCTACAAGGCGTACAATACCGAGATAGCTCTCGGCGACGGAACGACCGGCACTGCTTTTGATTACGCCGTGAAAATGCAGCCGAAGCGCATATTCATCATGCTCGGCTCAAACGGTATTACCACAGCCTCCGCGATGGAGGACAGCTACCGCACGCTGCTCAAGAAACTCGCGGACAAGTGCCCAGACAGCACAGTCTACGTCATGGCGGTGACTCCCGTGACTGATGACAGCACTGCTGCCGCCTACTCCAACATCACCAACACGATGATCACGGATTTCAACAAGTTTATCAAGTCTCTCGCAGATGAAAACGGACTGACATACATTGACATGTACACGCTCCTCGCAGACGACAATGGTTACTTCAGACATGAGTACGCCGAAAATGACGGTCTGCACTTCAAGGGCGCTACGTACAAGGTAATGCTCTCCTATATTGAGAGTCTGATATAAAAGAAAGGACGATATAAAATGAAAAAGACACTTACAGCCGCTGCGCTTCTCGCAGCATTACTCATGGCAGGCTGTTCCGGTAATTCCGGGAACTCCGGCGCTGGCGACAGTTCATCTGTCACCGCGTCTGACAGCACTTCTGCCCTTTCCGCACAGGAAAAGGCAGAAAAGGTGCTCACCGATATCGAATTTAACGGCGAGATGGTATCCATCGACGGCGAGAACATGGAGCTCCGACTTGGATTCACTTCCGACGGTCTGACTGATTTCGCGGCATATGCATGCGGCTCCGCGGCTCTGCCGGACGAGTTCGGCGTATTCGTTGCCGAGACCGAGGACAAGGCAGCTGAAATAAAGACCGCGCTCGAAAAGCGCATTGAAGTCCAGAAGGAGACTTACAAGGACTACACCCCCGAGGAAATGTACAAGTTCGACGACTGTGTAGTTGCACAGAACGGAACCACCGTATATTACGCGATCACCGCCGACAACGCAAAGGCGGCTGAGATCCTCGGCTGATTTCCGCAAAATCGCATAAAAATGGCGCCTGGAATAACCAGGCGCCTCTTTATTATCTGTAGTTCTTTTTCTGGATATGCTGTACTTCACAGAAATCCGTTTCTTCGATATCGGTGCTGAGTACGGACACGCACACGCCGTTTTCCGAAAGGCTTCGCAGCAGGTCGGCGCATTTGTCGTCCAGGAAGCTGCTGATAAACACAACGTCCGTGTAATCCCGGAAATTCAGCCCGGATATATGATCGTCGATGTGCTCGCCACAGTCCCCGGAAAGCTCCGCCAGCTCGCGCAGGCAGTTCATTTTGTGCTCGTAACCCTCGCCAGGCTCCGGAATCAACGGCTGCGGGGAGTTCACGGACAGTGCGCACTCCGTATGCGTTTCGATGCAGCGCTCCAGCATGTACGCAGCGCCCTTTATCAGCGCCTCCAGCGTGGAAACGCCCATCTGCTGAGAAGTTCCGTGGAAGCTGCGCTGTATATTCAGCAGTATCAGCACGCGCCGCTCGGTGGTGAACTCATTGCAATAGACCATAAGCGAGCCGCTGCGGGCGCTCTGCGCCCAGTGAATGCGGTTCATCGGCTCACGGCCGGTGTATTCTCTGGCACCGCTGATGACGAACGGGTCAGGCAGGACAAATCTGCGCACCGGGATATCACCGATAAACGCGTCACCGGACATGCTTCCAGGCTCTATATCCGCCGGGACTGGCAGTATACGCAGCTGCTGATCCAGCTTTAATACCCGCGCAGAACGCACCAGACCGAACAAATCGCTGACAGTCACAGAAACGTCGTCGATACTGAATACTCCGCGCTTCTCGCACCGTATCTTCCAGGTGCGGCGGCATTTCTGGCGTCCGCGCAGCGTGAATATTCCGGATATCAGTCCCTTTTGCGTATCGTCCTTGGCGTTGGTGTCGCGGCTGCCGTGGAACGTCAGCCATCGGGAGCAGCTTATTTCTGTGCGCACCCAGGGCAGCGGAAGAAGCTTTGCATTGTCTATCTCCTCGATAAGCTCCAACTCCTCGCCCTCGAAGGCCTCCAGCATTATCCCCGTTCCAGCAGCTATTTCACCGCAGTCCCGGCGCTTCAGCGTGATAGAGTAGTTAAGGCGCTTCAGTCCCCGGCGGTCGTACAGGAAGTACTGCCCGATAAGCACTGCGGCAAGTATAGCCGCCATTACCAGAAGCTCCATATCAGCCCTCGGTCGGGACAGGCACGCTGTCAAGCACCTGCCGCAGGATATCGTCCGGTGTTCCCGCGCCGCTTCCGCGGCAGATAAGGCGGTGCTTTATGACATACGGAGCTGCTTCAAGCACGTCCTGAGGCATGGCGTAATCACGGCCGGACACCGCCGCAAGCGCGCAGGACATTCTGCCGAGCGCCGCAGCGCCTCTTGTGGAAAGTCCCAGCTTTACGCTTCCGTGGCGTCTTGTCGCCGCCGCGATATCCGCGATGTATCCGCAGACCGCTTCGCCGGGTACTATCCGGGAAATCTCCTCCCGGGCGGTCATGATGTCCTGCGATGTGCAGACGGCATCAAGCTGCCTGGAGGATTTCCCGCCAATGACCGCGACCTCGTCCGCACGGTCCGGATAGCCCAGTGCCAGGCGTATCATGAAGCGGTCAAGCTGCGCTTCCGGCAGGGGGTAGGTACCCTGTATCTCCACGGGATTCTGCGTTGCGATGACGAAGAACGGCTGCTCCATGCGGTAGGTATCGCCGTCGATGGTCGCCTGCTGCTCCTCCATGCATTCGAGAAGCGCGGACTGAGTGCGCGGGGTGGCGCGGTTTATCTCGTCCGCCAGCAGGATATTAGTGAACACCGGTCCCTTGCGCAGCTGGAATTCCTGGGACTTCATGTTGAAATAATTGATACCTGTGATATCCGACGGCAACAGATCGGGAGTGAACTGTATACGCCGGAAATCCGCGCTGACTGACTGCGCCAGCGACCGCGAGAGCAGCGTTTTTCCAGTGCCCGGGACGTCCTCCAGAAGGACATGACCTCCCGCAAGCATAGCCGCCGTGATAAGCCGCAGCTCGCGCTTCTTGCCCTTTACCGCAAGGGATATGTTTTCGATGAGCTTTTCTGATAATTCACTGACCATCTGCTTGTCCTTTCGTCGTTTCCGGAGTTATGTCGGTACGCGGCAGGCGGCGTATCGTCACCAGCGCGATAGTTCCGATTATTATTGCGCATACCGTCCAGATGATAGGCTCGGAAACGATAACGCCCATGTAATCCAGCCACGGTATCATGAATACGACAGTGCATATTTTCCACACAAGCTCTATACAGCTCGCAACTATCGGGATAACGCTGTGCCCCAGTCCCTGCAACGTGCTTCGCAGTTCCAGAAGCACCGTAAGGAAGAAATAGAACGGCACGTTGACCTCAAGGTAAAGCACGGCGGTATCCGCGACCTCCGGCGCACAGTCCGGAAGTATCATTCCGACCATCGCCCTGCCGCAGGTGAATATCAGAAGCACGTCCACAGCCGCGCAGATTATCCCTATGAGCAGACCGGCTCGAACGCCCTTGCCGATCCTGGAGTACTTCCCCGCACCGCGGTTCTGGCTGGTGTAGGTAACTAAAGTCGCACTGAGCGCCGCGAACGGCATTATCGTAAATCCAAAAAGCTTGCGGGCGGCGGTGTGGGCGGCGATTATATCCTCGCCGAAGCCGTTTATTCCGTTCTGGAGGACTATTGAGCCGATGTCCACGATGGAATACATCAGCGCCATGCCGCAGCCTGCGCTGAGAAGCTCCGCCGTAGAAGCCGCAGTAAATCTGAAATCACCAGGCTTTACGATAAGGAACGGGCGCTTCTTTATCAGATATATCAGACATACCACAGCGGAAACCAGCTGCGCGATGACTGTAGCAAGGGCAGCGCCTGCAACTCCCATCGGGAATACTATGACCATCAGCACGTCAAGTCCGATGTTGAGTATCGTGGAAATCACCAGAATAACCAGCGGTATCACGCTGTCGCCCACTGCACGGAGTATCGCGGATTCCAGGTTATAGAACAGCGTCGCCGCAAGTCCCAGGTCTACGATGAAGAGATAAGTCCGGGCTTCCTCGTAGATACCGGCGGGCGTGTCCAGCGCATGGAGCAGCGGGTCGATAAAGAACACAATTCCCAGGATTATCAGCGCCGCCGCTATTCCCGAAAATGTGATAGTGCGTGCAATGGTGCAGCGCATTTCCGCGTGATCTCCAGCACCGAAGTTCTTTGCAATGAGTATCGCGAATCCGGTGACTAGTCCGTTAATGATGTTGAACATCAGCGATACCACCGCCGATGTGGAGCCGACCGCCGCAAGCGAATTCTCGCCGAGCTGTCTGCCTATGATTATCGTATCTGTAAGCGTATACGCCTGCTGGAATGCCAGTCCCAGCAGTACCGGCAGCGCAAAGCCGATTATCAGCTTTGCGGGCTTGCCTGATGTAAGTTCTTTCATTCTTCTGTTCTCCGTTTTATGTCTATATTATGTATTGTATGGTCTGAAATCCGATTATTCCGAGTATACACACTATGCCGCCGATTATATTGAGCTTGGTGCACTCCTCTTTTCTGATAACGCCGATAAAGAACAGCGCCACAAGTATCATCGGCTGTATGAACGAGTAATTTGCCATGCTCTGCTGTGCCACGATGTTCTCCAGGATAAGCCCGATAACGTTAGGTATCTTGGTAAGCCCGACTATCAGCACTCCTTTGGTGTTATCATGGCACAGCTTTATCGGATGGACGAACGGCGCGAGTATCACGGCAAGTATCACCAGTGCGCAGAAAAGCGACAGCGTCGGCGATATGCTTGCGCTCGTAAAATTCACGATAAGCCCGTAACCGAATTTGCACAGCAGGTACCCCGCAAGCGGCAGGATTATCTTTATGTAATTTATCTTCTTCCCGCCAGCCTTCGAGATAAGAAACAGACCCACCGCGGTGACGGCGATGAAGCCGAACTTCCATATAGTCACGCTGCCCAGCTGCGCCTTTCCGAGAATCAGGTCTGTGCCATAGGAAAGGAACACCGTCAGCCCCAGCCAGGCTTTCAGCTCAAACGCGGACATCTCCTTGAGTATCACCGCCGCCAGCTGGAACTCCAGCATTTTGGAAGCGCACATCAATAATATCGCGAGATACGCCGTGAGGCTACCGTCAAACAGCCTGCTGTCAAATGGAAGATACGCCAGCATGAACAGCGCCGTCGCTGCCGCCATGATAAACGTCAGCGTATTGCCGTTCATTTTAAGCTTCGCAACAGCGTATTTGTCGCTGAGGGAACATATAGTGTAGCATGCCACGACTATCAGCATAAGTGCCATGTCATTCCTCCGTTATCTCATAGCAGAGGTTCTCATAGTGCAGGGTCATGCCGATATCCGTTCCCTCCGGCAGAAGAAACAGCGCAATGAAAAGCTCGTCCCCGCTGTCGATATCCATCAGCGTCGCATATTCGCCCTCTATTTTCGTTACCTTGTAATCATGTGGTTCCATATTCTTTCTCCGTTTCCGTGCTTACGCGCAGTAATCTCATTATAGTGTATATTGTATCACACACCAAAGCAAAATTCAAGGTGTATCTTTAATAAAATAGCGTATTTTCAACGGGAACTTACATGATACTATGGACAAAACTGCGATTTCGTGATATAATAAACGCAGAGCGTTTATTATAAATCAAAAAGCCTTGCACATACGTTCACCTTCAGTGAACTCCGTGCATATCGGCAAATTATATCATATCCTTGCGGATATGATATAATAAACGCAGAGCGTTTATTATATATCAAAATGCCTTGCACATACGTTCACCTTCGGTGAACTCCGTGCATATCGGCAAATTATATCATATCCTTGCGGACATGATATAATACAATATAGTCAAAGGAGAATGAAAATGATAGTAGACGCACATGCACATATATTTCCAGACAAGATCGCTGCCCGTGCCGCTGACGGCATAAGCAGCTTCTATAATTTGAAAGTACGTTTTGACGGGACCGTCGGTTCCCTGCTTGAAATAAATGAGAAAGCCGGTATTGACAAAGCGGTCGTGCAGTCCGTGGCGACTGTGCCGGAGCAGGTCCATAACATAAACGATTTTATATCCCAGCAGGTAGCGCTGCACCCGGACAAGCTGATAGGATTCGGCGCGCTGCACCCGGATTTCCCTGATATCGCCGGCGAAACGGATCGCATAATCTCACTGGGACTGAAAGGAATAAAGCTGCATTCGGATTTCCAGCAGTTCAACATAGACGACCCGAAAGCATTCCCTATTTATGAAGCCGCCGAGGGTCGCCTGCCGATTCTGTTCCACTGCGGCGACAACAGGTATGATTATTCGCACCCGCGCAGGCTGCACAACATCATGAAGCGATTCCCGAAGCTCACGATAATCGGCGCTCATCTCGCGGGCTGGACAAAATGGGACGAAGCGGCTGAGCTGTTCTCCGGCGGAATAATTTACGCCGACCTGTCAAGCAGCCTCTACGCGATGACACCGGAGCATGCAGCGAAGCTTATCCGCAAGCTCGGCACGAAACGTGTTTTCTTCGGGACTGACTACCCGATGTGGAGCGCAGTCGAGGAGCTTGAGCGTTTCCGCAGACTTCCGCTGACTGAAGAGGAACAGGAGGATATCCTGTCCAGGAACATTCTGCGGCTGCTTGGAGAGGAATAACGATGTACCAGCGTGTTTTGACCGCGCTTGCGGTTTTCGGTCAGTTCCTGGCGCTGTTTCCGTTCGTCGTGGTGTCCGAGGGCATCGGCTTCGGGGCGTTCACCTGGTGGCACTATTTCGCGATGTACGGCGCCATCGGAGTGTTCTACCTGTGCGGGCGGCTGCTCTCCTGCTGGGCGCACGGCGGTGGATTCTCACGCAAGGTCAAGCCTTTCGTGATGTTCGTTTCGAGGATCGGCGTTATTCTCCCTGCGGCGGTTTTCTGCGTGATATGCGGCGTGACTCACGCGCACTCCGGAATGATACTGTACCTGCTGCCCGGCTGCATTA
>Ga0129310_1002334_pt1 | contig 14271 bp, 10 predicted proteins | sample Go1ome_2_FD_94433 | JGI IMG/M metagenome (GOLD analysis project Ga0129310, IMG submission 94433) | Western lowland gorrila individual fecal microbial communities from Wisconsin, USA - Go1022A metagenome | ecosystem: Host-associated > Mammals > Digestive system > Large intestine > Fecal | place...
GTCAGCGGGGTGCGCAGGTCGTGGGAGACGGCCCGCAAGAGGTTCGCCCGCATCTTTTCCGTCTCGCTCTCCATCCGCAGCTGCTCCTGTTTTTTGACGCGGGTGGTCAGGGTGCTGGTCATGATGGACACCACCAGCATCACGGCACCCGAGAACAGGTTTTCCGGCAGCGTGAAATTAAATGCAAAATAGGGCGAGCGGAACGCAAAGTTGACCGCCAGCATTCCGATGACCGACGCCGCCACGCCCCAGAGATAACCCTCCGTATACATTGAGACGAAAAAAGCAGCCAGTACAAAGATCATGGATGCCACGCCGTCGATCCGGCCGCTGACCGCCTGAATGGCCGCCACGCCCGCAATCGCAGCCGCAAGTGCACCGCCCAGCACGAGCATGTCTTTCCATGGGAATTTCCCTTTCACCCGCAGTCCCTCCTCGCCCGAGTTTCCTTTACCAGAAAAGTATACCACATTCTCATTTAAGATGCAGTAAATCTTCTTAGCTTGACACCCTTTTCATTTAGGGATACTATTAGGTTATCTTGATTTGTGGAGGGAAAGCTCTGATGCTATACTTTGAAAACGACTACTGTGAGGGTGCCCACCCGGCCATTTTGCAGAAATTGGTAGAGACCAACTTCGAAAAAGTTTCCGGTTACGGCACCGACCCCTATTGTGCCAGCGCCAAAGAGAAGATCCGCGCGGCCTGCGCCTGCCCGGAGGCGGATGTCTTCTTCATCTCCGGCGGCACTCAGGCCAACGCCGTGGTCATCGGCTCCATGCTCCACCGCTGGGAGGGCGTGCTGGCTGCCACCACCGGCCATGTGGCCGCCCATGAGGCCGGTGCCATCGAGTTCACGGGCCACAAGGTGCTCAGCCTGCCCCACACCAACGGCAAAGTGGCCGCCAAAGATGTGGAGGACTACTGCAAAACATTCTACGCCGACGCCAACATGGACCACCTCGTCTTCCCCGGCATGGTCTACATCTCCCACCCCTCGGAGTACGGCACCCTGTACACCAAGGCAGAGCTGGAAGCACTTTCCGCCGTCTGCCACACCTACCACATGCCCCTGTTCATGGACGGTGCCCGGCTGGGCTACGGTCTGGTCAGCGAGGGCACCGATGTCACGCTGGCTGACATTGCCCGCCTGACCGACGTGTTCTACATCGGCGGCACCAAGGTAGGCGCCCTCTGCGGCGAGGCCGTCGTCTTCCCCCACGGCGCTCCCGCCCACTTTATGACCATGGTCAAGCAGCAGGGCGCTCTGCTGGCCAAGGGCCGCCTGATGGGTCTGCAGTTCGACGTGCTCTTCACCGACGGCCTGTACACCGAGATCAGCAAAAACGCCATTGAGACGGCCGCCGTGCTGAAAAAGGGTCTGGCGGAAAAAGGCTATCAGTTCTTTATGGACTCCCCCACCAACCAGATCTTCGTGGTCTTCCCCAACGCCCAGCTGGAAGCGCTGGAGGGCAAGGCAAAGTTCGGCTTCTGGGAAAAATACGACGACACCCACACGGTGATGCGGATCGCCACCAGCTGGGCCACCCGGATGGAGGAAGTGCAGCAGCTGCTGGCCCTGCTGTAACTGCCAAAAACAGCGGCCTGTCTTTGTACAGGTTGTTGCTTGCATTTTCCCCTCTGGTATGATATCTTGAATTTTGAAAGGAAGGTAAGATACCTATGGGCTTTTTTGACAAGATCTTTGGCAGCAAGGCTGCTGCCACCAAATTTTCCGGCCAGAAGATGACCGTTCTGGCCCCCATCGACGGCACGGTGATCCCGCTGGAGCAGCTGCCCGATGAGACGTTTGCCACTGCCATCCTGGGCCCCGGCTGCGGCCTGGAGCCCACCGGCGATATGGTCTACGCCCCCTTTGACGGCACCGTGACCACCATTGCAGACACCCTGCACGCCGTTGGCCTGATGAGCGATGACGGCATTGAGGTGCTCATCCATGTGGGCATGGACACCGTGGAGATGCGGGGCAAGAGCTTTGAGGCACAGGTCAAGGTAGAGCAGAAGGTCAAAGCCGGCACCCCGCTGCTCAAGATCGACCTGGACGCCATCCGTGCAGCGGGCCACCCCACGGCCACGGCTCTCATTGTGACCAACGCGGACGACCTGCCCGAAATGCAGATCGTGGGCGGCGGCATCGTGGCCGCAGGCGCTCCCCTGTTCAAATTTGAAAAGTAATTTTTTACGCAAACAGCAGCGGCCCGGAGAGGCATTTCTCCGAGCCGCTGCTTTATTATTTTTATAAGAGATTTAATTTAAGAGATTTAATTTCCGCGCGGCGGCAAGGGCTTCCACCTTGTTGCTGGTACCCAGTTTGTGGTAGGCCTGCTCGCACTGGTATTTGACGCTCCGCTCACTGAGCTGGAGCTGCCGGGCGATCTCAGACCGGGTCAGGCCCCGATCCTGCAGCCGCAGCACCTGCAGGGCCCGCTCACTCAGCTGCACCGCGCCCGGCAGTGCCGCCGGGGCATTGGTGCTCAGGTAGAGCGGATAAGCCTCAGCCATGGCGCGGGTCTTGCCCAGCACTTCCTGCCAATAGGCCTCGTCCACGCCCTCCGGGCAGCCAAGCTCCTGCAGCAGGGGCAGCAGCGCCGCGCCCTCCCGGCAGAACAGCCGGACAAAGTGGTAGCTTTCGGCCCGGCGGAGCACCTGGGTCAGCTCCGTTTTCCACAGCGGGTTCCCGGTGCGGTAACGGATGATGGATTCCAGTAGTTCGCCCTCCATCTGGAGCCAGGGCCGCTTTTCCATATTGGCATAGCTGCGCAGCCGCATCAGGATCTGCGCGGTTTTATCATACCGCTGCTGCGCCATGTACACCCGGACAAAGGTATTGTAGCAGTACCGTTCCAGCACATTGAAATGGATCTCGTTCTGGGGCTCGTTCTCCATCCAGCGGACCGCGTCCTCTACCCGGCCCTGCCAGAGCTTGATCCGGCTCTGCATGGCCCGCACGTTCCGCACCACGCGGCGGGCACCACGCTGCTGGGCGCGGGTCTCCATCTCTTCCAGTGTCTTGACCGAGTCGCCCAGATGGCCGGTGACCAGATACACCCGGGCCACCAGCGCCGCGCCCACAAACTGCAGCTCAAACTTGCCGCCATTCATGGTCTCCATCATGCCCCGGTTGGCAAGCTCCAGCACCTTGTAGATATTGCCGCCCTTTTCAAACAGGCTCTCCGCCAGGCCAATGGACACCAGCCCCTTGGAGTAGGGGCCCAGTACCTCGCCCACATGCTTTTCCAGCTGGAACGCCATGGTCTGATCATCCCGTGTCCAATCGCAGAAGTCCTTGCTGCCATTGATGATGGAGGGCTGGCCGCCTGTCACCGAGAACTCCGGCATCACCAGGCGCTCGGTTTTGATCTTCCGGGCAGCCTCGTCCAGTACCTCGATGAGGTTGATGTTGCCCCGGTGGGGCAGACTGATGTCCAGATAGACCAGCCAGCTCTCCGCCAGGCGGTGCTCCTCCGGGTCCGGGTGGTCCGCGGCATATTCCTGCAGCACGGCATACCAGCGCTCGCTCTCCGTGGCGTTCAGCGCCAACGAGTAGAGCATACTCCGCGCCGCGATCAGGTCGGGCGAGGAGCGTACTTCCTCCTCCGGCAGGGCCAGATAGGCGGGCGTCAGCTCATAGTAATAGCCACCGCCGGGGTAGCGGCGGGCGTTGTCGATGAGGAGGGCGTGGATCTCTTTCTCGCACTGGCCGTCCTGATACAGCTTCAGTGCCCGGGGGATGTTGCCCTCTTTTTCGCAGATGGTGCCTGCACGGCGGAGCAGCTCATTTTTCCGCACCCGATCGCAGACCGTCTCCATCCGCAGCTTCATGCTGTTGATGACGGTGGGCCGCAGGGTGTAACTGCCGTCTTTGATGCTGAACAGGTTGCCCGTCTCGGCAGCCTGGGCCAGCAGGCGGTTCACATCGCTCCGCCCGGTCATCTCTTCCGCCTGCTGGATGGTAAAATGCTCCAGCAGCGAAAGCTGCATCATCATCTCCCGGATCTCTTCCGGCCACTCGCTGTAAATGGCCTGATTGAGATACTCGTAAAACTTCCGGGTCAGGTCATTCACCAGCTCCTCCGTATAGCTGGAGCCCTGGCTCATCTCCATAGCCAGCAGCCGGGCCCCCAACGGGTTGCCCTCTACCAGCGGGATGATCCGCTTTTCCAGCAGGTTCCGGGGCAGCTGAACGCCCCACGAAAGGTACAGCTGGGCAATGTCCTTCTCGGAAAGCCTCAGGTCTTCCTCCGGGATGACACTGAGACGGCCATTGACATAGGGCCGTGTCAGCCAGCTGGGCAGCGGGCAGCGGCCCGCCAGAACGAGCCACAACCCCGGCTGATCCAACATGGACACGATCTCCCGCCGGACGGCCGGGTCCAGCACCCGGGCCAGGTCGTCGATGACCATGGTGGCTTCTGCCGGCAGCGCGATCTCCTGTAAAGTCTCCACGGTCAGGCCCTCGCCGCTGAGCCAGATATGCCTGCGCCGCCGCAGATAGCGGTGGAGCAGCTCCGTCTTGCCATAGCCCGTGGCCGCGTAAAGGTAAACATTCTGCCGCCGCGCGCCTGCCATCCGCAGTTTATCCCATGCAGCTTTGGGGTGGATGTAATTGTCTTTCTGAAAATTGGGTAAATATTCCATTTTCGTCATTCGCTATTCCCCCTTGGGAGAGTCCTCCTACGGCGTTTTCCCGCACTGCCGTAGGACCGCCTGCACCTCATTCCCGTGACGGTGCAGATCCGACGCTCAGGTTTTCCGCGGCTGATACCGCAGCACTTTTTCCGAAAAATGTCCGTTGAAAAACTGGATGACCGGCCCCAGGCAGAACGCGCAGATCAGCGTGCCCAGCCCTACCAGGCCGCCCAGCATCCAGCAGGCCAGCGCGCAGACCGCGTCCGTGAAGACACGGCAGCCAAAGTAGGGCACCGGGGTGTGGTCCCGCAGCTCCAGCGCCAGCGCGTCGTAGGGCGCGATGCCAAGGTCTGCCGTCTGGTAGAGCGAAGCTCCCCACGCGGTAACGATGACCGCTGCCGCCACCCAGAGCAGCTGCTCCGGCAAAGACGCTGCCGGGCCGAAAAACGCTGCAATGGGGTCATAGAACGCGGTGACGATGAAACCGATGCAGATGCCGTTGACGAATGTGCCAAGGCCGATGTACTGCCGCCCCACCCAGATCTCAATGGCGAACATCAGGAGATTGGCGGCAATGTTCTGCACTCCCAGCGAGATGCCAAAGAGCTCTGCCAGACGCATATTCAGAGCGCTGATGGAATCGTTGCCGAGATGTGACTGCTTGAACAGGGCGATGCCCAGCCCAATGATGACGATGCCGACGACCATCCCGATCACCCGGCGGGCCGAGGGCTTTTGCAGGAGCGTACCATTCATGGGGGTCTTCCTCCCTTGTTTTGTTGGTTCCATTATACGCCTCGTACCGCAAAGAAGCAAATTCTTTCCCCACTTTCTTTGCCTGTCCGCTGCAAAAAATTCAGTTTCGCAGTTTCTGCTCGATCGCTGCCTTGTCCAGCCCCTCGCCAATCACGATGAGCACCTGCTGGCCCTGTGCCAGCGGGCTTGCCGTCAGGCCGTCGGCGGTAGCGTTCAGCTCCACCCACTGGCCGTTTTCCTCCACAAAACCTTTCACCCGCAGCACCCGCCCGCAGGCCGGGTCGGTGAACAGGCCGGGGATGTTCTGTTCCAGCCGGGCGCGAGGCACCCCCAGCTCCAGAAAATACGCCGAGGAAAATGCCTCGTGCTCCTCAAAATGCAGCTTTTCACAGCTGGCCTGCCGCATCCCGCAGCGGGTGATCCGGGCCATGTCCGCTTCCGTGAGGGCGGCCCAGTCTTTCGCCAGGATCTCCTCCGGCTGGAACACCCGGCTGCACTTGCAGGCCGTCAGTGCCCGTTTCAGGTGGGCCACGGCAGCTTCACACTGGCCGGGTTTGGCCAGCTGGCTGCGGCTCAGCAGCACAAGGCCCGCGTTGGCGCACTCGGAGGCCAGGACATAATCCGCCTGCGGCGAGAGCTGTTCCGGCAGCAGGGCGTCCACAATGGCGATCACATTGCCCAGCTGATACCAGCGGTCCAGCGGGTCATCCCGCAGCACGTCAAAAAACTCGTCCACATCAAAAATGCCGCTGGGCTCCACCAGCACCCGGGTAAACCCCCGCATGGCCATGGAGATGAGCTTGGTGCGCATCCGGCGCTGGTGGGTGTCACAGTCACACCCGCCGCTGATCGTCTCGATCTCGCACCCCAGTTCCAGCAGGTCCTGTACCAGCATGGCGTCCACATTCACCGCGCCAAAATCGTTTTCCAGGATGCAGACACGTTCCCCCTGCCCGGCCAGATATGCCGCGTACCGCCGCAGGAATGTTGTCTTGCCCGCTCCCAGAAAGCCCGTGATGAGGTCTACCTGTACCATCTTGTATCTCCTCCGTTTCCGGTTGATTCCATTCAAAGTTAGTATAGCCTGTCCAGCGGGCATTGTCAAAAGAAAACAGGCCACTTCCCGCAGGAAATGACCCGTTTTTGCCGCAATGATCTAAATTTTACAAGAATTCCACACTGCCGTCCTCGATGTGATACATCGCGCCGACGACCCGCAGGCCGATTTCCTCCTCAATGTGGTGGATGCACAGGCTCTTCTCGATCTCCTGCACACTGTGCCGCACGTTCATGCAGCTGGCCTTGTAGGGGTCTTTTTCATCGCCAATGGCTTTTTTGATCTCATCGGTGATGTACTTGATATACCCCTCCGGCTCGTGGTGGATGGCGGCATCCACCGCGCCGCAGTGGGTGTGGCCCAGCACCACCACCAACCGGCAGCCCAGGTGCCCGGCCGCGTACTCGATGCTGCCCAGCTGGTGGTCGTCAATCACATTGCCCGCCAGCCGGATGACGAACAGCTCCCCGATGCCGGCTGAGAAGATGCTCTCCGGGATGACCCGGGAGTCCGAGCAGGTGACGATGATGGCATAGGGGGACTGGCCTTTGGCCCAGGTGGCCAGCCGGACGCGGCGGGAGATATCGCCGTTACCGCTTTCCGCATTGAGATATTTGAGGTTGCCCGCCGCCAGACGATAGATGGCGTCTGCCGCGGTGCAGACAGGGGTTTGGTTCATTGCAGCAGCCTCCTTTGAGGGATTCAGAATGGGGATCGGGATTTTTCAAAAAAGCCGCCCGGGCTGCCCTTGCGGGACGCGGCCGAGCGGCGGAATGGGAAACTTAGAAGTTGATGACGCCGAGGATCAGGCCTGCGACCAGGCAGATGAGGGACACGCCCCACTGCCAGCCAAAGCAGTACTTGATGTGATCCTTGATCTCGACACCGGCCAGACCAATGCCCAGATAGGTAGCGGGAGCCACCGGGCTGATGAACGTGGCGCAGTTGCGGCAGACGACCATCGCGATGGCAATGTGAACCGGGTTGACGCCGAACTGGTTGCCAACACTGATCAGGACGGGCAGCAGACCGTAGAAGTAAGAGTCGGTATCGAACAGCAGAGCCAGAGGCACGCTCAGGACGCCGATGATGACCGGCAGGAACTTGCCCATGGAAGTCGGGATGACGCTGGCCATCATGATGGCCATTTTCTCCATGATGCCGCTCTTGCTCAGGACACCGAGGAAGACGCCGGCGCACATAATGGTGGAGGCCATGGTCAGGCCGGAAGCCGCATGGCTCTTGATGATGGAGTTCTGCAGCTTCTTGCCGCGGTAGTTGACCAGAATGCCCAGAGCGCAGCCGACCATGAAGACATAGTAAGAGGGGAAGATGTCCATGACCAGCACAATGATGACGGCCAGGGTCAGGATGACGTTGAAGACAAAGTACTGCGGACGAGCCAGTTCCTCGTTCTTCTCACCGCTGTCGGAGTCGTCGTACTTGTCGTTATCCTCAGCAGCAGCGTCGCCGAGCTTGGCAATGCGCTTCTTCTCCTGGAAGCCCCAGAAGATAGCAGTGGCAAAGGCCAGGATCAGGCCGACCACCTGCATGGGCATCAGCTGGAACCACAGATCGTTTGCCTCGATCTCCAGCACGCTGGCGGCACGCATGGTGGGGCCGCCCCAGGGCATCAGGTTCATAACGCCCATGGCGGTAACGCAGATCAGCAGCAGGGTCTCACGGCGCATGTGCAGGCGCTTGTAGACCGGCAGCATGGCGGGGATGGTGATGAGGAAGGTGGAAGCGCCGCCGCCGTCCAGATGGCCGATGATGGCGATGATGCAGGTCATCAGGGCAACTCCGATCACATTGTTGCCGACCTTTTTCATCAGCGCGCCGATGATCTTGTCGAACATTCCGGCGTCGGTCATAACGCCGAAGAACAGGACCGAGAAGATGAACAGGATCGCGGTACCATGGACGCCTTTCACGCCATCCTTGATAAAGCCTGCCATCTCATCGAGGGTGAACGCACCGGTTGCCACCAGAATGGCAGCCGTGATGGTCGAGACACCGACGAAAGCCAGTGCAGGGACTGTGACATTGCGCAGCAGCAGAACGATGACCGCAATCACCGTTGCAAAGCCGAGCAGAGCGAGGATCGTATCACTCATGTTGGTTAACTTCCTTTCCTTTTTCCGTATACGGGATGGCATTCCAGTTTCTACTGGACTTCCATTCCCTCTTTCGATGGTTCCAGTATAGCCCTGTAAACTTACACGCCAAAGTGCCGTCCATTACGGTTTGTTAAGGAAAGACTTAATATCCTGTAAGAGTCTGTATGCTTACTTGTATACAATTATTTCTGCTTCTCGCTCCGCCTGCAGGCACGAATTTCTTCCAGCAGGGTGGCGGCGGAGACCGGCTTCAGGATGTAACCGTCGATCACGCCATGGCGGCGGGCATCCACGATCTCACGGGTGGGGCTGCTGGTCATCACGATGCGGGTCAGAGCCGGGTACTTGCCCTGAATGGACATGCAGAACTCCACGCCGCTGCCGCCGGTCAGGCTCTCGTCGATGGCCAGGGCGTCAAAAGGCTGGGTCTCCAGCAGGGTGCGTACCTCGCCCCGGCGGGAGCAGGTGAGCACTTCCAGGCCAAAACGGCCGAAATCTTTCTCCAGCAAATTGAGCACTTTCTTGTTGTCGTCCGCAGCCAGGATGCGCAGCTTGTGGTCCACGCCCCACTGCACCTGTTCCCGGGCGCGCTGCTGCTCCAGCACGGGCAGGTAGATATAGAACGTTGTCCCCTGGCCAAGGGTGCTCTCGGCCAGGATATGGCCCCGGTGGGTGCTGATGATCTGCTCCGCCAATGCCAGCCCCAGGCCGGTGCCCTCGCCCTGCTTTTTGGTGGTGAAGAACGGCTCAAAGATGCGGGCCAGCGTGTCTTTATCCATGCCGCAGCCGGTGTCCGTGACGCTGATACGGACATAGCTCTGCCAGTCGTCCGAGATTTTTTCCTCGGGGATCCGGGCCGCCAGCTCCTCCTGGGGGACCGCTTTTGCCCGCAGGGTCAGGCTGCCCTCCCCCACGCCGATGGCGTGGATGCCGTTGATGCAGATATTCAGCAGCACCTGCTGCAGCTGGGTGCTGTTGCCCAGCACGTTTTCCCCGTGCAGCTCCAGCTCCTGCCGCAGCCGCACCTGTTTGGGGCAGTTGGTCTCCACCAGCTTGCAGGTGTGCTCGATGAGGCTTTCCACAGGCACCGCGTCATAGACCGTTTCCACGTTCTTCCGGCTCATGGAAGAAATTTGCTTCACCACGTCCCGGGCCTTTTCGGCAGCTTCGCTGATCTCCCGGGCGTTGTCATAAATTTCACTCTCGGGGTCGGCGTCGGCCATAATGAGGTCGGCATAGCCCGTGATGGGGGTGAGGAAGTTGTTGAACTCGTGGGCGATGCCGCCCGTCAGGGTGCCCATGAGCTGGAGCCGCTGGTCGTGCGCCAGAGACTCCCGGCTCTTCTGCAGCTCTTCCAACGCCTCGTTGACCTCCTGCAGGTCGTTGATCTTGGTCACGCTGCGCTGGTTTTTCCGCTGCAAACGGAACATCATCACGGTAAACAGCACCAGAACCACCGCAACGGCGCTGAACATGAGCGCCATCTTCAAAAAGCTGTCCCGCACCGGCTGGTAGAGATCGTCATAATCCACCACGGCGCTGACGATCCAGAAGCTGCTCCCCACATCCAGATGCCGGAACGCACTGATCTTATGCACCCGGGGCAGTTTGGGGTCGGTCCACCAGTAGGAGTAATAATCCTGGATGCCGGAGTCCTGTGTCCGCTGGGCCTTGAGCAGCTCGCTCAGGCTGGTCAGGTCCAGATCTTTGTAGGCATAGAGCTTCTGGCGGCCATCCACCACCTGGATGCCCCACTGGGCCGATTCCGGGTGCATGACCACCATGTCATTGTCGTTTTTGATCATCACATAGCCGTTGGTGCCCACCCGGATGTCCGAGACCAGCTGCTTGTAGAGGGTGGTGGAATCCACCACCAGACAGACGCTCTGCTCCCCCACCGCTTTTTTCAGCACCAGGTAATGGGTATCGCCCCGGTGGTACTGCCAGTAGGAAACGTCCTCTGACCGGGTAATGAGGACATCGCTCAGGGCGGTAATGCCGTAGCAGCTGTAAACGATGTTGCCATCGTTGTCCTCCAGCCAGATATCACTCAGGGTATCGCTGGGGGACAGCGTGGGCTTATAGTCCGGGTTTGCTTCCACCTTGGCAGCCGCAGAGTCCAGGCGGTCGAGGTACTCCTCCAGCGAAAACTCAATGCTGTCGGCCAGGCTCTGCACCACCAGCTCCATCTGGCGGGTCTGGCTGTCCATCAGGGCCGTGCTGTAATCCTTCCAGACCAGATTTGCCACAATGGCCAGCATGACCAGAAGAACGGCTCCCACAGCCATTGGCACCCAGAGGGTGTGGAGCGTTTCCAGGATGGAGCGCTTTTCCTGCGCGTTCGGCTTGTTCGGTTTCATGGCGGGTTCTCCTTTCAGCCGGGCAGGCGCTTGCTCTTCCCGGCTAAAAATGTTATACTGTTAATTAAGTATCAATTTCACGTGTCAATTTTCGACGGTTTTGGTCAGAGGAAGTGCGGTGAAGCAATCATGTCTTACCATGTTCTTATTGTAGACGATGATCCGGCAATTTGCAAACTTTTATCCAAAGTAATGGTCAGCAACGAGATGGAGCCCCTTGTGGTGAACAGCGGCGCGGCGGCGCTGGACCTCATCGCGCGGCAGAGCAACACGCTGGATATGATCTTAATGGATATCACCCTGGGCGATATGGAGGGCTTTGATGTCATCCAGACCATCCGCCGCAACGGCGTCACCACCCCGGTCATCATCATCAGCGGCCGCAATGAGGATTACGATTTCATGTACGGCCTCTCGCTGGGTGCGGACGATTATGTCACCAAGCCGTTCCGCCCGCAGATCTTAGGGGCCAAGGTCAAGGCTCTCATCCGCCGGAGCAAGAGCTTCTCTCAGGAGAACAACCAGCAGATCAGCTGCGGGCCGTTCCTCTGCGACACCACCACCATGCGGTTTTACAAAAACAATGTGGAGCTCAACCTCTCGGAGAAAGAGCGTTCTCTCCTGCTGCTCTTTGTCCGCCACCCGCAGCAGGTATTTACCAAAGACATGATCTATGAGCAGATCTGGGGCAACCTGATCGCCGTGGACGACAACGCCATCATGGTGTACATCAACCGCCTGCGCAGCAAGATCGAGGATAACGCCCGCACCCCGCAGCATATCATCACCATCCGAGGCGTCGGATATCGGTTTGTGCCGTAAACACGGCATTTTTTCATTCACAACATAGAAAGCCCCCGGCTGCGCGCGGTGCAGCCGGGGGCTTTTGGTTTTATGCCGGTATAAAACACAAAACCATTAAAAGGAGAATCGCATGAAATTGTGTGTCTGGGTTGCTCAGCGGGTTGAAGAAGAGCGAAAGGAAATTCCGTGAATCAATTCCGAAAGCTGCGGTTGGCAGGCCGCAGAAGAACCGCTGAGCGGGAACACTCAATCTTCGCGGAAAGAGAAAGGCTTGACTTCGCGCACGACGTCCATGATGGTGCCGTCGCGTGCTTCAATGATACCGACCACACGGTCACCGAACTGGACCTTGTCCGGCTCGCCGACGATGGAGTAAGCGATGTCACGCAGCTCCTCGATGGTCTTCAGGGGCACGCAGTCAGCGTCCTGCAGAGCCTTGAGCAGGTCGGGGCGGGCAGGGTTGACTGCCACGCCGTAATCGGTGACAACAATGTCCACGCTCTCGCCCGGGGTGGTGACGGTGGTCACATCGGTGCAGATGGCGGGGATACGGCCCTGCAGCAGCGGGGCGATGACGATGGTGCACTTTGCACCCTGTGCGGTATCGGGATGGCCGCCCTGTGCACCGGTGATGATGCCGTCGGAACCAACCACAACGTTGCAGTTGAAGTGGGTATCGACTTCCAGAGAAGCCAGGATGACATAATCCAGCTTGTTGACGAACGCGCCCTTGTTCATGGGGCTTGCATACTCGCCAGCAGAGATGGGGAAATGGTTGGGGTTGGAGCGGACGTTGTTGACAGCATCCAGGTCAAAGTCCTGGGTATCCACCAGCTTGCGTGCCAGGCCGCGGTCCAGCAGCTCGCACATGGGCTTGGTCAGGCCGCCGACACCCAGACCCATGTGGATGTTCTTCTCCTCCATGATCTTGCTCAGGGAGATGGTGGAAGCGATGGATGCACCGCCGACACCGGTCTGATAGGAGAAGCCGTCCTTGAAGTACGGGGTGTTGGCCACGACCTGGGTGCAGTACTCTGCCATCAGGATCTTGCGCTGATCGGTGGTGGGCTTGGCAGCGCCGGTAGCGATCTTCTCGGGAATACCGATCTGATCCACGACGCAGACGTAATCCACCTTGGTCTGGTTGATCTCAGCGGGGTAGTTGGGGTAAGCCACCAGGCAATCGGTGACAGCCACAACGTAATCGGCCATCTCAGCGTCCACATAAGCATAGCTCAGGACACCGCAGTTGGTCTTGCCGCCCATACCGGAGCAGTTGCCGTACTCGTCGCAGCTGGGCGCGCCGATGAAAGCGATATCAACGTGGGTCTCGCCGGTCTCAATGGCGCGGACACGGCCGCCGTGGCTACGCATGGTAGCCAGGCCCTTGAGCTTGCCGTGGGAGATGGCATCGCCGATCTTGCCGCGGACACCGGAGGACTCGATGTTAAGGATGGTGCCGTCCTCGATCATGGGAACCAGAGCGTCATGAGCCTTGCCCAGAGAGCTTGCGCTCAGGGTGACGTTCTTGATGCCCATTTTGTGGATCTCTTCCATGACCATGCAGACCACAAGGTCGCCCTCGCGGAAGTGGTGGTGGAACGAGACGGTCATGCCGTCGTGCGCGTTGCACTTGACGAGTGCCTCGTGGATGTCCTTGACCATCTTGTCGTGGTCATTGCGCATCACGGGAGTCACTTTCGGGCTGGCTTTCTGGAAAGCCTTGCCGTCTTTATAATTATTGCCCTGGAAGACCTCTTTGCCGGTGCGCTCCAGGATCTCTTCGGGAATTTCTCTGCCGACTGCGTTGATCATAATTACAAATCCCCCTTATACACGCCGGAAGCCTTGGCCAGATCAATGGTGCGCTTTGCGCCATCGTAGAAGGCGATGTCGATCATCTTGCCATCCACGGTGAAGACGCCGATGCCCAGAGCTTTCTTGGAATCGATCTCCTTGACGACCTTTTCCGCAAAGATGATGTCTTTCTGGGTGGGAGTAAAGATCTCGTGGACAATGGGGATCTGGCGAGGATTGATGATGGACTTGCCATCGAAGCCCATCAGGTGGATGTTCTCCACGTCCTTGCGGAAGCCGTCCATATCCTTCAGGTCGGTGTAAACGGTGTCGAAGCACTGCACACCGGCGGCGCGGGCTGCAATGATCATCTGCTGGCGGGCACCCATCAGCTCGATGCCGGTGCCGGTGATGTGAGTCTGCAGGTCCTTGGTGTAGTCGCCGCCGGACAGAGCGATGCCGAACAGGCGCTCATCGCTCTCGCAGATCTCCAGAGCGTTCATCACGCCGCGGGCAGACTCCAGAGCAGCGATGATCAGCACTTCGCCCTCGGGGCGGCCGTAGGTCTTCTCGTCCTCGGCAATGGCCTGGGCCACGCGGTGCACATCCTCAGCGTGCTCGGTCTTGGGGATGCGGATGGAATCGCAGCCGCCAGCCACGCAGGCACGGATGTCTTCCCGCCAGTAGGGAGTGTCCAGGCCGTTGATACGGACCACGCGCTCCGCAC
>Ga0129310_1002335_pt1 | contig 14269 bp, 10 predicted proteins | sample Go1ome_2_FD_94433 | JGI IMG/M metagenome (GOLD analysis project Ga0129310, IMG submission 94433) | Western lowland gorrila individual fecal microbial communities from Wisconsin, USA - Go1022A metagenome | ecosystem: Host-associated > Mammals > Digestive system > Large intestine > Fecal | place...
CGGAGCCGTCGGTGACGAACTCGTTATAACGGCACTTGGGGCAGCGGTAATGCGGAGCAAGCGGATTTACCTCAGAAATACCGGACATTATCGCAACGAACGACGAACCAACGGAACCTCTGGAGCCTACCAGGTAGCCATTATCCTCAGAGTATTTTACAAGCTTCTGGGCGATCATGTAAAGTACCGAGAATCCGTATTTGATGATCGCGTCAAGCTCCTTTTGCAGGCGCTTGGTTACGATCTCCGGTATCTTGTCCTCATAACCGTACCAGTTCATTGCTCTCGTCCAGCAGAGATCCTGTAACTCCTGCTCGGCGCCCTCAATGGACGGCGTGTAGGTTCCCTTGGGTATCGGACGGATATCCTCCACCATATCGGCGATGGCGTTTGTATTGGTTATTACGACTTCCTTCGCCTTTTCCTCGCCGAGATAGCTGAATTCCTCCAGCATCTCATCGGTGGTGCGCAGATAGAGCGGTGCCTGGTTGTCGGCGTCCTTGAAGCCCTGTCCCGCCTGGAGAATTTTACGGAAAATTCCGTCCTCCTTGTTCATGAAATGAACGTCGCAGGTCGCAACAACCGGCTTGTTCAGCTTTTCGCCGAGCTTCACAATACGCATGTTGAGCTGACGGAGTCCCTCGTCGTCAGCAACGATTCCCTCGCGTACAAGGAACTCGTTATTGGCTATCGGCTGGATCTCCAGGTAATCGTAGATCGACGCTATGCGCTCGATTTCTTCCTGGGGCTTTCCGTCGAGAATAGCACGGAAAAGCTCGCCGGCTTCGCAGGCGCTGCCAACGATAAGTCCCTCGCGGTGCTTCTGAAGTTCAGACAGCGGTACGCGGGGCTTGCGGTAGAAGTAATTCAGGTTGGAATAGGAAACCAGCTTGTACAGGTTCTTCAATCCCACCTGGTTCTTTACCAGGATAATCATGTGATACGTGGGTTGTTTCTTTACGTCCACGTCGCCGAGTATCGTATTGAAATCCCCGAACTTTTCAAGCTTGTGTCCTTTGCAGGAAACCTGGACGAGTGAAATAAATATCCTGGACAGCATTTCCGCATCGTCGATAGCGCGGTGATGGTTGAAATCTCCGAGCTTGAATTCCTTTGCTACGGTATCCAGCTTGAAGTTTCTGAGGTGAGGGAGCGCGGCTCTTGCCAGTTTCAGCGTATCCGCATAGCGTATATCGTATGTCAGTCCCTGGCGCTCGCAGCCGACTTTGATGAACGATGTATCGAAATCCGCGTTATGCGCTACCAGGACGCCCTTTCCGGCGAATGCGATGAACTTTTCAAGCGCTTCCTTTTCAGAGGGAGCGTCCTCCACCATTTCGTCGGTTATTCCGGTTAGCTCAGTGATATTTGCGGGAATCGGACGCTCGGGATTTACGAAAGTCTGGAATCTGTCCACGACCTCCATGTTACGCAGCTTGACTGCACCGATTTCAGTGATACGGTCAAGCTCGCGGCTTAAACCGGTAGTCTCTATGTCGAAAACAATTACGTCATCGTTTATGGAACACTCGTTACAGCCGGACACAAGTGCGCCGGAGTCGTTGACAAAATACGCCTCCATGCCGTAGATTATCTTAAATTCACCGCCATTCTTGCGTATCTTCTCTACGGTGTTCATGGCTTCCGGGTACGCCTGGACATTGCCGTGGTCAGTTATGGCAATAGCCTTGTGTCCCCAGGAAAACGCCTGGTTTACAAGATCAGCCGCCGGGGTCACGGCGTCCATATCAGACATGGTAGTATGCAGGTGAAGTTCTACGCGCTTCTCCTCTGCCTTATCCTTGCGCTTCTTGGTCTTTACCGAAGCGATGGACCATGGACGTACATTAAGGCACTTGGCGAATGTATCGAACTCAAACTTACCGCTGACGATTATCGCCTTGCCGGGTTTTATGTTACTCTTAATTGTGTCACTGTTTTCAGTAGGGGTAATGATTTTCAGTATTTCGGAGGAGGTACGATCTGAAAAATACGCGGTAAATATAAACGTGTTTCCATCGCGGGAGGTCTTTTCGTCAGTCTTGAAAACCTCTCCCCATAATGTTACTTCGTCGCCCTCGCCGAAAGTTTCGGACATCTTTAACGGCGTTTCGCTGATTCCCTTTCCATAGAACAGCGTAGCGGTATCCTCCAGAAGTTCGGATTCGAACGGAAGCTTTATTTCCTTTGGCTCTTTCAGTACAGATGCTCCACGGCGGCTTCCCTTTCCGCCGCCACCGCCCTGGTACTTTTCGGAGGGCGCCGGTGCCGGAGTGTACGGAACCACCTGGACAGGCGGGCGCTCCTCTGACTTCATGTATTCCTCCATGTTCACCTCAGAAACTCCGGTGAAAACAACATGTATCTGCTTCTTGAAAAATCCTGCGATCATGCGCTCGATGGACTTGTCAATACCCATTTGCAGCAGCATATCCCTGCCGCCGTGTTTCAGCGATATTTCGCAGGTCTCTCCGTCGTCGCTGATCTCCGCGTTATCAAGGTATCCGTTGACAGCGCCGTTGCGATCCTTGAGTATCGCCATTACCTCGCTGATATAATCCGGCGTATATAACGAAGTATGATATGCCGGATAGATACGTGCGGACGCACCACCCGCCGCGGAGGAGATCTGGTTTTCCGCTGTGATTATCTCCGCTGCCGGGCACAGTTCGTCTATGCCGAGGTTTATCAGCATTTCGTTCTTCTGCTCGGTATATACGATTTTCAGAACTGTACCCTCCGCCGCGGTCTGTGGCAGAGTCAATCCTTCAAACAGCTCTTTTAATTTTGCTGGCATTTATTATCCTTTCTCACGCCTGCTTATAACAGGTCGATCTCCTTTTTCAGTTCTTCAAGCAGCCTGTCCTCCGGTACTTTCCGCAGAATCTTGCCTTTCTTGAAGAGTATTCCTTCTCCTTTGCCGCCGGCTATTCCTATATCAGCTTCGCGGGCTTCGCCGGGACCGTTCACAACGCAGCCCATCACGGCTACCTTTATCGGCTTGTCGATCGTTGCGCAGAGCTTTTCGACCTGCTCTGCCAGCGGTATCAGCGCGATCTTTGTTCTTCCGCAGGTCGGGCAGGAAACTATCTGAACTCCTCCGCCCATATCGCAGGCGCGCAGGATATCCTTTGCCGCGTATATCTCCTTTACCGGGTCGGCGGTCAGCGAAACGCGGATAGTGTCTCCTATTCCATCGCAAAGCAGGGAGCCTATACCGACTGCCGATTTTATCATTCCCATGCGCTCTGTACCGGCTTCGGTTACTCCAAGGTGCAGCGGGTAATCCACCTGCTGCGCGAGAAGTCTGTATGCGGCTATCATAAGCTTTACGTCAGAGGATTTGATGCTGATCACGATGTCATCGAAGTCGCAGTCGTTAAGCAGTTTCACATGACCAAGCGCACTCTCCACCAGTGCTTCCGGAGTCGGGCTGCCGTACTTTTCAAGCAGGTGGCGCTCCAGTGAGCCGGAGTTCACGCCGATACGTATTGGGATATTCTTTTTGCGGCAGGCGTCAGCAACTGCCTTTACACGGTCGGGACTGCCGATGTTTCCGGGATTTATGCGTATCTTGTCCACGCCTGCGTCAACGCACGCCAGTGCAATTCTGTAATCAAAATGGATATCCGCAACGACCGGGATATTCACGGCTTTCTTTAAAGCCGGTATCAGCCTTACATCATCAAGCGTTGGTACAGCGGCGCGGATTATCTCACAGCCAGCCTTTTCAAGCTGGACTGCCTGTTCTACGCTTTCAGTAACCTTTTCTGCCGGAACATTCAGCATTGACTGAATGTATATATGTCCATTGCCGAGCGTTAAACCGCCGACATTTACTTTTTTATTACTCACTGAAAACCTCCGCCGATAAGTTTTGAAATATCACCAAATGTCACAACAAGCATAAGCAGCATCAGCAGACCGAATCCGACCAGATGGATTATGCCCTCGACCTGCGGCTTCAGCGGCTTCCTGCGTATTGCCTCTATCACGAGGAACAGGAACCGGCAGCCGTCCAGGGCAGGAATGGGAAGCAGATTGAAAACACCTACATTTACGGTTATGAACGCGAACATATACATGAACGACGGAAGTCCGTAGCTTACGCTCTGAGATACGACCGTAACAGTTCCCACAGGTCCGGAAAGGTCTTTAAGAGCGTACTTGCCCTTGAACAGATCGGCCAGAGTAAAGATGATCATTCTGCTGATGGACGCGGTTTCCCTGCCGCTGTACTCAATCACGTTAAACAAATTGCGGTCTAGCGGCTGCACGTAAAATCCATAGATAATGCTGCTGTTGCCGTTCTCGTCAGTTTCTACCATAAACGGGACGTCCTTCAACTCAACGGTCTGACCATCGCGCTTCACCTTGAAATCAAGAAGAATGTCGCCATCGTTGTTTGTTCTGCCGGAATTATTCTGAAGCTTGTACTGGATATCGTACGTAGTCCAGACGTGCGTGTTTTCAATCGAAACGATCTGGTCGCCGACCTGCAGCTGCTGGGAACACAGCGAATGATCCGGAAACGCGCTGACAGTAGTAGTACCGACATTCGCTACGGTGCAGATATAAATGAGCGCCGCTATAAATCCCAGAACCAGGTTCATTATCGGACCTGCGACAATTACTATCATTCTCTGCCATACGGGCTTACGGTTGAATGCACGCGGATTGTCGCTGTCGTCGCTTTCGCCCTCCATAGAGCAGGAACCGCCGATAGGAAGCGCGCGGATAACGTATTCTGTTTCCTTGCCCTTTTTCCGGAAAATCACCGGTCCCATACCAAGCGCGAACTCATTTACCTGAATCCCACACAGCTTTGCAGCAGTGAAATGCCCCAGTTCATGGATTATTATTATAACGCAGAATGCCAGTATCGCAATTACTATCTGCATAAGACCTCCAAATCATTTTCCAAACTTTGCCACAACATACTCCTCGGCGGCTCTGCGGGTATCGAGAATATCATCAAGCGTAGGCTGAGCGATGAATTTGACAGACTCCAGCGCTCCGTTCACTACCTCGCCGATATCCAGGAATTTTATCTTCCGTCCAAGGAATAGAGCCACAGCCGCTTCGTTAGCGGAATTCACGATGCACGGCGCATTACCCTCCAGTGAAATCGCTTTTTTAGCGGCAGACAGACATGCAAATGTATCCTCGTCAGCTCTGCCGAATGTGAGATGCCCCACATCAAACAGCGAAAGCTTTTTCGCCGGGGACGGTAATCTTGCCGGATAAGTAAGAGCAAGCTGGATAGGGATACGCATATCTGCACTGCCTAGCTGCGCGATAACCGCGCCGTCCACAAATTCCACCGCCGAGTGAATTATGCTCTGTCTGTGCACGACTATTTCTACCTGCTCCGGAGTAACATCGAAAAGCCGGACTGCTTCGATAAGCTCAAGACCCTTGTTCATCAGTGTAGCGCTGTCTATCGTTATTTTCGCGCCCATGCTCCAGTTGGGGTGCTTCAGCGCCTGTTCAACGGTAACATCTTTCAGATCGTCGCGGGTCTTACCATAAAACGGTCCGCCGGACGCGGTAAGGAGTATCTTCGCCGGACGGTTATCTCCGGCGCCCATCAGGCACTGGAAAATCGCAGAATGCTCGCTGTCTATCGGCAGTAAACGTACTTTGTTCTGCTTGACGCAGTCAGTGACGAGCCTGCCTCCCGCGACAAGCGTTTCCTTGTTCGCAAGCGCTATGTCATTCCCTGCCTTAGCAGCTTCCAGCGTCGGAACAAGTCCTACCATACCAACTACAGAATTCACAACGATGTCGCAATCCAGGCGTGCAAGCTCGCATAAGCCTTCCATTCCGCACAGTACTTTGATATCAGTATCGGAAAGCCGCTGCTTCATATCCGCGTATTTTTCTTCATGGAATATGCATACGTACTCCGGGTGGAACTCACGTGCCTGCTTTTCTAAAAGCTCGGTATTGCTCCCTGCGGAAAGAGCCTTCACTCCGAATCCGTGCATTCGGCATACATCAAGAGTCTGTGTACCTATGGAACCTGTGGAGCCGAGAATTACTATATTCTTCATTTTATATTATACTCCTGTGGACGAGAAATTATTTCACTGAACAAAACCACCCATTCACGCATGTGAATGGGCAGAAAATGTCATGCATAAATGAAGCTGCCAAGATAAGACATGGCAACATATAGGAACGGTGCAACGAGAATCACACTGTCAAAACGGTCAAGCACACCGCCGTGCCCGGGCATGATGTTACCAAAATCCTTTACGTTGTACTCGCGTTTAATGACGGAAGCTGAAAGATCCCCGACAACGCCGACCAGAGAAGTCACCATTGAAAGCGGAATAAGAACCGCGTAACTCAGCTGGTGTTCCGTCAGAATAAAGGAATTGTAGATCAGCACCGTAATGGCAGTAACAACACCTACGGTAACAACACCGCCTACGAGACCCTCAACGGTCTTTTTCGGGCTGACAAGCGGACAAAGCTTGTGCTTTCCGAAGAAAGTGCCGACAAAATATGCGCCGGAATCCCCGAACCATGCACAGAACAGGATAAACAGCACCATGAAAATTCCCAACGGCTCACCGCTCTGTGAGTATCGGAGGAGCACTATGGAGCTGAGCGATGTCGGAAGAAGTCCGCCGGCTGCTCCGCATGCCAGAACTTGTTCAAAGCTGACTTCCTTGTGATTTTTCAGCATAATGAGTGCCATAACAATGACATAAGCCATAGACAGCGGAAGTATCAGAAATTTCAGCCAAGGGAGAATTATCGCAGCCGGAAAAACCGCGCCCATGACAATACTTGCCCACCGCAGCACCTTGAACTTTTCGCACCGTATCGCACGTGTAAGCTCCCATACTGCAACAGCTGAAAGGAAACAAATTCCCGCACAATACACGAATATATTGTCAAGGAATAAAATCGCAACTCCTATGATAATACCAACACCAGCAGAAATCAGCCTTGTGCCCATAAGCAACCCTTCCTCTGAAACTACACTCCGCCGAAACGCCGGTCACGCTCGTTATACTCGCTTATTGCATATTCCAGATGTTTTTTTGTAAAATCCGGCCAGAGGACGTCCATGAATACGAATTCAGCATACGCCGCCTGCCAGATAAGGAAATTCGACAAACGCTGCTCCCCGCTCGGTCTGATTATCAGATCCAACGGAGGCATTTCCGCCGTATAAAGCAGCCGCTCAATAGACTGCTCTGTAATGCATTCCGGGGTTATATCGCCGGAAACCGCCTGCTTAGCAAGAAGCCTTGCAGCACGGGTTATCTCATCTCTTCCGCCGTAATTTAGCGCAACACCCGCGATAAATCCGTCATTATTGACCGTGGACGCCTGTATATCCAACAGCTCATCGGTTATATCAGCGGGAAGCGCCGTGATATCGCCCAGAAAAATGAAACGAATATTCTCACGAGCCGCTTCACGAATGTCCTTGATATACTGACGGAGCAGATTCATGATCCCGTCTACTTCGTCTGCGGGGCGTTTCCAGTTCTCGGTAGAAAATGCGTAGAAAGTTACGCATTTTATCCCAAGCTCACGCGCCCAGTTGATAGTCTTTTTAAAAACGGCAGCACCCTGTTTATGTCCGAAATTACGCGGCAGAGCGCGTTTTTTCGCCCATCTGCCGTTTCCGTCCATAATGATTCCTATGTGCTGCGGTACAGACATCTCAGCCATCAGATAGACATGATCTCCTTGTCCTTGTCAGCGCCTACTGCGTCAATAGTTTCGATGTACTTGTCAGTAAGCTTCTGCATGCTCTTTTCAGCGTCCTTGAGGTCGTCCTCCGTGATCTCGCTGTTCTTCTTCTTGGCCTTGAGCTTATCAAGTGCGTCACGGCGTACGTTACGTATAGCTACCTTGCTTTCCTCACAGATCTTGCTTACCTGCTTGCAGAGTTCCTTTCTGCGGTCTTCGGTAAGCTGCGGGAATGCGATACGGAGTACGCGTCCGTCGTTTGTGGGATTAATACCGAGGTCGCTTGCCTGGATAGCCTTTTCGATAGACTTCAGTGTGGAAGCGTCAAACGGCTGTACAACAAGAATTCTTGCCTCGGAAACGGAGATGGAAGCCATCTGGTTCACGGGAGTGGGGCAGCCATAGTAATCAACAGTAATTCTGTCGAGCACGCTGGGGTTTGCACGACCTGCGCGAATTGTTGCAAGCTCGCTTTCAAGCGCATTTACGCACTTGCCCATCTTTTCCTTGGCTGTGTCGAGTATTTCTTTCATTTTGGCACCTCTCTGAATAATTATTGCGGCTTATGCTTGGTAACAAGCGTTCCGACAGTCTTGCCCATGATCGCGTCATAGATATTGTCGGGACGGTTAAGATCAAATACGATTATCGGAATATTGTTCTCGGTGCAGATAGCAGCTGCTGCGCTGTCCATTACCTGGAGCTTCTTAACGAGAATGTCGTGATGTGTGATGACATCGTACTTAACGGCGTCGGGGAACTTCTTGGGATCCTTGTCATAAATTCCGTCCACCATGGTCGCTTTCAGTAGGATATCCGCATTAAGCTCAGCGGCACGCAGTGAAGCAGCACTGTCAGTGGAGAAGAACGGATTACCTGTTCCACAGCCGAAAATCACAACTCTGCCCTTTTCAAGATGGCGAATAGCCTTGCCGAGGATAAACGGCTCAGCGACCTGCTGCATTGTAATGGCAGTCTGCACCCTCACCTGGCAGCCTTGCTTTTCCAGGACATCAGCAACGGCAAGTGCGTTCATGGCTGTTGCGAGCATGCCGATATGATCAGCGCGTGCTCTGTCCATACCCTCGGAACTTCTTCCGCGCCAGAAATTACCGCCGCCGACAACTATACCGATCTCGGCGCCGACGTCAACGCACTTCTTTATGCTGCGGCAGATGTTCTCTATGGTAGGGATATCAAGACCGCTTCCCTTGTCGCCGGAAAGAGCCTCGCCGCTCAGCTTGAGTAGCACACGTTTATACTTAGGGGTTTCCATTATTATCTTCTTATCCTCCGAATTTATCAGTACAGCCGAAAAAAGCCGGCTGCCGCAGTCAGGTCAGCCGCACGCCGACCTGCTGTATTATGTCAGCAATGCTGTATCAATAATCCAGTACGCGGATTCTGCCGAGCAGCTCAGCGCCATCGGAAACCTTCTCGATTGCATTGAGGGTATCCTTCTCGGACATCACGCCGGTTGTGAACGCAAGCTCATTCTCAGGCTGGTTCTTTCTGGAAAGGTATGTAACCTCGCCGAAGAGCGCCTTGATAACAGCCTTGGTGACTTCCACGTTCTTGGAAGAAAGTCTGATGTAGTTTGCGCAGGAGAAATCGCTGAAATCCTTGATGAAGTTCTGGTCGCTGTCAGCCCATGTAAGTGACTTACTTGTGCCGGAATGCTTAACGGCAGACACGATATCAGCAACAACAGCACTTGCGGTAGGAAGCTTGCCGGCACCCTTACCGTAAAATACGACATCGCCGGTAGCGTCGCCGCGTACAAGTATAGCGTTGAACACGTCATTTACGCCTGCGAGCTGGCTCTCGTCCTTGATAACAGCCGGGAATACGCCAATAGAAATTTTACCGGCTTCCTCGCGCTTGGCACAGCCGATAAGCTTTATCTTGCAGTCTGCGCTGTCGCAGTAGTCTACATCTTCAAGGGTGATCTTTGTGATACCCTCGGTGTGTACGCTGTCGGGATATACATGCTTGCCGAATGCAAGGGACGCCAGAATGCAGATCTTGCGGCATGCGTCATGACCGTCAACATCTGCGGAGGGATTACGCTCAGCATAACCCAGATCCTGTGCGATCTTGAGAGCCTTCTCAAAGTCCATACCGTCACGGATCATCTTTGTGAGAATAAAGTTGGTAGTACCGTTGAGAATACCGGCTATCTCGTCGATCTCATTAGCGGAAAGGCATGCATGCAGCGGCTTGATTATCGGAATTCCGCCGCCTACGCTTGCTTCAAAGAAGAAGTTCACGTTCTTCTCCTTAGCGATGGCGAGAAGCTCCGCGCCCTTAGCGGCAACAAGCTCCTTGTTGGAGGTGACAACGCTCTTACCAGCCTCAAGAGAGGACTTTACAAAATCATATGCCGGCTTGAGTCCGCCGATAACCTCGGCTACGACCGTGACCTCCGGGTCATTCAGAATAATGTTGAAATCCTTGACGAATTTGTCCTTGTAAGGATTGTCATTGAAATCACGAATATCAAGGATATACTTGATATCCATTTCCTGTCCAGCCTTTTTTTCAAGGCTTTCCTTATTCTTATAGAAAACCTCAACTGTTCCCGAGCCAACTGTACCATAGCCCAGAACTGCGATCTTAGCCATAATCAACTTCCTTTCGGTTCACTTCTTTTACCGGAAAGCGTCTTTCACCAGCATGGAGGGAATGCTCCGCCGTACGCCGGTGCCTGCACCTGTATATCCGGAACCGCGTGCGCCTGAATGTCTGCACTTACAGTCTGCCTGGCGGCGTTACCGTTCGGCGGGACTACGCAGACATTTATTTACAGTCGCTGTCGCTGTTTATTATCCTATATATTATAGCACAATACAGTGATATTTGCAAGTAGTTTTTTAATGACTTGTAACAAATCTGCGAAATTATTCTGAAAGAACCGCTTCAATAGACGAAAGCTCTTCCGGCGTAAAGTCTAAATGTTCGACTGCTGCAGCATTCTCAATTATCTGCTCTGGCTTGGAAGCTCCGATAAGCACCGTTGTTACCTTGCCCTCACGGAGTGCCCAGGATATCGCCATCTGAGATAGCTTCTGACCGCGTTTTTCAGCAATTGCACTCAGCCTGCGGACCTTTGAGAGTTTATCCTCGTTGATGTCGTTCCGTATCCATGCGCAGCCCTTGGAAACACGCGAGTCGCCGGGTATTCCATTCAGATAACGGTCTGTGAGAAGTCCCTGGAACAGCGGCTGAAAAACGGCAAGCCCAACGCCGTTGTCCGCAGCAAAGTCACGTAATCCGTCGCTTTCGATCCAGCGGTTGAACATGGAGTAACTCGGCTGATTTATTATAAACGGTGTGTGAAGCTCGTTGAAGATCGACATGATCTCTTCGGTCTGCTGCTTGTTATAGTTTGATATTCCCACATAAAGCGCCTTGCCCTGCCGAACCGCGTTGTCAAGTGCGAGCGCCGTTTCTTCAAGCGGGGTTTCCGGGTCAAAAACGTGATGGTAATAGATATCAACATAATCCAGTTTCATGCGTTTCAGCGACTGGTCAAGCGAAGCTGTAAGATATTTGCGGGAGCCATTGCGGTCACCATAGGGACCGTCCCACATTTCGTAACCGGCTTTTGTCGCGATTATAAGTTCATCGCGATACGCGCGAAGACCGCGGTCAAGAATCCTGCCGAAATTCTCCTCCGCCGAGCCATTGTACGGATTTCCGTAATTGTTCGCGGCATCAAAGTATGTGATACCAAGGTCAAATGCTGTATGAACCATCTGCTCCATGGTTTCAAACTTATCCCTGTAGCTGAAATTCTGCCATATCCCGAATGATATCGCAGGAAGCCTCAATCCGCTTTTTCCGCAGCGATTGTATACCATCTTGTCGTATCTGTGCTCATTTGGTGTGTACATATTTCCTCCGTTCTGTTGTGTCAGTGTTTCTTGAAAAATCCGGATTTTTTTGCGCTTGCAGCGTTCCGTTCCTCTTCAAGTTCTTTAAGTACTTCACGCTTGATATTTTCCTTGAGATTCTCATAAAGGTTATCGTAAAGGCTGTTATACAGTTCAGCGGCAAGCTTTTCCTTATTTATAGGCGGCTCCGGCGGCATAAGTTTCATCTTCATGTGGCGCTGGATCTCCTCAAGCTCAAAATCCGAAAATGCGCTTGCAGTAGAAGCGTATTCTTCCTCAACTGGCTCTGGCTCAGAGGGTTTCTCTATTAGCTCTTCCTTTACTGGCTCTGCTTCCGGAATTTCGACCGGCTTTTCCTGTTCGGGAATATTCATTATATCCTGTATAGGGAGCATGTCGTCATTTTCAGTTTCTTCCTGTTCCGGTTCTGCAAATAATGGAGCTTCCGGTACAGGCTCAGCGACCGCGGCAGGTTCATTTTCCTGCGGAGAGGGTTCTTCTTTCGTATCTACAAGCTCCTGGGTTTCCTGTATGGGAAGCGCTTCCTCAGGCTTCGGAATATCCTGTGCCGGCTCTGCAAATGCCGATGTATCCGCGACAGTGACTGTTTCGGAAACCATGGCAGGCTCAATTTCCTGCGGAGCGGGTTCTTCGGCTGTATCGACCAGTTCCGCGTGCTCCGCTGTTTCCTGAACGATAAGCGTTTCCTCTGGTCGGGGAGCGCCCGATATTGTTTTTTCAGATACCGGGACTTCCGGAGCAGTAATCGGTTCAGCAACCTCCGGAGATTCTGCTTCCTGCGGAGCAGGTTCTTCCGTTATCTCAACTGGCTCCGGGATTTCCGGTGACTCCTGTACGGAAATTGCTTCCTCAGCCTGCGGAGTGCTCTGTATTGTTTCCGAAATAACAGGAGCTGTATAAGTCTGCTCCGCTGACTGTGTATTCTCCGCCGAAACAGATTCCTGGACAGGGGCGGCAGACACCGGCTGAGATGTCTGTACCGGTTCATGATTTATCTTGTTACCGCAATAGGGGCAGAATAAAGCCTGGGGTCGTTTAAGCATTTTACCGCAATTTTCACAAAACATATTGCACCTCTGAAAATGACATGAATGATGTGTCTATAGCAAGTTCTGAAAATGCCCCCCGAATGATGACCCATTCAGGAGGCATCTTTATTACATCTGTGCCAGGTCAGCGAAGCACTGCTTCATTGCCGGGTAAAGCTTGCGGTACATTGCGTATACCTTTTCGTACTCGGCGGTGTTCTCCGCGATCGGCTCCTGTATCTTCTCGGGCTTGATAACTGCGCGGCACGCTTCGGGAACGCTCTTGTAAATTCCCGCTCCGACAGCCGCCAGAAGAGCTACGCCAAGTGCAGGACCCTCCTTGTTCTGTGTGGTCTTTACCTGGCAGCCATAAAGGTCAGCAAGCATCTGACGCCACAGAGGAGAGGTTCCGCCGCCACCGCATGCCATCATGTCGCTTACGTTTATATCCATCTCGCGCATTACTTCCACGCAGTCACGCAGGGAGTAGGAAACGCCCTCCATTACCGCACGGAGCATTTCTTTCTTCTTGTGCATGGTAGAAAGCCCGAAGAATACGCCGCGTGCACTCGGGTCAAGGTGTGGAGTTCTTTCGCCGTTGAGGTAAGGCATATAAAGCAGGCGGTTTGCGCCGATCGGAACGCTTCCCGCTTCCTTGTCCATGAGGTAATAAGGATCAACGCCCATAGAAAGCGCCGTTTCCATCTCAGCCCATGCGAAGTTATCTCTGAACCACTTGAGCGACAGACCCGCAGACTGCGTAACGCCCATTACATGCCAGCAGCCGGGAACTGCGCAGCAGAAAGTATGCACTCTACCCTTCTTGTCGATGGAGATATTGGAAGTATGCGCAAACACAACGCCGGAGGAACCGATGGTCGTGAATGCCTTACCGTCCTCTACAACACCGGTGCCGACCGCAGCGGCAGCGTTATCGCCTGCGCCGCCGACAACGGGAGTTCCAACTTTAAGTCCGGTAAGCTCCGCTGCTTTCTTGGTGATGGTTCCGGTGATCTCCGGTGACTCATAAACCTTTGCAAGCAGGGACTTGTCTATGCCAAGCTTATCCAGTACCTCGTCAGACCAGCAGCGGTTCGGGATATCCAGAAGCTGCATTCCGCTGGCGTCGGATACCTCGGTAGCGTACTCCCCGGTGAGCATAAAGCGTATGTAGTCCTTAGGAAGAAGAATGTGACGGCACTTTTCGTAATTCTGCGGCTCGTTGTTCTTGACCCACATGATCTTCGCCGCTGTAAATCCGGTGATCGCCGGATTTGCTGTAATTTCGATCATTCTGTCGGCGCCGACTTTGTCAGTGATCTCCACGACTTCCTTTGCGGTACGCTGGTCGCACCAGATAATGGATTTGCGGATCGGCTGGTTTTCAGCGTCCAGCATTACAAGGCCGTGCATCTGACCGGAAAGTCCAACGCCCTTGATATCGTCAGGACTTACCTTGCTCTCAGCGATGACGTCCTTGATTCCATTTACGGAAGCGTTCCACCAGTCGAGCGGCTCCTGCTCGGCGTAGCCGTTCTGCGGGGTGTAGAGGGGATATTCATAGGTTGCGGATGCTACCGGAGTTCCGTCTTCCGAAAAGAGTAC
>Ga0129310_1002341_pt1 | contig 14261 bp, 13 predicted proteins | sample Go1ome_2_FD_94433 | JGI IMG/M metagenome (GOLD analysis project Ga0129310, IMG submission 94433) | Western lowland gorrila individual fecal microbial communities from Wisconsin, USA - Go1022A metagenome | ecosystem: Host-associated > Mammals > Digestive system > Large intestine > Fecal | place...
CAACAAATCAAAATACGGCCGTCACTTTCCACAGACAGCTGTACCCTGCTCGCAGGAAAAAGCACCGTGTTTTCTACTTCGCCCATAACCATCGCAACTGTCCATGAAATTCACCTCCAACTTTTTTCCGTGGTTATCGTAGCACTGTGCTTTTTATTTTGCAAGCTGTTTTTCTTATTTTTCCAATTCCTGATATCTTCTTGACGGTCGATAGATCATCAGGGCAATAATAATTACCTCTCTATGCCATTTTGTGGCACAGAGGTTCTCCTCAAATCCACTGTATCTATCCATCGGATTTTCCTGATTACTCTATTTCATACTTTCTCTTCATTTCTTCCAAAATCTCTGGATTTTCCAGTTGTGGAATCTTGTCCGAATCTCAAGGATCGAAAAAATCCACCGGAAAATCGTATTCTTGTATTTTCTGTTGGCCGTCAGTAATTCGTAACTGCGTTTTGTCATAGTGTCCTCCTGTTCTCATAGCATCTGAAACCAAGAAGAAACACATATGTGGATCAGCTCCCGCTGCCGGAATCGTTAGAATATATGCTAATTGACATATCATAAAATTTTTTAGTCGATCACTCTCCCCCATGCACTCTGATTCCCTGGTGCGCATTGTCCATAGCAAGCAGCTGATCTGCACATTTTCTGTATGCTTCCTCCATTCCAAGCCCTTTATAGCCGAGGCTCATCATAAACAAACAGTGCTTTCGGTTTCTCTCATTTAGATTTTCTTCAAAAATCAAAAGATCCGGGAGCGATACCGCAAAATAATCTGTCTTCACATCATCATTGATATGTTTTTTGCCGTAATCGATCAGCTTGTTAAATCTTAGATCTGACTGCTTTTTATCACCAAGCTTTTGAAGTGCGAGTCCCTGATAATAGATCATCTCAGGCGGCTGATCGTTATAGTACATCATTCCGACAGGCTCGCTAAGCCCCTTTCCGGCTCTCACAAGGCACTCTTTTGCATACTCCTTCTCCCCCAGCTTATCACATACCACTCCGAGCAGATAATACAAATTGTTCTCCTGTGCGCTCTCAAGCTTTCCTTCCCCGAGATTGTGCGGATAGTCACCTGTCGCCTGCGTAAGAAGTTCTTTTGCCTCCTCATATTTTCCATCGGCAAGAGCCTTCCTTGCAAGCAGGTAAAGAGATGTCAGATACTGTGCGGCGACCTTGCCTTCGCCGCCCTCCCACTGATGAAAATGCCTTTTGTTGATCAGTGCAAATGCTTCTCTGTTTCTGCCGACAGTGTTCAATACCGTCACATATGCAAGGTACATATCGTCTCTTTCATACACAAGCTCCCTGTGTTTTTCCATATCCGCCAGACGCTCTTCCACCGGGAAATTCATCCTGCGTCTCAGCTGGTCAAGTTCCATATAGACTCTTGCATCGCTTTCATCAAGCGCAAATGCCTTATCAAGCTCCGAATAAGCCTTCTGCGGCTCGTGATCCACATTGTAATATGCCAGTGCAAGATTTCTGTGAACTGTGGGAAACTCAGGACACTTCTCTCTCGCAGCCTCATAATCGGCAATCGCTTCCCCGTAGACTCTCTTGTCATATAAAAGACAGCCAAGATAAAAACGTGCCATACCGAGGTCAAATTTTTCTGCAAGGGCAGACAGGACGATGTAATCTTCCATTCTGTGTGGGAAACAGCCATCTGCCACAGCATTCTCAGCGAGAATACAATACTTTTGTGCACTCTCCGTATCCTCAAGCATCCTATACCCATAAGCAATATAATAAAATACCAGCGGATAAATTTCTTTCTGTGCTTCCACCCAGGACAGGGCAAAATCGATTCCCTGCTTGTAAAGTCCTGCCTCGTACTTATCGTTTACAAGTTCGATCAGCGTATTGTGATTTATTTTTTCCGGCTTTCTGTCATACAGAGGATCAATGTCCATGCTCTCAATCCGCAGTTTATCTGCCTGCTCGTTTTTTCCAAGAAGCCTTAAAATATCCTCCTTCAGAGCTCTTGCCTTCATACAGTGATATTGCCGGAAAATCGACTCATCAATATGTACAAGAGCAGTTTTATAATCTCCTCTTTTTACATCGATACAGGCAAGCTCATAAAAACCGGGAGCCTGGAAGCTTCCGCCCCAGATTGCCTTATAAAATGCATCGTACGCCGCATCCGTCTTTCCCTGATATTTGAGAGAAAGACCAAGATTATAATACGGCTCAAGGTCATAGGGATTGGGATTTGAGCGGATTGACTTATCCACTGCTGCCTGAAAATATTTCTGTGCCCCGGCAAAATCACATTTTCTAAGCAGGCAAAGACCATAGGCATTGTTCAGCCTGATATCCGACGGGTCTCTCCTTAATCCTTCCAGATAATAATCCTCCGCATGGTATGTCGCATGACGGTACTGTTCGATATGTCTTCCGTATAAAAATAAATCCTCCGTTGTCTTACAATCCCCGGGAAGCGGTGCCGCTTTGGCAGGCTCCGGGATCGGTGTCTCCTGCTTCTTTGTGAATGTGTACGCCACAAGCTCTTTTCCGTCCGCTGCGCTTACGCTGACCTTCGTTCCGGTTATGTTTAACAATGTTTGCAAAGATACCTGTGCTTCATAAGTATGTACGGGAGAGAGATTCACCCGCTCTTCAAACAGCGTTTCTCCCTTCTGTTCCACCTTCACTACCGCACCGGTCTGCTCTGCTGTTGTGTATGCTAAAACAGCCAGCTTCTTTTGCGCTTCGTCATAAGTTGCATTGATTGCCGCATCGATCGTGGCATTTTTGACATAACCGATATTTTTATAGGGCATGAAATACTGTTTGAAATTCTTCATCTCCTGGGGAAGCATCCATGTAAAATCAGGCTGGTTGTCCGTATAACATCCTGTCATAAGCTCGATATACGGACCATCCTCATCGGTAAGCGCTCTGTCCCATGCTTTTCCAAACTCTCCGCAGCCCCAGGTCCACTGCTTCTTTCCCGGTGCAATATGATGGTCAGCCACATGTAAAAGTCCGGCATGCTTTCCATAATCATATTCACCGATAAAATTATAATCCGACTTGTACGCCATATAGGAAGTAGGCACCGGAATATTCTTATACTGCGCAATATTGACATGGTCGTACTTGTGCTTGTAATAGGTCCCTTCTGCATAAGGAAAGCTGATGACATCTCTCTTTCCGTGGTCGTATACCGCATTCACATCCTCGGGAAATACCGAAATGGTGTCATCGTTTACCGATACCGCAGGATTTGCCCACCATAAAAATGTCTGCGGAACATTCGTCCTGTTATAAAGCTTTGCCGACAACTCAATATAAGCTTTATCCGGATACAATGTCACACCAAGCACGCCCTCTGTCCGAAACATGTTCTCAATCTCACCCATCCAGACAGTCGCACTGCCATCCTCATTCTCTTTATAGGTATATTCCACCGGATCAAAAGTGCTCGGTCTGTGATGCTGCGGCCAGTTAAACTCAATTCCTCCGGAGATCCACGGTCCTGCAAGTCCTACAAGCGCAGGCTTGATCACATGGTTGTAATAGATAAAATCATATCCGTTGGTCTTATCATAGGCCCTCTGTATTCTTCCGCCAAGTTCCGGCAGCATCATCACTTTGATATAATCGTTCTCCAGGTAGAGTGCTGTGTACTCTTTGTCCGTCCTGGTATCACTTATTTTCTCAATGACTGTATGCGGGTAGATTCTTCCTGAGCTTCCCTGATATACTCTCTTTTCAAGGAACATTGGATTCTTGTCAGGCTTTCCTGCCTCATAAGTAGGGATGACCACCTTCTCCTCCCATACATGGACTCTGTTCATATGTGCACCTCCATATCATCTTTAGCACCATCATACCATTTCCCTATGCGATTGACATTGCTGTGATTTGCTGTTATATTTATGAAAATTGCTCTTTTTATAGTGTAAAAGTACGCTTATGTCCACTACGATATTTTTTCGATTGCTACAGGGAGATTTTATGAAACCAACGGAAGCGCTAATAAAGCCTGTATCTGAATATTTTATCTACACACCGACCCAGGAGGCTTTTTTCTCCTACCTTTATCCGGTGTGTATCGGACATTTTGTATACTGTCCGGGCTATGTGCTTAACAGAAACAGCTATGACAGTATTCTTATCATGCATGTGACATCAGGGAAATGCACCGTGCATGCCAGAGGCATTGACACACAGGTGTCAGCCGGCAGCACGGTTTTGATAAATTGCTATGAGCCTCACGGGTATGAAAGCAACTGCGGATGGGAAGCCGACTGGATTCACATTGACGGTACCGCCGCCCTGAATTATTATGACTATCTTAGTAAAAAATACGATTCCTGCACGCCCGTTCTCAACAAAGCGCCGTCAGGACTTGCTTCACTGATCGCTGATTTTTCGAGCGGAACGATTCCTGCTGAGGCCGTCATGTCAATGATACTTACAGGAATGCTCGCAGATTTTGCCGCTGCAGAAGATAGCACTGACAGACAAAACGAAGAGAATGCCATGGCGGATCAGGCAGGCTGTGACAATGATGTCATAGCCCTTGTGACAGGTTATATCAGCTCACATTTTACCGAGGAGCTTTCCACTTACGAACTTGCTTCTTACGCCGGACTGAGCCGTTATTATTTTATACGGCTGTTTAAAAAGCGCACCGGCTGCACTCCGCATGAATATCTTATAAACACACGCCTGAATCATGCAAAATATCTGCTTAAAAACACCGGTCTTACCATAAAAGAAATCTGCTTTGCCAGCGGTTTTGCCGACGAAAGCAGATTCTGTACGTGTTTCCGTAATTGTATCGGTGTCAGACCATCCGAATACCGGATGAAATGATACCAGCCTTTATTTTCCCAGCCGGGGGACAATTTGTTTCTTTGCCGCTATTTCTCCCTGCTTCATAAGCCAGGCCACAGCCAGTGTGATTCCCACCTGCACGACATAAAACAGGAAAAACTGAGAAATATACTGCAGGCACAGCTTCCGGGTATAGTAAAATATAGAAATGTGGATCAACCACATATAGGTAGCATATCTGCCTACAAAAAAGCTTCCTTGCGCCAGTATCTTCACCTGCTCCATTACTAACAATACTCCTGTGACAAAGACCGGAACGATCACAAAATCATATCTTGCAAAAGAAGCCTCCGGTGTGATCTGTATCCGCAATACCACCATGGCTGCGATCAGTCCCAGACCGATGATGATCTTCAGGATGCCCGACAAATTTTCTATCCTGATTCTTTCATAAACAGAAAATCTCGAAAACAGATAGCCCATGAGAAAGATTGCCAGAAAGCTGGGACGCAGACCGTGGATCAGCGCATTGAACATTTCCGGATCCTTTCCCCACATGACGAATCCGATTGCTGCCGTTCCCGCCAAAAGTACTCCGTAAAAAATGCATTTTTTCCGTCGTTCCTTTTTTTCAAAGGGTTCCAACAGCAAATGCAGCAGCGGCGCCAACAGCATCATCAGTACGTATTGCTGCATGTACCACCACGTTCCGTTATAAGTCACCTTTATTGCAAAAAAGTTTTCCCAGAACTCTACAGGATAAAACATCTCTTTCCTGATGATGAAATCAATTCCCTTGAAGATCAGAAGCACATACCAGTATTTTCCGAACACCCGCAGCATGCGCACAAATGTTTTCCGGTAATTTTCCCGCAGCGTTGTGAAAAACTGCTCTCTTTTCAAAGCGGAAAATCCATAAAACACTCCATATCCGCTGACAAAAGCAAACATCCCGACACAAATTTTTCCAAACCATGCCGTCTGTTTTACCAGTTCTATATTGCCATAGGAAATCGCCAGTTCTGACGGATCTAAGAAAAAATGATGATACATCATCAGAAGAACCGCAATTCCCTGTATCATGACCGATTGTTTTTTGGTTATCATCGGTGCGTTATACTCCTCTCAGTTCATACATTTCCCGACAGATTTTCTTCCCTGCTTCTGTCCGGAAAATGTTTCGATAAGCATTTTGTATCGCTTCTTCGGACAGTTCATCCTCATACATATTTACCAGGAAATCCGCTTCTACCAGGATCTGATAATCGATTCCGTCGATATTCTGGTACGTATGATGATGGGCGATCAGGTACTGTACTCTCTCGGAAACTGCTTCCGAAAAACCAAGCTCTGCCAGCAGCTTTTGCGCAATGGCCGGCCCCTCTTTCTCCTGCAGTTTTCCGTTACTGTTTCCGTATTTTTCTTCACACAGATGGATTCCGATATCGTGGGTCAATGCTGCTGTTTCCAAAATAAATAACGTCTCCGCATCCACCTTTTCCATCTCCGCGATCAGCTTCGCATAGCTGTGTACCTTGCAAAAATGCTGGATGCGCTTTTCATCCCCGTGATAAAGCTCAATCATCGCCATATGTAATTTGTTGATCATTTTATGGTTTCCTCCGTAAATCCGCTACTGAATGGTGGATACAATGCCTTCTTCTGTCAATGTCTGGAGACATTCCTGTGCATCCTCATCGTGCATCATCTGCCACACCTGTTCCATCCCCGGTGCCAGCGGTTTCTTCAGGAATTCTTCTCCGGGAATCCAATAGACCTTTCCCTCCTTGGAGGAAAGCAATTCCCCCTCATATTCCGCTGTTTTATACAAAAATCCAACATTCCGTATGTCCCCTGTCATCCAGTGGTAGATACCTGTCAGCTTTGGATTCCGGATCGTAAGTCCGGTCTCTTCAAAGATTTCCCGGATTACCGATTCCTTGAAGGTCTCGCCCGGTTCCACATGCCCACCCGGAAAAGTGGTTCCCGAATATCCCTTTCCCACCTTGTCCAGTGCCAGCACGTTGCCCTCTTTATCATAGACCATGCACATATTCATAAAAATTACTTTTTCAGTTCCAGCCATTACCTGCACCTCACCTGTACTCTTTTTTCTCAGGTAAGTTAAATATAACATAATCCCATTATCGTGGCAAATCCTGTCTCCATCCGATTTCTGCCCGTATCTGCGTATAAGCCTCCGGCTCCAGATCATATCCGAGATAAGCAATGCCCCGATAAACAGTCTCCGGTACGGTTTCGGAGGAACATATTTTTTTACGAATGGTCTCGATCAGATCACGCTTTGCGGCGATGATCTTCGCATCAGCCCCGTAAAACTGTGTCATATCGTAGTCCGAAGTATTGCCGCAGGGATTCAGACAGGTGGCGCAGTCCGGCGCAATGGCGAATTTCTCCGTATGGATTTTCTGCACTGTTTCTTCCTCGCTGTCACCATTTGTCAGCTGTAAAAAAGCTTCCCGGATCACGCTGTCGGTCTGCTCTGTTTTTCCATTATTGGATACGGCTCCCACCAGCCCGATCAGAGCGCTGATAATTCTGTCTCCCTGCATTTGCATACAAATCCTCCATGCCTTTCCAGCATTGCAAAAATAATTCTATTCCAGAATCTCTCCGTCAATGGAGATGGTCACTACCTGCCAGGGCAGGAACTTTCCGCTGTCCTGTATGGCTTTCTTTGCCGCCATTTCCAGTCCGCCGCAGCAGGGCACTTCCATGCGCACGATGGTCACGGACTGAATGTCGTTGTTTCGCAGAATCTCCGTCAGCTTCTCGCTGTAATTCACCGCATCCAGCTTCGGACAGCCGATCAGCGTCACCTTGCCGCGGATGAATTCCTTGTGGAAATTCGCATAAGCATAGGCGGTACAGTCAGCTGCAATAAGCAGCTTCGCCCCGTCAAAATAAGGAGCCTGTAACGGAGCCAGTTTAATCTGTACCGGCCAATTGCTTAACTGGGATCTCAAGGTGACATTACTGTTCTCTGCAACAGTTTCCGCCACTTCCGCCCGGTTCATCTGACGGATACGGCTTCCCGGGCATCCCCCATGAGGAATCTGCCTGCCCTCCCGCTGCATCCTTTCCTGCTGTTTCAACTGCTGCGCCTGTTTCACTGCGGCCTCGTCATAGGCCGGTGCCTCCCGCTCTTCAAAGGTGATAGCTCCCGTAGGGCACCCGGGCAGACAGTCACCGAATCCGTCACAGAAATGCTCTCTGACCAGTTTCGCCTTGCCATCAATAATATCTATCGCACCTTCATGGCATGCCGTCGCACAGATGCCACAACCATTGCATTTTTCTTCATCAATGTGAATGATTTTCCGGATCATAGTTTCCTCCTCGATTTCTCTATTCTCTCCGTTTGTTTCTAAATAATCAGTTACCAGTTCAAACATCAGACTTGAAATATTCGTCATATATTTCTGTCACGGGATCAGTATATCAAAATCAAGGATTATGTTATGTTGTTTTTCCAACATTTTTATCATTTTCTTCGCATACAGAAATCTGTACCCTTATTCCGCAAAAATGTTCCTTGACTTTCCGCAATGCTTATACTAGAATCATTCCATCAAATACGTTGTTTTTCCAACAAAAGGAGCATTTATTATGGACAGTCCTCTCTTTCAGGATATTTTACCGGAAGATATCCCGGTAATGCTGAAACGCCTGAGTGCCTATACGAAATCCTATCAAAAGGATGCATATATCAGACATGCAGGCGATCCTGCGGATTTTATCGGGATCATTGAATCCGGCTCCATTCACATCTTGCAGGATGATTACTATGGCAACCGCAACATCACAGCATCTATCCCCCGGGGTTCTCTGTTCGGCGAGGCCTTTGTCTGCGCCGGAATTCCCTGTCTTCCCGTGGACATTGTTGCTGCGGAAGACTGCACCGTGATGTTTTTCAACGGAAAAATGTTGTTAAACACCTGTGACAACGGCTGTAAATTTCATCATACTCTGGTACGCAATCTCCTGGGGATCGTGGCCCAGAACAATATGTATCTGAACCGGAAAATCAAATATATCTCCCGCAAAACCACCCGGGAGAAGCTGATGGCATATCTTACCGATCAGGCAAAGCTGAAAGGCTCCAACGATTTTACCATTCCTTTCAACCGGCAGGAACTGGCAGATTATCTTGGGGTAGAAAGAAGCGCCATGTCCGCAGAACTCGGCAAGCTCACAAAGCTTGGCATCCTACGGACACAGCGCAGTCATTTTACTCTATTAAAACCATTGGATCAATCCGGATAAAACTCCGAAATCACATTTTTCAATACCTCTGCGGATTGCTGCAAACCAGCCAGTTCCTTTTCATTTAATTCAATAGGGACCACGGTCTCGATACCGTTTTCATCCACCACAGCAGGAATACTTAAGACCACATTCTCCAGTCCGTACTCTCCTGTCATCAGACTGGATACCGGCAGAATGGACTGTTCATTACGAACGATAGCCGCACAGATTCTGCATACTGCCATGGCAATTCCATAATAGGTTGCATGCTTTCTGGCAATGATCTCATAAGCGCTGTTCTTCACACTATGGAATATTTTCTCCATAGATGCCTCATGGTCATAATGTCCCCGCAATTCACAGAAATCATTGATGGGCATCCCTCCAACTCTGGCATCACTCCAGGCCGCCAGTTCACTGTCCCCATGCTCACCGATAATAAATGCATGGATGCTCCGGCTGTCTACCCCCAGATGCTCTCCCAGTTCATACCGGAACCTTCCGGTATCCAGCACGGTTCCGGAGCCGATGACACGGTTTGCCGGATAACCGGATTCTTTCAAAGCTATGTAGGTCAGAATGTCCACCGGGTTGGATACGATGAGCAGAATGCCTTCAAAGGGTCTCTTTGTAATCTCTCCGATAATGGACTTCATAATGGCACTGTTTTTCCGGATCAGATCCAGTCTGGTCTCCTCCGGTTTCTGATTGGCTCCGGCTGTGATCACGATTACCGCAGCGTCCACAATATCGTCATAGGTTCCCGCATAGATCTTCATAGGGCTGGCAAATGCCATGCCGTGACTGATATCCATGGCTTCTCCCTCAGCGCGGTTATGATCCGCATCGATCAATACCATTTCCGAAAAAAGTTTACTCTGCATCAGGGCAAATGCAGAAGACGATCCTACAAATCCACATCCTATCACTACCACTTTTCTGCTGTTGATACTCATAATACCTGCCTCCTGTCTTATCTTTCTGCCTATTTCTGTATCTTCTCAAAATCAGATGCCGGATGCTTGCACAACGGACAAATAAAATCTTCCGGCAATTCCTCTCCTACATATTCATAACCGCAGATCGTGCAGCGCCATACCGTCTGACCGTCTTCTGTCTTAACGGCTTCCTGTGGTTTAGGTTTTACATTTTGCTGATAATATTCATAGTCAGCTGAATCCTCTTCGCCCAGCACTTCCATCTCCGTTACTTCTCCGATAAACATGGTGTGCGATCCCAGATCCACAGTCTGGCTGACTTTTACTGCCAGATAAGCATTGGTGCCTTCCGTAATATAGGGCACACCATTCTCTGCATTTTGATACGCTGTGTAATCTGCGAACTTGTCCACCTCTCTGCCGGACTGGAAACCGAAACGCTGATACAGCGAGAACTGCGCTGTCTTACTGAGCACCGATACGTTGAACACACCGGTCTTTAATAACATGTCGTGCGTATAATTTGCCTTGTTGACGCAGACACAGATCTGATTCGGACCGGACGCAGCCTGGATCACCGTATTGACGATACAGCCGTTTGCTTTCTCCGCATCTCGTGTTGTTACAACATATAATCCATAACTTAATTTGTGCATTGCCTTGTTATTCATTGTATTCTCTCCTTTTCTCCTTCAGCCTGTTTCGCTTCCTTTTTTAGTATCTCTTATCTGCCATATTTTATTTGCTTAACATTTCTTATTTTCTTTATCCTGATGATAACACAGTTGGAATTATCTGTCAATAATATTAGTAATGATTCTTATTTTTATTTCAGTGATTTAAAAACACCGATACCTTTCGATACCGGTGTTTCTTATCTGTTTTCTAATAGGTCACAACGTTATGATACACTCTGTAATATCCGTCTCCGATATCCACCAGCTGCAGCTGTATTGCAAAATACTCCATACCGAGATTTTTCAACACATCCACCACATATCCCTGCTCGTAGGCTCCGGTATGATAGGATTGCTCGATGGTATTCCACAGGCTCTTAGGCACAACATTGTCAAAATGCTGGTCACCGCTTCCCAGGCCGGTCAGCTGCTTCCTGCAGTCTTCATAATAGGAACTTAAATCCGTCAGCGCATCGGCTCTGGGCTCCGGCGTAGCGGCAGCTGTGGTATTGCCTGCAGAGCCTGCGGTATTGCCGGAGGGATAACGCAATGGCTCCTGGGGATCCGGATTGATATAATCACTGAGAGAGCTGCCAGGCTGCTCCGGTTCCTGCGTACCGTCTCCCTGCTGTCCGGGATCTGTAACGCTCCCGTCTGTCTGCCCGCCGGAGGGCGTAGTGCCTGCGCCCGGATCCGGTGTGGCTCCGCCTGCTTCAGACGGCTGACCGGTACTCGCTGCCCCTGTGGTATTTTCCTGTCTGTAAGCGGTACCGTTGCAGGCCGGCAGATACACCGACAGATTCTGTCTTACATGGGTGGAGGCAAAATCCGCATCCGTCTTGTTAAAATAGTCATATCGGATGGCCGCTGCGTCATCCCAGGTCACATCCACATTGTAATAACCATCCTCCAGCTTTACAATATTCCAGGCGTGATTCCCTCCGGAATAGCCGGTGCAGTAATAACAGGGAATTCCCAGCTGCTGTAGCAGGTACTGATAGGCTCTGGCATAGCCGGCGCATACGCTTTTTCCGTTTACCAGTGCACTGTAGGCACTCTGGTTCATATCCGCTGTCAGATCATAGGCCACTGCCGATGCCAGTGCATCATGCACATATTTCTCTTTTTCATAATTGCTGTCAAGGGACGCTGCCCCGGCAATCAGATTCTGTGCCGCCGCATCAAATCTTTGCTTTGCGCTCTCCAGATCATCTGCCGTACTGTTATATTTTAAATCGATCTCCACGCATTGACCGTTGGCCAGATATTTGCTGGAATAACCCGTCTCCAGCCAGAACATTTCCGGATGATCACCGATCACCGCCTCAAACGCTGTCTTTACATCACTGGCGGACACGGTCTTCTCCGGTGCAAACTTTTCTGTCAGGTTCTGTGCGTTGGCATAGATCTGCCGGTATACGGACTGCTGATTCTCCGACAACATCTGATAATACGGATACTCCTCTGCGGAAAATGACAGCCCATCTCCCGTTTTTCCGGAACCTAACGTTTCCTCCAGATTCTGTGCTTCCTGATCCGGAATCTGCTGTTCTTCCGGCTGCACGGGAGTAAAACCTGTCTTGCCGCTGACATCCTCCGGAATCTGCATCTGATCCATGGGCGGCGCCACGTAGCCGTTCATTTCCCCCGGCATACCATTAGGAAGCGTCACACTGATATTTCTATTTCCATTCCCGGAAGTCTGTCCTTCCCCGGTCTCTTCGGTCCCAGGGGTCATATCCACTGTATTGCCATACAGTTTCTGCGCCAGAGAACTGGTCATATCGGGGTTCAATGCGAATACCAGGATTCCGCCACACAACAGCAGACACAACACTGCAATTCCTATCATGATCTTATTGACTACTTTCATCTTATGCTCCTATCAGACCGGGCTCCTGGCCTGTGCTCCTGCCCGGATTTGTTATAAAGCCAGCTTCTGCCGCTATTGCTGCTCTTCTCCTGCGGCAAGTAATCCATCCGGAGAATAGCGGTTCGTTGCATTCCACAGGATCCATTCCTCATATCCTGCATCATAGACCGCCTGAATCTGTTCCCGGATCTGGGTTCCGTTATAGGAGATATGCCCCGGAACCCAGGTGGCCGTAAATGCCTGCAGCCAGGGTCTTACCACGGCCCGTTCCGCTTCCGGGATCGACTGCAGTTCTTCCGCAGAACCCTGCATGGCAGCCGATACTGTTTCGTAAGGGTGGGCATCCGGTACCTTCAGCCCGAATACGCCATTGGCATAATGGGACGGATATACCATAGGGCTGATGGCATCCACAGTCTGTCCCAGCGCCGTGTAATCCTGCCCTACGGTCTGTACGTCTGTCTCGCTTCCGATGATGGTGCCAAAGACATCTGCCGTGACCACACAGCCCTTTTCATGAAGTCTGTCTCCCGCATAGGAGAGAAAATCCTGTATAGCCTGCCGCTTCGGATAGGCTTCCATATCCACACCGTAATCCGCCACATCGGCATCCGAACCTACCGGGAATCGCACATAATCATACTGAATCTCATCAAAACCCAGATCTGCCGCCATCTCCGCAAGCTCTGTCAGATATTCCCAGACCTCCTGCTTATAAGGATTCACCCAGGCCAGCCCGTTGGCATCCGTCACCGGCTTACCGTCAGGCTTACGCAATGCCAGTTCCGGCTGCGCCGCCGCAAGGCACGGATCTTTAAAACACACGATTCTCGCAATGGTATAAATATCATGATCCTTTACTTCCTGCATCAGCGCCTGAATATCCCGGATATAACGCACTCCGGCCTGCATCTGCACGATCTGGTCCAACACCGGAATATCCTGCAGGATTTCTTCGTTGGTCAACTTAAATGTCACATTTCCTTCATCGTTTTTCACATCGATGACCATAGCATTCAATTCTGTCTCATCCACCAGACGGATCAGATCCTCCATTCCGGCACTGCCTGCCCTGGGACCGGTGACGTAAATGCCTTTCACCTTCGTCCGGCCGGCCATGCGGTCCGCCGTGTCCTGCTCCTGCCAGGGCACCACTGTGGGCTGTGCTTCCTGTCCCTGGGTTCCTTCTATCCCGGATGCTGCATCCGTCTCCTTCGCAGTTCCTGTCTGCTCTGTATCTCCGGCGGTCGCAGACTCTGCGTTCCCCTCCGGCACATTTTCTCCGATGGCGGTCAATTCCGTGGAATCCACCGCCGCTGTTGCTTCTATTCCTATCACTTCTGTCCCTGCAAGAGCTATCTCATTGTCTGTTCCACAACCGGTCATGCCAAGTATTAACACAATCCCTGCTGCCAGAAATCTCTTCCCCGGACCTGTATTTCGTATCATCAGTACTCTCCCTGCATACCGCCGGTCATTCCTGTTTTCTTCATCCTGCGGTACAAAAACTTCATATTTTCCACATTCTTAATTATATTGTCACTATTCAGAATAGTTACATTATATGATGTCTGGGTCAAAAGCCCCCGACTTTGATGCCTGCGGATTGTTCCGTGCTACGCACTCCCACAATCCTACCCTCTATTCGCATATCGTGGGATTATCATCCCACTTTTATGCTCATATCGGGGCGGGTCA
>Ga0129310_1002342_pt1 | contig 14247 bp, 12 predicted proteins | sample Go1ome_2_FD_94433 | JGI IMG/M metagenome (GOLD analysis project Ga0129310, IMG submission 94433) | Western lowland gorrila individual fecal microbial communities from Wisconsin, USA - Go1022A metagenome | ecosystem: Host-associated > Mammals > Digestive system > Large intestine > Fecal | place...
CACCAGCGAATTCAACTTAAAACAAAACTGACTCCGCTTGAATTGCGAAGCCAGTTCATTGTTTGATTTAATTTTCCATAGGGGCTTTTTTGTGCTGTACGCACAATGTGGGGCGGATCACTTCATTCCTCGTTCTTTTCATTCTTTGGTATGTTAAAGGTGAACTCCGTGAACTCGCCCTTAACGCTTTTTACCATTATCTTGCCGCCGTGTATCTCAACTATCGAACGTGCGATGTTCAGACCCAGACCAAGCCCCTGCGCGTGAATGCCGCGTGACTTGTCGGTCTTGTAAAATCTGTCGAACACCAGCGGAAGTTCGTCTTCCTCAAGACCCTCACCGCTGTTGCGTATCGAAACGGTTGTCTGGTCATTGTCCTCGGCAAAGTTGAATTCGATGTACCCGCCCTTATCTACGAACTTTATGGCGTTTTCGATAAGGTTGTACATTACCTGATGTATCAGGTCGATGTCAGCATACATGTTTATGCGCTGTACATCAAGCCCGCGTATGTCGATCTCTTTTTCGTTTATGCGCGGTTCAAATGTAAGCAGAGTATCCAGTATCGGTTCTGTAACTGCAAAGCTGGTCTTGTTGGGTTCAAGTTCGCCCGCCTCTATCTTTGCAAGGTTAAGCATACTTTTGACCAGCCTTGTGAGTCTGCCGACCTCCGATGAGATTATCCTGAGATAATACCCCTGCTGTGATTTCGGTATAGTGCCGTCGAGAATGCCGTCAACAAAGCCGCCTATTGAGGTCATGGGCGTTCTCAATTCATGTGAAACGTTGGCGAGGAAACTGTTGCGCATGGTGTCGTAGCTTTTCAGGTTAGCCGCCATTTCATTGAAAGCCTCAGACAGCTGGTTGAATTCTCTCGTGGTATACTCGGGCAGAGTCACCGAGAAATCGCCGCCGCCCAGCTTTTTGGCGATCTCCGCGACCTCAGTTATGGGCGATGTCAGCTTAAGTGTGGCAAAATACACAAGGAACATCACTACCAGCAGCACAGCTATCGCTGATACCATGAATATTTCCATGATGTTCTTCGTATAATTGTCTTGTTCAGACTTTGGCGAATATGCCAGCACGTAGTATTCAGGACCGTTTGCTCTGAAAGACACGCCCATTATGTGGCAGACTTCCCCCAGCGTACCGCCGAGATCGTCATAGATATAAGCCCCCTCTTCATCGAAGCCTTTGAGTATACCTTTGTCAACATCGCCCACATCGCCGCCCGTGACTGCCACAACGAAGCCGTCATCGCTGCATATCATGTAGTCGGCATTGCTGCCTATCGAGTAGGTCTTCAGCTCTTCCCTGACATCTTCACGCCAGCCGTCGGGCTCTGCCAGCATTTTATCCTGCGTATACAAAGCAAGAGCCTTGGCATCTTTCAGCATAAGGCTCTTCTTTTCATCTAAAAAGTACCGCGAAGAAACAAGCAGTAATACTGTACCTAAGCAATAAAAGCTTATCAGTATTACTGCTGAGCAAATCGCAAAGTACCTTGTAAATATACTTTTGCCGTTATTCATTTGTTTCTGCGACTTCAAACTTGTAGCCTACGCCCCAAACGGTCTTGAGCGCCCACTTGTCTGAAACGCCTTCCAGCTTCTCACGAAGTCTTTTAACGTGTACGTCGATAGTTCTCGAGTCACCGTAGTACTCAAAGCCCCATACTTCGTCAAGCAGCTGATCTCTGGTGTATACTCTGTTGGGATTAGATGCAAGATGGAACAGCAGTTCCAGCTCCTTCGGGGGAGTATCCAGTACCTTGCCGTCAACTCTCAGTTCATATCTGGTCATGTTGACAGACAGCTTGTCGTACTTGACTTCCTTGATCTCGCTCTCAGCAGAGGACTGACCTACTCTTCTGTAGACAGCCTTTATTCTCGCGATAACTTCCTTTGTGTCGAATGGTTTTACGATGTAGTCATCAGCGCCCAGTTCAAGACCCAGCACCTTGTCGAATGTTTCGACCTTTGCTGTTATCATGATTATCGGCACGTTGGACTTCTTTCTTATCTCACGGCAAACCTGCCAGCCGTCAATACCGGGCAGCATGATATCAAGCAGAATGATATCAGGCTTCAGGGCGTTGAACTTGACAACTGCTTCTTCGCCGTCGTGAGCCAGGATAACGCCATATCCGTCCTTTTCAAGATAAAGACGCAGCAGCTCACAGATATTCTTATCATCATCAACTACCAAGACTCTTCCAAGTGACATATTTCATCTTCCTTTCATTGGCTCAGCCACGACCCGGACTGCAGCACTCGATCTGACGCCGTCAGCGCACTGACAGCAAATTAAAATATATTATAATTGGTATTTACAGTATAACAAATTTACATTCGCAATTTGTGAACTTACGGTTAAATTTTTGTGAACATTTAAGATTATTTTTTGCTATAACTTGAAGACAGCTGGATTTGTTCAAAAATCAATAACAAAAGCACTTGTGAATGTTAGTTTGCAACTAATACTAATTACAATAAATTATAACATAAATCTTTGTAAAATAACAGACACATACTGACACAAATTCGACCATAGCGTTAAAGCACCTTTTGTGCAAATCTACAAAAATGAAATATATGTATTGCATTTTGGAAAAATCGTGGTACAATATACTTAGCACTCAGAGATGAAGAGTGCTAAAACATGACAATAATTTCAAGGAGGAACCTATTATGAATATCAAACCGCTTATGGACAGAGTTGTTATTAAGATGACCGAAGCTGAGGAGACCACCGCCAGCGGCATCATACTGGCAGGCTCGGCTAAGGAGAAGCCTCAGGTAGCTGAGGTAGTTGCAGTTGGACCCGGCAAAGAGGGTGTCGTTATGCAGGTAAAGGTAGGCGATAAGGTACTGGTTTCAAAGTACAGCGGCACTGATGTCAAGGTTGACGGTCAGGAATATACCATTCTTAAAATGGAGGATGTGCTGGCAGTAGTCGAGTAAGACTCAGCAAGGCACAAGTCATCACGCTGACATGGCTTTTTGCTGTAGTCAGCGGCGTTGTCGGAAAATACACAGCCCCTCTGTTTGCGGGGCAAATATACAGAAGGAGAGATCTATTATGGCTAAACAGATAATCTACGGCGAGGACGCCAGAAAAGCATTACAGGCAGGTATCGACCAGCTGGCTGATACTGTTAAGATAACACTCGGACCTAAGGGCAGAAATGTCGTACTTGACAAGAAGTACGGCGCACCTCTCATCACCAACGATGGCGTTACCATCGCTAAGGAGATAGAGCTGGAAGATGCTTTCGAGAACATGGGCGCACAGCTTGTGAAGGAAGTTGCCACCAAGACCAACGATGCCGCAGGTGACGGTACTACTACCGCAACTCTGCTGGCACAGGCACTTGTACGTGAGGGCATGAAGAACATCGCTGCGGGCGCTAACCCGATGATACTGAAAAAGGGTATGTCAAAGGCTGTTGACACCGCAGTTGAGGCTATCATCAAGAACTCCAAGAAGATCGAGGGCAGCAAGGACATTGCAAGAGTAGGCGCTGTTTCTGCTGCTGATGATACCATCGGTCAGCTGATAGCTGAGGCTATGGAGAAGGTAACTGCTGACGGCGTTATCACTCTGGAAGAGTCCAAGACTGCTGAAACTTACAGCGAAGTAGTAGAGGGCATGCAGTTCGACAGAGGCTACCTCAGCCCCTACATGGTGACCGATACCGAGAAGATGGAAGCTGTTCTTGACGATGCACTGGTGCTCATCACCGACAAGAAGATAGGCAACATGCAGGATATCCTGCCTCTGCTGGAGCAGATCGTAAAGATGGGCAAGAAGCTGCTGATAATCGCTGAGGACGTTGAGGGCGAAGCACTCAGCTCGCTGATACTGAACAAGCTGAGAGGCATCTTCACCTGTGTTGCTGTAAAGGCTCCCGGCTTTGGCGACAGAAGAAAGGAAATGCTTCAGGATATCGCTATCCTGACAGGCGGCGAAGTTATCTCCACCGAACTTGGCATGGAACTGAGCGAGGCTACTCTTGAACAGCTGGGTTCTGCAAGACAGATCGTTGTTCAGAAGGAGAACACCATCATCGTAGGCGGCGCAGGCGAGAGCGAGAATATCAAGGCTCGTATCCAGCAGATCAAGGGTCAGATCGAAACTACAACTTCCGACTTTGACAGAGAGAAGTTACAGGAAAGACTGGCTAAGCTGTCAGGCGGTGTTGCAGTAATCAAGGTCGGCGCAGCTACCGAAGTTGAGATGAAAGAGAAGAAGATGCGTATAGAAGATGCTCTGGCAGCTACTAAGGCAGCCGTTGAAGAGGGCATCGTAGCAGGCGGCGGCACCGCTCTGATAAACGCTATGCCCGAAGTCAAGACACTGGTAGACGCTCTTGAAGGCGATGAAAAGACAGGCGCTCAGATCGTTTACAAGGCACTGGAAGAGCCTCTCAGACAGATCGCTGCAAACGCAGGTCTTGAGGGCAGCGTCATCATCGACACCATCGTTCGTTCGGGCAAGGTCGGCTACGGCTTCAACGCTTACAGCAGCGAGTATGTTGATATGATCCCAGCAGGTATCGTTGATCCTACTAAGGTCACAAGAAGCGCTCTCCAGAACGCAGCTTCCGTTGCGGCTATGGTACTGACCACCGAGAGCCTTGTTGCTGACAAGAAGGATCCCGCAGCTGATGCGGCTATGGCAGCGGCAGCAGGTGCAGCAGGCGGCATGGGCGGCATGTATTAATTCATAATGCAAAATTCATAATTATTGGCGGAGGACTTTGTCCTCCGCTTTTTTGTGTTTGCAAAGCAGTAAAAGTATGTTGATACTTTGTTTTTAATCAATATGCTGACTTTTCGATGATTTTCTGTACGATTTTTTTTACATGATTTTTGTTATTTTTGTTGACCTGTGGGGAAATACGTGGTATAATAACTGTATATGACCATATTCGGCAAAATTTGACTTTTTTGCCGCTGATTTGAAGAAAAATTATGTGAGGAGTAATAAGAGTGGTTTTTGCAGACCTGTTTTTTCTGTACTTTTTCCTGCCTGTGTGCCTGATATGCTATTTTATCACCCGCAGCGCGACTGTCCGCAATCTGGTGCTGATAGTCTTCTCTTTGATATTTTACGCATGGGGCGAACCGATATGGGTCGGCATACTGTGCGTTTCGGCACTGGTGGATTACGCCAACGGACGCATCATCGCAAAGCACCCTGAGGGCTTTCAGGCTAAGCTGGCACTGGCGTTTTCGCTTATATTCAATCTGGGACTGCTTTTCGGGTTCAAGTATACAGGCTTCTTTGTCGAGAACTTAAATGCCGTCACGGGGCTGGGGCTGGATGTGCCGAAGATACGGCTTCCCATCGGTATCTCTTTCTACAGCTTCCAGACGCTTTCGTATACCATCGACTGCTACTGGGGCAAGGTAAAACCGCAGAAGAGTTTCCTGAAATTCCTGATGTACGTGTCGCTGTTCCCGCAGCTGGTCGCAGGACCGATAGTGCGCTACTCGGTGATAGCTGACGAGATAGAAGACCGCAAGACCACTATCAAGGACGTTTCGGAGGGCTTCTCGCGGATAATTCTGGGTCTTGGCAAAAAAGTCCTCATCGCCAACGGCTTGAGTACTGTGGTGACATCGCTTTTCGGTGAGGCAGAGAACGGCTATGAAGCTATCAACAGCCTTTCGGTGCTGGGTACATGGTACGGCGCTATACTTGTGGGACTTTGGTATTACTTCGATTTTTCGGGATATTCCGATATAGCCATCGGTCTTGGCAGATTGTTCGGCTTCCACTTTAACGAGAACTTCAACTATCCTTTCGTCTGCAAGACCATTTCCGAATTCTGGCAGAGGTGGCACATCTCACTTAGTTCATTCTTCCGCGATTACGTGCTTTATATACCCATCTTCGGCAAGCGCCGCAAGTATGGCGGACTTTTCCTTGTGTGGTTTTTGACAGGTCTGTGGCATGGTGCAAGCTGGAACTTCGTTTTCTGGGGACTTTACTACGGTCTGTTCATAATGATTGAGATGCTGATAGGCAAAAAGCGCATGAAGAAAATGCCTCTGCCGCTGGCGCATGTTTATACGAAAGTCGTTATTTTCCTGGGCTTCGGCATCTTCTATTTTGAGAAACTGCCGCAGCTGGTGAAGTTCTTTAAGGCACTCATAGGTCTTAACGGCAACACGTTCATCGACTCCTACACAGCTAATATATTTATGGGCAACATTTTCCTGTTCATCGCGGCGATAGTTTTTGCAATGCCGATAATACCGAAGATACGCGAGAAAGCCTTCGAGAAGCCGGGCAGTGCTTACATTTTCCAGTCGGCAGGCGTTATCTGCAATGCGCTGGTGCTGCTGGCAAGCAGTCTGCTGCTGGTGAACAACACAAATAATCCGTTCCTTTATTTCAGATTTTAAGCAGGTGAGCAAATATGAATGAAAATAATAATAAGAACAGACGCTCTCCCGCAGTAGATCTGGAAGCGCTTTCAAAGGCTTATGAACAGTCGCTTAATAACGTGACGCTGGGCGGCAAGGATATACCCACTCCCGCCGTGAGGAAAAAGCCCGCCGCCGAGAAAAGGGAACTGAAAAACTTCGTTCCGCAGGACTACCGCCCGCGCACCGAAGCTACGCCCGAACATGATAAGATAGTCGATAAGATAAAGGCAGACCGTCTGAAACGCAGTCACAGCGTATGGACGGATACACCGGTGCTGAAACCTAAAAAGAGCGTCTGGATAGATGACAGCGCCGATGACAGCACACCTCTGCGCCCTATACCGCCTGCACCCAAAAAGGTCGGCGGTGCGCCTGTGCTGAATTATACTGTCCCCGCCGGTCAGCCTGTAAGGACTGCATACACACAGCAGATACCCGCGCAGAATGTTCAGCAGCCGACCGTCAAAAAGCAGCTGCCGCCCGATTTCATCGCGCCGCTGCCTGTTATGACACGCCCTCCCGAACCTGAGCCGATACCCGATTTCGGCGCATTGGTGGACGATGCTGTCAGGGAGAAAAAACGCGAGCAGGTGGTGCCGCTCCTCAACGAGAAGCCCCGCAAGCAGGAACTTCTGATGAATGTAGGCAATGACGGCGATACCCGCGTGAAGGAGATACCCCACAGGGTCAACAAGCAGAAGGTCACCGTTGATATGTCGGGCTACAGGGAAGAGCAGGAAAACTCTGCCACAAAGCGCACAGTCGCGCTGAAAATGCCCCTCAACAAAATGAAGCTGGACGATCTCCGGCCTGAGAAGAAACCTGAAAAGAAGCCCGAGATCCCTTCCGCAAAGGCTGAGGACAAGCCCGCAGAAGTAAAGCCCGAAAAGGTCGAAGAAACACCGAAAAAAGCCGAAAAAACGCTGGACGGCAACACAAGTGTCTTCATTGTAAATGACGAAAAAGCTGAGGAAAATGCCCCGAAGATAAAAGAGGTCACCGATGAGATACCTGTAGTATTTGAAAAGGAAGAGGAAAAAGCTGAGGCGGCTGTGAGGTCTGTAACCTCTGAGGAAGTTCCCGAAAAGAGCGCCAACGAAGAGCCGAAACCGACCGCAGAGGGTGAGTATAACTTCTCGGAGATGTTCAAAAAGGTGCAGGCTGACAAAAAGGGCAAGGTGCGCGAAGAGTATGAAAACAGTGACGAGCATACCCACACCATCATAACCCAAAAGGCTGAGATGAAGCGTGAGCAGGTAAAGCCTGCCGCAAAGCCCGTACAGCCCGACACAAGCACTGCTGCGACCGCTAAAACTGCGGCAAGACCCGCCAGAAAAGCGCCCAAACGCAGGAAAAACCTCGACCATGAACTGGAATTTCAGTTTATAAACTGCATAATGTGTCTTGGCGTGGTATTTGTGGTGTTCTTCTCACTGCTGTTTATGGAACGTGAGAGCGGTTTCATAAATTCCGAGAACCGCAACCTGACAGAATTCCCGAAATTCAGCTTGAAGAGTTATTTTTCGGGCAAATACACTAAGGCGATAGACGATTACTTCACCGATACCATACCGGGCCGTGAGGATCTGAAAAAATTCAGCGCCGAGTATGACCGTCTAAAGGGTATAGATCTGGGCGGTGCTAAGGTCAGCGGCAAGCATAAGACGGTCGAAAAGGAAACTCTCGATGAAGAGAAGATGGCGGCTGTGACCACCGTCACCGCTAACACCGACCCCAAAGCGACAACTACCACTGAAAAAGCTGACAGCAAGCCCGATATAATCACCACCACCAAAAAAGAGGAAGTCGTAAAACTCCCTGAGATACTCGATGACGGTGCTATGGAGGGCGATGTGATAGTATTCGGCAAGGGCGATGAAGTCAGGGCGGTCGCAGGCTACTACGGTCAGTTTGAAACAGGTGCGCTGTATGCCAAGACCATCAATAAGTACAAAGAGGCTCTGCCGAATGTCAATGTCTACAATATGAGCATACCGACCTCTGCGGCGTTCTATATGCCAAATAATTTCAAGGACAGCGTGGCAGACCAGAAAGATAACATCGATAATATCGCCGCTGAACTCAAGGGCATAATCAATGTCGATGCCTATTCCGCTATCGGTGCGCACACCGATGAATATATCTATTCCCGCACCGACCACCACTGGCAGCCGTTGGGCGCTTATTACGCAGGCAAGGCTTTCGCTGATAAGGCGGGCGTTGATTACCCCGCACTGAAAACCTACGAAAAGTGCCAGATAGAGGGATTTCTCGGTACTATGTACGCCTACAGCAACTATGACAGTGAACTGGAAGCGCACCCCGATACATTCATCTACTATAAGCCCGATAATCAGTATAAGACAATCTACTACAATACAGACTTCACCAATGGTCAGGAGGGCTTGCTGTTCTTCGACTTTGCTGAGGGCGTAAACTGCTACTCTGCAATAATGGGCAAGGACGAAGAGATAACCGAGATAGATACCGATGTTAAAAACGGAAGAACGCTGGTCATCTTCAAGGACAGCTACGGAAATGCACTTGTGCCTTTCTTCACACACAGCTTTGAGAAGATATATGTCTGCGATTTCAGATACTTTGATGAAAACGCGATAGAATTCTGTGAAGCGGTGGGCTGTACCGACCTGCTGTTCTCGATATCGCTGACATCATGCTCTACCGAGATGCACATCACAGCCATCAACAATAACCGTATACAGGATTCCGCATCACCGCTGACAACTCAGACAGAGGAAAGCAGTCAGCAGGAAGAGAGCACTGAGAGCAAACCCGAAGAAGCGATAACAGCAACAGAGAGCAAGGCAGACGGTCAGGCAGAAGAAACAAGCACCGCAGAGCCGACAGCTGAAAGTTAACAGCTTTCGATGCAGGAATGCGCCGCATTCGCCCACACAATAAGACCATAAGCTGAAAGGATAGCCATGAAAGAACTTGAATACCCCTTTGACAGCAGTTTTATAATGAAAAAGAAAAAAGCACTCAGACGACTGCTGGAAGAGCAGGAGCCTGCACCTGCTGTCACTAAAAGAGTTGCTGTGCTGGGCGGTTCGACAACTGCCGATATCGTCAGGGTGCTGGAACTGTTTCTCAGGAATTTCGGCATAGCCGCAAAGTTCTATGAATGCGAGTATAATATGTTCAGGCAGGAAGCGCTTTTCCCATCGCAGGAACTTTCTGATTTCAAGCCTGAGATAGTCTGGCTCCATACAGGGCTTAGAAATCTCACTTTCAAGCCGTCACCCGATATGTCTGCCGAACAGATAGCAGACGGGCTTGATGCCGAAGCTGCGGGCTATGTGCAGATGTGGGAAAGCCTGCACGAAAAGTTCGGGTGTGCTGTGGTGCAGAATAACTTTGAACTGCCATCGTCAAGACTTATGGGCAATAACAGCGGCGCTGACCCGCGCGGACTGGTCAATTTCGTCGGCAGGCTGAATTTAAGACTTGCAGACGAGATAAATGCTCACAGCGGGGTCTACCTCTGTGATGTCAATTACCTCTCGGCTGTCTGCGGACTGGACGAGTGGAGCGATCCGCAGTACTGGTATATGTACAAATATGCCCTCAATACGCGCTTTATACCCGACCTCTGCTTTGAAGCCGCAAAGGTCATAAAAGCAGTTTGCGGCAGAAATAAAAAAGTGCTGGCGCTTGATCTGGATAATACCATGTGGGGCGGCATAGTCGGTGATGACGGCGTTGAAAACCTCGCAATAGGGCAGGAAACTGCCGAAGCTATGGCTTTCTACCAGTGGCAGGAGTATGTTAAGTCGCTGAAAAATATCGGCGTACTGCTGACTGTCTGCTCGAAAAACGAAGAGGAAAACGCCATAGCAGGTCTTGAACACCCGGAAGGCGCTGTCAATCCCGCAGACTTTACCTTGATAAAGGCAAACTGGGAGCCTAAAAGCGAGAACCTAGTGAATACCGCAAAAGAACTCGACCTGCTGCCTGAGTCGATAGTGCTGGCAGACGATAACCCTGCTGAACGCGAGATAGTCCGCGCATGCGGTTTCTCGGCACCTGACATCGGAGAGGTGTGGGACTATATCCGTGTTATCGACCGTTCGGGCTTTTTTGAAACGGTCAGCCTTTCGGCAGATGACCTCAAACGCACCGAAATGTACGCCGAAAATGCCAAGCGCAAACAGGCGCAGTCGAAGTTCGCTGACTATAACGACTACCTGCTGAGCCTTGAAATGAATGCCGAGATAGCACCTTTCAAGCCTGTCTATGTTGAAAGACTGGCACAGCTGGCGGGCAAGAGCAATCAGTTCAACCTTACCACAAAACGCTTCACTGAAAGCGATATGACACACTTTATGGAAAGCAAGGACTATGTCACCCTGTACGGCAAACTGGCTGACAAGTTTGGCGATAACGGCGTGGTGTCCGAGATAATAGGCAGAGTTGACGGCAGGGAAGTACATATCGAACTGTGGCTGATGTCGTGCAGAGTGCTGAAAAGGGGCATGGAATACGCCATGCTGGACGAACTGGTGAAAGCCGCAAAAAATGTCGGCGCTGACAGGCTGATTGGCTATTATCTCCCCACTGCGAAGAATAAGATGGTCGAGAAATTTTATGGCGAACTGGGCTTCACACTGACAGAAACACACGATGACGGCGCGACAGTGTGGGCGCTTTCTCTTGACGAGCATAAAGAGAGTAAAAATAAGGCAATAAATGTCAAAAGGGAGGACTAAAAATGGCAAACGCAAATGATATATTGAAAAGGCTCAACGAAGTTTTCAGGGACGTTTTTGATGATGATGACATTGTCGTTACACCAAAGACCACCGCTGACGACATCGAGGACTGGGACTCCATCGAGCATATCACGCTGATAGGCGCTGTTGAGGACGAGTTCGGCATGAAATTCAAGATGGGCGAAGTTTCGGGCATGAACAACGTTGGCGATATGCTTAAGATAATCATGGCGAGGGGCAAGTAAGCTCTGCCGAAAATGGCAGGCTTGCAGGAATATATATCAACATAACGATAACGAGAGATCAAGTCAGGGAGGTGTCAGAGTGAGCATAAATCTGTGTGCGGGCGTATCATCGCCCGGTGCTGACAAGGTGGAGAGCAGTTTTTGCAGAAACGGCAGAGAGGTGAGCGGTCTGCTTAGCGCGGAACAGATATTGTCCTGTGCAAGGGAGTATATCGGGCTTCTGCCGAAACAGCTGTTCTTCTTTATAGACCTGCCCCGCGAGGACGGAGAGGGTTATGACAGCTATATCCTTGACTGCACGAAAAAAGTGGCGCTGGCGCTGTTGGACTGTTACGGCGACCTGCTGATGAATGACGGACCATCGCGTTTCGGCTTTGGGGGATATCCCTGTGAGGACGAAATGATGTTCGGAGAATTTCAGGAGTTTTACGCCTACTGCGACAGCATCAGGGCTGAGAAAATAAGTGAGATGCTTGAGAAGATAGGCGTTAAGAAGAAGGATAAGGCTGATTCGCTCAGCGACTATATGTCCGATGATGATGAGGGTGTTCTGACCCCCATTGAGTCTGACGGCATCACGGTATACGATCTGCCCGAACTATTGCACGATGCGGGAATGGTACTCAATTCATAATTGTTGGCATGAACGCGAGAATGACGTTTTTTACAGGAGGTCAGTATGAATATCTGGCATGATATTTCACCGAAATCTATATCTAAAAATAAGTTCACTGCTGTTGTCGAGATATCCAAAGGCTCAAAGGTAAAGTATGAACTTGACAAGGCTACAGGTCTGCTTAAGATGGACAGGATATTGTATACATCGACTCACTATCCCGCCAATTACGGCTTTATACCGCGTACCTACGCTGAGGACGGCGACCCGCTGGACGTGCTGGTGCTTTGCTCGGAAACGCTTGAACCGCTCTCGCTGGTGGACTGCTATCCGATAGGCATGATAATGATGATGGATAACGGCGCGGCAGACGAGAAAATAATCTGCATACCCCTGAACGACCCCACATATAATATGTACCGCGATATAAGTGAACTGCCTAAGCATATCTTTGATGAGATGAAACATTTCTTCACCGTGTACAAGGCGCTGGAGAACAAAGATACTGTCATTGACGATGTAAAGGGCGTTGATGCCGCAGTTGAAACCATTGAGAGCTGTATCGACAGGTACATCGAGCGCTTCTGCAAGTGATGCGCTGAAAGGAGAAAAAAATGTCACTGTTTGGTAAATTGTTTGGCAAAAAAGAAAAGCCGCCTCAGCCGCAGACTCCCCAGAGAGTCTATATCGACACACCGTTCGGGCAGTTCACGGATTATTACGAACAGCACAATAATCCCAGCTGTTGTAACGTTTTTGACTGGTATGAAGATGACGGTGAACCTCTGGAGGTGACGGTGTTCTACGATGACCCTGCCACAAAGACCGCCGATAAAGGCTTTGCGGCGCTGGGGCGTTTCCTTGCGGATAAAGCAAATGTGGACTACCGCGTGAAAATGGCGGCGCTCGATGCCCTTGCTGACAGCGATGGCTTTATACCTGATGAAAACGGAATGCTGACCTCGAAAAGCCTTTTTCTTGACGGCATGAGGATCGAGTATATAGAGATAGACCGTGAGGGAAACGCGGAGTTCGGCATATATGAATGCAGAGCGCAGGACGTGAGAATGGTGGCAGTCACCATCACTGACAAGGGCACGTTTGAGGTAAAGGTCAGTCGTTACGGCGAAGAAGAGTGGTAGGCACAGGTCAGGTCTGCATAGAAAAGAGGGGTGTCGGTGGATATAAGGGTGCTGAGATATTTTCTCGCGGTAGCGCGTGAGCAGAGTTATTCTGTGGCGGCGGAAAGGCTTTATCTTTCACAGCCCACACTTTCCCGCCAGCTTAAAGAACTTGAAGAGGAACTGGGTACGACACTGCTGATACGCTCAAACAAGGGCGTAACGCTTACCGAAGAGGGTATGATACTCCGCAAGCGGGCGGAAGAGATAGTCGAACTGATGGAAAAGACCGAACTGGAAGTCCGCCAGAGCAGTGAACAGGTGTCGGGCAAGGTCTACATCGGTGCGGGTGAAACATATTCTATAAAGCTGATAGCCGACACCGCGCAGAAGCTACAGTGCGAGCACCCCGATATCCGATACAGCATCTACAGCGCAGACGGTACAGATGTGCTTGAAAGGCTTGACAGGGGACTGATAGATTTCGGCATGATATTCCAGCCCTGCGACAGCAGTAAGTATGAGGGCATCGAGATACCGCTGAAAGATACTTTCGGAGTGCTGATGCGCAAGGATATGCCCCTTGCTGATAAAGATGTCATCGAACTGTCTGACCTTATCGGCAAACCGCTGATAATCCCCCGACAGCCCAACCACAACACCCGCATCGCTGAAATGATAAGCAAGTATGATGAGAATATGCACATCGCGGCGGAGTATAATCTGGTGTACAACGGTTCGGTAATGGCGGCTGAGGGCATGGGTTACTGCGTGACTTTCGACAAGCTGATAAATGTCAGCGGCGACAGCAAACTGTGCTTCAAACCGCTGCTTCCGAAGTTTGAAGCGACCTGCACGTTCGTCTGGAAGAAGTACACAGTCTTCACTAAGGCGGCAGAACTGTTTTTGCGGCAGTTCAGGCAGGATATCGAAGAACTTAAAAACAATACAGAAAAAGGCTGAGGCGCTTTGAACCGCCCCAGTAAAAACGTACAATGACAAAAAGAGCCTCCTATGGTATAATAGAAACCATAGGAGGTTTTGTTATGGCAAGAAGTTACAGACACATACAGAAGTATGAAAAAGAGA
>Ga0129310_1002343_pt1 | contig 14245 bp, 10 predicted proteins | sample Go1ome_2_FD_94433 | JGI IMG/M metagenome (GOLD analysis project Ga0129310, IMG submission 94433) | Western lowland gorrila individual fecal microbial communities from Wisconsin, USA - Go1022A metagenome | ecosystem: Host-associated > Mammals > Digestive system > Large intestine > Fecal | place...
GATTCTGCCAACACTTTTAGATTCCTCATCTCAGGAAGCCTGCTGCTATGGTCAGCAGAAAGGAGGCGACTACTGTGAAGCTTAATCAGGTAACAGAAGATGTATTAAAAGTCATCGACTCCTATGGATTCAAACAGGAAGGTGCCTACAATCTCCGTTTAAACGGTATGGCAGTCTGTCACGGTGACAGCCGACACATCGCTATTGTGAAGAAAACAGATCTTCCGGGCATCGATATCAAAATCAGCGGCGAAGCACAGAACGAGCAGGTGCACATTCCTGTTGTCATGTCTGAACCGGGACTTGACGTTGTCTACAACGATTTTTATGTGGAAGACGGTGCAGACGTCACTATCGTAGCCGGCTGCGGTATCCACGGTGAAGGCTGCAGCGAAACCCGCCATGACGGTATCCATACCTTCCATGTCGGCAAGAATGCCAATGTCAAATATGTTGAGAATCATTACGCAGAAGGCAATGGCACCGGCGGCAAAATCTTAAACCCTGTCACAAAGATCTATGTAGGTGAAAACTCCGTCTTCACGCTGGAGACAACCCAGATCAAAGGCGTTGATTCCACCAAGCGTGAGACATTTGTGGAGCTCGGACCGAATGCAAAGCTTTTTGTCACAGAAAAGCTCATGACACATGATGCCCAGCATGCCATCTCCAACATGGAAGTAAAATTGAACGGCGAAGGCAGCTCAGCCCGCATTGTTTCCCGTTCCGTTGCCAAAGGTACATCCAATCAGATCTTCCATCCAAAGGCCATCGGCAACAATGCCTGCCATGCCCATGTACAGTGTGACTCCATCATTATGGACAAAGCATCCATCAGCTCCATTCCTGAGATCAATGCCAACCATATTGATGCACAGATCATCCATGAAGCAGCCATCGGCCGTATCAACGATGAACAGCTGATCAAGCTCCGTACATTCGGTATGACCGAGGAGGAAGCAGAATCCGTTATCATTGAGAACTTCCTCAATTAATATCACCCTTAGATTCAAAAAACAAAAATACTGTATGAACCATTTATTCCTGTTCATACAGTATTTTTGTTTTTAGTTATTTAGTTGAACATCTACCTGTTGTTTCTTCTTAATAATTTTCCTGTCAGTTTTCTTACTCTTTGTCTGTTTCTGAGTTTTAGATTCAGTTTTTGCTTCGGTCTTTGATTTCGATTCGGACTTTGTCTGAACCTGTACTGCAGTCTTTGTCTTTGATTCCGACTTTGTATCAGATACATTCTTAGCTTCGGCCTGAGTTTCTGTCTCAGAAGCTGCTGTCTTCGCGCCAAGTGCCGGTGCAGCGCTGCTGTCCTTCTTATCTTCATCTTCTGAATCCTTCTTCGCCAGTACTACTTTCGTACCGCTGACAATGTCTTCCATCGGATTCTTGCGCTGAAGCTCACTGCTTGTTCCATTGCCCTGAAGATACAGTAATGGATTGACAGCGACACCATTCTCTTCTACCTGGAAATGAAGGTGATTGCCCGTTGAGTTGCCTGTCGAACCACTCAGACCAATCTGCTGGCCTTTCTCAACATGGTCACCAACCTTCACATACATCTCAGAATGATGCATGTACTTTGTCACCAGTCCATCACCGTGATCAATCGTAATCAGATTACCGGCAGTTCCCGCATAGCCTACAAAGATAACAGTACCGCTTTCTGCCGCATATGTCGGAATATTCTCATCACCGGTACCAAGGTCAATTCCCTTATGGAACTTATTATCAAAATCTCGGAAACCAAAGTTGCTTGTCACAACTGCTCCCGGACAAGGATCTGCAAATCGGCCGATCATATCCGAGAAGTCCTTCAATGTCATATCATCCAGACGATACAGATCATATAACTCCATCAGTTTGATCAGACTCTTGCCATAATACAAATCAGTGGCCCATCGCTGACCGATACGCACTGCAAATGTATTGGCATCATTGACACCCTTGATCAGATCGCTGTAATAATTCTTCAGCAGTTTCGCTCTATCCTCAATTGCTTCGGTGTATGTATTGTATGCTCTGAAACCGGCAGATGTTGAATAAATCTGTCCGCTCTCTGTCATCTCTGACGTACGCATGGAAACACTGCCTGCTGTACCGGTTCCTTTAATACCAAAAAGGTTGCAGTACCCATAAGCCAATCCTGAAAGGCCTTGTCCTTTCTTGCCGCCCGGTCCATAAGTACCAAAACCGGATTCCTGAATAATCTGTGCGATTGTAACAGATGCAGGATAGCCATATTCATCCTGGGTCTTTAACGCACCAACTACCATCTCCTGTGTAATAAAAGAAGGTAAACCTTTGACCGGTACATCCACATTGTACTGTACTCTTTCACCAATCTTGGAAAAGACACTTGACTTCTTATAGGAAGCAGACTGTGTTGTCTCTGAAGTCTTCTTATCATCTTTCTTCACAACCGTCTTTTTATCATCCTTCTTATTGTCCTTCTTGTTGTCTTTCTGCTGATTATTCTTGTTGTTCTTTATGACTTTATTCGGTTTCTTATCTCCGTTGGTGTTCCCTGTTTCTGTCTCTACGATATCATCCGGTGCATTCTTCATCACCTGGCCTGTAACAGGATCTATCTTATCACCATCTGTATTATACAGATAACCTGTCTCTTTATCATAAATGATATCGCCGCTCTTCAACATATCACTGACCTTATCTGAAATAGCCTGCATCTTGCCATCCGCATCTCGTGCTTCTGACACGATTGCATCAGTCTCGGTTTCAGTCTCGGTTTCAGTTTCCGTTTCCGTCTCAGTCTCAGTCTCAGTCTCGGTCTCAGTTCCCATCTCGGTTTCAGTTTCTGTCTCCGTCCCAGTCTCTGTCTCGATTTCTGAAGCAGCTGTCACATCCGCATTGTCTTCAGATACTGCTGCGGCCTCTTGTGCAAACGCGGCCATAGGCTGTCCGGCAAGCATCGCAGCAATCATGACACCGGCTGCGTACCGTTTCCATGTACACTTCTTCAATTCTTGTCAGTCTCCTTTTCTAATCTCATTGTTGCCATTTAATACTTCGGTTCTCACATTACAGTTAGAAACGACCATATTATATTATACTCTTTTTTTACCAGTGCTGTCAACCCCGATTGGTAAGTTATCGCTAACACCATTTGTTTAAGCCTCATCATCTGTATGCTCTTTTGAAATGTGAAGCAGCTGCCATCGGCTGTGTGCCTGTTATCAGGATGTGTGCTGTGGAATATTCCAATTATATCCTGTTTTTTATCAAAAATCACCCAACAATTACCGCAAATTGTTTATTTTCTGTGTCGTTCCTAATTTAAATCATGTATAATAGGTAAAAAAGATACTAAACACGTCAAATTCAAACCATCAGCAGTTGAAAGGAACGAATCTATGAAAAGCGAAAACACCAGATACCGTCTGGCTCAATCTATGGCCGAATGTATGCGAACAACACCTGTCGAAAGTATCACGATTCGTCAGATTGTCGACAAATGCGGTGTCACACGTCAGACCTTTTACCGTAATTTTATTGATAAATATGACCTGATCAACTGGTACTTTGAAAAACTGCTGGACAAATCCTTTGAACATATGGGACGCGGAAAAACCGTCTTTGAGGGACTTGAACGCAAATTTACCTATATCAGAGATGAACAGGTATTTTTTGCTGCTGCCTTTAAGTATGACAGTCAGAATTCTCTCCGTGAACATGATTATCAGCTGATTCTGCAGTTTTATGAACAGCTGATTCTTGAGAAGGAAGGCCATATGCCGGATCCGGAGCTTCATTTCCTTCTCCGCATGTATTGCAGAGGTTCTATAGCCATGACTGTTGACTGGGTGCTGACGGGCATGAAATTGACACCTTCCGAACTGGCCGCTCTGCTTACAGACGCGATTCCGCCCAAGCTGGCAGAAATTTTGTTATAACGTTACATTTCACCTTTTCTGTCACTTTCTTTTTTTGTTTTTAATTGTTAAACTAATATCAGAAATTAAAACAACAACACAACAAAAAAGGAGATTTTAATTATGGCAAATCGTATTATGTTGAATGAAACTTCTTATCATGGTTCAGGTGCTATCCAGGAAATCGCTGCAGAAGCAAAGGCTCACGGCTTCAAAAAGGCTTTTGTATGCTCCGATCCCGATCTCGTAAAATTCAATGTTACTTCCAAGGTAACAGATATTCTGACTGCTAATGATTTAACATTCGAACTTTATACAGATATCAAAGCCAATCCTACTATTGAAAATGTTCAGCATGGTGTTCAGGCATTCAAAGCATCCGGTGCCGATTATATTATCGCCATCGGCGGCGGTTCATCCATGGATACATCCAAAGCCATCGGCATCATCATCGCGAATCCTGAATTTGAAGATGTCAGAAGTCTGGAAGGTGTTGCACCGACAACAAAACCTTGTGTTCCGATCATTGCCGTTCCAACAACAGCCGGCACTGCAGCAGAAGTAACCATCAACTATGTCATCACAGATGTTGAAAGAAAACGTAAATTTGTCTGCGTAGACCCTCACGATATGCCGATCATTGCTATTGTTGATCCGGATATGATGTCCTCCATGCCAAAGGGTTTAACAGCTGCTACCGGTATGGATGCCCTGACACATGCCATCGAAGGCTATACAACAAAGGCTGCATGGGAAATGACGGATATGTTCCATCTGAAAGCCATTGAAATCATTTCCAGATCTCTCCGCGGTGCTGTTGCCAATACAAAAGAAGGCCGCGAAGGTATGGCTCTCGGCGAATACATTGCCGGAATGGGCTTTTCCAACGTCGGACTTGGTATCGCACATTCCATGGCTCATACCCTGGGTGCTGTTTATGATACCCCACACGGCGTTGCCTGCGCAATGATGCTTCCGATCGTTATGGAATACAATCAGGAATGCACCGGTGAAAAATATCGTGAGATTGCCCGTGCTATGGGCGTCAAAGGTGTCGATGCCATGACACAGGAGGAATACCGCAAGGCTGCTATTGACGCTGTCAAACAGCTCTCTGAAGATGTGGGCATCCCATCCAAACTTGACGCTATTAAAGAAGAGGACCTTCAGTTCCTGGCAGACTCTGCCTTTGCTGATGCCTGCGCACCTGGCAATCCAAAGGATGCTTCTGTTGATGACTTGAAAGTGCTTTTCAGAAAAATCATTAAATAATCGACACTTTATATAGTAGTGTCTTATATCTTAATATAAGGACTTCCTGTTCCTTAAGTATCCTGTATACATTTTAATACAAAGAATCCTATTGACAATTTTTCAAAAAAGACTATAATCTGTAATTGTTTCAAGAACAAACAACAAAAGCAAAGATCAGGATACGATTTTCTTAGTCCGGTATCTCTTCAGAGAGCTGACGGTTGGTGTGAGTCAGCAGATATTTAAGAGAATTATCCCCTGTGAGCTTTTCGGGCGAAACAGTTTCATTAGTCCGAAACGGATTCTCACCGTTACAGGAGAGCATGTTCACCGATGATAGAGAGAATCGGGGACGTGGCAGAGTGATCGATTGAAAAACCGATAATAGAAGTGGTAACGCGGAGTCATAGGCTTCGTCTTCTGAAAAACCCGGAAGGGTGCAGAAGGCGGAGCTTTTTTATTGCAGCGGTAAGGATTTTTGTCAGGCATGCAGGCAATCCATTCTTTTGAACTTCAACATCAGAATCACCTGCCAAATAGAAGTATTTCAACTTAAGAGGAGGCACATTACTATGAATACTTTAGTTATTGTTCTGATAGCAGCCCTTTGTCTGGTTGCTGGTTATTGTTTATATGGGCGCTGGCTGTCCAACAAATGGGGCATTGACCCGAATGCAAAGACACCTGCTGTCCGCAAAAATGACGGACAGGATTATGTTCCGACTGATGGTCTGACAGTCTTTGCCCATCAGTTCTCATCCATTGCCGGTGCAGGCCCTGTCACCGGTGCTATTCAGGCCGCTGTCTTTGGTTGGGTTCCTGTTCTTCTCTGGATTCTAATCGGCGGCATCTTCTTCGGTGCCGTTACAGACTTTGGTGCATTATATGCCAGTGTCAAAAATGACGGTAAGTCCATGGGACTTCTGATTGAGAAATATATCGGCAAAACAGGAAAAAAACTGTTCCTTCTGTTCTGCTGGCTCTTTACACTGATCGTCATCGCAGCCTTTGCTGATATGGTAGATGGCACATTCAATGCCTACACAGTCACAGATGCCGGTGTGACACAGTTATCCGACGCAGCTGCTGTCAATGGCGCAGCCGGAAGCATCTCTCTTCTGTTCATCGTATTTTCCGCCGTATTTGGCCTGATCCAGAAGAAAGCACATTTTAAGGGCTGGAAGGAAGTTGTCCTTGGTCTTGTGTGCATGTTTGCAGCATTTGTTATCGGCATGAACTTCCCGCTGATCGCATCCAAAACAACCTGGTCCTACATCGTTTTCGCTTATATCTTCCTGGCCGCTGTCCTGCCGATCTGGCTTTTGATGCAGCCTAGAGATTATATGACAACCTTTATGTTTGCAGGCATGATCATCGCTGCTGTTGTCGGTCTGTTTGCAGCACATCCTACAATGAACCTGCCGATGTTTACCGGTTTCCACAACGAAAAATCCGGTGACCTGTTCCCAATCCTGTTTGTAACTGTTGCCTGCGGTGCTGTATCCGGTTTCCACAGCCTGGTATCTTCCGGTACATCATCTAAGACAATCTCCAACGAAAAGGATATGCAGAAAGTCGGCTACGGCGCTATGGTACTTGAAAGTCTTCTGGCTGTTCTGGCTCTGTGTGTTGCAGGTGCCGCTGCTTCTGCTGATGGTACAGCTGCCACAGGTACACCATTTGCCATCTTCTCATCAGGTGTTGCCGGTTTCCTTGAAATGTTCGGTATCCCTGTTTACGTTGCCCAGTGCTTCATGACAATGTGTGTATCCGCTCTTGCATTTACAACCCTTGACTCTGTTGCACGTATCGGACGTATGTCCTTCCAGGAACTGTTCACCGTTGATGATATGGAGCATGCTGAAGGATGGAGAAAGCTTTTATGCAACAAGTACTTCTCTACAATCCTGACACTGTTCCTTGGTTACGTTCTGACTCAGATCGGTTATACTAATATCTGGCCGCTGTTCGGAAGCGCCAACCAGCTGTTAAGCGCTCTTGTTCTGATCACATTATGCGTCTTCTTAAAAGTCACAGGCCGTGAATTCAGAACACTGGTGGCACCGCTTCTCATCATGCTGGCCGTTACATCAACTGCTCTTGTAGAACGTGTTATCGCACTGTTCCACGCTTACGGTGCCGGCACAGCTGTCTTCCTTGTTGAAGGTCTCCAGCTGATCATCGCATTCCTTCTGATGATCCTCGGTGTTATCATCGTCATCAGCTGCGGCAAGGAGCTCTTCCACAAAAAAGCAGGCTCCGAAGTCAGCCACAATACACACGAACCTGTAACCCACTAATTTTATAAGTAACACATCAATATCCCTCAACAACAAAAAGGCATCCCGATCTGGGATGCCCTTTTTGTCGAGAAAAATATCATTATTATAAAAAACAGTTGTATTATGAAACAATTATGAAGCAATATTATTCGGCAAATAATGGTGTTGACAGGTATCTGTCTCCTGAGTCAGGAAGCAGTGCAACAATTGTCTTGCCTTTGTTCTCCGGTCTTGCTGCCAGGATCTGTGCTGCCTTTAATGCAGCTCCTGATGAAATACCAACAAGGATACCTTCGGATACCGCAAATGCTTTGCCTTCTGCAAAGGCATCTTCGTTCTCAATTGTAAGAATCTCATCATAAACAGCTGTGTTCAGTACCTTTGGTACGAAGCCTGCGCCGATACCCTGAATCTTGTGGGAACCGGATTTACCTGTGGATAATACAGGGCTTGTAGCAGGTTCAACAGCAACAATCTTCACGTTTGGATTCTGCTCTTTCAGATATTCACCAACACCTGTGATTGTGCCGCCTGTACCAACACCTGCGACAAAGATATCTACCTTGCCGTCTGTCTGCTTCCAGATTTCAGGACCTGTTGTTGCTTTGTGGATTGCAGGGTTTGCAGGATTGTCAAACTGACCGAGGATCACTGCACCATCAATTTCTTTCTCAAGTTCTTCAGCCTTGGCAATCGCACCTTTCATACCCTTGGCACCTTCTGTCAGAACCAGTTCTGCGCCGTAAGCTTTCAGAAGATTTCTTCTCTCAACACTCATTGTATCCGGCAGTGTCAGGATCGCCTTGTAGCCCTTAGCAGTTGCAACCGCCGCAAGACCGATACCTGTATTGCCTGATGTAGGTTCGATGATTGTCGCACCCGGTTTCAGCTTGCCTTTCTTCTCAGCATCCTCAATCATTGCCAGTGCAATACGATCCTTAACAGAACCAGCCGGATTCAGGTACTCAAGCTTTGCAAGAAGTGTGACATCCTTGATGCCTGCCTTCTCACTGTAACGGTTTAACTGTAAAATAGGTGTGCTGCCAATTAACTCTAATGCGCTCTGTTTAATATCTGCCATGATGATAATCCTCCATTCATTTCATCTAATTCTTTTATTCATTTTCAATAAATTTATAAATCTTTATTTACAAAAAATATTGTCATCTGATCGTCTATTCCGATCTCAATCTGTTTATGTGTTATTATGTTTATCTACTATAAAGATGCATGTCGTCTGACGTCACTCATACAGCAGCAACATCGCTCCATTCTTCCTTTATGATATATCGCCATTCGCATATACATGCTCCTTCCCTTCATGATTTCCTATTTATTTAATAGGATTTGTATGTTTTCTTTATGTTTGACATTATAAGCCTCTTTTGTCACCTTGTCAATACCTTTTTAGCAATTTATTGTGAGAAAGTAAAAAGTGTACTGCCTGCATTTAAAAAACCAAAAAGGGATTCAAGAGGCGTCTGTTCAACACAGACACTCTTTAAATCCCTTATCTTGATTATTTTTCACTTCCATGCAGTTCGTAATAAAAGATATATTGCTGGATGATGCCCCGAATACCTTTGTAACGGCGGTTCGGGAAGCCGCGTTTATAATGCTGCTCCAGTACCTGACGGATATGGGTGTCCACGGGGAATGCATCCAGATGATGCAGGGCAAAAAGACAGATACAATCCGCCACTTTTTCTCCCACACCAAAGAGTTTTAAAAGTTCTGTCCTGGCCTTCTGATAGTTCAAACTGCCGATCCATTCCAGATCCACTTCACCGGAAACCACGGCTTTGGCTGTACGGACAACGTATTTGCTTCTGTAGCCCAGATTGCAGGCCATCAAAGCATTTTCTTCAAGCCCGGCCAATGTCTCAGGCGTTGGAAAAGCATAATAGCTGACACCATTTGATGCTGTCTTTGTTTCCCCATAGGCTCTGCAGATATTCTTAATGCAGCGGCGGATTCTGACAATATTGTTCTGCTGGGATATAAGAAACGTAACAATCATCTCCCACAAATCCTGATTCAGGATTCTTACACCCCAGGCCGCCTGAACCGCCGCCGTCAAATACCTGTCATTCGGATTAATCTGCGCCGCAATCGCGCCGTAATCCGTCTCAATATCAAAATAATGCCGCCAGAAATTCTGATATTCCACTTCAGAGCAGTCAAAGCGGACCACTTTTCCCTGCTGCTCCAGCTCCAGATATCTGTTTCCGGCAATGACCTGATATCGGCCATCCTGCATTTCCTCCATACGAAAACATTGCCCGGATTCACAGATCTGGGCAATGCTGAAATTCTCTAAAATCTTTTCTGTCATATTGATTTAAACTCTCAAAATGAATAACTGTCAGCGAACACAGCAGCACATCTAATGGCGGCAGCACTCGCTCCTACAATCACATTATTAATCAAGAAACGCGGCAAATTCACTGGCTTCTCCGATGTCACGCAGCAGATTTTCACGCTTCTCATCAAAGAGCAGAGACTTGTTGTAGCGGTCATACTTGGCAGATCCGTTATCTCTGATGAAACGTGCACAGTACTTATTGGCATTCAGCTCGGTAATAAAGATGACCATTTCCTGGCTCTCTCCAAAAGCACTTTCCATAAAAGCAAATGCATTCTCAAGGTAAGCAGCCGCTGTCTGAATGAGCTGTTTTCTCTCCTCAGTATCCCTGGCAAAAGATGCCTTAATAAAGGCAAATGCTTCATCCGGATCCAGACGATTGTCTTTGACAAGCTGCTGACGATACTGCTCCAGTGTCTTCAAAATCAGTTTCATACTGAGCAGCTTGGAGGCATCATAAAGCCCCCGCTCTTTATTCAGCTTCAACTCTTCCTCCACCTGCTCTGCCTTCTCCGACAAAATCGCAGCTGTTCTGGAACCATCCTTCGGCGCACGGCCAAGGACAAACTTCAGCTCCTTCAAAATCTCATAGAGATCCCGGACATACTGATCTTTGTCAAAAACTTCCGTAAATGCCGCAGTCAGCTTGCTGATCAGCAGATTGATAACGCTGAGTTTCTCATCAAAAGAAGCTTTCTGGATACGATCAATGGAAGATGGTTTCACATTGCCCTGTACAACGGCATCCACATCATAATCCGTCTGATATTTCTTATATAAATCCAGATAATTGGCAAAATCCTTGGCAATCCGACGATTCTGGATGTACTGCAGGATCACGGATTCATCCACAGGAATATCCAGCTGTTCATAAACCTGCATCAGTTTTGAAAGATCTTCCCAGCCTCTGGCTGTCACAATCTCTTTGCCATCCACTGTTGTCTCGATCTGATAGAAATTCTCTTTCTTAATATCCAGATAAGACAAAATCGCACTGTGAATATGGTTTTCATAAGCATAGATCTTCCATACAGGATAGTTCTCTTCCACATTGATTCGCTTCACACGGTCAAGGGTTACAATATCAAACTCTCTAACGGACTGGTTGTATTCCGGCGGATTGCCGGCAGTCACTATCACCCATCCCTCAGGAATCTGATGATTGCCGAAGGTTTTGCCCTGCAAAAACTGCAGCATCGTCGGTGCCAGTGTCTCGGATACACAGTTGATCTCATCGATAAACAAAATACCTTCTTTGAGTCCGGTTGCTTCCATTTTCTCATAAATAGACGCTACAATCTCACTCATTGTGTACTCCGTGATAGAATACTCTTTGCCGCCGAAATTCTTTTTCTCGATAAACGGCAGACCGATGGCACTCTGTCTCGTATGATGGGTAATAGTATAAGAAACCAGTGCCACACCACACTCCCTTGCCACCTGTGACATGATGGCTGTCTTGCCGATACCCGGCGGTCCGATCAGAAGAATCGGTCTCTGTCTCACCACGGGAATCGCATAATCTCCCAGTGCATCCTTTGTCAGGTAGGCCTGGACGGTATGCCTGATCTCATCCTTTGCCTGTTTAATGTTCATGGTCTAATCCTCCCATTTGTATATCCTCCGGTCCAAGAATCAGCTTGATGGCCCAAGGAGGCACATGTCTGTCATTATAACTTTCTTCAAGAAAAACAAAGGCCACATCGTAATCCGGACGTCTGGCCGGGTAAGTGCCGTAGCCATCGGTAAAATATAAAAGTCCCTTCAGGTGTCTGAACACCTTCTTACGGCACAGCTCATTGACATACTCAAAAGCCGGTCTGAAATCTGTACCGCCGAAACCGATGAGCTTGAAGTTCTCCATATAACGCTTCATGTCATCTTCACAGGTGATTACATCATCCTGTTGGGCCCTGGCATCACATTGGATAATGTGTACATTCATCTTTCTGAAAAAATTGTCCTTATTCATCAGAATAGAAAATGTCTCCTCCAGAAAACGCCGCACATATTCACCGGAACAGGATTCCGATGTATCAATGACAATGGCCAGCTCCTCCACTTTACGGACTTCCTTATACTCAAGTGCCTCGATCAGGGGCATATTGCCGTAATGATTCAGACCGTATGTATAATAAATATAATCATAACTGTCCAGATCAAGCCGTATTTCCTCCCGAAGTGTAGTAAATTTCTGAAGAAAACGTTTGTAATCATATCGTTCCCTTGTGGCTATTTTAATATAGTCATAAAGGTCTCCAGCCATCTCAGCCGCGTCTTTAGAGCAGGTCTCCATATTCGTGCGCATCTTCTCACTGATCTCCTGCCACTGTTTCTCCCGCTCCTTACGCTCCTGCTCTTTCTGTTCCCTCTGCCGGTTATTGTTCTGATCATTCTGGTCATTATTCTCATCATCCTGATTATCCTCATTGTTCTGATTCTGATCATTCCGGCCGTCGCCATCCTTCTGATCCTCCTGCTCGGAATCCCAGAAAACATGATCGTCCACCACAAACTGCTTCTTAGCCGCTTCCATCTCAAACCAGGTCAGAGGCCGTTTCGTCAGCGACTTGTAAATACCTTCCGCTGTCAGTACTTTCATCTCAGACTTCAGGCGGTCATACATAGCCTGTCGTTCATCCGGTACAACAAGGCGGATACATCGGTAATTCATCTGATCAATGATGGCTGTCACTGCAATATCGCAGCTGAGATTCCAGACATCTTCATCCTTGTCACGGTTGTGAAACATATGCCTGAATACACAATGCAGCAGCATATGCAGATAGGCACGGTTTACCAGTACACTGTCATTCTGATAATTCTCTATCAGATATCTCGGATTAAAGCGAATCTTCTGACTGTCCGTACCAATCGTCTTCATGGACAGATCCATCTCATAGCCCAGACTGTTTAGTGCAATATCCAGGAAACGCATGGAGACATACAATTCTGTCTTGGAAGCATTCAAAATGTCGGTTCCGGCCTTGATCAGCTTCTCTTTCATCTCATGCATGTCAAAACCTCCTATAAATCAAAGGACTCATCTGCCATACTGAAATTCCGATGTTTATAATCCATCAGAAAAGCAGTAAACTCTGTCTTGTCAAGGGACAGTGCCAGATCAATGGCCTGGTCTGTCTCATCACTGTCAAGCACACCCAGATCCACCAAAAATGTCAGCTTGTCCTTGTCATCCTCCTGAATAAACTTCTTCGCTGCTTTCAAAGCGTGCTCTGCAATATGACCCTTGTACGTATGTTCCCCTTCCAGGGTCAGCGCATAAGGATACATCAGACGTTCCATAGCCACTGTAATGATCGTATCAAAGGAGTCCCCTCTTAAAAGAACATAAAACATACTGTCATATTTGTAATAATCCACATCCTGAATGCCGATACAGTAGCGGATATACTTGCCGGAACCGATCTCCGTGGACTCAAACTGCTTGCACATGGAGGCTACATTGGCAACCACTTCGTAATCATGCTCCGTAAAAATAACTCTGGCCTCTTCCACAGGCTTATCCGGATATAAATGCCGCACGATCACATGAATCTGCTGGTTCAGATCATCCAGAATACTGCCGATACTGATATCCAGCCCCTCAATCTTGTCCTGGATAATCTCGGAAAGCTTCTCACAATTCTTAAAAGCGCCAAAACCAATGGAACGGATATGTGCCGTCAGATGCACCTGCTCCAATGCCCAGCAATTGTAGAAAGCATAGTTGCCGATGGACTTCAGGGAATCCGGAAAGTCCAGATTCAACAGTTCCCTGCACTCACTGAAGCCATGATGGTCGATCACCTCCAATGTGTCCGGAAACTGAATATACTTCATAGATTTCTCTGAAAAAGCATAAGGTTCAATCTTTGTTACCTTAAAGCCATCAATGGATGCCGGGATCACCACGCGCATATCATCGCCCTCATACTTGATGATGGTGGCATTGCCATCCACCACGCCATATTGCATAGCCTCTTTTTCAGAAAAACGTGTATCAAAAATCATACTGTTCACCTCAGTCAGGCAAAGCCGCCTTTGCCCAATATCGAAAAAATGCTGCATCGTCGGCTCCATATCTGGAAACGCCTACATATGCAGCATTCTATATAGATCTCATCATTATCCGCCGTCTAACGACAGCTTCTTAAATCAATAGCAAAGAAGAAATCGCCAATATCAGCCTCTTCCTGCTATTCCTGAAGGAAATCCTTCAGCTTACGGCTTCTGGATGGATGTCTCAGCTTACGAAGTGCCTTCGCCTCAATCTGACGAATACGTTCACGTGTAACCTTGAACTCCTTACCAACTTCTTCCAGTGTTCTGGCCTGTCCATCGATCAGACCAAATCGAAGCTCGATAACCTTACGCTCACGATCTGTCAGCGTATCCAGAGCATTCACCAGTTCCTTCTTCAGCATCTGATAGTCAGC
>Ga0129310_1002345_pt1 | contig 14241 bp, 13 predicted proteins | sample Go1ome_2_FD_94433 | JGI IMG/M metagenome (GOLD analysis project Ga0129310, IMG submission 94433) | Western lowland gorrila individual fecal microbial communities from Wisconsin, USA - Go1022A metagenome | ecosystem: Host-associated > Mammals > Digestive system > Large intestine > Fecal | place...
GCCAGCCTCAACACCATCATGGTAGACGGCACCGGCATGTGCGGCGGCTGCCGTGTAATGGTTGGCGGCGAGAACAAATTTGCCTGTGTAGACGGACCGGAGTTTGATGCTCACGAGGTAGATTTTGCAAACCTGGTAATGCGTCAGCAGATGTACAAGGACCAGGAAGCACTGGAATATAGCTGTGGAGGTCATTGCAAATGCGTGGAGGAATGAGAAATGCTATGCCGGAACAGCCGGCTGATGTGCGTAACAAAAACTTTCAGGAGGTAGCACTTGGCTATACTAAGGAAATGGCGGTAGACGAGGCACAGCGCTGCCTGAACTGCCCCAAACCGCGTTGTGTAGGCAGCTGCCCGGTTAATATTGATATTCCTAAGTTTATCCATGAGGTTGCACAGGAAAACTTTGCCGAGGCTTATAAAATCCTTAAGCAGAAGAGCACTCTGCCTGCTGTCTGCGGCCGTGTCTGCCCGCAGGAAAACCAGTGCGAGGGCAAATGCGTGCTGGGCATTAAGGGCGAGCCTGTAGCTATCGGCCGCCTGGAGCGCTTTGTTGCCGACTATGCGCGTGAACATGGTTTGGATAACGATGTAGAAGCTCCGGCAGAACGCAAGGGCAAGAAGGTTGCCGTAGTAGGCAGCGGCCCCAGCGGCCTGACCTGTGCCGGCGATTTGGCAAAAATGGGCTATGATGTAACCATGTACGAAGCGCTGCATGCTGCCGGCGGCGTGCTGATGTACGGCATTCCGCAGTTCCGTCTGCCGAAGGAAATCGTACAGCATGAAATCTCCGCACTGAAAAAGCTGGGCGTAAAAATCGTAGTTGACGCTGTTATCGGCCGCACCTTCACCATCAAGGAGCTGATGGAGGAGGAAGGCTTCAGCGCTGTTTATGTTGGTACCGGCGCTGGCCTGCCGCACTTTATGCATATTGACGGCGAAAACCTCAACGGCGTATATTCCGCCAACGAATTCTTGACGCGTGTAAACCTGATGAAGGCTTACGAATTCCCGAACTACGCTACACCTGTATACGTTGGCAAGAAGGCTGCTATCGTTGGCGCAGGCAACGTAGCAATGGACGCAGCGCGTACCGCGAAGCGCCTTGGCGCGGAGCAGGTATATATCGTGTACCGCCGCAGCGAGGAGGAAATGCCTGCGCGTAAGGAAGAAATCGGCCACGCTAAGGAAGAAGGCATTGAGCTGCGCCTGCTGAACAATCCTGTTGCTATCATGGGCGATGAAAAGGGCTGGGTTAACGGCCTGAAGTGCATTAAGATGGAGCTGGGCGAAGCAGATGCCAGCGGCCGTCGCTCTCCTGTAGCTATCGCAGGCAGCGAGTATGTGCTTGATGTTGACATGGTAGTTATGGCTATCGGCCAGGGCCCGAACCCGCTGATTAAGCAGACTACCCCTGATCTGGAGGTCAACAAGCGCGGTAACATCGTTGCTGACGAGGCAGGCGCTACCTCTATTCCGGGCGTATTCGCCGGCGGCGATATCGTAACCGGTGCTGCAACCGTAATCAGCGCTATGGGCGCAGGCAAGAAGGCTGCAGCTGCTATTGACGAGTACCTGAGCAAGTAAAGTCTGAGAGCTTGTGTCATAGTGTAATTTAACGTGCAACAAGCGTAATTTAATGTGAGACAAGTTTAAAAGTCCTGTTGTGGATTGAGCAAATTAATCTGCAACAGGATTTTTTTATGCTTATATATTCTTTGAATTATGAAATATACTTTTAAAAGTGCGGTCACTTTACACACTATTGAATATTATATTAAATTCATATAAAATCATAAGATATTATTTTTCTTATATATACTTACCAGTATTGATTTTTTAATTGCGGTATGTGTATAATATAAATATAGAAGAGTAATGAGAGAGCATTTTTTGACTGTATGCAAGGACAAAAGAATGCTTCGCAAACGGAAAAACTATGCAGCAGCGTCGTTTAAGCCGGCAAAGCGAATCTTATAACATCAACTGATAAGGTTCATAAAAATACTTATTAACATATCACAAAGGAGGTTGTAAGTTATGCGTTTTTTAGCAATGGTCTTAATCTTACTGTTTACCTGTTCACCAGTTTTTGCTTTTCAAAATGAACCGGATGGTTTTCAAGGGCTTAAATTAAATTCGTCGTTTGAGGAAGTGAAATCATCGGAACTTCTGTGTGATAAAAATTACGGAGAAGACGAAAAAGAAGTAGACTCCTACGACTTTGGTTTAAATTTAAGTAATGAATATAGTGTACGCTTAGATGAGTATTATTTTGATTTAGATGAACCAACACAAAGCTTACACGGAGTGCCTTTTAAGGTATTATATGCTAATTTTTATAAAGATAAATTATATAGCGTAATTGTATGTTTGGGGCAAGCTGTTGTTCGCACTGAAGATGATAAAAAATTGAATATGTTTTATTTCCGTGAACTGCAAAGAAATTTTACGGAATTATATGGCTCACCTACAAGTACGTATCCGGAACAATTAGATGCTAATGATTCGTATACGAGACTTCAGTGGGAAGGAGATAATGCTATTATAAGTTTAAGATGGATTCATGATTTCCCGCAATTAACCATCACGTCCGTACAGTTACAAAATGAAATAAAAGAAGATATTTATAAACAAGCTTCGACAGAAGTGAATTGAATGCTTTACTTATAGGCTTTTATGGCTGGGGCAGAGTGCTCCAGCCATTTTTTAAAATATGCTTAAAATAAAAAATACACCTTTAGAGGTGTATTTTAAAAATATCAATATTATGTTATAATACATTTTGAGGCAACTGGTAGTCGGTTTTTCTACTCCCTAGCGAGTGGGGGTGATGTTATGACTGTTTTCGAAGCGTTATCTCTGATGATTGCTTTCGCAACTCTGGTCGTGCTGATCCTTACGTATCGTAAGTAATTACGGCATGAAAAAAACCGCCTAGCGGTAAGACGGTTTCTTTCTGAATACAAATCTTTGAGGAGAACCGGCTTTCCACAACCAGTTGTCTCTTTATGTTTATTATACGTTTTATCTTGTTTTTTGTCAAACTTGAATGGTTGGCAGGGGGTATGGGGTTTCATTGTGGTTTAATGGCAACCCTAATCTAAAAATAAAACACATACCCTAAGAAACCTGCTAATATTTTAGGCAATTTGCTTACTCTCCTTTGCCATTTCCCACATAAGTAAAAGATTATCCGCTGCGAAGCTTTCAATCCAATAAAGCTCGTCCTCACTAAAGCCAAAAGCCTTGATAAACTTTTTGTCAGGCATAATGATTTCAGCGAAATCAAAACCATTATTATCGTTGGGGCGCTCAAATCTTACGCAAATATATTCCTTATATTCTTCATCTATAACGTCGCTGGTAGTGACTGTAATGCCGTTGAACATGCAGTAATAATGCTTATTGGTACACATAGGCGTACAACTCCTTTCAATGAGCTTATTTAATTATATTATAGCGTAGCAGGGGTGAATAGTAAATAGAAGAAATCTCCCCCCATTATCTCCACACTTAATTCACAATAGTTTTATATTTTCTTTTAGTAACCTATGCTATAATATGCTTAGAAAGTGTAAATGAGGTGATTATCATGCGTAAAGTTACAGCCTTACTATTAGCTGCCTTAGTGCTTGTAGGCGCCAACACAGCTCTTGCTGATAAAACCATAACCTTAGATAAGGATACCAAGCTGGTGCCGCAGGGCTGGACGGTAGCGGACGATATCAAGTTCAAGAAGAATACTGTTGTAAAGCTTAACGATGACGGTCAGGTAATCGAGGGCGTGCTGGCGAATGCCACCTATCTGCGTCCTGCAGGATGGAAGAGCCTGGCGAGCAATTATTATTATGTGGAGCGGAGTGCGCCGTTCTTCCCGCCGCGCTTCTTCTACCATCCGTATCGCCCGGGGCTGGTGATTCCTGCCGACGGTCATGTACGCTACATGGGCAACAAAACCGTTACCTTTGCTAAGGACGGCACTGTGCTCAGCGGTGTGATTGATAATGACGTTATCCTGCAGCTGAGCGATCAAGGCTATGGCTTTGTGCGCTTTAAAAATGACAATCTGCTGACATTTGATACAAACGGCAGAGTTATAAGTGGTACACTGGCGGAGGCAACGAAGCTGCGCCCGCTCGGCTGGCAGCACAACCTGCAGGATGAAAGCGCCGGTTTTGTTGAATTCAAGAGCGGTACAGGCATCACCTTTGATGCGACCGACCTTGTAACAAACGGCTCGCTGAGCAAGAAAACTCTGTGGCATAATGCCGACGGCAGCACGAAGGAGCTGGAGGCTAAGGCACCGGTTGCCTTTACTGCGGACGGAGCAGAGCAGGGTTAAGCTGATAATTTCAAAACGTTAATACCGTACAGGCTTCTGTGGCTATGACGCTGAGGTCTGCACGGTATTTTTTTATAGGTGGGTATGCCTAAGAATAAAATAGATTTTTTGACATCAGCGTTTGTAACAGGCGCGAAGTGTAGCCGTAAAAGCAATACTGTACAATTATGGAGTAATGAGGTATACTATATGTAGTGCGAAAGCAACATTATTATGAATTGAAAAAATTTTCTTCAAGGAGGAAACAGCATGGAAGAAACAAGACCCTTTGTAAGCTGGGACTTAGTCCACGATTTTATGGTAGACGTATTTGTTAAATACGGCGTTCCCGAAGAGGATGCGCGCATTTGTACAGACGTTCTGCTGGAAAGCGACAGACGCGGTATTGAAAGCCACGGCTGCAACCGCTTCAAGCCTATTTACCTGGATCGTATTAAAAACGGCACCCTGCTGCCGAAAACCGAAATTGAAATTGTCAAGGATACTCCTTGTACTGTAGTTATGGATGCTCACAACGGCATGGGCATGGTTGCTTCCCATAAGATGATGGAAATGCTGATTGAAAAGGCTTCCAAGTACGGTATGGCCGGCGGCACCATCTTTAATTCTACTCACTACGGCATTGCAGGCTACTGGACCACTATGGCTGAAAAGGCAGGCATGATTGGTATTTCCGGTACCAACGCAAGACCTTCCGTTGCTCCTACCTTCGGTGTTGAACCGATGATGGGCACCAACCCGCTGACCTTTACTATGCCTACCGATGAGGAATTCCCGTTCAACTTTGACTGCGCAACCAGCATCATCCAAAACGGTAAGATTGAGTTCTATGCTAGACAGGGCAAGGATACTCCGGCTGGTCTGGTAGTTGCTAAGGACGGCGGCACCATGACCGAATCCGCTACTATCCTGAAGGAAATGCGTGCAGGCAACGTTGCGTTGCTGCCGTTGGGCGGTCTGGGTGAAGAAACCGGCGGCTACAAGGGCTACGGCTTCACTACTATCGTAGAGATTCTGTCTTCCGCATTAGCAGGCGGTCCTTTCATGAAGGCACTGTCTGGTAAGGATGAAAACGGCAACAACGCTATGTATCATCTGGGCCACTTCTTCTTCGTTATCAACCCGGCATTCTTCATGGGCGTTGACACCTTCAAGAAAACTGCTGGCGATATCTGCCGCGGTCTGCGCAATTCCACCAAGGCTCCCGGTCAGGAACGCATCTATACTGCCGGCGAGAAGGAATACATGGCTTGGTTGGACAGAAAAGACAAGGGTGTACCGGTTGGCGAATCCATTCAGAAGGAATTCATTCAGCTTAGAGATGAGCTGGGCCTGACTCAGTACAAATTCCCGTTTGAAAAATAATAAGCTATAACAAAAGCCTGGGCGTTTGCTCAGGCTTTTTGCGTGGGGAGATGTAGTTTTTAAGGCATAAAAAAGCCGTACGGCTATATTTTTACTATTGCAGTAAATTTATAGTCGTACGGCTTGATTTTTTTAGTCTTTATTCTTGATGAAGATGAAAATCAGTCCGCTGATACCCATCAGCAGCGGATAGAAGCAGTAGGGGATGATGGCGAAGGGGTTAAGTCCCGTGAGGCTTGCGGCAGCCAGAAGCTGTGCGCCATAGGGAATAAGTCCCTGGCCCATGGAGCTGAACATATCCAGCAGAGAGGCGCTGCGGCGAGGAGTTACGTCGAACTCTTCGCTGATATCCTTGGCAATCGGGCCTGCTATAACAATCGCAACAGTGTTGTTCGCAGTGCAGACATCAACAAGCAGAGCGAGAGCGGCAATACCCAGCTCACCGCCTTTGGTGCTGCTGATACGGCTCTTAATGAAGTTCAGCACGAAATCGATACCGCCGTATTCCTTAATCAGGGTAATGATGCAGGCTACGATGATAGAAATAACGGTGATGTCATACATAGACATAATGCCGTTGCCAACGTGGGTGAACATTTTGGTAGCGGTAAACATGCCTGTTCCAAGGCCTACCAGCATACTTAGCACAGTACCGATAATCAGGATAACGAAAACGTTGACACCGCTTACGGCACCGATTAAAACAAACAGATAGGGGAGGACCTTGATCAGACTGTAATCGAGGTTGCCGTTGACCTGATATTCGTTGGTGTTGCCCAAGAAGTAGAACAGGCCGAGGGTGATGATTGCTGCCGGCAGAACGATTTTGAAGTTTTCGCGGAACTTGTCGCGCATATCGCAGCCTTGAGTTTTAACAGCAGCAATAGTAGTATCGGAAATAATAGAAAGGTTGTCACCGAACATTGCACCGCAGACAACGGCACCGGCGCAGATAGCCATAGGGAAGCCGGTTTTATCGCTGATGCCCGCTGCAATCGGAGCAAGCGCGGTAATTGTGCCTACGGAAGTACCCATAGAAATGGAAATGAAGCAGCCGATGGCAAAGAGGCCTGCAACCGCCATGTTGCCCGGTAGAATGGAAAGGCCGAGGTTAACGGTGCTTTCTACACCGCCGGCAGCGCGGACAGCGCCGGAAAAGGCACCTGCGGCGAGGAAGATGAGGCACATGGTGAGAATGTTTTCGTCACCTACGCCGGTAGAAGCAAGGCGCAGCTTCTGTACAAAGCTGAGCTTTTTGTTTTGCAGGAAGGCTATGATTAAAGCAATTAAGAAGCCTACAATCGCAGGCATGCTGTAAAAATCCCCGGTAATCAGGCCTGAGCCTATAAAAAACAGCAGAAAGACTGCGATAGGCAGCAGTGCGATGGCACGCCCCTTGGAATGGTTGTTGGTCATAAACAGAATCTCCTTTTATATAATTTTCAGCTTTTTCTATTATATCAATTAAATTTTTAGTATGCAAGGAAGATTGATGAAGGATTGCTAAAAGAATAACAAAAAACCTCAGCTGCATTGCTGCAACTGAGGCAAACTTCTTGGCTCCCCGAGTAGGACTCGAACCTACGACGCCCTGATTAACAGTCAGGTGTTCTACCGGCTGAACTATCGGGGAATTAAGGTTGGTAAGTCAACCAACGAAGACTATTATACTCGCATAGCAATTATTTGTCAACAGGTTTTTTAGAAAAATTTATAAGTATTTTGGGAAGGCGATAAATGAGCAAGTATTAGCAGATGAAATGTTTATATAGAATGAAGGCAAGTGATATGAAAGGCGAGGGAAAGATGGTCTCAATGTGTTGTCCCAAAGACACTCCCTTCACCTTTACTTAATGCAGAAATTGCAGAAACCAGGAAAAGATAAAATCTTTAGATAAATGGTAGGCGCTTTTAAGGTTTTATGCTATAATATCCTTAATGATATAAACTACATGTGTAAAGGAGTGTTCCCCATGGAAGAAGCTGTATTATACGCTGTGGAAAACAATATTGCGACGATTACTATGAACCGTCCTAAGAGCCTGAACTCGATGAATGACGCGCTGATTGACGGCCTGCATGCTGCCATTACCAAGGCTGCTGCCGACGCTGAGGTGCGTGCTATCGTACTTACCGGCAACGGCAAGGCATTTTGTGCCGGCGGTGATCTGAGCTATCTGAACGGCTTGGAGGGCGTTGCTGCCAAGAAGGATTTTATCGCAAAGGTGGGCGATGTTGCGAAACGCCTGACTACTATTCCTAAACCTGTTATTGCTTATATCAACGGCGTTACTGCCGGTGCAGGTGTTAACCTGATGCTGGCCTGCGACCTGGTGTATGCATCTGCCAAGGCACGCTTTGGCGAGAGTTTTGCCAAGGTTGGCCTGATTCCCGACTGCGGCGGCTTGTACTTCCTGCCGAAGGCTATCGGTGTGCTGAAGGCCAAAGAGCTGATGTTTACCGGTGACCTGATTGACGCTGCAACTGCCAAGGAGCTTGGCATGCTGAACGATGTATATGAAGATGAAGAGCTGAAGGATAAGGTTTACGCTATGGCTGCACGCTTGGCAGCAAGCGCTCCGCTCTCTATCAGCCTGACGAAAAAATATCTCAACGACCATGACCTGACCTTGGACGAGGTGCTGGCAATCGAAGAAACTACTCAGGCTCTGCTAATGGGTACCGACGACTGCAAGGAAGGCATTGCTGCTTTCTATGAAAAGCGTGCGCCGCAATTCACAGGTAAATAAGAAAAAAATTAGCAGAAAAAAGCAAATGTTTACGGAACTGTCACACAAATTATACTGATGGTTCCGTTTTCTTTTTGACGTAGGAATACAAGATGTTGTATAATAAATCTATTGATAAATTTTTCTCGGAGGAAAGTATGCTCGATTTCAGTACAATGATCTATCGCATTCCTGCGCTGCTGTTTGCGATTACGATACACGAATATGCCCATGCGCAATGTGCGGACAGCATGGGTGACCCGACTGCGCGTTATATGGGACGCATGACCTTCAACCCGATGGCGCATCTGGACCCGTTGGGCGCAATTCTGCTGGTGGTAGCAGGCTTCGGCTGGGCAAGACCTGTAGAAATTAACCCTAGCAATTTCCGCAACCGCCGCGAAGGTATTCTGAAGGTTTCCTTTGCCGGCCCCGCAGCCAATCTGTTTTTGTGCTTTCTCGCAGCATTTTTCATGACGTTTTTAAATCGCTTCGGTCTTTTGAGTGATGGCGTTTACCGTTTTTTGCTGTGGATGCAGTTATATAATGTATGGTTTGCTTTCTTCAACCTGATTCCGGTTCCGCCGCTGGACGGCTCCAAGATTCTTTCGGAGCTTCTGCCGCCGTCTATGGCCTGGAAATTTGATAATATGGTAGGACGCTACGGCTTTTATATTCTGATTGCATTAGTGTTCACCGGTATTACAGGTGCGATTATCAGACCGCTTGCCGCTGGCTACATGCTGTTGGTAAACGGTATCTTGGGTTTAGTGTTCTAAGCTATGGCTGATTTATCGTTGAAGCTGACTGCGTTCGAAGGTCCGCTGGATTTGCTCCTGCACCTTATCGAGCGTGATAAAGTAGATATTTATGATATTCCCATCGCTGCGGTTACGGAGCAGTATATGAGCTATCTGCGCAGCATGAGTGAATTTGATATGGAGGTTGCCAGTGATTTTCTGGTGATGGCCGCAACGCTGCTGCAGATTAAATCGCGCATGCTGCTGCCCAAGCAGTCCGTTGAGGGCGAGGAGGAGGAAGCAGACCCGCGCCAGCAGTTGGTGGAGATGCTGGTGGAATACCGCCGCATTAAGCGTGCCGCCGCTGCTTTGGCGGATATGAAGCAGAGCGCTGACCTGTACTGGCAGCGTGAGCCGATGTTCGGCAACTTGGTGGAGCGCACTGTTGCTCCCTGCACGGTGCAGCAGTTATTGAAGGCTTTGGCAGGCATGACGACTGCGTCCGATGGCAAGCCGGCAGCCTTTATTGAGCCGCAGGCCTACAGCGTGCAGGATAAAATGGCAGATATTCTGCAAAGACTGCAGCGCAGGCCGCAGGGTTTTATGCTGAATGAGATTTTTACCGCAGGCAGCCCTGCCGAGAAGGTGGCCTGCTTTTTGGGTGTACTGGAGCTACTGAAGCTGGGGTTGATTACTATCAGTCAGGCACAGCGCTTTGCACCGATTTATATCTTCGGCAAGCAGGGACAGGAGGAAGCAAACGATGTATCTTGATAAAATGACAGGAGCACTGGAAGCGGTGCTGTTTGCTGCAGGTGAGCCTGTTTCTGTGGCGGAGCTTGCGGACCTTCTGCAGTTGGATAAGCCGCAGGTGTGGGAGCTTGTTTCAGAGCTGAAGCAGTCCTACGAGGCGGAAAGCAGGGGATTGATGCTGCGTGAAACAGCAGGCTGCTTTCAGCTGGTGACCAAGCCTGTTTACTACAATGTACTGCTGGGATTGGGACGCAAAAAAGAAGTAAAGCTGACGAATGCTTCCTTGGAAACCCTGGCGATTGTCGCTTTTAAACAGCCGGTGACGCGCGCAGAGATGGAAGCCATCCGCGGCGTGAAGGTTGACGGCGTACTCAATACACTGCTGGACCTTGGCCTGGTAGTAGAGGCAGGACGCAAGAAGGCCTTGGGCAACCCTATTTTATATGCTACGACAGATAAATTCCTGACGGTGTTCGGCCTGAACTCATTGGAGGAGCTGCCGCCGCTGGAAACGAAGCCTGAGGATGAGGCAGAGGCTGCGCAGCAGGTGCTGCAGCTTGATAATACATTAGAAGCAAAGGAAAACTGAGATAGATGGAAGAACGTTTACAAAAAATCCTGGCGGCAGCAGGCGTTGCCTCCCGCCGCGAAGCAGAAAAAATTATTACGGCAGGTCGCGTCCGCGTGAATGGTAAGGTTGTTACCGAGCTAGGCTGCAAGTTTGATGCCGACAAGGTACGCATCAGCGTTGACGGTAAGCCTATTGCCCAAGAGGCCAAGGCTTATTACATGTTCTATAAGCCGAGGGGAGTGGTCACCACGATGTCCGACCCGCAGAACCGCCGCAGCATTGCCGATTTCGTGCAGAACCTGCCGGAGAGAGTTTTCCCGGTAGGCCGCTTGGACTTCAATACCGAAGGACTGCTGCTGCTGACGAATGACGGTGCGCTGGCACAGGCGCTGATGCATCCTAGCCATGAGGTTAACAAAACCTACCTCGTTAAGGTTCCGGGCATTGTGCCGCAGGAAAAGCTGGACCAGCTGCGCTTGGGCGTAAAGCTGGAGGACGGTCCGACCGCTCCGGCGATTGTTAACCTGCGTGATTACGACCATGAGCGTGGCTTTACGCTTTTTGATATCACCATCCACGAGGGTCGTAACCGCCAGATTCGCCGCATGTGCGACGCTATCGGTTTCCCGGTGCGTGATCTGAAGCGCATCAAGCTGGGACCGCTGCAGCTGAGCAACTTGGGACGCGGCAAGTTCCGCAGCCTGAGTGAGCAGGAATTATCTCAGCTCAGAAAGGCGGCTAAGCTATGACGCGAGTTGCGATTGTAGGCGGCGGCGCGGCAGGCCTGCTGGCAGGTATTGCTGCAGCCTGGGGCGGAGCGCAGGTAACGATTTATGAGAAAATGCGTGTGCCGGGCAAGAAAATGCTCATTACCGGCAAGGGACGCTGCAACATTACCAACGCCTGCGAAATCCCCGATTTCATAAAAAATCTGCCCGGAAACGGAAGATTTTTAAATAGTGCTTTACATAGGTTCACAAATGATGATATAGTATTGCTATTGGAGAGTAACGGACTGCCGACGAAGGTTGAACGCGGCGGACGTATTTTTCCGGTAAGCGACAAGGCGAAGGATGTAGTTGATACGCTGGTAAGGATTTATACCGAGGCCGGCGGCAAGCTGCAGACCGACACCAAGGTTATTGATATCATGGTCAAGGAAGGCCATGTGTACGGTGTGCGCACGGTCAACGGCGTGTATGAGGCAGACAGAGTTATTCTGGCTGCGGGCGGTGCGTCCTATCCGGGCACAGGCAGCGACGGCGGCGGCGCCAAGCTGGCGAAGAAGCTGGGGCACACGATTGTACCGCTGAAGCCTTCTCTGATTCCGCTGGAAAGCGATTATCCTTATGTTGATGACCTGCAGGGCTTATCTTTGCGCAACGTGCAGGCAACACTTTTGGCCGACGGCGTGAAGCTGGGCAGTGAGTTTGGTGAGATGCTGTTTACGCATTTCGGCGTTTCCGGTCCGATTGTGCTTTCGCTGAGCAATCTTGCCGCAGACGCTTTGGCTGCGGGCAAGGATGTGGAGCTGGAGGTTGACCTGAAGCCTGCGCTGAGCGAAGAAAAGCTGGATGCGCGTATTCAGCGCGATTTTGTACAGTACAGCCGTAAGCAGGTGCTCAACGGCATGAAGGATTTACTGCCGCAGCGACTTATTCCCGTTGTACTGGATATGTCCTACGTTGATGAAAACAAATTCATCAACCAGGTTTCGCGCGAAGAGCGTCACAGACTGCTGCAGACGCTGAAGCATTTTGTGATTACTATTTCCGCAACACGTCCGATTGCAGAGGCTATCGTTACCGCAGGCGGCGTGAGCGTGAAGGAGATTGACCCCAAGACCATGGAATCCAAGCGCATTAAGGGTCTGTACTTTGCAGGCGAGGTTATGGATGTCGACGGTTATACCGGCGGCTATAATCTGCAGGCAGCGTTCAGCAGCGGCCATGCTGCGGGCGAAGCGGCGGCTGCGGAAGAATAATTCATAAATTTGACTAAAATAGGCTATCCATATACATGTAAAACATGGTATTATATAGATAGCTAATACATTATAAAGTGTGGTTATGTAGAATGAAGAAAATTGTTGTGGCAATTGATGGTCCCGCAGGTGCAGGCAAAAGCACTATTGCGAAGCTGGCTGCCGAAAAATTGGGTTATGCCTATATTGATACCGGTGCCATGTACAGAAGCGTAGCCTGGAAGTTTTTGCAGACAGGCAAACCTTTTGACGAGGACTTTATCAGCGGCTTATCCAAAACTATGCTGATTGACTTCAAACCGGAGGCAAAAATCAACCGTGTTTTTGTGGACGGTACCGAGGTTACCGATGCTATTCGTACTCCCGAAGTGACGGCGATTGTATCGCGTGTTGCTGCTATCGGAGCAGTGCGTGAGGCGATGGTGGACCAGCAGCGCCGTATGGGCGAGGCAGGCGGTGTCCTGATGGACGGCCGCGATATCGGTACGGTGGTGTTCCCAAATGCACAGCTGAAAATTTTTCTTACTGCTTCGGTTGAGGAAAGAGCGCGCCGCCGCTATGCGGAAATGGTAGCGAAAGGTCAGCAGGTTGATCTGCAGCAGCTGCAGGCAGATATCGCCGAGCGCGACAAGCAGGACAGCGAGCGTGCTATCAGTCCGCTGCGTCAGGCAGAGGATGCCTTGCTCCTAGATACATCCGATATGGGCATCAGCGAGGTTACCGATAGAATTTTACAGCTGGTGCAGGAGCGCGCACAATGATTTATACCTTAGTGAAGAATCTCTTTAAAATTCTTTTTACCATCTTTTTGCGATTGAAGGTAGAAGGAACAGAAAATATTCCCAAGGATGGTCCGCTGGTTATAGCGAGCAACCATCTGAGTCTGCTTGATCCGCCTGTACTTGGTACGGCAGCAACCCGTAAGGTTCACTTTATGGCCAAGGAAGAGCTGTTTGTGCCGGTTCTGGGCACTATCTATAAAATTCTGGGTGCTTTCCCGGTGCGCCGTGGCGGTGCGGACCGTGCTGCAATCAAGCATGGTATTGATATCCTGGAAAGTGGTCAGGTGCTGGCGATTTTCCCTGAGGGAACACGCAGCAAGACCGGTGAGCTAGGCAAGGCTCAGCCCGGAGCGCTGATGATGGCGAGCAAGGCGAAGGCAACTATCGTGCCGGCCTGCATCATCGGTACCGATTACAAGCGTCACGGCCGCATCTGGCCGAAGGTTACGGTGCGCTTTGGCAAGCCGATGCCTTTTCCCGAGGACGCTGTGGTCAACAAAGAATTTTTGCATGCAATGACTGAAGAGCTGATGCAGCACATTGCAAGGCTGCAGGCAGGTGAAGATGCATAATGGAAATTAAGGTAGCAGAGCACTGTGGCTTTTGCTATGGTGTGAAGCGCGCGGTGGCATTGGCCCAAAAGGCTGCGACCGACTGTGTGCAGGGTGCAACGCTGGGACCGTTGATACACAATCCCCAGCTGATTGCCGAGCTTGCATCTAAGGGCATTGCCTGTAAAGACAGCCTGGAGCAGTTTGCTCCCGGTGAAACGGTTATCTTCCGTTCACACGGCGAGGGGCCTGAAACCTACGCGCAGGCAGAAAAACAAGGGCTGACAATTCTGGATGCAACCTGTCCGAATGTACGCCTGGCACAGCAAAAGGCTGCTCAGGCAGCAGCTGATGGCTATTTTCCTGTAATAGTCGGAGAAAAAAATCATCCGGAAGTAAAAAGTATTTTAAAATGGGCA
>Ga0129310_1002349_pt1 | contig 14231 bp, 12 predicted proteins | sample Go1ome_2_FD_94433 | JGI IMG/M metagenome (GOLD analysis project Ga0129310, IMG submission 94433) | Western lowland gorrila individual fecal microbial communities from Wisconsin, USA - Go1022A metagenome | ecosystem: Host-associated > Mammals > Digestive system > Large intestine > Fecal | place...
GCTGAGATGGAACATCGGATAATCGTATTCGATCGTATCGATCAACTCCCCAACACGAATCTCCGTGTCTAACTCCTCACGTATTTCTCGTGTTAAAGCCTGCTGGGGCGTTTCGCCGGCTTCAATCTTTCCACCTGGAAATTCCCACCAGCCTTTGTATTCACCATAACCGCGGGCCGTAGCGAAAATTTTATCACCGTCACGGATCACCGCGGCCACCACTCGAATTGTCTTCATCTACGATATCTCCTTAAAAACACCATGGTCAGCTGACAATCAGCTTGCTGGTCTGCTTCAGATACTTCGCCGGAATCTCGCCCTCCAGTCTCCAGGTGATGCTCATCGGTTTTAACTCATTTTAACTCGTTTTATCGAGTTATTCTCATTTTCTAATTCGTTTCAATTGAGTTAAAATCAGTTACTCTGAATTAGATTTTTGTACATTCGTAATTATATCAAAAGATAAGACAGGTCCGAAATTTTGCAGGATTTTTGATACCACAAGGGCCCCGGATTTCTCCGGGGCCCTTGCCATTCACTGTTTATAAAAGACAACTGACTTTCGGAACTCTGCATTCCGCCAACTGCTTCATCTGTCCATCAATCCAACGATATAAAATGATACGATCTGATAGCTGACAGGCAGCTGCGATCATATTGTTTTCCAATACCTTTAAATCTCTTGGAAATAGTCCTGAAATACCAGAAATATCGTATTGCTCTGGTATGTCATCCACTATCCGCATTGTCACAATCTTATTGGAAGCCGCAGATACATCCAAAGATCTTTCAGAAACAACCAGCATGTTTCCCAGAGAATTCGACTTAATACCTCCCGCCGCAAGAAAAGCACTTTCATCCTCCGGGCAACACCCAACGGCACGGATAATCTCTGCACCATCTTCCGACAATCGAAGAGTCAGAAGCGTATTCGAAGCCTCACAGATGATATAGCAAAGCGTTTTATCATGCTTCGAAAACAGAACATGGCGCGGATCATAGCCGTTCAAAGCGAATTCGAACTTTCTGCTTATCGTCCCTTTCCCCGAAACTTCATATCCATAGATCCAGCCAGAGAGATCGCAGGCAAGTAAAATGGGCATTTCAGGATGAAAAGCTGTACAATGCGCATGTGCGCAAACGCCGGAATCATGTTTCCAAACGTCCTCAAATACCTTATCTCCAATAAAACCATTATCCTGAAGCCAGAACACTTCTATGGTACCCGACTGGTATCCTGCCACAGAAACAAGGTGATTTCCGGAATCTACCGCGACATGACACAACTGCATTCCAATACAGGAAGCTTCATTCAAATACACCAGGCGACCATCTTCACATATACGATATGCATATAGTATTCCACGTTGGTTCTCTGTTTCTGAAATAGCATACAGAAACCTTCCGTCTGAACTTTCCGCCAAATATGACGGATTCTCCACAGAAAAAATCTCCGGTCTGGCTTCCAGCGATTTATCTTCGCTGTTATATGTACACCTGTAAATTCCAGGCGATCCTTTTTCTGCATAGGACCCTGCATAAAAATGATAGTACATGGCCTTTACCTGATAATTCCCGGGGCTGTCCAGTAAGCCTCCGGAGCCTCTTCCCATTTCGGCATCCCCATGGCATCGGGATTGTAGACAAGCTCACCGGCGCGAAACGTACCGGCACATTCAATTTTTCTGTCTCCATCTATTCGTGCACGTCCACCATCTGCATAAGAAAAGCTTCCTTCCCTGATCCGGAACAACGCAACATCCGCGCAGCTCCCCGTTGAAAGTGTTCCAAGCTCCGTATGATGGATGATCTGCGCAGGACGCTGCGTAGTTCTGAAAATAATCTCCTCGAAGGGCATTCCCATACACAAATATTTCGACATCACATTATCCATGCCGAATACCGGCCCAAAAACATTATCAATATAAAGATCTGTCGTAATGGTATCCGGATAGAATCCCTGCTTCAGAGAAGGAACGGCATTGCGGAACCAGAAGCTGCATGCTCCATGTCCCAGATCGAAAATAATTCCACGTTCCCTTGCCTGGAACATAAAATCATTAACTTTCCCCTGCTCATCCAGAATTGGAAATTGTTGTGCAAAGACATGAGTATGAATATCTCCGGGACGAAGATGATTCAAAATCAGGTCCGGATATGTGCGGAGCGGAAGATTGGGCTGAAAATCAGCCATGCATGGTTTTCCGCACAATTCCCCCGCTTTTACCATGGAATCTACACTATCCCACGGCCCATGTTCTTCATCGAAAGGTATTCCAACCCAGTAGTGTGCCGTCTTAATACCAACAATCACATCCGAATATTCTTTCGCTACTGCCGCTGTAATCTCCGGATGAAAGTTAACAGGTTCCTGTTCTCCATCCAAATGTACCATGCCCTCATCGGCAATATTAATAAATGCAAGGACACGCGTTCTGGAGCAGTCAATTACAGTTTCTTTGAATCTTGGAAAATCCTTCCAGCCTGTTGTACCTGCATCAACCGCCGTGGTAACACCTGTGCGGAACATATGTGCATCCGGATGAATTGTCGGCAATGAGTCTTCATACATCGGGAATGTCGGATAACAGTGGCAGTGCATGTCAATCAGTCCCGGGGTCACATACAGTCCGGAAGCATCATATTCCTTCGTGCCATTTTCCGAAATGCAATCCTGTACAACTGCAATTTTTCCATCCTGTATTGCTACATCAGCAATCTGATCCATCCCGTTTGCCGGATCAATCACATGTCCATTTCGAATAATCACATCATATTTCATGTCATTTTGCTCCTTATGCCATAGGATTCAGAGATGTCCAATGTATCTTATTTTTTTTGCAATTACATCCATCTGCTGTCTGATATCGAATTCTCTTCGTTTCTCCTGGAAGAATGTCAAAATAATTATCTTCCAGATCAATTCCTGCCAGATCACCCTCCGCATGAACAAAAAATGCGAGCCCGTCAGAATGAATCAGAATTTCCTCTTCCGTTTCCTGTACATCAAGCTCAGTCGGAGGAAGGAGCAGTTTCTTAAAGGGCACAAAATATCTCATAACGCGCCTGGTATGCCCTTTTATATGAGCGGAAAGATAATAAAACCTCTGCCGATTGGACAAAATAACATTCGGATAAAAACGGCCGCCAGCTTCGACCACCTTCAGAAGTCTGCACTCGCCGCTTTGCAGCATCACATCCTCAACTTCCTGAAGTCCACGCATTCCAAGAAAGTCTCCAAGCTCGATTTCCACCTGCACGTGCGAAGCGCTTCCGCTCTGATTCATCACCCAGATATTTGTCTTATTCTCAGACACATGCTCAAGGTATACTGCAACATCAGAAAAGAACTCCTTTGCCCGGTACCAGGAAGCCTTCGGTATGTTATCGTAATCCACCATGCTCCAGCTCTGAACTCCACAGCAGTCATTCAACTGCCAGATCAAAGCTCCACCGCATCTCGGAAAACGATGACGAAAATGTCCGCAGGCCATTTCAAGAGCATCCGCCTGGATTAACATGGAATAATCAATGTACTCATCCATGTTCGCCGGCATGCCAGTATAATGGTTAAAGTAATAATTCAATCTATCCGGATCTGCATCCTTGTTGAAATAACGGAAACGGAAGCTTTCCGGAGTAATGTTTCCATCTCCTGTATATTTAACAATCGTCTGCTTTTCCGGTGCTGCATGTATCCCGAATTCCGATAAAAATCTCCCTGTATCCTTGGTATATTCTTCATACGGAAGATCAGAAAACCACACATCCCAGTTATGCCGGTCTCCCTCATCCATTGAATTGTAGAATCCGGTCCCTATCGGTGACGATTCAATATACTCGGCCGTCGGATCAATACTGTGAAGCCATTCCGGGATCTGCTCCGCAAACATTTTTTTGCCATACATTTCACGGTCAAGCTTTATTTTCTGACAGATCATCGGCACTTCAACATTGCCGATCCACAGTGCCATACAAGCATGAGAAGCCAGAGTTCCAGCAGCCCAGAGCACCTCTTTTCTGACATTCTCCACATACTCAGGATCATATCCCGGATATTCTCCGCATGCGAACATAAAATACTGCCACACAAGGATTCCATGCTCATCGCAGTAATCGTAGAATACAGGATTCTCATAAATCCCGCCGCCCCAGATACAGAGCGTATTCATATGCGCAGACAACGCTCTGTCCAGAATAGCCTGATACCAAGAATCAGAAGCTGCCGCCAGACGATTGGAAACCGGAACCCAATTGGCCCCTTTCAGAAAAACTCTTCGCCCGTTCAGAAGAAAACAAAAGCGCTTTTCTCCTTCGCATTTTTTTTCTATACGAATGGTACGAATTCCGAATCGCCGTAAAGCAGTGTCCAACAGATTTCCATTTTCATCAGACACGCTGATTTCAAGTTCATACAGATAGGGTTCTCCCTGATCTGCCGTCCACCAAAGTTTCGGATTCTCCACACAGATTTTCTGTGTAGATGAAGACGAAAAGCTTCCTTCAGAAACCACGTTCCCCAGATGATCCCTGATCATATATGCCGCATGACAGGGAACACCGTCCTTCGTTCGAACAGACAGCAGGAGTTGTGCCATGGAATGATCCTCTTCCACGGATTCTGTCAGCACCTGAATACTTTCAATGTAAGACACGGAATAAAATGCAAGATAAACCGGCCGCCAAATCCCAACAGTCGCAACACGTGGTGTCCAGTCCCACCCGAAATGATAACCGGGCTTTCTTGCAAATGCCCGCTCTGTGGAATAGTTGGTCCAGAATCCCTCCGGAAGTTCTTTGCGTGCTTCCTCCTTAACCGGATAAAAAACGATATCCAGTTCGTTGTTTCCGACTTTCAAAAGGTCTGAGGTATCCGCTTTATGGACCATAAACATATTCTGATATCGCGCAAGTAATTGGCGATTCAGATAAACCTCGGCATAGGTGTCCAGTCCCTCAAATACCAGTTCCGAGGCTCCGACATTTTCCCCCTTTACCTCAAACACTGTGTGATAAGCCCACACCTTCTCTTCGACCCATGCCGTTTTCTGATCATTTATTGAAATCACCGGATCTTCAATGATCCGATTCTTCATAAGAATGGTATGAACATCAGCAGGAACGGATGTTTCCCAGGAATCAGTCCCACAGTTTTTCCATATCCTGTCAACTGTAAATCCGCTGCTGTCATAGCCGCTTAAAACCCAGTTTTCCTTCAGCTCCCGCTTTGTCATAAATCAATCCTTTATCTTTATAAGTGCCTTTACTTCTACCGGAATATTGTTATTAGGAAGATTGTGGGTTCCCATGTCTGTTCTCGTATGATACCCGCGTTCCTCGAGTACCTCTGTCAGTACATCGGAGAATCCGTCCATCACCTTATCTATCTCGTAAAAACCATCTTCGCAGTTTACCATTCCGAACACATCCACAAACTGTTCAATCTTATCCAGAGATCCAAGAGTGTCCTGTAAGGCTCCGAGAATAATAACCGCACACTCTCTGGCCGCCTGATATCCTTCTTCAGGTGTCAGTTCCGCTCCTACTCGTCCTGCAAATAAGGGCTTTCCGGTAACCTGATCTTCCGGTCCATGCCCGGAAATATAAATATGATTTCCTTCTTTTCTGAGAAGCACAATCCCGCGCTTGGCCTTATATCTGGGTTCTATCTGTTCCCCATCCTTAGTAAGCCTGTTGATTGTATCCATATTTTTCCTCCCATCAGCGAAGCTTCACGATCATTTTGACACCAACCGGAACATTCATCGGCAAAGAATATGCCCCAACAGCCATTCTCGCATGCTGACCTCTTCTTCCGAAAACTTCTACCATCAAGTCAGAAAATCCATTGATGACTGCCGGCTGACTGGAGAAATCTGCACAACTGTTTACCATTCCAAGGACTTCAACAACATGATCTACCCGATCAAGCTCTCCTACATAATCTTTGATGGTTGTAAGTGCATTCAGACCGCAAAGCTTTGCAGCCTGATAAGCCTCCTCAAGCGTAAGATCTGTTCCGACCTTGCCGGTATATGCCGGATTTCCATCTGCATCAACCGGAAGTGCCAACGACAGATACATCATGTCTCCATCGATTACTGCGTCCACAACTCCTTTTCCTTTTCTGTCTCTGACAGGAAGTTTGATTCCCAGTCTTTCCAGTCTTTCTGATGTCTCACTCATAATTTAATCCTCCTTTACGAATTAACCTTTCACTGCACCGGCAGAAAGACCGGCAACAAATTGTTTCTGAATCAGAAGGAAAACAACAATAATCGGAACCGTGATAATCGCAGCTGCCGCCATTGTCTGTCCCCAATCCACTTTGAAGAATGTTGAAAACTCGTTCAATGCAATCGGTACCGTACGGCTCTGTATGGAACGCGTCAATACATTAGCCAATGCAAATTCGTTCCAGGAAGAAACAAACGCATAGATTCCGGTCGCCGCAATGGACGGCTTGATCAGCGGAAGAATAATCCGTCCGATGATCTGCATCTGTGTCGCCCCATCAACCATCGCTGATTCCTCAATTTCCTTGGGAATCCCCTTGAAGTATCCTCTCGACATCCAGGTAACAAGCGGCATACAAATCACAAGATGTGCAAGTGCAAGGCCAAATCGGGTGTCCACGAGGCTCATCTTGTTTTCCATGTAATACATCGGAATCATCAGAACAGTGAGCGGAAGCATCTGGCTGATCAACATGAACAGGGACAAAAATTTATTTCCCCTGAACTTAAATCTTGCAAAGGCATAACCTGCACTACCTCCAAGCGCAAGTGCAAGAAACGTTGCAAGGGCTCCAACAAGAAAGGAATTCAGAAACGCTCTCGGGATCTCGCTTGCCGTGATTACACCTACATAGTTGGACACTGTCGGATTATGCGGAATCCAGTGAGGTGGCTTCTGAAAAATCTCGATTGCCGGTTTTAACGAGGTACTGATGATCCACAGAAGGGGCATCAGTACCAAAACAACAACAGTAGCAAGAAAAATATAAGTAAGGATATCAAGGATTATCGTTTTCGTATTCCGTTTCATTCCTCTTCATCCTCCTTTACAACACATCTGACATAAATTCCCGCAAAAATCATCGTAATCAGAAGCTGCATAATTGCACTTGCTGATGCCAGATTAATATTCAGCACCTTGAACTGGTTATAAACCAGCATTGCAAGCGTTGTAGTATCATGCCCTCCCTGTGTCATAATAAAGATCAGGCTGAATTCATTGATCGCCCATACAAGCACCATCAGAATACAGATGAAACTGATGTCCTTAAGCAGTGGAAATGTGATATGAAGCAGCTTTTCATACCAGGTAGCTCCATCCAGTTCTGCGCTTTCATACAAATCTGCAGGAAGCTGCTGCAGGCCTGCCGTCATCATCAGCATGACATACGGTGCACAGGACCACACCTGAACAATGATGACTGACAACAACGCAAACTTACTGCTGGTAAGCCAGGGAATATTTTTTGAAATCACTCCCAAACTCTGAAGCATATAATTGATGATGCCTCCGTCCGTCTGGAACATCCATTTCCATGTTGTTGCCTTTACTACGCCCGGAATGATCCATGCAATAAAAATCATTCCTCTCCAGAATCCTTTCAGTTTTATACTCTTTCTGTTAATCAGAAGAGCTAAGAGTGTCCCAATTGCATAGGAAAGCACAACGGTCCCAAAGGTCCACCACAAGGTACTCCTGATCGCTTTCGGGAACTGAGGATTATGGAACAGACTGACATAGTTCTTTATGCCGGCAAATCCACCGCCACCGAAGCTATTGTCGCTGAAGCTCATGGTGACGATATAGAACAACGGATATACGATCAAAATCGCTGTAACAATCAATCCCGGAAGCAGAAATGGTATCGCTCGTTTTTCATCTTTTGTCAGTTTCATCATAAATATTCAGCCTTCAGAATACTGTACAGGGCTTTGACGCCCTGCACAGTCATACGTATCATCGTTGACAATTACATCATGAATTAAGAAGTGTGTTTACATCCTTATTCATGCCTTCACAAGCTTCGTCTACAGACATGTCTCCGGAGACTGCGCTCTGGATGTACTGATAAATGATCGGCTCGATTTCAGCCCATCTCTCATAAGCCGGCTCCGGCTTGGAATTAGTAAGCTGATCTGCAAACGGCTTCAGAATATCTGTGGCAAATTTCTCATCCTGGATCGAAGTCTTGCTTGCCGGGAAGGTTGCGGTAATCCGTGCCTGATTCTCGGGCTGTGCAATGAATGCCGCAAACTTATATGCAGCCTCCTTATTCTCTTCCGGGCAATTCTTCGGAACGGAAACACACCAGCCATTTGCTGTTGTTACGCCCATGCCGCCATTTCCAGGAATCGTTGCTGTTGCATAATTAAGATCCGGATATACTTCATCAAGGGTAGCCGAATCGAACGGTCCGGTAATATTGAAAGCAATCTCTCCTGCCCCAAATGCCTCACGGGTTGCGTTGTTATCGTATTCCAGAGAACTTTCAGATGCATAACCACTCTCAACCGAAGAAACAATCGCTGTAAGTGCCTTCTTTGCAGCGTCATTGTTCAGCATTGCTTCTGTCTCGTCCTCATTCAGGATCTGGCCACCATAGGTATAAATCTGCTGTACCAGACGCGTCACTGCATTCGTCTGGTTTCCAAGCGGCCATGCAAAACCGGTTTGACCGTTCTCCAGCATCTTGTCACACATAGCAGTCATCTCTTCCCAGGTCTCCGGGAAGGTGTCATAACCATACTCCTTCAGGAGATCTACATTATAATAAACGCCAGATCCATCATAACGGAACGGAAGTCCGTATACCTCTCCGTCATAAGACGTGATATCAAGTGCAGCCTCGATAAAATCATCGAAGTCAATTCCTGCTGCTTTTCCTCTCTCCTGCATCGGATCCAAAAGGCCCTTCTTTGCAAACGGTTTTACGTCAGTAAGAAGAATAGTAACCAGTTCCGGAGCGCCATCTGTGGAGATTGCTGTTGTAATCTTGGACTTATAGGTATCCCAATCTGTAATTACCAGATTTACTTTAATGTCCGGATTTGCTTCTTCAAATTCTGCCTTAAACTGTTCACTGACTTCCTGATCCCAGTTTGGTGTCCACCATTCAACTTCGCCACCTTTTGCCTCATCTGCTGCCGTCTCAGTTTTTGCCTCAGCGGAATCTGCTGCCCCCGAAGATGATCCTGCAGAAGATGATCCGCAGGCTGCAAGCCCCATCACCATTGCAGATGCCAAAACAACTGATAATAATTTACTGCGATACTTCATAAACCCTCCTTTGCTGTATATCAGCATTTACATAAAACAGGGTAATTCCCCTGCAAGATACCGTTCGATCAAGCAGATCACCTGAACCATGCATCTGGGAACATGATACGGTCCCTTCAGCTCAGTTCCCTTATCTGCTGCTTTCACCGCCCCTTTACGGTCCAGTATGCTGTACCATTCACCATAGTCCGGATCCCTGAAATGAGATCGGATATACTTGTCAATTTCCTTGAACCTCTGATAGTTTTTCTCGCTTTCGCCATACAGTGCCGCCGAGATCGCCGCATTAATTGCTTCCGCATGAGTCCACCAGATCTTGTCATCCCAGTAAACAGGATACTGATAATACTGTTCGAACAAATATGCCTCCTCAGGCACAGTCCGCTCTACATCAACGTGAGAGAAAAAGCCTCCGTTTTCCGTATCCCAAGTCTTGTCCCAGACCCAGTCGAAGATGTCACAGGCACGCTCGTAATACTTCTTTTCCTTCAATTCTTCCGCTGCCCGAATGACAAACCACGAAGATTCCATGGAATGCCCGGAATCAAAGATTCGTCCATACCCTTCCAGATATGGTGTTCCATCCTCTTTTATGCTCTCGAATAACGCCTTATACTGATCATTTGCAAATTCATCCGTAATCCGATCTGCATATTTTCTTGCTGATGGAAGATATCGATCACGAAAAATCTGTGTACTCTCCAACGCCACAATCAGTGACATAAAGCTGACTGCGTGCTTCATCGTACCCTCTTCTACATGCTCAAGCTGATAAAGCACGTCAGCGTCTTCCGCATCTCTGAAAATCTGTTCCGTCAGATATTCCGCCAAACAGACATCTTCCTGTTTCCCAGATGCAGTAATGTATTCATATAACCCCTTTGCCGCAAAGAAATCTGTAAAAAGAGAGGTCCGTCCGCAGATTACGTTTCCTTTGCGGTCCATCATCTGGTTGAAATGTCCGTCACCGCAATAGAAAGGTGTCTCAAACTGTCGTCTTCCCTCCTCCGCAATTTCCAGCCATTCCGGCCTTTTTTCAACCTTGTTGTAAAGGAGCGAAAATGCATATAAATCACGTCCGACAAACCATCCCGGCTTGCAATCCCTGGTCAGGTTTCCTTTTCGGTCGAAACAGTTCAGATAGCCGCCACACTCCTTATCAACAACTCTTGTTTCCCAGAAAGGAACGATATCTTCCAAAAGCCAGCTTCGGTATTCTTCCAGATATTGTTTCAGTTCTTGTTCGTGTTTCTCATAAAACAGAGATCTTTCCATTTTCTTACCACCTGTTCTTCTATTTGTTTCTTCTGTCTCCGTTTTCCATGTCTCAGATAATAAGCACCGAGTAACTGTAAACGTTTACAGTTTCAAATGGTAAATCCTTTACGGATGAGCCTTGATGCTGGCTCCTCCATCAACCATAATAGACTGCCCCGTGATGTAGGATGACATATCACTTGCAAGGAAAAGAGCAGTATTGGCGATGTCTTCTGACCTTCCAGGAGCAAGCGGCTGCATATGTTCCAGCATTGTCATGAATGCATTACGTTGCGGCCCCTCCGGATAACTGTTTACTTCGTCCATCAGATTGTCACTCATAATAAGTCCCGGGCAAATTGTATTAACACGAATGCCTTTTCCCGCATAATCAAGAGCCATTGCTCTTGCGGAAGCGTTCACAGCTCCTTTTGTTCCCGCATATCCAAGGAAGCCCGGCATCGTCATAACGCTGTGAATGGATGATATATTAATAATCACCCCATATCTCTGTTCCAACATGTTCGGAATAAATTTCCGGATGCAACGAATCCCGCTCATATAATTGGTCTCATAAAGATTCAGGAGCTCTTCGTCTGAAGCATCTGTTATCTCAGCATGCCGATTGATTCCAACGGTATTAACAAGGATATCAACGCCTCCCCATTCCTTCAGAAGAATATCGCATGCATGCTCTGTTTCTTCTTTCGAGGAAAGGTTGCTGAGAATCACTCTGTTTTTGTGATTATATTCTTTCAACTCGGCTTCTGTTTCCGGAGCAAGCTTTATATTTTTCCCTCCTACAGCAACCACAGCACCCTGATTGGCAAACAAAACTGCTATTGCTTTTCCGATTCCGCGGATTCCTGATGTAACAAAAACTCTTTTGTTTTCCAGAAGATGGTTATAATCCATTTCTTACCCCGTTTCCTTTTCAATCACTCTGGTTTCGTAAATTCTGGTAATCGGCTCCTGCTTCTCCGGGTTGGAGAGACGCTTGCTCAGAAGTTCAATTGTTTCTTTCCCAATCCTGTAAAGCGGCTGCTCCACAGATGTAATTCTCGGTCCCTGATAATCCTCCGGAAGCATTGTCCGGTTATCGAATCCGACAATCGTCATTTGTTCCGGAATACTGACCCCTGCGTCTTTGCATGCTCGTGCAGCGTAACTTGCCACACCATCATCCCAGCAAAATACTGCTGTCGGCGGATCACTGCTCTTCAAAATGGTCTCCATACATCCATACCCATCCATGTTGTTATAAGCATGCAGGATATAATCATCGTGAATGAGAAGTCCTTCCCTTCGCATGGTGTCCAAATATCCGTTGAGTCGGTCAACTGCCACCTTTCGATTCGGATTTCCGGAAATATAGGCGATCTTTTTGTGACCCTTCCCGATCAGATATTCCACCGCTTTTTGTGCTCCGCCGTAGTTATCAATCAGAATCTTATTGCAATTAACTCCGGGAATATCGTTCTCAATCATTACAAGCTCAATCCCCGGATTATTCAGCAAATACTCAACTGCCTGTGCGTCGGTTCGGTAGGAGCCATATAGTACAATCGCATCTACCAGCCCTCCGGAAAGATGTCTTACATATTTCTCCTTCGCTTCCGGATTATCATTCACTACGCTGCAGAACATAACATCATAATTCGTTTCCACCGATCCATCTTCAAATCCACGGATCAGATCGTAAAAAAACGGATCATGCAGGTTGTTGACAATAATGCCAATGTTATTCGTTCTGCTGTTTTTCAAAGAACGCGCAGCGCGGTTCGGAGTATATCCCAGTTTTCGTATTGCATCGCGGACTGCACTTTCCAGTTCTGCTGCAACATCGTCCTTCCCGTTAATAACTCTTGATACAGTTGCAACAGAAGTACCTGCCTGCTCTGCAACATCTCTGATCGTAATTTTTTTCTTCATCCCCCACCCTGATGTAACGTTTACAACCACTTTTCTGTCCGGTTGTAGTGCAAATATGTATATATTGCATACTTTTATCGTGGTTTTCTGCGTTATGTTAACGCAAACCATCATGCGAATTATTGTAAACGTTTACTCGTATAATCATACTACTCTTCCAGATAATGAATATCTATGGCTTTTTTAGCAAAAAAATACACTGCTTTTTTGTGTCATATTCACAAAAAGCAGTGTATATAAACTATTGATGCTTCTTCAATTCCTGAATCACAATTTCTGTTTCCGCCTCATTCAGTCCAAGCGGACTTATATACGCAGCCATATTGAAATAATCGTCCCCGATAAAAATATGATGATCGCGCATATACTGAACCAGATCTCTCACCTGTTCATTGTTCTCAAAATACATAAATACTCTTGGATAAGTCTGTCCGACGGCACCGTAATTGACAATCTCCGTCTTTTGGATTCCTCTGAGATCACCGGCAGCATCTGCAATTCTTTCACATATGTGATACAGTCTCGCAAATTCCTCCTGTTCATCCAAAGCAAGATATTGTCTGAGTGCAGCATAAAGCCCCGCGATGTCTTCACGTGAGGTCTTGCAGCTTCTCAATACACCATGTTCCGGAGCACCAAATTTCAGGCAAAGATCTATGTACTCCTTCTTTCCGAGAATCAATCCACTGTTCTGTGGCCCGGCAAGCGTTTTTCCGCCACTGAAAATAGCCATGTCAGCCCCCATCTCTGTATACTTCCAAAGATTCTCTGCAGGTGGAAGCTGAGCCGCAGCATCCACAATGACCGGCACGTCATGTCTGTGTGCGATCTCAATGGTCTTCTCAAGGCTCATGGAAGCTTTTGCATAGATCACAGGATCAAAATAAAAAACACCTGCTGTATTACTGTTAATTTTTCCATCCAGTTCAAAGTCCAGGGTTTCATCTGCATCGCCAATATATACGATCTTCCCTCCTGCAGCTTCGATTGATTTATCATAGGCATTGTGCTGACAGCGAAAGACGATGAATTCTGTTTTTGTTCCTTCTGCAGGTGCCGGTAACTCACGATAACGAAAGAAACTATCTCCCGTCATGCAAACAGCTGCGGCGGTCATAATTCCGCCAGAAGATCCATTGCAGACATATGCGGCTTCATTGTGCGTAAGTTCTGCTATCTTCTCCCCCGCTTTTCTCTGAAGCTCTGCATAGTCCACAAAATGTTCGGATGCCTCATTCATCGCTGCCAGTGTCTCTCGCGACATCCTGCTGCCACCATAAACCGTTCGTGTATCATGTGCATTAATATATTTCTGCACTTCAAGTTCTTCAAAATAGCTCATTACAATTCCCCTCCATGAGTAATAATACATGATTCGTTCAGACCCCTACGTTCTGACGATGAATTATGCGCGTTCCATATCATTTCTGTCAATCCCACTTATAAAATTGATTCATAACCCGGAACAGTTTTCCGAAAAAGACCGCCTTCCAAACAGAGATACCACAAGGGCCCCGGATTTCTCCGGGGCCCTTGCCAGTTACCGTTTATAAAGATGCTGTCCTCATGCACTCTTCTTCCAGGTGGACGGCAGGAAGAAAACCAGGAGCGGGAACAGCTCCAGACGCCCTGCCAGCATGTCGAACATCAGGACATACTTGGACAGAAGCGTGAGCGAGTTGAAATTTGCCGCCGGGCCGACCATCTCAAGTCCGGGGCCGATGTTATTAAAGGTTGCCGCAACTGCC
>Ga0129310_1002350_pt1 | contig 14231 bp, 15 predicted proteins | sample Go1ome_2_FD_94433 | JGI IMG/M metagenome (GOLD analysis project Ga0129310, IMG submission 94433) | Western lowland gorrila individual fecal microbial communities from Wisconsin, USA - Go1022A metagenome | ecosystem: Host-associated > Mammals > Digestive system > Large intestine > Fecal | place...
CTCCGTACCAGTCGGGCACGGTTGACGTAAAGTCAAGGAGTATTTCAAAACGTGGCTCTCCGCATCTGCGCAGGACTTTATTCTTGGTGTTCGAAACGTACCTTAAACGAAAACCGGCTGACAAACCCGTGTACCATTTTCTCGACCGGAAGCGCTCCGAGGGTAAGCTCTACAAAGTCTACATGACTGCCGCCGCGAACAAGTTCCTGCGCATTTATTACGCCAGAGTGAATCAGGTGCTTAACGCCTAAGTGCTTTCGCAAATTCCACAGGCTGTCAATTCCTTGCACTTGGCAGTCAGCTTTGCTATATCTGCTTGCTTCCAATGGAAAGTTTTCCGCAGCGAAGCGGAGGAAATCTTTCCATCGGAATTTTCTTTTCAAAATTCCGTTTTAGGGCTTGACTTTTCTTAGCAGGTCTTAAGCGTCTTCACGCAGGACAAGTCCTGTTTCGCTCTTGCTTATCCTGCGTCCGGTTATCACGGACGTCAGAAGTCCCGCGAGCACCGACGCGGTTATCGAGCCGACCGCGATAAGGCATATCAGAAGCGCGTCCGGCAGCAGGTACGGCAGCTCCAGCTGCGAGCGGATAAGACTGCTGAACGGGAATACCATCAGGCACGTCAGCGCGGTGCCGATAACGGCGCCGCCGACGCTTATGATTACGGATTCCGTGCGGATAAGCCCGGAAAGCATGCCTTGCGAAGCGCCGATAACGCGGAGTATCGCGAATTCTTTAGTACGCTCGTTGGCTATCATCGTGAACGCTATCATCAGTATCACGAAAGCCAGTATCCACACAACTGCTATCAGCCCTCCAATCATCGCGGAAACGCTGGAAAGTCCGCCGGATATGCTGGATACCATCGCCTTTGCCTGGGTGGCCTCAACACGTCGCACATGGATATTGATATCTCCGGTGACGTCCTCCACGCTGTAGCCGTCCTTTACCTTTATCATGACCGAGGATATCGCGCGGTCTGCGTCAACGTCGCTGAAGTAGTTGAAGCCGAGCGCCTGGGAGCTTTCCATCATCTGCTTTATGGTGTTCATATTGGCGTAGATGGCGCTGTCAAGTCCCGTGCCGGTCTGGTCGAGCTGAGCCACGACGCGGCATTCCGTGTTGTAGAATGTGAGCCTGCGGTCAACGGGAATCGAGATATTGCTGCCGACGATGAGATCCAGGTCACCTATGCTTCCGGAGTAATTCTCGCGTATCCAGGGCTGTATTGAGAAGTCCGTTTCCGGGTCGAAGCCGATTATCTGAACTGAGGTGGAGCAGCAGCCAGCGCTTGACGTCGCGAGATAGAACTGCGGCGACGCGATTTCCACACCTTCAATGGTGCGTATCTTGTCGAGCTTGGAGCTGTCCATGTAGAAGTATCCCGGTATGCCCTGTAACAGAATATCGTCCAGAGTGCCCTTGGAGCGCGCTTCATTCGGCACTGCCACTATATCCGCGCCCAGTCGAGATTTGTAGCTTTCAAGTCCGTTCTGGAGGCTGGCAACGATAACGGAGCCGCCGAAGATTGAGAACGCGAGGAACGCCGTGAGTATTACGAGCGCGGCTGTCCTGGCGTGTTTTCTTCTGAGATTTTTTACAGAAGGGTACCTGGCAAATTTCACTTGGATCTCCTCCTGAGCTGTACGGCTATATCAGCCGCGGAAGCTATTATAACGAGTATCGCGCAGACGATGGCGGCCGGGGTCATTACGGCGCGGCAACGCATTTCGCTCATCATGCACAGGCTGATGAGGTTTCCGGGGATTATGCACGCGAAAATGCTTACCGGGATAAGCGCCGCTGAAAGTCCGGCTTTCATTCGTTCATCGGGTATGAAGAAGTGCGCCAGGGAGATAACGGAAACGACCGCCGCAAGTCCCGTGAGGATAACGTCTGCCCAGTGGCAGTTCATGAAGCTTCCGTCGTCCTTTACGTGGTCGCAGGGATCGAACCAGAGCAGCATTCCGACGAAGAACAGAATGCCGATAACCAGCAGTGCGATATCCGTTGCGCCTATCCTGAATTTTTTCATAGTTGTCTCCTTTTCATCTGCCGAATAATTTCTTCCATACCGCGATGGCGTTGGAATTTACCAGCATTCTGTCTGTATCTATTTTTGCGGGGCATATGCTCCGACAGGCGAGGGACTTTCCGCAGCCCTCGTATACATGCCGGTCATAGAGCCTTGAAGCTTCCTTTTTCTGTTCTCCGGTAAGCTCCGAGAGAAGCCGCGTCATCGGCACAGCAGCCGCCATTCCGGTGAATTCGCCGCCGGACGCGAAGTTCGGGCAGACCTCCAGGCAGCAGCCGCATTGCAGGCAACGCGAAGCTTCATAGCCGATATCCGTGTTCTTTTCAGTATGCACGGCGCTGCTCTCGAACCAGAGCTTCATCATACGCAGATTTTCCTGCATTATGCTGCGGTCTACCATCAGATCCTCCACCACCGGGAACTTTCTGAGCGGCTCCAGACGCACCGTGCTGCCGCATTCCGAAAGCTTCCGTGCGCAGGCAAGCCCGGGCTTCCCGTTGATCACCATAGCGCAGGCGCCGCACTTTTTTTGCAGGCAGCTGCACTGCCAGACTATCGGCGCGGCTGAGTTGCCGGAGATATCCACCAGCGGCTGTGCGTTCAGATTTGCGAGCACTGTCGCTATCGTTTCAGAGTCGTTTTCCGTTGTGTATGAGAACATCTGGACGTAACGGTGTTTTTCTTCACGGGAGCAGCGGTGTATTTCAAGCGTGTACTTCATTTTCCGCCCTCCTCTGTGGAATGCTCCGCATTTCAATGGAAATCCTGCCGTTTACGACGCGTGCTATCGTGGTTCTCAGAAAATCCTCGTCGCTGCGCTCCGGAAAGTCGCTGCGGGTATGCGCTCCTCGGCTTTCGCGTCGCTCCAGCGCGGACATAAGCATTGCGCGCCCGAACTGAAAGCGGCGGCGTTCCAGCTGCGACAAACCGCCGGAAAATACGCAGCCGTCAAGCTCCTTAAGAGCCGCGTTGATATGCTGCTCGTCGCGGATTATCCCAAGCCCGGAAAGCAGTATATTGCACAGCCTTGAAGCGGCTGCGTGGGAGCTTTGTGTTTCCACAGGCTCCGGGATATCCTGCGTGGCTCCTGCGGGAATGTCTGGCGATACGGCGGCGTTGTGTGCCGCTGTTTTTCCGCCATACAGTGCGCCGAGCATGGAGTTTCCGCCGAGGCGGTTCGCGCCGTGGTACTGACAGGCGCATTCTCCGGCGGCGTAAAGCCCTGGAATGCTCGTTTCATGGTGCTCGTTCAGGTATATCCCGCCCATGAAGAAGTGGATTCCGGGACTGACCGCCACTGGCTCCTTAACCGGGTCAACTGACAGGTAGTCGATTATTTCGGAGCGCAGATCGGAGAGCTTGTGCTTCCAGGTGTCCTGCGGGAGCGCCGTCATGTCAAGGTACGTCTGACCGCCGCACTGCGGGTCGTGGAGCACTTTATACATTTCCCGGGAAACAACGTCCCTGGGCATAAGGTTTCCAAGCTCCGGATAAAGCTCCTCCATGAAGTACCAACGGCTTCCGCCGCGTTCGATGAACAGCCGTCCGCCCTCGCCGCGGGCGGCTTCGCTTATCAGCATTCGCTTGCCCTGTATCTGCGCGGTCGTCGGGTGATACTGAATGAACTCCAGGTTTGCAAATTCCACTCCGCGTGAAAACAGCACCGCAGCGAGGTCGCCGGTGTTCTGTGTGGTCCCGGTGGTCTGACCTGGGAAAAATCCGTTAAGCCCGCCGTTTGCGAGGATAACCTTTCCGGGGAACACCCTGGTCTCTCCGCTGAAAACATCGCGGACGACGGCACCCGTGCATGCTCCGCCGGATATCACTATATCCACGGCGGTATGGTGGGAGTACCTTTCGATAAGCCCGGCGGCTTCGTATTTACGCGCTTCGTCTATGAGCGCGGTCATTATCACCTTTCCGGTACTGCTTTTTGCGTAGGCGGTGCGTTTCTTTTTCTGTCCGCCGAAGTTGCGCTGTATGATATGCCCATTTTCATACTGGAACGGAACGCCCAGGCTGTGCAGCCAGTTCACTATCTCCGGAGCGCCGGAGGTAAGCCCGTTTACAGCGTTCGGGTCGGCGAGGAATACGCCGCCTTTCATGGTGTCGGCGAAATGTTCCGCAGTGGTGTCATGCTCGCCCATGACGTCCAGTGCTGCGTTTATCCCGCCCTCCGCCATTACGGACTGCGCACGCTCCGACGCCTGCGACGATATCAGCGAACAGCGTACCCCGGACTTCGCGAGGGTTATCGCGGCTGAAAGCCCGGCAAGTCCGGCGCCGATTATGTTTACTCTTTCCATAGGCACCTCACACCGCATTCCAGCGCAGATAATATACGATGAATCCGACCGCCGCGAACAGCAGCATGACTGATATCACGAAAAGTATATCGCCTATCCATTCCTTCAGCGACTTTATCCCAAGGGCTATCATCATCGGGCGTACGTTCGAGATTATATGTACCGCCAGCGTAATGACAAGAAATATCTGTGTGACCAGCTTTCCGGTGTCGAACCAGCGCAGTCTGTAGGCTTCATCGACGTAGTATCCGAACGCCGTGAAATGGAAGAACAGAAGTACCATCACCGCAAATCCGCTGACGCGGCGCGCCCAGAACAGCAGATTTTCCCGGAAATACGCGGTGCCCGCTTTCTTCTGCGCCCGCAAAGTATCAATGGTAAGCTTTGCGCCGATGAGCATATGCACTCCCGCAAGTCCCGCGGATATCCAGGACAGGGTTTTCATTACGGTGTTCCCGACGCCGAGCATCTGGAAGCTTCCAAGTACCGCATGTATAAGGAAAAGCACCATTATCGCGGCGGTGAGGATAGTGTTGAATTTACGCATGTCACTCTCCCTTTACACTGATACAGACGATGTTGTCTTTCGCGAAGATATCCTGCATTTTGTAGGACTGCGCCATCTCTCCGGATACCACTATCGCGTCGAAAACTCCGCTTTCCGCCCGGGAAGCCACCAGCAGTCCGTTTTCCGGGCTTATCGTCATCTGGTTTTCCGGGAGCCTTGCCTGAAAGCGCTCTGCAAGATGCTGCGCGTTTACATCGCCCTCTATCACCATGCAGCTAATATCGCTCATGATGACCCCTGCGTCGCCCTCCGTGAAGAACTCGCGCCACTGGTCGATGTATCCCGCCTGGGTCTTTTCGTTCACCAGCACGATGAACTCACCGGACGGCGTATCCGGGAGATACGTGGAAGCGTGCGTCACAGCGTCCGCGTTTCCGGAGAGCAGCGCCGGGACGTCCACGTAACACAGCGTTGGTACTCCCAGAGTCAGAAAAAGGGCGGCAAGCACCACTAGAATATGCTTCAATATCTTCATGGCACTGCCTCCCCTTATATTACTGTTTTGCCTGGTCAAGCGCGTTCGCTACGGCTTCCCTGAACTCGTTGTAGGATATAGTCGCGCCGGTGATTGCGTCAACGTCGCCAAGCTCCTTGCCGACGAGATTTTCAGCGTACACGGAGCACGCCTTTACGGCTTTCTGAGCCTTTGCGTAATAATCCTTGTTGGCGATCTCGCCGTTCTGCTTGCCGTAATCGTCGTCCTTGAGAGTGCCGTCCGTCTGGTAGGTCTTATATTCGCAGGCGGTGATCGTGTTGTCCTTTATCGTGATGGTAACGACTCCGTATCCGTCGCCGTTGCCATCTTCGTCGCCCTCGTATACCTGGCTCTTTCCCTCGTACGTGCCGTCAGCGTAATTCGCGGCGCCGCAACCGGTCAGCATTGCGGACATTGCCGCAGTGCAGCACAGCAGGGCAATGATCTTCTTTTTCATAATGGATCACCTCACTTGCCGAAATTCTGGTTTACGACTTCGCTCTTGATCCTGCCGTATTCCAGCGTCACCATTCTCTGCGCTACTTCACCGACTTCCGGGTCGTGGGTTACTACGATGAGCGTGGAACCTTCGTTGTGAAGCTGGCGGAATATATCAAGCACGATGTTCTCGTTGGCTTCATCAAGGTTTCCGGTAGGCTCGTCCGCGAGGATAAGCTCCGGGTGGTTGATGAGCGCCCTTGCGATGCACACTCTCTGCTGCTCGCCGCCGGAAAGCTGGCTGGGCAGGTGCTTTGCCCTGTCGGCAAGTCCCACGCGGTCGAGGGCTTCAAGCGCTTCCTTTTCGTCGGGAATTGAGTGGTAATACTGTGCGACCATGACATTCTCAACTGCGGTAAGGTAATTTACCAGATGGAACTGTTGGAATATCAGACCTATCTTGTCGCGGCGTATCGCGGTAAGACCCTTGTCGCTCTCCTTTGCGATGTCCTTTCCGTCGAGGATAACTTCGCCCAGAGAGGGCTTATCCATGCAGCCGATAATGTTCATCAGCGTACTTTTTCCGGAACCGGACGGTCCCATGATGGCGAGCCACTCGCCGTTGTCAACTTTCAGACTTACATTGTCCAGCGCCCTGAGGCTGCCGTAAATTTTCGAAATATTTCTAAGCTCCAATAAGCTCATAACGTTCTCTCCTTTGTCGTCATTCACCCTTGAGTACAAGAGCCGGGTCGATCGCCATCGTGCTTCTTACCGGCAGCAGGCATGCAAGTCCGGTGACAAGAACGGAAACCACCATAGTTATCGGGATAAGCAGCGGCTGGAATGTGATGGAGCTGCTGAATACATTCACGCTCACAAGCTGTGCGAACACAAATCCAAGCACGGAGCCTACCAGACCGCCGATGCCGCCCAGCAGAAGTCCCTCGCCCATGAATTCTCCGATGATGCTCTTGTCAGAAGCGCCCAGCGCCTTGCGCAGACCGATCTCCCTGCGGCGCTCGGTAACTACCGCGGTCATTGTGGTCGCAACGCATATCATCGTGAGCACCAGGACTACCGCGGTTACCAGGAACACAAGCGCCTGGAGCTTTGTCAGTACCGTGCTCTCGGACTGTGTAACGCGCTTTACAAGGCGCGCTGCAACGGCGTCGGAGTTTTCGGAGATCTGTTCGACGTAGCTTCTCAGCTCCTCCTGCATCGCGGAGATACTCAGTTCAACGACCTGCAGGCTGTCCTTTTCGCCGGCAAGTTCATTGAGGTCGTCCATGGACATGTAGAGGTAGTTCTCTTCGGAACCGCCAGTCTCGAGGATACCCGAAACTTTCATGTCAACGCCCAGGTTCGGTTCGTCGGAGTCGCTGTCGTCGCCGGTGGAATATGTCGCGTTGAAGCTGTCGCCTACGCCGAGTCCGAGAAGCTCCGCGACATCGCTGCCCAGGATAACTTCGCCGGAGGAAGCGGGGTAGCTTCCGTCGATGTGCCAGTAGGGGCTGGTGATCTTAGTGCTTTCGATGTCCGTACCTGCGACAACTATCGGCTGCTCGTGGATACGTACTGTTTCGTAGCGGTAGGGCGTCATTCCGAGAAGGTCTCCGCTGTCTATCACGGAGGCAGCTTCCTCGGCGGCGTCCATTGTGAGGGCGGTTTCCGTGTCGGCGGCGACGAATATCATGTTCGCGCCGTAGTTTCTGAACTGCGCGCCCATCTGCCGCGGAACGTCATAATATATCGTGACCAGTCCGGAAAGTATCGTTCCGCCGACGGCTATCGCGAGCAGCGCCACCAGCATTCTGGAGCGGCGTCTGATGAGCGAAGCCGTTATCATTCGCAGGAACATTTTTTGTTTTGTCATATCAATTCACCTCGCTATCCAGTGCTTAACGTCCGTGCAGGACTTCCGCCGGACGGAGCCTGAGCAGCATTCTTATCGCAGGTACGCTTCCTATAAGAGTTACGGCGATAACGAGCACCGCAACTATCGGAATAACGAACGGCTTCATTTCGATGGAGGAGCCGAATACCGTCTGACCGATTATCTGTGCAAATCCGAAGCCCGCGAAATATCCTATCGCAGCGCCGACGATACCAGTCAGTATTATCTCCGTCAGCACCAGCGCCGATATGGAGCTGTTCTTCGCGCCTATCGCCTTCATCAGTCCTATCTCGTTGCTGCGCTCCATAACGCTTGCAGTTACCAGGTTAGTGATACCAAGTGCAGAGCCTACCAGGCTGAGTATGGTGATGAGCACCATTAGGAGCTGCGTTTTTTCAAGTATAGCGCCCTCGGAGTCTGCGACCTGGCGCACCGGGGAGGCAACGGAGTCCGTGATTACTTCCTGTATCTGATAGCAGATGGAGCTTACATACGCAGTGCAGTACCACAGCTCATACTGGGAAATGGTAAGGGAGCCGGGATCCTTTGCAGCCTTTTCGGCAAGCTCGTTATCCGGGGTAGTCAGTGCGCTGACCTCAATGCTGGTGAGCTTTCCGTCGGTATCGGAGAGCGTCTGCACTGCGTCCATCGGGGCGTATATCTGGTCGTCCGCGCTGTCGCCGGAGCTGAATATTCCGGCTACCGTGAAGCTTTCGCTTCCGTGTTCGGTGGTCAGCGTTATGGTATCTCCGGCATGGATATTCTCCTGCTTCGCCAGTGTCTCGCCGACCATAGCGCCCTGGGTCCCGGAGGTGAATGTCTGCTCGTCAAGCCACTCGCCCTCGGTGACGTCCCACCAGGTACGCAGGCTGTGGACGCCGGTATTCAGCGCTTCGCCGGTCGGCAGGTCAAGATGATGATTGAACCATGTTCCGACTACAGTCACGCCGTTGCCGTCCGAAAGGGAAGCGGTAGTGTCGATGAATGGGGCGAAATCCACGATGTTGAACGCCCAGAATATCGTCTTGATGTTTCCAAGTTCGTCCTCCCGCAGATACGCTCCGCTGGAGGCGCTGGTGCCGTCCTCGACTTCATACAGGTCGTCAACGACAGAAGCGGTTTTCGGAACTACGGTGATGTTCGCGCCGTAGGTTTTAAGCTCCTGGTTTACCTTATCGCCGACGTCCATCATGACGTTAAGCATGGCGGTCGCCAGGGAAGCGCCGAGGGCGATGGTGAGCGCTATCATGAGCATTTTTTTCCACTGCCGCACGAATGCGCCTTTTATCATTCTGAAAAACATTTATGCACCCTCCCTTACTTGAATTCATCCTGATGCTCTACAAGCGTTGACTTAGGTACGATTATGTATCCGTTTGCCACGCTGTAGTCAATTACGATCGGGTTGCAGCCGCCCTTGAAGCCAATGGTGTTGATGTTCATAACGACATCGCAGAGGTTGCAGACCACCTGACCGTTTCTTTCGTAGTAGCCGGTCTCGCCGCAGATATCGCAGGCGTCAAGACCCACGCCGTAGGAGGAAGAATTCGGCTTCTTGATTATGATGAAGCGCACCGCAATGTTATCGGGAGTCGTGTAGGCGAAGCGGTGCAGATGACCGTCCTCTACCTGGGTCAGCGGGATATAGAGATCCTCGCCGTGATCCTCGCACTGTTCAGTCGGGGAAAGCTCCGGCTCCTGGTTGTCGATGGCGGTGAATACCGTGAGGTTCATGACCACCATAACGGCGCACAAAGCCACGCCGACTGACCATCTTCTGGTGTTTCTCCATTTCGCGCGTATCTTTCTGTGCTCCGCCGGGTTGCTGTACGGCTCGTTCACATGCGCACTCTTTATAAGGAGCGTAACCGGGATTATCAGCGCGGTGACCAGCATAGCGTAAATGAAAAGATCGCTGTAGTTGGTCGCGTGCTTTACTATTACGAACCAGTCGTGACCAGTGAACGCAATGCGCTTGGAATTGAGTATCTGTATCGCCTTGAGTACCTGCTGCAAACCGTTCACGAGCAGCGCCAGGTCAAGCATTATCAGCAGGAATCCGTTGCCTGTGCGCCTGGAGGTCTGGTACATCACCAGCATTACCAGCAGGCACAGGATAATGCCGAGCAGCCAGCCGATAAAGCGGTAAATGAACGCCGTAGAGAAAACGGACGCGCCGTTCAGCGTGAAGTTGAACGGATAAGCCAGCACGGCGGGCAGTGCGTACGCGAGTATCGTAAACACCGAAACAGCCGCAGAGACCGAGGAGGCGATCTGACCCGCACTTCCGGTGACGCGGCGTAAAGGCTTGATGCTAAAGACGTAGAACACGATCAGCGCCAGTGTTGAAGCTGCGAAGATCCATACGTTCCACAGCTGAGTACCGCCGTTTTTGTCGATGAACTTTGTGAGGTTCTTGAGTAGTGCCAGCGCTATCGCCGCAGCTATGCCGGCAAAGGTTCCTATCGACAGGATAAGCCTGCCTTTTTTGCCGGAGGACTGCGGAATGAAAGCGAACAACATACCGATAAGGACAGCCGGGAACAGCAGATCCTTGGTCGTTGTGATAAGATAATACAGCATATCTTGCTTCTCCTTGTCGGGACATTTATTGCAGAAAAAGTCTGCAATGATCCGAAGCAGCTTCAGCAAAGGAAAGGAAAAGCCGGAGCTGCCTCGGATCATCACAGGCGGAAATGAATCGTCAAATTACGTTCATAACGCCACGATAGAGCAGCACCACATAATGATGCTGCTCCTCGTTTACGATCATATTTAGGGAGAAATGTTCACTGGATATCAGAATATCAGTTCCAATCCTGGGGAGTGTAGTCCCAGCCCTCGTATGTAACGGTGAGGTTGCCGTCCTTGAAGTACTCGTCGAAGGTTCCACCAGGACCAGTCTCAGCGTCAGTGTGAATGAGGTAGCCGTTCTCCTCGGGGCTGTGGAATGTGAAGGTCAGGGTGTATGTATCAGCCTTGTCGAGCTTGATGTTAGCGCCGTAGTGAGGACCGTCAGATGCGGACATTACCATGAATGTACCGGAAACTGCGTCTGTGCCGTCGGTGCCAGTTACCTTGTAGTCAACGGTCAGATAGGGAACCCAGTCGCCTGTGCCGTAGCCGAGGTCGTTCTGGAGAGCGGATACGTCGCACTCAAGGTGCAGGTTGAAGTTCTCAATATCCTCGTTGCCGTTGGTCATAGGAACGGGCTGGAAGTATACAGCGGATACGTTCATGAAGCCAACTTCCTCGTCCTCGAAGATCGGGATCTCGGTGAAGCCGGCAGCGCCAGCGTCAGCAGCCTGGCTCTCGTCTACTACAGCAGAGCTGGTGTCAGCGGTGCTTGCAGCGGAGCTGGAGTTGTCAGCGTCGGAAGCAGGAGCGCTGCTGGAAGTTGTGTTGTTGCTGCAAGCTGCCAGAGACAGAACCATTGCAAGAGCAACAGGAAGTGCAAGTTTCTTCTTCATTTGTTGTTTCTCCTTTTGTTAAGTGATTTGAATTTGTATATTTACCGCCCCGGTGCGGAGCAGATCAATACCGTGAGTTAGCGGGCGTCAGCCCTGGGCTTCGTTGGCAGCGGATTCTGCCTTGATCTTGTTGTTGCGTCTTATCTGTACGATGAACGTTACGACCATGATAGCCATCAGGATAAGCTGCGGGATTATCGTACCTGTCAGCGGGTAGATTCCGAATACGTCGAGTACATCATTGTACGGTATCCAGCTGAGCCATGCCGGGCTTTCAAGCATGAAGCCGAAGTCGTCGAATACGCCGCCCTCCATAAGCTCCTTGATACCTGCGCCAAAGAAGCAAACCGTCATGAACGACATAAGGAAGCTCATTCCGAGGAAGAAAGGCTTGATAGGAAGCTTTACTGAGAATACGCGCATCAGCACGAATATAACAGCCAGTGCAACGCATCCGATTCCGAAGCCAAGCCATACCATATCCGGATGGTCTTCATTCAGCATTGGCTGGTAGAACAGAATGACCTCTGCGCCCTCGCGGAATACGGCGAGCCATGCGGTGAACGCCAGCGTGAACATGCTGCCGCGTTCAGATGAATCCTTTACCTTGCCCTGAATGTATCCCTGCCATGCGGCGGCTTCGGATTTGGAAGCCATCCAGTTGGAAACGTAGAACAGAACCACAACAGCAAGCAGTGCTGCAAATCCCTCAATGATTTCCTGAGACATAGTGGTTTCCGGGTTGATGGACTTCAGCCAGGAGAGTAGTGCAGCCATTGCAAAGCTGCACACAATGCCGAGCACCGATCCGACATATACGGGAACAACGCCCTTTTTATTGCCGGATTTGATGAGGTAAGCGATGATCGCGCCGACTACCAGGATAGCTTCAACACCCTCGCGGAGAATAATACCGAAGCTTCCTGCGAATGTTGCGATAGCGCCGCCCGCGGTGTCAGTGCTGGTATCTGTTCCGGCGTTAGTGTTTGCGTTTGTGGAGTTGTTGGACGGGCCGTCCGGGTCAAGAATATAAGCGTCCTCGTGCAGCAGCTTGGAGAGCTTCTCGGCTTCCTCGCGTACGACATCAGCGCCGAGATCCTTCTTGACTGCCTTGCGGAGCGTGGTGAACTGAAGCTCAGTTTCACTTACGCGTGAGCCGGAGATATAAGTCATGGTGTTTCTTTCGAAACCTGTGGTTTCGTAGTAACCCCAGTAGGTTGCCTTTGCGAACTGGTACGCCTAGTCATTGTCGCCCGCTTCGTAGAGGTCAGCGGCGTGGAGCGCTACCTTTTCGATAGCATCAGCGGCGTCGTGCCAGTCGGTTGCAGGGAATCCGTAGTAAGCGGCGTATTCTTCCCAGGTGAGGAAGTACTGCTCGTCCGCGGTGGTCTGACCAACTCCGGATATCGCACCCTCCGGGCTGAGTATCAGAGCGTCCTCGTGCAGCAGCTTGGAGAGCTTTTCAGCTTCTTCGCGTACAACATCGGCGCCGAGATCCTTCTTGACCGCCTTGCGGAGCGTGGTGAACTGAAGCTCAGTTTCACTTACGCGTGATCCGGAGATGTAAGTCATGGTGTTTCTTTCGAAACCTGTGGTTTCATAGTAACCCCAGTAGGTAGCCTTGGCAAACTGATACGCCTGATCCTTGTCGCCCGCTTCGTAGAGGTCAGCGGCATGAAGTCCGATCTTCTCTATCGCGTCGGCTGCGTCGTTCCAGTTCCACTGGGTGAAGCCGTGGTGTTCAACGTATTCTTCCCAGGTGAGGAAGTATTCGCTGTCCTCCGCCTTGGCCGGGGTCTGGGCTTCCTGAGTGCCGTCTGCCGAGCTGCTCGACGACGGTGAGGTGATGTTATGAATGACAGTTCTTACCGCAGGCGCCAGAGTGACCAGCACCATGATGGTAACAAGTATCATCGGAAGCTTATTCAGAAATTTCTTCAAAGCTCATTCTTCCTTTCGTTGTTCTGTATTTCTATATGATGTTTCGGCGATGGGATATCTGGCGGTGAAATCCGCTGTCGTAAATCCCGCGCCGGGTGTATGACCGGTGAAATCACTGCTGCCTTTCAGGAAGTATTCGTACTCGTCCTTTCCGGCGTCCCACGTCGCGTCTATATTAAAGTAAGCGCCATCTAACTCTACGATATTCCAGGCATGCAGAGTTCCGGGTTTTTCGCCCTCCGCAGTTCCTGTGATTATCCGGGTGTTTATCCCGGACTCGCGCAGCAGCCGGTAGAGCGTCACGCAATAGCCCTGGCAGGTGGCGTTTCCCCATATCAGCGCCGCATAGCATGTGGAGCGCAGATAGTAGTTCTCGTTCTTTTTATGTATCCTGTCGTAGCTTACGTTCTGGCAGACGTAATCGTATATCGTCCGTATCTTATCGTAGTCGCTGGTGTTCTCGTCAAACCCGAAGCCGTCGATTATCTCGCGGACTTTCCCGGTCACAAGTTCCTCGTATTCGCGGTAGGAGTAGTATTTCGGGACTATCCTTAACTGGTAAGCCCAGCCGGTTTCGGTCTGCGTACTGGTGTAGCTGCTTTCGTATCCGCCGTACTGGTACCTTATGTAGTCGCCTTCCACAGGACTGTCAGTTTCCTGCATCGCGGAGTTTACCCACATATCCGCAAGCTCCAGGAGCCTGCGGCGTATGTCGTCGTCAGTACCGAAGCGCACTGTGATGCAGCTGGAATTCCTGCTCAGTGCACCGCGTATCAGCGATACCACCTCGTCGTTATTGCTGACCAGATGATCAAGCGGCGTCTGACCCGCTCCGATGAGCCTGGCGCTGACCGCACCCGCGGAGATCACCAGCAGGATTATACTGCATACGGTTATCAGCCTGCGTTTCAGTTTCTGTCTGAGCATTGTTTCTTTATGAGTTATTGTAGGCTAACCGTCTTGCTTATTCGAGCGGAATTCTGAGCATGTGCCAGCTTTAAGTTAGATTAAGCTAACTCCTGCTCTAAAAAAACAGCGCTCGCGCGCTTGTGTTATACTTGACTAACTGTATAGCCAAAATTTAAGCGCTCTCGCGCTTGC
>Ga0129310_1002352_pt1 | contig 14229 bp, 8 predicted proteins | sample Go1ome_2_FD_94433 | JGI IMG/M metagenome (GOLD analysis project Ga0129310, IMG submission 94433) | Western lowland gorrila individual fecal microbial communities from Wisconsin, USA - Go1022A metagenome | ecosystem: Host-associated > Mammals > Digestive system > Large intestine > Fecal | place...
GCTGAAGGCCGCTGCCGCACCCGCTGTGCGCCGTGCCATGGAGATAGAGGACGAGATTCTTTCGGAAATAGAGGACAGGGATACGACAATAATGCTCAAGAATAAGGTGATAGAGGAAAAAGAGCAGATGATTGAGCAGAAAGAGCAGATGATTGAGCAGAAAGAGCAGATGATTGAGCAGAAAGAGCAGATGATTGAGCAGAAAGAGCAGATGATTGAGCAGAAAGAGCAGATGATTGAGCAGAACAAGCAGGTCATTGAGCAGAAAGAGCAGGTCATTGAGCAGAAAGAGCAGGTCATTGAGCAGAAAGAGCAGATGATTCGCTCCATGGTTAAGATGCTCTGTAACAATGGAGCATCAATGGACGAGATATCCGAACAATTAGGAATACCTATGGAACAAATCAAACAATATATCGATTCATGATACGATTGTAATGTTCCCGAAAAAAATACAGATATGATGGATTGACTTTCGAGGTTGTGTCCAAACGCTAATCATGCTGCTATTTTGCCGGTAGGGGCGGGGATAGATCTTTTGAATGTCTTGTTCTTCCATACAACCTCTTTTTCACATCCATATTTTCACTGTTTCATATTTCCATGAATACACCTTCTCCCGGATACCGGATAAACAGACACCCGCTTCCGCCATAAGGAATGGAAATAAAACAGGTCTTAAACCACCCTAGGCTGAAGAGAAAGAATCGCATAAAAAAATGCATCTATCCCCTTGAATATCATTTATTTTTTTTCTATCTTTGGGCAAAACCAACTTTTAAATCAATACTGCGTATGGAAACGTATCTATTCTGGATTGTGCCCATTGCCTCCCTCTTGGCATTGGCACTCGCATGGTATTTCTACAAACAAATGATGCTCGAAAGCGAAGGAACCCCTACAATGGAAAAAATCGCTCTCTATGTGCGCCAAGGCGCCATGTCCTATCTGAAACAACAATATAAGGTAGTAGGATGGGTATTCTTGGGGCTGGTTCTCCTGTTCTCTATCATGGCATACGGATTTAACCTGCAAAACCCGTGGGTGCCTGTCGCCTTTCTTACCGGCGGCTTCTTCTCCGGACTGTCCGGCTTTCTAGGAATGAAAACGGCTACATACGCTTCAGCCCGTACCGCCAATGCCGCCCGGAACTCCCTGAACAAAGGGCTGCGTGTAGCCTTCCGCAGCGGAGCTGTTATGGGCCTGGTCGTTGTCGGCTTGGGACTGCTCGATATTTCTTTCTGGTACATCTTATTGGATTATTGCATTCCGGCAGACGCCATGAACCCTTCCGCCAAATTATGTGTCATCACAACCACCATGCTTACCTTTGGCATGGGAGCCAGCACGCAAGCGCTTTTCGCCCGTGTGGGAGGTGGAATCTATACCAAAGCAGCCGATGTAGGCGCTGACCTGGTAGGTAAAGTGGAAGCCGGCATTCCGGAGGATGACCCCCGCAACCCCGCCACCATTGCCGACAATGTGGGTGACAATGTAGGTGACGTAGCCGGAATGGGCGCCGACCTCTACGAGTCCTATTGCGGCTCTATCCTGGCTACCGCCGCTTTAGGTGCCGCAGCCTTTATCGGTTCGGATGATACCGTGATGCAGTTTAAAGCGGTCATCGCACCGATGCTGATTGCGGCAGTGGGTATCGTCCTCTCTATCATCGGCATTTTTGCCGTCCGCACCAAAGAAGATGCGGGGATGAAGGAATTACTCGGATCACTGGCCACAGGAACCAATTTAAGCTCGGTACTGATTGTTGTCGCCACCTTCCTTATCCTTTGGATATTAGGTCTGGAAAATTGGGTAAACATATCCTTTGCTGTAGTAGTGGGATTAATAGTAGGCATCGTTATCGGCCGTTCCACCGAATATTATACTTCCCAGTCGTATAAACCCACCCAACGGTTGGCCGAAAGTGGAAAGACCGGTCCGGCCACCGTGATCATTTCCGGTATCGGACTGGGTATGATTTCCACCACCATCCCTGTACTGGCTGTAGTGGCAGGCATCATTTTATCCTACTGGCTGGCATCTGGTTTCGATTTTGCCAATATCTCGATGGGACTTTATGGCATCGGAATTGCTGCCGTAGGTATGCTTTCCACTCTCGGCATCACTTTAGCTACCGATGCTTACGGACCGATTGCCGATAATGCCGGCGGTAACGCCGAGATGAGCGAACTGGGCAAAGAAGTGCGCAAACGTACCGATGCCCTCGACTCGTTGGGTAACACGACTGCCGCTACCGGCAAAGGTTTTGCCATCGGCTCCGCCGCATTGACCGGACTGGCTTTATTGGCATCCTACGTGGAAGAAATCCGTATCGGACTGACCCGATTGGGGCAAACCCTCCTGGAATTGCCCAACGGCATCACTGTAGATGTGCATAACGCCAGTTTCACCGACTACATGCTTTATTACGATGTAACCCTGATGAACCCCAAAGTATTGAGCGGTATGTTCTTGGGCAGTATGATGGCATTCCTGTTCTGCGGCCTGACCATGAATGCCGTAGGACGTGCGGCCGCCCACATGGTAGAAGAGGTGCGCCGCCAGTTCCGTGAGATAAAAGGGATTCTGACAGGAGAGGCCGAGCCCGACTATGCCCGTTGCGTACAAATATCCACCAAAGGAGCGCAGCGTGAAATGGTATTCCCCTCCCTACTGGCTATCATCGCCCCTATCGCTACCGGATTGATTTTCGGCGTACCCGGTGTTATCGGTCTGCTGATAGGTGGTCTGTCCTCGGGCTTCGTTCTCGCCATTTTTATGGCCAATGCGGGAGGCGCATGGGATAATGCGAAAAAATTTATAGAAGAAGGTAATTTCGGAGGTAAAGGAAGCGAAGTACACAAAGCAACGGTTACCGGTGACACTGTAGGTGATCCGTTCAAAGATACATCCGGACCCAGTTTGAACATTCTGATTAAACTGATGAGTATGGTCGCCATTGTAATGGCCGGACTGACAGTTGCTTGGAGTTTGTTCTGATAGAAAAACGGAAAGCCGCTTCGGAGGAGGCGGCTTTCTAATTTAAAAAAAAGATTTTCACATATACGTAAGCATCGGACTACACGTAGGGTTGTGCCTGAACATTGGCCATGTTGCTATTTTAGCACCAGTAGGGGCAAGGTTCGCTCGCCCGAAATTACAGACTGTTCTTGGTCAAGACATTACAATTGAATTTATTCAATATCTCCACGCATCTCTCCACATTCGAAGGACGGATCACCACATGGGCCGTATCACCTTGTGCGAAAGCATACATATATTCAATGAAAATATGCTCGGCGGCCAAGTAATCCAATACTTCGGACAATGAACCTGCCACATTCGGACAACTGATACAAACCACATCAGTCAGCATCACGGCAAAGTCCTCGGCACGAAGTACCTCCACCGCCTTCTCCACATCCGAAACAATTAAACGAAGGATGCCGAAATCAGTAGATTCCGCCATGCTGAACGCATGCATGTTGATGTCATGCTTCGCCAATGTCTTGGTCACATCATTGATTCTTCCGGTCTTGTTTTCCAGAAAAACAGATAATTGCTTGATTGTCATATCGCGTACTCTTTTATTTTAAAATCCGATTGTCTATCACACGTTTGCTCTTGCCTTCACTACGGGCAATGCTATTGGGCTCCATCAGCTTCACTTCGGCACTGATGGAAAGGACACTTTTCAGTTTGTCGCTCAACGCCTTCTTCATGGCCAGCATACTTCCCATATCATCCGAGAAGAAGTCTTTGCGCACTTCCACTTGTACCTGCAAAGAGTCGAGATTATTCTTTCTGTCCACCACCAGCATGTACTGAGGCTCAAACTGCGGCATATCCAGAATCACACTCTCCACCTGGGACGGGAAGACGTTGATACCACGGATAATAAGCATATCGTCACTACGGCCTACAATGCCCGACATGCGGATATTGGTTCTTCCACACGGACATTCACCCTCCATCAGGGAAGTCAAGTCCTTCGTACGGTAACGCAGCAACGGCATCCCTTCCTTGGTCAAGGTAGTAAACACCAGTTCTCCCACTTCTCCATCCGGAAGACGTTCCAGCGTTTCAGGATTAATGATTTCAGGATAAAAATGATCCTCGTTAATATGTGACCCGTGTTGCTCCTGGCATTCGTAGGAAACACCGGGTCCCATAATCTCACTCAGACCATAAATATTATACCCTTTCAATCCCAACCGCTCTTCTATCTCCTTACGCATACTCTCTGTCCACGGCTCGGCTCCGAAAGCTCCGATACGGAGGTTGATGTCATTCTTGGTCAGTCCCATACGTTCCACCACTTCCGCCAGATAAAGGGCGTAGGAAGGAGTACAGGCAATGCCCGTTATACCCAAGTCACGTATCAGACGGACATGTTTTTCCGTATTTCCAGTAGAAGCCGGGATAACCGTCGCCCCCAGGTTCTCCACCCCATAATGCGCACCCAGTCCGCCGGTAAACAGTCCATAACCATAACTGACGGAAAAGGTATCATTACGGGTAACCCCGTAGGCCGAAAGACAGCGCGACATCACTTCGGACCACACGGACAAGTCACGACGCGTATACCCCACAATGGTAGGATTTCCCGTTGTGCCCGAAGAAGCGTGCACACGCACAATTTCCGAGGCAGGAGCAGCCTGAAGGCCGTATGGATAATTATCACGCAAATCCTGCTTGGTAGTAAAAGGAAGTTTTACGATATCTTCGATAGTCTGGATGTCATCCGGAGACAAATCCATCTCCTGCATTTTGTTACGATAAAAAGGGACATTGTGATAAACCAGGTTCACCAGCTTGTTCAGGCGTTTCCCCTGCAGAGCGCTCATCTCGTCCCGACTCATGCACTCTTTATTTTTATTCCAAATCATAGCATTAATAATTAATGGTTAGTGATTAGGGTGATCTTCATGAAAAGCCCTCATGCGTTCCTCCATCACCGGATAAAGTTCATCGCGCATCCGTGATGTACAGGCCCGGACGCCTTCCTGCTCACTACCGGTGGTAGAAAGCGAGATGCTGCTCACCCCATAATACAATAATTCACGGAGCAATTCACCCCCTGTCATATTTCCGTAACCAATGGTAAAGAAGAAACCATCTCCCACCACCTGGGTCGCATCATAATCATATACGATATGGAAACCATGGTCGGTAAATATCTTCTTCATGCGTTCCGCACGACGGGCATACTCGCGGGTATCTTCTACAAAATTGATTTTACCTTCGGTGGACAGACGAAGCATTTCAGCGTATGCATACTGAGTAGAAGCCGTACATCCCGAAGTAATCATATAAAGAATGGAAGCAATCAATGTAGGGCCGAACACCCCTGCGTCTTTATACCGTTCCGCCAATGCCGGAAACTGGCGGTCGAACAGTTTATCACTGATACACGTCAACGCCATGCGCTGTCCGGCATAGCTGAATATCTTGGAAGAAGAAAGCATCAGGATATAATTATCCGTATATCTTGCCACGGTGGGCGGATAGGGCGGTTCGAAAGGATGTCCCATATCCCGACGGAAATCCATGCAGAAATAAGCCAGATCTTCCATCACAATCACCTCATACCGGGTTGCCAGTTCACCGATTATCTGCAACTCCTCCTCTTCCAGGCAGATCCATGCCGGATTATTCGGATTAGAATAGATGATCGCTGCTATATCGCCTTTGCTCAGGAAACTTTCCAATTTCTCGCGCAAGGCCTGTCCCCGATAATGATAGATATCAAACTCTTCCCACTCCACGCCGATGATGCGAAGCTGGGATTTCTGAATAGGAAATCCGGGATCAATGAACAATACCTTGTCTTTCCCCGGAATACGCTGCGTACAGGCTATGAACGAACCGAATGAACCCGCCACCGATCCGGTGGTAGGCACACAGGCGCGCGGAGAGATATCCAGATCCAAGAAAGCCTTTACAAAACGGGAAGCCTCCTTTTTCAGCTCGGGCACTCCCGCGGCAGCCGGATATTGCGATCCTACGCCCCTGTCCAAAGCCGCTTTCTCCGCTTCAATCCCTCTCTGATTGGCGGCAAGACCGGGAGATCCCTGATCCATACGGATAAAAGGAATCCCCGTTTCCTTTTCCAGATACTGGGCTACCAGCAGCACATCACCGATAGTAGCCTGTGCAAGATTGGCGATGTGCAGTTCCTTCACCGCCTTCTCCACTAATTCTTCACTAAATATCTTCATGGCATTACCAGTTCTTTACCGCATTCAAGCCTATATCAAAAGCCTTCTGATTCATTTCAACAATCTTCTCACCTTTTGCGGCAAACACACGTCCTATGCTTTCACGCAACTGTTCCGGCGATACGATTTCAATATACTTCGCAGCCATGCCCAGCAAAATCACATTCGCGCATTTAGGCATACTGTTTTCTTTTGCCATATCCTCTATTTCCAGTTTCACCACATGCGGAAGGCTTTCCAAAGCTCTCATAAGATCCACGTCCTCAGGATAGTCGGGAATGTTCTTGAATGGATTAGCGGAAGTAATCACCCAACCTTCCTCCTGCAAGTAAGGCAGATAACGCAACGCCTCCATCGGTTCCATGGAAATAATCAGATCCGCCTCACCCTGAGCGATCAGATCCGAATAAATCGTTTCGTCGGACAAACGCAGATTGGACTGTACATCTCCTCCGCGCTGGCTCATGCCGTGTACCTCGGCCTGCTTCAAATTGATGCCTTCTGCCGTAGCAGCTTCTCCTATAATAGTAGCGATAGTCAGGATACCCTGTCCTCCTACGCCCGAAAGTATGATATCTTTTCTCATGCCTTATCTGCTTTTTTCTGTCTTAGTTTACGATTCAATGTCTGGATACATTCTCTGCGCGGAATAATGACAGACACCCCTTTATATTCTATTTCCTCACGAATGATACGGGTAATCTCTTCCATATTCTTCGGCAACGGGACCACCACACGCACATGTTCGGGTTCCACTCCTAATCCCAGGCAGATCGCCTCGAACTTGTTCGTACCGGCAGAATCCTGTCCGCCGGTCATGGCTGTAGTCAGGTTATCCGAAATCACCACCGTGATATTGGCATGGTCATTGACCGCATCCAGCAGACCAGTCATACCGGAATGAGTGAAGGTAGAGTCACCGATAACAGCAATGGCCGGAAAGACCCCTGCATCGGAAGCACCTTTGGCCATGGTTATGGAAGCACCCATATCCACACAACTGTCGATCGCGCGGAACGGGGGCAACGCACCTAATGTATAGCAACCGATATCACCGAAAATACGTGCATCCGGATATTCCGCAGCCACCTTGTTCAAGGCATCATACATATCCCGATGGCCACATCCCTGGCACAATGCAGGCGGACGCGGCATCACCACCTGAGGTTTGCCAAACGGACGTTTAACTCCCCATCCGATCGCCTCGCCCACATTGTCCGGAGTCAGTTCACCGGTGCGTGGCAAAGTTCCCGTCAGTCGTCCTTTTATCTCATAATCCGAGGAGAGGATCGCTTTTACCTGTTCTTCCACAAACGGCTGGCCATCTTCCACTACCAGGACATGTCCGCAACATTCCGCCATCGTCCTGATCTCTTCAGCCGGCAACGGATATTGCGAGATTTTCAAGACCGGAATATGACAACCGTCCGTATCCGCCTCTTTCACATAATTATAACCGATACCGCAGGCTATCACTCCGAATTCATAATCATATTCGGGATTCAACCCTTCCACATAGTTATAAGGAGACTTGGAGGAAGATTCTTCCAGTTCCTCCTGCTTTTCCACCAGATCCAGGTATTGTTTACGCGCATTCCCCGGCAGCAACACCCAGTGGGCACGTTCATGATCAGGCTTCAACTGATTTTCCTCACGGATATCGGCCACTTCCACACCGGCACGCGAATGTGCCAGACGGGTAACCACACGCATCAACACCGGCAACTTCATCTTTTCCGAGAGTGTATATGCGTACCCCATCATATCGTATGCTTCTTGTTGGGAAGACGGTTCCAGGATGGGAAGCATCGCAAATTTTCCATAGAAGCGTGAATCCTGCTCGTTCTGAGACGAGTGCATGGAAGGATCATCGGCTGCCAGCACCACCAAGCCGCCGTTCACACCGGTTATGGCAGAATTGACAAACGCATCGGCAGCCACGTTCATGCCTACATGTTTCATACATACCAAAGCACGTTTTCCTGCGTATGACATGCCCAGCGCAGCCTCCATGGCCGTTTTTTCATTCGTGCACCAAGTGCTGTGCAGTTTTCGTTCCTTTGCCAGAGGGTTCTTCTGGATAAACTCTGTGATTTCAGTGGACGGTGTGCCCGGATAGGCATATACACCCGATATGCCGGCATGTATCGCTCCGAGGGCAATCGCCTCATCGCCCAATAATAATTTCTTTTCAGCCATTATCTATTCTTTTATGATTGTTTTTATATAAATGTAAAAGGGTCGGCATCATCCAATACCGGGAATTTCTTCCTGAAAGCCTGCAATGCCTCCATATCTATCTCAGCCGACACCGCACTTTCCCTGCTCCACGGACATTCGGCTATCGTTTTTCCGTAGGGGTCGATGATGGCGCTGCCACCCGAGTACTCACAGGCAGGATCAGTTCCCATGCGGTTCACTCCGGCCACATAACACTGGTTCTCAATAGCCCGCGCACGAAGCAGCGCGCTCCAAGCATCCACACGGGGAGTGGGCCAGCTTGCCACATAAAGTATCATGTCGTAATCCCCCAGGTTGCGTGACCAAACAGGGAAACGGAGGTCATAGCATACCTCCAAAAGAATACGTACCCCACGGAAGTTCACCACCACACGCTCTGTGCCGGCGGTGAAACGCTTGTGCTCGCCCCCGAAGGTGAACAAATGTTTCTTGTCATAATGCTGCACGGCTCCATCCGGATGGACAAAGTAAAAACGATTATAATAGTTTCCATTCTCACATACCGCCACACTGCCTGCAACAGCACAATTCCGCTCAGCCGCCTTGCGCTTCATCCAGTGCAGGGTCTCACTGTCGGCACTCTCCGCAATTCCCTCGGGTTGCGTACAAAAACCGGTGGAAAACATTTCGGGCAAGACAAACAGATCAGCATCCGGCAGACAGCTGATCGCTTCGTCCGCCCTTGCCACATTGGCCTGTGGATTGGCCCATTCTATATTTCTCTGTAGAATTGTTATTTTCATTGTTTTTCATATTATAAGACCCACAAAGGTAACAAATATAATAAGATAGCAAGCATTTTATTACTAACTATTTCCTTTTACTCCCCTTTTTATTACATGTTTTTATAAATATCCCCTATTTATTCCTCATAAAAAAAGCAGCCCAGCAGGGACAATCCTTGCTGAGCTGTAGTAAATGCCTTCTTTTTGTCTCAAACAGTAACGGTTATTATAAGCCCCATCCATTGTATTCACAGTTTTATCGTTTTCACCTTACCCGGGATAACCGTCAGCCGTACCCTTCCATCCCCCTCTATCTCCACTTTCTGGTACCGGGCCTCCACCACCACCTTACCATCCAGTGCCATCAGCCCCCATTGACAGGCATTCTCCTCGAATACACAATAACCGCCGACGGGAGGACGGATGTTCCGATAACAGGGAGGAACCACGATACGCTCACCCGACTTCAACCCCCATTTCAGCCCCATCCGGAAAGGACGGACATCGCCCATCCCCTCCAGTCTCTTCCTCCTTTTCTCCTCCTCATTCCGTTGCTGCAACAGGTTCATTTCCTCCGCACGACGCCCGGCCTCCTCCTTCAATCTTTCCACCACAGAGTCGAAATCCTCCTCACCTGCCTCAGGATTATTACAGGCGATATATCGTTTCCTCTCTCCTTTCTCCACCTGATAATAACTCCCTTGCCCGTCCATTACCACGATACTCCGGTCTGCCAGACGACCACAGCACCAATACACCTCCTCATCATCCCCTTCCAGCAGACAGGCGAAAACATCGAACACGGTAGACCATACAGGGTCCGCCAACTTGCAGGACTTCGGGATACGATAGTCCGGTATCTTCAGATAAAAACCATAAAAACAGAGACTGTCCTTATGCAGCCCGCGCATGGAAGCATACGCCTTCCGTGTGCGGCTATGAAAGGTCTCCCCCACTTTCAGTAACTCCATGCTACCGTAAGAGCACACCACCGGCTTCTCCCGATAAGTCCTGTCCGTTTTCAAGTCGATGTAAGCATCCGTACCATCATTGCCCGTAACGGCCAGAAGCTCCCCTTTCAGGAATCTCAACCTCCGGCAGCAGTCTATGATGATCTTCGGCTTTCCGTTATCGTCCACCACCCCTGTACAGCCATCTTCCAAACAAACCGCCGCCCGGTCCGCACAGGTGTCGAACACTTCCCTGTATCGGGGCATCACTGTCACTCTGTTTCCACGCCTCAGTCCCCACAATCCGCTACACCGGTCATGGAAAGCTTTCAGAACAGAGGGCGCATTCCGCCCCTCTTCCGGATCAGACAAGTTCCGGTTCCTGATCGCATCCAGCAACTGTCCATGAGTCATCACCATTTCCCATTCTTCCTCCCGCCTGCCTTCCTCCAAGAGCGGACACGACAGAGACAGCCCGTTTTCCGTTCTTTCCCGGGAAAGGGTGTCACACAGTATCCGTCCCTCGAACATCGCTTCCCAGTCCCGCTCACGGACGGGCAGGCCGAAGATCCGGTGCAGCCCCACATTATCTATCAGTATGCAGGATTCCTTGTCGCCCGATTTCCGCAATCCCCTCCCTACCTGTTGCAGGTATTTCGCCAGTGAAAGCGTGGGACGAGCCAACTGCACGAACTCCACATCGGGACAGTCGAAGCCCTCGGAAAAGATATCCACATTGACCAGTACCCTGATCCGCCCCTGTCTGAAGCCCTCCACCAGTTCCCTACGCTCCGAAGCAGGGGTTTTGCTGTCAATAGCCACAGCCGCCACTCCGTGTGCATTGTAACAGGCAGCTATCTGACGGGCATGGGCTATGCTGACGGCATACACCATTCCTTTTTTCCCGGAGGCATACCGCTCGACGCTCTCATACAACCGCCGGATGCTGACCTGGCGATTCAGCACCTCATTCATTTCCTTCACCTGATAATCTCCGTCCGCACCCCGTTTCTTCAACGAATCAATTCTCTGTTGCTCCCTGCTGTCCGCACGGATGGACACGTAGTCAAAAGCCGACAGCCAGCCTTTCCCGATGAATTCCGCGATGCTCCACGAAGTTATCAGCGCATCAAACAAATCCGTGAAGCCCTTGCCGTTCAGCCGGCAGGGGGTGGCGGTCATGCCCAGTTTCCTCGCCTCCGGATATCTCTTCCAAAACTCCCGGTAAGTCTCCGCCAGGGCATGATGCGCCTCGTCAATGACAATCAATCCGGGGGCTTCCTCCCTATTCTTCCAGTTACGGGACAGCCACTGGATGGAGACTACCCGTACCCTCCCGGATTCTTCCGGCATACTGTCTTTCCCCGTCCTTCCGTTCTTTCCCGTTTTGTCCGGTTCTTTTCCCATTCCATACCGGGCTGCGGTTTCCTCTATCTGCTCCACCAGCTCCCGGCGGTGTGCCACAATCCACACCTGCGTACCGGCACCGATACCACAGAGAAACTCTTTCACCACCGCAGCCAGCAGATGTGTCTTTCCTGTGCCTGTAGGCATTTGCACCATGACACTCCGATGGAACTCCCACTCCTTAAAGAGCCTGAGCTTCATCTCCTGCTGGTAGTCACGAAGACCATCGTTCTTGCAATACATCATGGTGCGGATGCCGGTCGCCACCGGCAACAAAAGCGGGAAAGGCTGCATGCATCATCGCACACAGCCTATCGTGAATATTCTATCTTTATGGATTCATTTTTTATCAGCGGCTTGCTAGTTGATATCGTAAATATTTGATATCGCTAATTGTTCCGCCACTGAATTTAATACGAAACCGATGACAGGAGCTATTTTTCTATGAGCCAGTCGCCCAACGTATGCTCCTCCGCATCAAAGCTGATGCCCACTTTCACCACAGGCAGTCCGCTGAGGATAAAACGTCCGGGATAATTTTTCAAATTTATCTGAGACATGGCGGCATCGGCATCTTTGCCTAGCTTCAGTTCAATGACATACAAGGTATCGGCAGTGCGCATCACCACGTCCACACGTCCCTTCGGGGTACGGACTTCCACATCCACGTACATCCCGAACAGGGAGAAGATGATGTAGAACAATTGCTGGTAATGCCCCTCGTAATGCGTGTTATCGCAATAAGGAACCGTGGAGAGGAACTCCTGAAGCAGGCGCAAGGCTCCGTCCATATCGCCCAAGCGTATCGCACCATACATACGCCCTATGGTAGTCAGCCCCATATCGGTATTGTAAGCCAGATAGTTGGGCAACAGGCTCTGCATCAGCCCCACCCGTATTTCACGGTTCGGGATATCCAACGTGTACAGATCGGTATATTTATCATAGTCCTTTATCGTGACATAGCCGCTCTGATAGAGCAAAGGCGTAATAGTTGTCATCCGCTCGGTAGGGGCATCAAAACTGGCAGCCATAGCCTGCAGGCTGTGCCCCACTTCGGAGGGAAGGACGTGGAACTTGCGCAACATCTCTATCAGATAGGTGGGCGTGCCGCTGCCAAACCAGTAAGAGTTTAACTTGCCATCTTCGAAAGCATTCAGCAGGCTGAACGGATTATAAATATCCGGCGAAGGCCAAGTGAAATGATAGCCGTCGTATTTCTCTTTCAGTTTCAGTAGGGTATCTTCCTTGCTCATCTTCTGCGAAAGGGCAAAGCGTTCTATATACCCGTCCATCTGCTCCAACATTTCCTCTTTAGTGATGCCACAAATGGCAGCGTAGGGCTCGTCCATGCTAATATTCTTGATATTGTTCAGCTCGCTGAAGATGCTGAGCTGGGAAAACTTGGTGATGCCGGTCAGGAACACGAAGCGCAGGTAAGGGTCGCACGCCTTCAGCGGACTGTAGAAATTACGCATCACATTGCGCAGGACGGGGAGGTTCTCATCCTCGTGCACCACATCCAGCAAGGGCGCGTCGTATTCGTCAATAAGGACTACCACCTGGCGGCCCGTCTGCTCGCAGGCACGCATGATGAGTGTCTTCATCCTGTCATTGAGAGTGACCGCCCTTTCCGGCTTCCCGTATATTTTCTCATGTTCAAAGAGCTGCACATCCAGCATGCTTTCCAATGTCTCCTTGTCCACATGCTTGGCCAGGCTCATATCAAAGTGAAGCACCGGGTATTCCGTCCACTCGGTTTCCAGCTTTTCGATGGCAAGCCCTTTGAAAAGGTCTTTCTTTCCGGCAAAATAGCAGTGCAGCGTAGAGGTAAGCAACGACTTGCCGAAACGCCGGGGGCGGCTCAGGAAACAATATTTGGAGGCACCGTTCGCCATCCGGTAAATATACTCCGTCTTGTCTATATAGAGGTAATCCTTGTTGATGATTTCCTCAAAAGTCTGTATCCCTATCGGGCATCTCTTCAATGACTGTTGCTTCATGGCGCGCTACTTTTTCGGATTGTACTACAAAGGAACAAAATCTAACCGGAAATTCCTAGCCGAATGCTCTTTTTTATTATTTCAGATGGACTTTAAAGACAAGACCTCCGGAGAAGTATTTCCCATTATTCAGTTCGGCAACAAGATTTACATAGTCTTTCCAGAAACTGTACTCAAAACCTACATTGCAAGTTCTTGCATCGTACTCCGCCATCAGGTTCAAGCCATTCGCTGCCTTGCTTATTATAGATGTTTCGGGAAAAGCAAAACGAAAGTTTATGCCGAATGAAGGACGTTTATAATGCTCCATACCTTTGGCATTACCATATACAAATGCGGCATGAACACCCCATTCACCTACGTTCCGGAAATTCAGATGTTTGGTTACAGCCAGATAATAGCGTGTAGCGTAATTATTGGAACCGCTTGTATTACCGGACACCAGTTCCCCACCGCCATGATCGGCATGAGAGGTAGGATCGTCCAGACCAAGGACGATTTGCGGTGTCCACTCCTTCCACCACCCTTCTTTCCAAAGGCGCAGACGCGCACTGAAAACCCGGTCCTGATTCGTGAATTTCCCCCAAGACTGTTCCGGGAAATAAGTAGAGCCGTGATCCGCATGTACCAATGTACAGATATAGGACACCTCCAGCCAGGGAAACATCGTTATATTTATGTA
>Ga0129310_1002354_pt1 | contig 14221 bp, 10 predicted proteins | sample Go1ome_2_FD_94433 | JGI IMG/M metagenome (GOLD analysis project Ga0129310, IMG submission 94433) | Western lowland gorrila individual fecal microbial communities from Wisconsin, USA - Go1022A metagenome | ecosystem: Host-associated > Mammals > Digestive system > Large intestine > Fecal | place...
CTTTCTTGCTTTTCATTTCCTGACAGCCGATACACTGTCTCATAGGAATCTTCTTCATAGCCGTCACCTTTTTAGTAACCGTAAGCCTGGGATTCGCTCTTGATATCGATCTTATAACCTGTCAGTTTTGCGGCCAGTCTTGCATTCTGGCCTTCCTTGCCAATAGCCAGTGATAACTGGTAATCCGGAACAACAACTGCCGCACTCTTCTCTTCAGGATCTACATCTACAGAGACAACCTTTGCAGGGCTAAGTGCATTCTCGATGAGAACTGCAGGATCTTCACTCCAGTTGATGATGTCGATCTTCTCACCGCGAAGCTCATCAACGATGGCATTGACACGGGCACCATTCATACCGACACATGCACCGACAGGATCAACATTTGGATTGTTGGAGCTGACAGCGATCTTTGTTCTGGAACCCGCTTCTCTTGCAATACTCTTGATCTCAACTGTACCGTCTCTGACTTCAGTTACTTCTGCTTCAAACAGTCTCTTCACCAGTTCAGGATGTGTACGGGATACAGTTACCTTCGGTCCCTTTGTTGTGTTCTTTACTTCTACGATGTAGAGTTTGATACGGTCTGTCGGCTTGAACACTTCTCCCTTCACCTGTTCGTTCTCAGTAAGAACTGCATCTACTTTTCCAAGATTCACACTGATGTTCTTGCCGTTATATCTCTGAACAACACCTGTCACAATATCCTTCTCACGACCATAATATTCATTGTACAAAGATTTTCTCTCTTCTTCACGGATCTTCTGCACAACGACCTGTTTGGCTTTCTGTGCAGCAATACGTCCGAAGTTCTTCGGTACAATCTCCACATGAACAATATCACCCGGATCATAGAATTTATTCTTCAGTCTTGCATCGGCAACGCTGATCTCCATCTCCGGATCTTCTACTTCTTCCACTACTGTCTTGTCTGCAAAGACTTTGACTTCACCGGTCTCACGATTCATTGTCACACGGATATTGTCTGCTTTGCCGTATTCATTCTTACAGGCAGCGACAAGAGAATTCTCAATGGCTTCAAGCAGAATATCTTTGCTGATGCCTTTCTCTTTTTCTATATCATCCAATGCTTTGATTAACTCTTTACCTTCATTCATTTTTTGTAATTCCTCCTCTATATCTATTCCATCAGAAGAAGAATGCAAGCCGGATGCGTGCAATGTCAGAACGCTTAAACTGCATCTCGGTTTCATCTTCCATCTCCAGTGTCACCGTATCTTCATCGTATGCTTTCAAAATACCGACGAATTCTTTTTCTTTGTTAATTGCTTTGAATAATTTTACTTCAACATCCTTACCGATGCTTCTTGCAAAATCCTTCTCTTTCTTCAGAGGACGATCAAGACCCGGTGAACTGACTTCCAGAATATAATTTTCCGAAATAAAGTCCTCTTCATCCAGTAAATCACTGAGCGCCCGGCTGACTTTCTCGCAGTCATCTACTGTGATCCCGTTCTCCTTATCAATGTAGGCACGCAGATACCAATTGGCACCTTCTTTCACCCATTCTACATCGACAAGTTCAAATCCTTTCGTCTCGACGATCGGCATAAGCATTGCCTCTGTCCTGCTTTCATAATCTTTCTTTGCCATGTAACTCACTTCCTTCCCGAATTAAGATTCCTTAACACGTACAAAGAGTGGACTTACGCCCACTCTTTGCTAAAGTTAATATACTATCTTATTCATTGTAACACCAGTTTGATTATTTGGCAATAGTCAAATATTAATAAGAAAAGAAATTCTCAAGCCGGTGTTTTGTATCAAACAGATCATTGTACAGCAGTTTTTTGTAGACTTCCAGCAGATTGTCTGCTGTATCTGTACTGCTTTCTGTTCCCTGATTCTCCTTCAGAGCATGTGCCGACACAAACGGAACCTCCTGCTCTAAATCTGACAGATAGCTCTGGAAATCCGTCAACGGCAGTCCTGCTGCTTTCAAAAGACGTACAGCCAGATAGTTGGCACTTGTCTCTTCTCCCTGACTCTCATCAATATCATAATTGGCCCACATAACAAACGGCACAATATAACGTTCTTTTCTGTCACTGCCCGTACCAATAGATGAGATGGAATCATCCCCTTCATCCATCACCTTTCCTGTATCCACCACATTGGTAATATAATCCGCCGGCTGATGATCTCCGAACATCATGATGATCGTCGGCTCCGACTGCTTTTCAAAATACTCCACCAGCTGTTTGAAAGCTTCATCCGAGCGTTTTATCAAAGACAGATACTGTTCTGTTGCTTTCAGATAGGTCCCTTTGCCGCCCAGGATACTGACATCCGGTATAAAATTGCTGTAGCGTTTCACATAACTGCCGTGATTCTGCATAGTCACATCAAACATAAATAGCTTCTCATCCGAAGACTTCTGTTCGTATCTCTCGATGATCTTCTGATAAGTCGTCCAGTCACTAATATAAGTGCGCAGAATCTCCGGATTTGGGAAATCATCTTTAAAATACTTTTCTTCAAATCCAAGATCATCATACACGGTATCTCTGTTCCAGCCCTTCGGATAATACGGATGCATAGCCACCGATGTGTAACCGATGGAAGATAACTGGCTCGGCAGTGCCGGCAATTCCGATTTGATATACTGCTGATAGGCAATACTGCCTGTAGGAAGGAAATACATACTGAGACCTGTCAGAAATTCAAATTCTGTATTGGCTGTATTGCCGCCTTTGACAGAGGAATACATCCATCCCTTCTGCGTATTTTTCGTCAGTGAATTAATAAACGGCAGAACTTCCTCATCGGTTTCATAATCTCCGAGAACAGACAGATCTGAAAAAGCCTCATTCATAATGACAATGATATTCGGCTTGTCAGACAAGTGTGTATTTGCTTCACTGTCCGCCCCGGAAGTATTTTGTGCCGTATACTCTTCCTGTATTCTGGCCAATTCCTCCTGGGAATACCCCTCCGGTTTGTCAATCTTCAGATAACGGAGATTGACAACAAAGCTCAGTGCCAGACCATTATTCCGATAGTAAACTGTCGGTGTAAAAAGCGTTGTATCCATCTTAAATGACGCAATTGCCGCATCTGTCTGGGCATAACTGCAGAAACCGAAAAATACAGCACACATCACTGCAATACCGGCTCCTCTAAACCTTGACATTTTAAATTTCAACTGCATCTTCAGGCACAGAGACCAGAGCAGCATGATCGATAAAATGACATTGCAGGCTCTGACAGATAATTTATACTCAAAATTGTCTGCCACCGTTGCTGCCACGCCCACAGAAAAAAGGTCCCATGGCAGGATCGGCGAAGACCTGAACATCAGTACAAAATAGTTGGCAAGTCCTGCCGCGCCAAGCAGCAGGGAGCCAATCACAATGGCTGTTCCTGTCCGTCCTGTAATAAACAGCAGGACACAAAAAAACAGATAGTACATGACCAGATTCAAAATAACCGGGCCATCCCACATCTGGCTCAACAGATGTGTATAGCTCTCCACCATCATGAAGACTGCCGCCGGAGCAAAAGCTGCCAGAAGCATTTCAATCAGCTGTGAATAACGGAATCGAAACAGGTTGACGAAAGCAGCTGCCACTATGAAGATAACTGACAGCCACAGCCATTCCTGGCTTTTTTCTGCCGTCTGCATGGAATAAACAGCCGTTCCTGCCATCACAATGGCGAATATCACCGCCAGTATCACTGATTTCTTATCTATCCATTTGTCCTTCTTTTGAATCGGCCGTTTCAACTGCCCGCCGATCCATGATAAATATTTTTTTATTTCGGAGGACCGTTCTGATTTTTTATAGGTTCTCTTCTTATGTTTTTTGTTCTTCAAGTCAATCCTGCCTCCTAAAAACCAAAATCAAAAATTGACAGCTGATTGCTCTCCGGAAGTCCTCCGAGAAGCCCCAGCTCAGCCATTGTATCAAGTACCGTCTGACTGACTTTTGCCTTCTGACGGATATCATCCTTCGACAGGAACTTCTCACCGCGCTCAGTCTCGGCATGTGCCGCCACAGCCAACGCTTCCGCAGCAATACCGCCCATGCCTTCAATGACAGAAAACGGCGGCAGTAATTTGTCCTCCACAACCTGGAATTTGATGGCATCCGACTGATAGAGATCGATCTTCAGGAATTCAAATCCCCTGGCATAAAACTCCTGTACAATCTTCATATCACGCAGCGTATCCTGCTCCTTCTTGGAAAGATTCGGGTTTGCTTTATAAGCTTTGATATGATTATCAATAGCCGCTTTACCCTGACACATCAGACCATAATCAAAGGCCGTTGCTCGAATGGTGAAAAAGGCTGCATAATAAGCCAGCGGCTCATGGATCTTAAACCAGGCAATACGGATACCCATCATAACATAAGCCACCGCATGAGCTTTCGGGAACATGTATTTGATCTTTTTGCAGGACCAGAGATACCAGTCCGGCACCTCATGTTCCTTCATGACTTTCTCATAATCCGGGGTCAGTCCCTTTCCTTTACGGACACTTTCCATAATCTTGAAGGACTGTTCAGACTCAACGCCTTTGTCGATGAGGTAGATCATGATATCATCTCGTGTACAGATAGCCGTGGAAATCTGGGCTTTACCTTCCTGGATCAGTGTCTGCGCATTGCCCAGCCATACATCCGTACCATGGGACAGACCTGAGATACGCACCAGATCCGAAAAAGCTTTCGGTTTTGTATCACGGAGCATCTGCATAACAAATTCTGTACCGAATTCAGGAATTCCGAGAGAACCAAGGTCGGTACCACCGATGTCCTCCGGTTTGATATGGAGCGCCTCAAGACCATGAAACAGCGATAATACTTCCGGATCATCCAGTCGTATCTTCGTGGCGTCCACGCCGGTAATATCTTCCAGCATACGGATCATGGTCGGATCATCATGTCCAAGAATATCCAGTTTCAAAAGGTTATGGTCAATGGAATGATAATCGAAATGGGTGGTAATAATCTTTGTTGTCTGGTCATTGGCAGGATGCTGAACCGGTGTGAAAGAGTAAATTTCCTCACCATGAGGTACAACAATGATACCGCCGGGATGCTGACCGGTTGTACGTCTGACACCGACGCATCCGCTGGAAATCCGGTCCAGCTCGCAGGAACGTTTATGCTGTTCATGCTCTTCGTAATAATGCATGGCATAACCGTAAGCCGTCTTGTCCGCCAGTGTACCAACGGTTCCCGCACGGAATGTCTTGCCTTTACCAAAGATAACCTCCGTATAGGCATGAGCCTTACTCTGGTAATCACCGGAGAAGTTTAAGTCGATATCCGGCTCTTTGTTGCCCTTGAATCCAAGGAAGGTTTCGAAAGGAATATCATGCCCCTCCTTCATCAGCGGTTCCCCGCATACCGGGCAGACCTTGTCTTCCATATCGCAGCCGGAACGACCAGAAAAGCTTTTGACATAGTCTGAATCAAAATCCACATAATGGCATTTCGGGCACAGATAATGGGCCTGCAGGGAATTAACCTCAGTAATACCGGCCATATAGGCAACAAAAGATGAACCGACAGAACCTCTGGAACCTACCAGATAACCATCCGCAACAGATTTCCATACCAGTTTCTGTGCAATAATGTACATAACCGCGAAACCATTGCCGATGATGGAATTCAATTCTCGCTCCAACCTCTCCGTCACGATATCCGGCAGATTCTCCCCGTAAAGCTCATGGGCACGATTGTAGCAGATATCTCTAAGGATGCCTGCCGAATTCTCAATGACCGGCGGACATTTATCCGGGCGGACCGGAGAAATTCTGTCAATCATATCCGCGATCCTGTTGGTATTGGTCACAACCACCTCTTCTGCTTTCTCGGCTCCCAGGTATTGAAACTCCTCCAGCATCTCCTCTGTAGTCCGAAGGTACAGCGGCGGCTGCAGATCCGCATCTCCAAATCCCTTATTGGACATGATGATCCTTCGGTATACTTCATCTTCCGGATTCAGAAAATGCACATCACAGGTGGCGCAGACCGGCTTGTTGAATTTCTCTCCCAGCTCCACAATCTTCCTGTTCAGATCCTGCAGATCAGCGACAGTGCTGACCTTTGTCATCTTCGGATCACGGATCATAAATTCATTGTTGCCGGTGGGCTGAATCTCCAGATAATCATAAAACTCTACAATTCTTGCAATTTCTTCTTCCGGTCGTTCATCCACAACGGCTCTGAAAAGCTCTCCCGCCTCACAGGCAGATCCGAGGATTAGTCCCTCCCTGTATTTTGCAAGCACACTCTTTGGTATTCTCGGACGTCTCGCATAATAATCCAGATGGGACAATGACACAAGACGATACAGATTAATACGGCCAATCTCATTCTTAGCCAAAAGAATAATATGGTAAGTTTTTAATTTCTTAATGGCATCCACAGACATGGCACTGTATGTATTCAGCTCATCCAGATCCCTGATATTCTTTTTCTTAAAACGTTCCAGAAAGCGTACAAAAACGTCCGCTGTCGCTCCGGCATCATCCACCGCACGATGATGATTGGCCAGGGTACATCCCATGGCTTCAACTACGGTATCCAGCTTGTAATTCTTCAGACCTTCCAGAAAGCTTCTGGCAATCCCCAGTGTATCCACATAGGTGTAATCATAGGGCAGCCCCAGAACCTCACAATTATGTCGGATAAATCCCGTATCAAAATCCGCATTGTGGGCTACCAGAACGGAGCCTTTGCAGAAATCCATAAATCTCGGCAGGATCACCGAAATATTCGGGGCATCTTCCACCATTCTGTCATTGATACTTGTCAGCTTCTCGATTTCAAACGGAATAGGTCTTTCCGGATTGACAAATTCACTGAACTTCTCCGTGATGACACCATTCTCCACCTTGACGGCACCGATTTCGATGATACGGTCATTCACCGCACTGAATCCCGTTGTCTCAATATCAAAAACAACAAAGGTAGAATCCAGGCTCTGCCCTCTGGAATCCGTGACAATATTCTTGATATCATCTACCAGATACCCTTCCATGCCGTAAATGACCTTGAAGTCCTTGCCCTCCACGCAGTGATTAGCATCAGGAAAAGCCTGGACAACGCCATGATCCGTAATGGCCATAGCCTGATGGCCCCATCCCATAGCCGTCTTCAGAAGCTTCTTCACATCCGTCACACCATCCATATCGCTCATGGTAGTATGGCAGTGCAGCTCCACACGCTTAACCGGGCTGTGATCCATGCGTTTCTCTGTGAAATCCGGAATGGTCTTAATACCGGATACAGAACCAAGGGCAATATCATGTTCAAACTGGTCCATCATGGCAACGGCCTTCATCTTGATAAAGGCCCCTTCCTTTAACTTGTCCAGAAGTTCCGGCAGACGTTCATTCTTGGTGAACACCTTTGCTTTAATGGTATCGGTAAAATCCGTTACGGCAAACATCACGATGGTCTTCTCGTTGCGGATCTCTCTTGTCTCCAGCTGAATGATCTGCCCATGAACAATCACTTCGCCCATCTCATCGATAATCTCATGAATCTCTGTTTCTTCGCCTTCAAAATTACGTCCGTAAAAAATATCTTTATCTTCCGGAAGCCGCTGTTTCACATAATTCTTCTTGAAAGCAGGCTTTTCCTTCTGCTGGACTTCCTGCTTTTCGACCTCTTTCTGATCTTCCCTGGCCTGCTCATAGGTCTGCACAATCTGGGCAATTTCTTCCTTCATGGCAGAATCCGCATAAACCGCATACTTGCTCTTTTTCTTCGGCAGCCATCCAAGGACAATCCCAAGAGGCATATCAAAGCGCTCTGCAAAAATATGCTCCAGCTTCTGCTTCAGCTTCTCCATCTTCACCTGCGCAATACAGTTTTCTTCCACCTTCAGCTCCAGAACAAAGGGTTCAAGAAATGTTTTCTCTGCCTTTCTGAAAAGATTGGCAGAAACCTCTCCTTCTTCTTCCAGTTCATCGATCAGACTTCCAGTATACGCCTCCAGCAGTCTCGCCGGCGTATACTGCCGGGACAGGTGGTACTTTTCAACCAGGCAGACATCTACCTGGTCCTTAAACATCTGGCTGCGAATAGCCCGCTCCGTCTCCCGGATCGCCTTATGGGCAATCAGTCGATCACTGTGGATATAGATCTTGATCCGGGAATGATCTCTGCTGGCCGCCACCTTTTCACATTCCACAGTTTCAAACAGCTCAGCCATTTCATGACTGAGCTTTAAATCAGGTAATATATTCAGAAATTTTTTCACTTAATCAAATCCTTCTATTTGCTCCAGTGATCAAGTTCATCTTTCAAAACAGCCAGAAGCTGATCTTCCGGCACCTTCTTCACAATTTCCCCCTTCTTGATCAGCAGGCCTTCACCGATGCCGCCTGCGACACCGATATCCGCCTCTTTAGCTTCTCCCGGTCCGTTGACAACACATCCCATGACAGCCACCTTGATATCCAGATCATAATTCTGAACAAGATTCTCCACCTTATTAGCAAGGCCGATCAAATCAATTCTTGTACGGCCGCATGTCGGACAGGATACAACTTCAATACCGCCCTTTCGAAGTCCCAGTGTCTTCAAAATGAGTTTTGCCGACTTGATCTCTTCCAGAGGATCCCCGGTCAGAGAAACACGGATAGTGTGACCAATTCCCTCATTCAGCATAATACCGAGCCCTACTGCTGACTTAATATTGCCGGAGATCAGTGTTCCGGACTCTGTAATGCCCACATGCAGCGGATAATCCGTCTTGGCGGCAATGAGTTCATGGGCCTTCACACACATCATAACATCCGAAGACTTAATACTGATGACCATCTGGTCATAGCCAAGATCTTCGATCAGATGCACCTTATCAAGGGCACTTTCAACAATGCCCTCTGCGGTTACGTGACCGCCGTATTTGGCGATCAGATCCTTCTCAAGGGAACCGCTGTTGACACCCACACGGATCGGCACATGATAAGCCTTTGCCTTATCTACAACCGCCTTCACACGATCCACACTGCCGATATTGCCCGGATTGATGCGGATTTTGTCAACACCGTGCTCAATGGCCGCAATGGCCAGACGATAGTCAAAATGAATGTCTGCCACCAGCGGAATATGAATCTGCTTCTTGATCTCCGTGATGGCCTCTGCCGCCTCCATGGTCGGCACTGCCACACGGATAATCTCACATCCTGCTGCTTCAAGAGCCAGAATCTGGGCAACCGTTGCCTTTACATCTTCCGTTTTTGTATTACACATGGACTGGATCGCAATCGGATAATCGCCTCCGATGCAGCGATCGCCTATGCGGATCACCTTTGCTTTTGTTCTATCAACCATAACTGCTCCTTTAATATCTAAAAACCAAAAATTCTCGCAAAATCATTGAACATGACAAGCACCATGATTCCCATAAGAATCACAAAACCGATCATATGCACAAATCCCTCTTTGTCTCTCGGTACAGGCTTGCCTCTGAGGGCTTCCACAATAAGAAAGACAAGACGTCCGCCATCCAGTGCAGGAATTGGCAGCAGATTCATCACGCCAAGATTGGCTGACAGCAAAAGGATCATATCTGCAATGGTCAGTATCACACTGCGAAGGCCGTACTTTGCCGCTGATTCATAGCTGTCACCGATCACCTGAAACATACCTACAGGTCCGGCTACATCATTTCTTGACACCTGCCCCTGAATCATCATCTCAAGACTCTTAATGACAAGATCAATATTGGATTTCACTTCATAAAAACTGCTGATAAGAAGTCCGCCGAATTTAGGTCTTTCCTGAACACCACCCACAATACCGATTCTGTATACACCATCCTCAGTCATCTCCGGTGTCACCGTTGTCTGATGCTTCTCACCATCTCTGATATAAGTAATCGTACACTCCCGTCCCTGATTCAGCGCAATATGCATTCTGAAATCAGAAAAAGTATGTACGGATGTTTTGTCAGCTTTTGTGATCAGATCTCCGGCTTCAAGTCCGGCTTCCATGGCTGGCGAGCCATCCTCCACCTGAAGAATCTCACCAGATATATAACCATTCAAACCAATAATAATCAGCGCACACACAAAGGCCATAATAAAATTAAAAATCGGCCCTGCAGCCACAACAGCCATTCTGGCCCATACAGACTTCGAATTAAATGACCCGGGAATCACTTCCTCTGCTGTATCCTCACCAAGCATCATGCAGGCGCCGCCCAGGGGCAGCAGCCTTAATGTATATTCTGTCTCACCGCGGCGGACACCAAAAAGCTTCGGTCCCATGCCCACGGCAAATTCTTCAACAACAATACCGTTCTTCTTTGCAACTATAAAATGTCCGAACTCGTGGAATATGACAATGATGCCAAATACAAGAAGTGCCACGATCAGCTTCAATCTACCACCTGCTTTCTATATAACGATAGGTCCACTGTTCAGTCTCAAGTATATCTTCAAGAGATGGATGGGTAATCCACTGATGGGCTGCCATACACTCTGAAATAATCTCCGGAATATCAAGAAAACGAATCTTTCTGTCAAGGAACATGGCCACGGCTTTCTCATTGGCTGCATTCAATGCTGTCGGCATACTGCCGCCTTTTTTCGCCGCTTCATAAGCAAGTGCCAATCCTCTAAAAGTCTTAAGATCCGGCTCTTCAAAAGTCAGTGTATGCAGCTTAAACAGATCCAGGGCTTCCGACTGAAGCAGCTTTCTTTCTGGATAAAAAAGTGCATACTGGATCGGCAGACGCATATCCGGTGTGCCGAGCTGTGCGATCACCGCATGATCCTGGAATTCCACCGCAGAATGGATCACACTCTGCGGATGAACAACTACCTGGATCTGATCAAGGTCCACACCGAAAAGCCACTTAGCCTCGATCACTTCCAGCCCTTTGTTCACCATGGTCGCTGAATCAATGGTAATCTTGTGTCCCATGGACCAGTTTGGATGCTTCAGGGCATCCTCCACCTGGACATCGGCAAGTTCATCCAGGTTTTTCCCTCTGAAAGGGCCGCCGGAAGCTGTCAGAAGGATTCTTCTGATGCCTGACGGATTCTCTCCCTTCAAAGACTGGAAAATCGCTGAATGTTCACTGTCTACCGGCAGAATCTGCACATGATAGTCTCTTGCCATCTGCATAATAAGATGGCCTGCCGTAACTAATGTCTCTTTGTTGGCCAGTGCAATATCTTTGCCGGCTTTGATGGCTTCCATGGTCGGACGGATACCGATCATACCCACAACGGCGGTCACCACAATATCTGCTTCCGGAAGCGTCACAACTTCAATCATGCCTTCCATGCCGGAAACAATCTTCACATCCAAATCTGACACTGCAATCTTTAATTCTTCTGCTTTCTTCTCATCCCAGACAGCAGCCATCACAGGATGATACTGTCTGATCTGCTGTTCAAGAAGAACAATATTGGATCCTGCTGCCAGAGCGGCAACCTTCAGATCCTTCGAATGTTGAGAGACAACATCCAGTGTCTGTGTACCTATGGAGCCTGTAGACCCCAATATAGCAATATTCTTCAAAAAAATATCTTCCTTTCTTGCTCAGAACGCATCCCCGCGCCCTGATATAGAATGCAGGTCTGCCCGGCAGACATCATTCCTTGTTCTAATCCTTGTTCTAATCCTTGTTCTAATCCTTATGCACCCAGACATACTGCCAGTATGTACACAACCGGTGCTGTAAATAAGATACTGTCAAAACGATCCAGAATACCGCCATGTCCCGGTATCAGCCGGCCGTAATCCTTGATGCCTGTATCACGTTTAATAGCTGATGCTGCAAGATCACCTACAACAGCGATCAGCGCACCTACGCCTGCGATAATCGCACAGTCACGCATCGGCACACTCAGCGAAATCAGGTGTGCTCCAAAAATACGTCCATAAATCAGTCCCAGAATCACAGCACCTGCAATACCGCCCACAAAGCCTTCAACGCTTTTCTTCGGACTGAGTCTCGGGAACATCTTGTGTTTGCCAATAAGCATGCCCACACAGTAGGCGCATGTATCATTGCCCCATGCACAGATGAAAATCAACGGAATAATATATAATCCGTCATTCAGCATACGCACCTTGTAAATAAATGACATCAGCACAACCACATAAGCAAGTCCTGCCACTGCGCAGAAAATCTCATTGACCTTGTATTTTGGAAAACCGAAAACATAAACCGCCATGATAAGCAATGTTCCCACTGCCACGGCCATCAGTTCACCTTCCGGAACAGCCGCCCACAAAAGAATCTCATACAAAATGGCACCGATATACCCCGCGATCGCCGGGCCCTTCTTCTCAATTCCTGAAGCTCTGTATAATTCAAACAGGCCTATCATGGAAATCAATGCCACAAATGCAAATAAAATGTTGCCGCCAAGAAGCATTGCCGCCACCGCAATAGCCAATACGATCACGCCGCTGATCAGTCTTGTAATAAACAATTTAAACACCACCAAATCTTCTGTCACGTTTAGAATATGCCCGAATAGCTTCAATCATTGTCTTTTTATTATAATCCGGCCAGAGAACAGGCGTAAAATAAAATTCCGAATATGCCAGCTGCCAGAGCAGGAAATTAGAGACGCGCTGTTCACCGCTTGTACGGATGACCAGATCCGGATCCGGCATACCGGCAGTATCCAGATAGCTCTCATATAATTCTTCTGTCAATTCATCCGGATCTGTATGACCATCCGCCATCATCTTCTTCATTGCGCGGATCATCTCATCACGGCTGCCGTAATTAATGGCAATTGTAAAGTTAAGTCCTGTATTGCCTGCAGAAACCTCTTCCACATCTGCAATAGACTTCTGAATATCCTCACTTAATCCCGTCTTATCACCGATGACACGCACACGCATATTGTTCTTTGCTGTACGCTCCAGACAGTCTACCAGATACTTTCTCAAAAGTTTCATCAGTGCATCCACCTCAGACTGCGGACGCTTCCAGTTCTCCGTTGAAAAAGCATACACCGTAAAATACTTGATGCCAAGATCTCTGCTCACTTCACACATATCTTCAACGGTCTTGGCTCCCTGCATATGACCGTAATTTCTCGGCATAAAACGTTTCTTCGCCCAACGTCCGTTGCCGTCCAGAATAATGGCCACATGTTCCGGCACATTGAGCATTTCTCCATCTATCATCTTCTCCATCTTATCTTCACCTTCTGTTCATCAAATACATATATCTTTACAGATATATACGAGGCTGTTGCATCCTCCGTCAAACACACAGATTCTGCAGCAGCCCCATCTACTTACACTATAATGACAGCTTATGCCCCGTCAGCAGACTCTGATAACGGGCGGCCATCCGGCCTGTTAGACTGTCATAATCTCTTTCGTCTTTGTCTCTACAGCCTTATCAACCATAGCAACATATTTGTCTGTGATTTTCTGAAGCTTCTCCTGCAGCTCTGCATATTCATCTTCAGAAATTTCTTTGGCTTTGTTGCTCTTCTTGAAAGCATCATTGCCATCACGGCGGATGTTGCGGACTGCAGTCTTCGCTGCGTCACCTTTCTTCTTCACATCCTTTGCCAACTCTTTACGACGTTCCTCTGTCAGTTCAGGGAATACAAGACGAATAGACTTGCCATCGTTGGTTGGTGTGATGCCAATATCAGAAGCAAGAATCGCTTTCTCAATATCCTTGATCAGTTTGCTCTCCCAAGGCTGGATCATCAGTACACGTGCTTCAGGCACTGTTACATTGCCCACCTGCTGAAGCGGTGTCGGTGTACCATAATAATCCACCTTCAGTTTATCAAGAATATGCGGATTGGCACGACCTGCACGAATCGTTGTATATTCGCGTTCCAGTGCATCCAGTGATTTCTGCATCTTTGTCTCATATGGCTGTAACTTCTCATTACTCATAAATATATATCCTCCTGATATTATTCGTTATTAAATCCGCACGCAGCACTCAGGCTGACATACGAGCAAGGCCTATACAGTCACGTAAGTACCTGTAAACTCCCCGTATAATGTCTTCACAATGCTGTTCTCTTCATTCAGGCCGAATACCACCATCGGCATCTTATTCTCCATGCACATGATTGTCGCTGTCAGATCCACGACCTGTAATCTGTCATCTACAACCTGCTGAATGCTGACGCTGTCAAACTTCTTCGCATTCGGATTGGTCTTCGGATCACTGTCATAAACACCGTCCACTGCCTTGGCAAGAAGGATCGCATCTGCTTCAATCTCAA